>Ga0081455_10002937_pt1 | contig 19974 bp, 10 predicted proteins | sample TabmetS3T2R1_FD_70207 | JGI IMG/M metagenome (GOLD analysis project Ga0081455, IMG submission 70207) | Tabebuia heterophylla rhizosphere microbial communities from the University of Puerto Rico - S3T2R1 | ecosystem: Host-associated > Plants > Roots > Rhizosphere ... | reverse complement strand
GCAGTCCGCAGCAACCTCAAACTCGATGCAATCACCAGATTGGTGCAATCGGCGGTCACGAAGGTAGATCCTGGTATTGCGATTGCGGTTCCACAGATGATGGACACCGTTGTGGCGCAAGCGCGCGGGCAAGCGCGATTGATGATGTGGTTGCTTGGAATTTTCGCTGGCGTCGCACTATTGCTTGCGAGTATCGGGATTTACGGGGCTGTCGCGTACAGTGTTGAACAACGCACCGGTGAGATCGGCGTGCGCATGGCGCTAGGGGCACAAACTGCGGATGTGCTGCGACTGGTTGTTCGTCAGGGGATGGCTCCTGTTTTACTAGGACTTACCATCGGATTGTTGGCTGCCCTTGCGTTGGGCCACTTACTTACGACGCAGCTTTACGAGGTTTCGCCGCACAATCCGGCGCTTCTTGCTACGACTGCACTCATCCTCGGCGCAGTGGCCTTGCTTGCATGTTTCCTGCCGGCACGCCGCGCCGCGCTTGTCGATCCAGTCCAGGCGTTGCGAACAGAATAATATCTTATGAATGATTTCCGCTTCGCGTTACGACAGCTAATTAAGAACCCGGCGTTCTCAGCCGTGGCGATCATTACGCTCGCGCTCGGCATCGGCGCAAATACGGCGATCTTCAGCATCGTTAATGCCGTCCTGCTTCGGCCTCTGCCGTATCCGGATGCCGGTCGCATCATGGTGTTAAACGAATCGGCCAATGGTCAGGAATTCTCGGTTTCACTGCCGAATTATCAGGATTGGAAGCGCGATAATAACGTTTTCAAATATCTCGCGATCACCCGGCGCGAATCCCGAAATCTCAGCGGTATCGCCGGACGCGAGGCCGAGCGAATCCCTTGCGCCTATGTATCGGAGGAATTTTTCAAACTCATCGGGCTGCCGGCTAAACTCGGACGGACCTTCACTGACGAGGAAGAAAAACCGGGTGGTCCGGCGGTTGTCGTGATCAGCGATCGCCTTTGGCAACACGCTTTCGGCCGTGATGCCGGAGTTTTGGGAAAAACGATTAAACTTCATGATCGAACGTTCACGATCGTCGGCGTGATGCCGGGCGAAATGAACTCGCCACAAGACACGGACGTCTGGTTTCCGTTTGCCGGGCGCATCGTTCCCTTTTGGCAGGACCGCACCATTCATCCGATGCTGTTTGTCTGGGGGCGATTGAAGCCCGGTGTAACGATCGATCAAGCGCGCACCGAGATGAAAACCATCGCATCGCGCCTGGAAAAGGAGTATCCCGCCACTAATGCGGGGGCCAGTGTAACGGTTACACCGTTGCTCGAAAGCCTGATCGGCAAATATCGTACTAATCTGACTCTGCTCCTTTGTGCGGTCGGAATGGTCCTGCTTATTGCCTGCGCTAATGTAGCAAATCTTTTCGCTGCTCGCGGAGCGGCGCGAGCGCGCGAGTTCGCAATTCGTGCGGCCGTTGGCGCCACGCGCCGTCAGATCGTTCGCCAGCTTCTGGTGGAAAGTTTTCTGATTGCCTTGGCTGGCGGTGCGCTGGGCCTCTTCATCGCTGCCTGGGTGCGTGACGCGCTGGTTGGCCTGGCACCACAAGGAGTATCGCGATTTCAGGATGTTTCATTCGATCTGCCTGTCCTCAGCTTCACTTTTGTCATCGCCTCGGTGACCACGGTGCTTTTCGGGTTGTGGCCAGCCTGGCAAACATCGCGCGCAGACGTTCAAGTTGCTCTTCAATCCGGTTCGCATGGCAGCGGTATCTCGGTCGCTGCCAAACGCACGCGTGATTGGCTGGTTATTAGCGAAATCGCGCTCACGCTCACTTTGCTTGTCGCTGCTGCTCTTGTTCTAAAAAGTTTTTCACGAATGCAATCCCTGCAGCTTGGATACGAACCACGCGGTCTGATCACCGCCCGGATCGACCTTCCGTTCAGAGTCTATTCGACGCGAGAGAAGCTGGCGGCTTTTACCAATCCGTTGCTCGAGAAAGTGCGCGCTCTGCCGGGAGTACAAACTGCAGGCATTGGTTCGAATTCGCCGCTGATGGGCGGATGGCAAACCGGGTTCTATCGCGAAGGCGGGCCAATCCCCACGCCCAGCCAGATGCCTGATGCGAATCTGGAAGCTGTCGGCGGCGATTATTTCGCGACATTTAAAGTGCCACTCCTGCGCGGTCGCACATTCAACGCCAGCGACACGGCAAACTCACCGCGCGTCATCGTGATCGATCAGGCATTGGCCGAACAATATTTTCCTGGCGAAGATCCGATCGGCAAACGCCTCAACGTCGATGTGGGAAACGATAACGAAGGTTATAGATTTGCGGAAATTATCGGAGTTGTCGCGCGCATGCGGTTTCATGCCTTTGATGAAACTGCGCCGGCGCCGGTCATTTATTGTTCGATGGCTCAGGCGTATCGCTCCGGGCTCGGTCTAATTGTTCGTGCTGGCTCGGGGGCAAAGATGCTCGACAAACCAATCCGCGACATTGTCAGATCGATCGACCCTGCTCAGCCGGTCTACGACGTTCGTCTCATGCAAGATCGGGTGGAGGACACGTGGGGCACGCAGCGTCTCCTGACTTTTCTCTTTTCCGTTTTCGCCGGACTCGCCCTTCTTCTTGCGATGATCGGGTTATACGGCTTGCTCGCATATACCACGCTGAAACGTGTTCGCGAGATCGGCGTTCGCATTGCGCTCGGCGCGCGTCCCGCCCAGATCCGCGCGCTCATTCTTTCTCATGGAATGCGGTTGCTATTGTTCGGGTGCGGGATAGGCCTGCTTGCTGCACTTGGAGTTTCGCGCGCACTACAAAGCGCTCTTTTTGAAGTCAAAGGAGTCGATCCCAAAATTTATCTTGGAGTTGGTCTCATCCTTTTCGGCGCTACGCTTCTCGCGTCATGGCTTCCGGCCCGCCGCGCCTCTCGCGTGGACCCGATGGTCTCACTTCGAACGGAATGAAACCAGAGATTGGCAATCACAATCGAGCAACGATCTCATGAACGATCTTCGCTTCGCCATCCGGCAACTGCGCAAAGCTCCGGCGTTTACGATTACCGCGATTGCTACGGTCTCGATCTGCCTGGGAGCGAACCTCACGATCTTCGCGGTGATCAATTCCATTCTGCTTCGGCCTCTTCCCTTTCCCCAACCCGATCGGCTCGTCACGATTTATAACACCTATCCGAAAGCTGGTGTCGAAAACGACGGCTCGTCGATAACCAATTATTACGAGCGGCGTGGCAATATCCCGGCTTTCGAGAGTCTTTCCATGTTTATGGAGAGAGCCGAAACTGTGGGTGAGCCGGGCTCCATGCGTCAGGAGGAAATCGTGCGCATCTCGCCGGAATTTTTCACGACTCTTGGTGTAAGTCCCGCGATCGGTCGGAACTTCACCGAAGAAGAAATGGCCGCGCAGAAGAACGTCATTATCCTGACGGACGCGTTCTGGCGCGAGCGTTTCGGTGCCGATCCAAACATTCTGGGCCGTGATACTCGCGTAAACGGTATCCCAAGAAAGATCGTGGGCGTCCTGCCTCGGGGTTTTCGTTTTCTCTCGTCTGAAGCGCGCGTTTTTCTTCCGATAAAATCCGGTATCGAAGAGCGTGGGCCGAAAGCGCGCCACATCAACGTCGACCGCACGTACCTGATCGCGCGATTGAAGCCGGGCGCAACGATCGCGGAAGCGCAATCACAAATTGACGCGCACAACGCCGCTGTTGAAGAAGACAATCCGGAAGCCAAAATGATGGCCGAAGCGGGTTTCCGATCACTCGTTAGGCCTTTGCATGCGGAGCACGTGCGCTCGATTCGTCCAACCCTTTTGCTGATGCAGGCCGGTGTATTTTTTCTTCTGCTCATGGGCGCGGTTAATCTGGTCAATCTCCTGCTGATTCGCGCGAGTGGCCGCGCGAAGGAAATGGCGATTCGCCGTTCGATGGGCTCGAGCCGCGCGCGTGTTGTGAGACAGGTAATGATCGAGACGGTCTTGCTCACGTCCGTCGGTGGCGTGTTCGGATTGATCGTCGGAGCCTGGGGAATTCGGCTGCTGGAAATTTTCGGCGCGGACCGTTTGCCACTCGGCGCCCACATCCTGTTCGATGGCTGGCTCGCGTTGATCGGCCTGGTCAGCGCCGTCGTTCTTGGGATTATCATCGCGACACCAATCGCCTGGTTCAATCTTCGTAGTCATCTCGCAAATGTGCTTCAGTCGGAATCACGCACCGGCACGATCAGTCGCGCCGCGCAACGGCTTCGCCACGGATTTATCGTCGCGCAGATCGCGCTGGCATTTATTTTGCTCGCAGGCGCGGCGTTGCTCGGTTTGAGCCTGAAAAAAGTGATGGCGGTTCCTCCCGGTTTTCGCGCCGAGCACGTGCTCACCGGCGAGTGCACCATTTCATGGCATGCTATTCCGAACCGAGTCGGCATCATCGATCGCTTGCTGGAATCCATCCGCCAGCAACCGGGAATCGTCGATGCGGGAACGATCACCAGCATTCCGCTGGGTGGCGATCGTGCCAAAACTGCTGTCACGCCGAGAGGCTACGTTCCGCCGCCGGGCCAATCATCGCATGGGCATTATTCCTACGGGGTCCATGGCGATTATTTCTCGGTCCTCGGGATTCCGTTGCGCGAAGGACGCTTCCTCACCTCCGCGGACTCGCATCGTCCTGAGCGCGTCTGTGTCGTGGACGAAGATTTTGCGGATCGGTATTGGCCGAATGGCGGGGGCAGCGTGCTCGGTCAGCGTATTGCTGTCGGCAATGAAACAGACGACGCAAAGCTCTTCACGATTGTCGGTGTTGTTGGCGCGGTAAAACAGGCAGAACTTACCGAACCGCGGGGACAAGGAGCGGTTTACCTGCCGCTCGCATACCGAGACAACAATAGTTTTTTCGTCGTCACGCGCACGAGCCAGCGTCCGGAAGTTTTCGCCGAAACGTTGCGAAAACTGGTGCGTGCCGCAGATCCTCAATTGGCGATTGATCACCTGCGCTCCATGGAAACCCGCGTGGCCGACAGTCTCGTCCCGCGACGCTCGCCCGCGCTGCTCGCGGGAATTTTTGCCGGCGTCGCGCTCCTGCTCGCGACGGTCGGAACGTACGGTGTTCTTAGTTTCGCGGTCGCGCAACGACGCCGCGAGATCGGCATTCGAATGGCGATTGGTGCGCAGAGGCGGCAGATCGGGAAACAATTTCTCTCGTTAGGCCTGCGCCTTCTCGCTGCCGGAACTATTCTCGGTTCGATCGGCGCATGGGTGGCAGGGAGAGCGATGCAGAGCGTTCTCTTCGGCGTGCCAACGCTGCATATCGCAACTCTTCTGGTCACCGCACTCGTCATGTCCGTGGCAACACTCGTTGCCTGCCTCATCCCCGCGCGGCGCGCCACATTCGTCAACCCAATCGAAGCGCTTCGCGCAGAATAGCTATCCCATGAACGATCTTCGCTTCGCCATCCGCCAACTTTTCAAGAATCCAGGTTTCACTCTGATTGCCATTCTTGTCCTTGCCCTCGGCATCGGTGCGAACACTGCGATTTTCAGTGTGGTTAACGCCGTCCTGCTACGACCACTGCCCTATCCACATTCAGAGCAACTAGTGTTGCTGCGCGAGAGGCTACTCGGGCCATCTGGTTTCGAATCAGGCTCGGTTAGTTACTTGAATTATCTCGACTGGCGAACCGGCCAGAAAAGCTTCACCGATCTGGCACTGGCGAGGAGCGAAGGTGTGAGCCTGTCCGCTTCGGACGGGACCTCGCCACCGGAAGCGGCTCGAGCGGGGCGAATCACCTCGAATTATTTGTCGATCTTGCACGTTGCACCGGTAATCGGGCGCGATTTCAATGAGAACGACGATGTTCCCGGCGCCGCAAAAGTAGCTCTCGTTAGCGAGCGAGTCTGGCGAAAGCAATTCGGTGCGTCACCGAGTGTAATAGGGCAACGATTAAGCGTCGATGGCGTGCCGCGAGAGATTGTTGGCGTCGCATCGGAGCGTGTTCGATTCCCGCGAAACTGCGATGTCTTTCTGCCACTAGCCAATCTACGTGCCGATCACGATTTCCTTTCGCGCGGAAATCACGACGCTTTTTCGTGTCTCGGGCGTTTGAAACCGGGAGCGACCCTGAAGCAGGCAACTGCCGAACTCGACACGATCGCAGCAGACTTGTCGCAGCGTTATCCGGATTCGAACACCGGACGACAGATTTCCGCGAAGTTGCTGCTTGAGTTCTCCGTAGGCCAGTATCGATATCTGCTTTGCGTGCTGCTTGTCGCCGTAGGCTGTGTTTTGTTGATCGCCTGCGCGAACGTGGCAAACCTTCAACTCGCGCGCGGCATCGCGCGCCGTAAAGAACTTGCTGTGCGGGCCGCGCTCGGTGCCAGCCGTTGGGACTTGGCGCGCCAGGTTTTGATGGAAAGCGGAGTTATCGCTTTGCTAGGCGGCGTTTGCGGCGTGCTGATCGCTGTTTGGAGCCTTGACGCGATTCGCTCGCTCGTTCCGCCTAACGTGCCGCGATTTCAAGAAACGAATATCGACGGTTTGGTGCTTGCGACCACCAGCATCATTGCGATGATTGCAGGACTGCTCGTAGGAGTCTGGCCGGCATTGCGCGTCTCGAACACGGATTCGATGGCCGCCGAGTTACATGAAGAAGGCGGCCGCGGCAGCAGCGGCGCGCAACGACAGCGCGCCCGGGCAATCCTTGTTATTGCACAAGTTGCTCTGGCGGTCCTCCTGCTCGCGGCAGCGGGCCTGACATTGAAGAGTTTCTGGCGTTCGCAGCAGGTGCCGCTTGGATTCAATCCGCGTGGAGTCTTGACCATGAGCATTGCTTTGCCCTCATCTCGCTACGATTCGCCGGACAAGATCGTTCGCTTTTACGATCAATTGGTCGAAAAAGTAAGACAGATCCCAGGTGTGAACGCGGCTGCGATTTGTAGCAACACACCATTCGATCACCACCAATGGGATAGCTCATTTCATATTACAGGCACGCCGCCGGATCCTCCCGGACAGGAGCCGATCAGCGAAATGGCGATTGTTTCACCGGATTACTTTCGCGCGCTCGGTATGCCCATTTTGCAAGGCAGAGATTTTGGAGCGGAAGACGTGAAGGGCCGCCCGGCAACGGTCCTGATCGATGCGCTGGCCGCGCAGAAATTCTTTCCTGGTATCAATCCAATCGGCAGGCAAATCGACGACCCGGTTACAATCGGACCGCCGACGGCAAACGGAAATCCGGTGACCATAATTGGAATCGTGCCGCACACCCGCAACAATGCGCCTGGAGAAAAAGAAGAGACGCGCAACCTGCCGATGATGTACTTCAGCGCTTCGCAGTTCGCGAAGGAAGAAGAGAACCTCGTCGTCCGCGCGAAAGCTGGTTTCAATCTGCATTCTCTGATTAATCCGATCAGAAACGAAATTGCGGCGCTGGATCGTGATCAAGCCGTTTCGGATATCGCAACGATGGAGGAAAACATCGACGAAAGCCTCGCGTCGCAGCGCCTGACAATGACGTTACTTGGTGTGTTTGCAGGACTCGCGCTGATTCTCGCAAGCATCGGGCTTTACGGAGTCATGGCTTTGATTGTAACCCAACGCACACGCGAGATGGGCATTCGATTTGCTCTCGGGGCCAGCCGCGGTGACGTCCTGTGGCTTGTGCTTGGTCAAGGCGCCGTGCTTGTCGGAATTGGACTCACCGCGGGATTGCTTGGCGCCTTTGTCGCCAGTCGTGCCTTGAGAAGCGTTCTATACGACGTGGCCCCGTTGGATCCCGCTGCGCTCATAAGCGCTCTGGCGACGCTTTCGCTGGTGGCCCTCATTGCCTGCTTTTTGCCGGCTCGTCGTGCCAGCCTCGTGGATCCGATCGAAGCACTGCGGATGGAATGACTTAAACCAGTAATCTCATGAATGATCTCCGATTTGCCGTTCGACAACTGATCAAGAACCCGGCATTTACCATCGTTGCTGTGCTGGTGCTCGCGTTGGCTATCGGCGCGAGCACGGCTGTGCTTAGCCTGGTCAACGCATTGTTGATTCGACCACTGCCATATAAAGCCCCCGATGATCTCGTGCTTTTGTGGGAGCGATTTCCCACTCAGGGCCTAGAGCGAATCCCGGTTTCAGCGCCGGAGTATCTCGACTACGAGAAGCAGACGAAAAGCTTCGAGAAAATAGGCGCTTTCAATTACGCCGCTTATAACCTGACAACGGGAGATGTTCCCGAACGGATCGCCGGCGCGGTTGTGTCGCCCAGCGTGTTCCCATTACTGGGAGTCGAGCCAATTAGGGGGCGGGTTTTTATCAACGACGAAGGCGCGGAAGGCCGGGACGATGTTGTTGTCATCAGTGCGCGCTTGTGGAAGCGGCGTTTCAATTCCGATCCAGCACTTGTTGGCAACAAGATCACGCTCAACGACCGGCCGTATATCGTGGTTGGAATCATGCCCGAGCAATTCGATTTTCCGCTGCCGCTGTTCAACGTGCAGGGCGCCCGCTTCGCCAGTCGCGCCGACATTTGGAAGCCCATGGCGTTTACGAAAGACGAATTGGAAGCGCGTTATTCCCGTAGTTATGGCGTGATCGCGCGCTTGAGGCCCGGAGTTTCGGTGACCAGCGCGCAGGCTGAAATCCAGACCATCACGACAAATTTCCAGCGAACGCATCCCAAAAATTATCCGCAAGAGACGACAGAGTTCGGCGCGAAGCTTTATCCACTTCACGAACAGGTCGTCGGCCCGATGCGCACCGGGCTTTGGATTCTCGCCGCAGCGGTGACGCTCGTTTTGCTGATCGCTTGCGCGAATCTCACCACGATGCTGCTCGCACGCGCCGGATCACGGGAACGCGAGATGGCAATTCGCGTCGCACTCGGAGCGAGTCTAAAACGCATGCTGCGGCAGTTGCTTACCGAGAGCGTGTTGCTATCGATCGTTGGGGGCGCCGCGGGAGTGTTGCTCGCGATCTGGGGGCTTGACGTCTTACGCGTGATCGGCGGGCAAACCGTGCCGCGACTTCGCGAAGTCAATCTCGACCTGAGCGTGCTCGCGATGACCTTTGGTGTTTCGGTCCTTACTGGAATCCTCTTCGGCCTTGTGCCTGCGCTGGTCAGTGCGAAGCCTCAGTTGACCGAAACGTTGAACGAAGGTGGACGTGGTTCGACTGCCGGCGCTCGTCGCAATCGACTACGCAATAGTCTCATTGTCGCTGAAACCGTTCTCGCTCTTGTTTTGCTCATCGGCGCCGGTTTGCTCGTGAAAAGTTTTGTCCGCCTGCAAAGTGTTTCGCCTGGATTTAACCCGCAGAATGTTCTGACCGCGGAGATTTCGTTGCCGGTCGTGAAATATCCGCGCGGCCAGCCGGTCGTTGGTTTTTACGAGGATGCGTCGCGACGGATCAAGAATATTCCCGGCGTCCAGCATGTTGCATTTACTGTCATGCTGCCTTTGAGCGGTTCGAATACGGACAGCTCTTTTGTGATCGAGGGACAGGACCCAAGGGCCATGGCCAACTACCCTGATGAGGAGATTCGGGACATTACCCCGGACTACTTTCGCGTGCTGCAAACGCCTTTACTGAAGGGCAGATTCTTCACCGAAGCTGATACGGCCGATTCGCCCCCAGTGGTGATCGTGAATCAGGCATTCGCGAAAAAATATTTCGGGAACGGCGAAGCGCTCGGCAAACGTATTTCGCGCGACGACACAAATCCGACGTGGACAACAATCGTTGGAGTTGTTGCGGACATCAAACATCGCAGTCTGGATACGGAAGCCCAGCCGGAATATTACCTCCCTCACACGCAGAATCCGGACCGTGAGATGGTGCTGGCAGTGCGCAGTGCGCAAGATCCGCGCACGCTCGCCCGGTCGATTCGCGAGGAATTGCGCAATGTTGATCCGGATATTCCGTTGGCGAATGTGCGCACGCTGGACGCTGTGGTGGCCGACTCGGTCGCGCCGCGCCGGCTTTCGGTTGTCCTGCTTTGCGCATTTTCGGGGGTTGCACTGCTGCTTGCGTCGGTAGGCATGTACGGCGTGATTTCGTTCCTTGTTGTCCAGCGGACCCATGAGATCGGCGTGCGCATGGCGCTCGGTGCGCAGCGTTCTGATGTGTTGAAAATGGTGATCGGACACGCGGCGAAGTTACTCCTCATCGGCGCAGCCATCGGTTTGCCCATCGCGTTCGTGAGCAGCTCGGCCTTGCGAACGGTGCTCTATCAAGTGAGTCCCTTCGATATATCCATCTTTCTCACCGTACCCATGATACTGGCGGGTGTCGGTCTTCTCGCCAGTTACCTTCCAGCAATTCGCGCGGCCCGCGCCGATCCAGTCATCTCGTTAGGGCATAACGCTTAACCATGATCACACTTAAAAATCTCGAACGCTCTTATTCTCTAGGGAAGGAGAAGTTTTTCTACGTCCTGCGCGACATCAACCTGGAGGTGGAGGAAGGAGACTTTGTTTCCATCATGGGTCCGTCGGGCGCGGGTAAGTCGACATTATTGCACGTTCTCGGCATGCACGACCATGGGTGGCAGGGCGAATTTTTCTTTGGTGACACCGCCGTGCACCATTTAAAGCCGAAGGAACGGGCTACGCTGCGGAACGAACAGATCGGATTCGTATTCCAACAGTATCATCTCCTCGACGACCTCACGGTTTACGAGAACCTCGATATCCCGCTGTCCTATCGCCATTACAAAAAGAACGAACGCGCAGCGCTGGTGGCAGACATGCTGGATCGCTTTCAAATCGTCGGTAAAAAAGATCTATATCCAAGTCAGCTTTCCGGTGGACAACAGCAGCTGGTAGGCGTTGCGCGTGCGATCATCGCCGAGCCAAAACTTCTGCTAGCTGACGAGCCCACCGGGAACCTGCACTCCAGTCAGGGCGAAGAGATCATGGAACTCTTCTGCAAACTGAACGAGCAAGGCATGACCATCGTGCAGGTCACGCACTCAGAGAAGAATGCGTCGTACGGCAAACGAGTTATTCAACTGCGGGATGGCTGGATCGTTAACCAATAACAAACAGAAATTATTATGATTCTAGATTCTTTTCTCCAGGATGTCCGCGTAGGGCTCCGCGTTCTGTTCAAAGACAAGACTTTCTTTTTTCTGGCCGTGCTTGTCCTTGGCCTTGGTATCGGCGGCGCAGCGACCCAATTTACAGTGGTTAATGCGGTCGCGTTGCGTGGGTTTTCGTTTCCGCATCCGGAACAGTTGGTGACCATTGGACTGATCGATCCGAAAGCGAGCGATCAAAACAATAATTTCGGAAACGGCGTGATTCCGACGGCGCAGGACTACGAAGATCTAAAAGCGAGCCAGAAATCCTGCTCGTTGATGGCCGGCTATCTCAGTGGATCGACAATAAACGTTACCTACAAGAACAATCCGCAACGTTACAACGGCGGTTACGTGACAGAAGATTTTTTCAAGATCACGGGTGTGTCCCCGATTATTGGACGCGATTTCACGGCCGCTGATAACAAACCGAGCGCCGAACGGGTGATCATTCTTGGCTATGAAATCTGGAAGCGGGATTTCAACGGCGATCCCAAGGTCGTGGGACAGAGCGTTCGGGTTAATGGCAAAGCTGCAACCGTCATCGGTGTGATGCCGCCGAATTTTAAGTTCCCGAATTTAGAGCAGCTCTGGACGCCGCTTTACAATCAATTTCCACCGATACCGCGCGGTCAGCTGGTGATCGGCGCAAACAACGCCGCCCCGGCGGTGATGGGTCGCCTGAACCCGGGCGTCACTCTCGATCAGGCGAACGCGGAATTTGTCAGTCTTGCCCGTCACCTCGCGCAGGACAATCCAAAGACCAACCAAAATTTCACATCGGCGAGCGTGGTGCCGCTCGCAAACTCGATGTTGAGTGTTCAATTCCGGCAGACCGTCTGGGCGATGTTGGCTGCCGTCATTCTCGTTTTACTGATCGCGTGCGTGAACGTCATGAATATGCAATTCGGCCGGGCCGCATTGCGTGCGAAAGAACTGGCGATTCGCGGCGCGTTAGGGGCGACACGTTGGAGACTTGTCAGGCAGATGTTGACCGAAAGCCTGGTGGTGGCCGTCTTCGGCGCAGTCGTCGGAGTTTTGTTGGCCTACTGGGGGGTCGACTTGCTAACCCGCGCTACGGACGCGCTGCCTTCGGGGTTCGAATTGCCGTACTGGGTTCGATTTACGATCGACGCGCGGGTGCTGGTGTTCATCGTTGCGATCACCTTGGTGGCGACGATCGCTTCCGGTCTCGTCCCGGCACTGGTGAGTGCTCACAGCAATGCAGCGGAGATGATGAAAGAAGGTGGACGCGGCAACAGCAGTCGGTTGGTCAACATCATCACGCGACTTCTGGTGATAGGACAGATCGCACTGACAGCAGCGCTGTTGATTGCGACAACTCTTGAGATCAGATCCATCAGAAATCAGCTAAGGCTGGACTATGGTTACGACGAGGACGCGATTTACACTGCCAGGATGGCGCTGATGGAAGGCGCTTACACTGAAGATGGGCGTCGCGATTTTTTCAAACGCGCCGTTCGAGACCTGCGCGCCAATCCTCAGTTTGATTCGGCAGCGCTGACCGATCGCTTTCGGATGACATTTGCAGGCGGCGGTCAGTATGAAGTGGATGGCCAGAATTATCTCACCGACCGCGACCGGCCGCGTGGAAACTTCGAATCCGTGTCGGACAATTATTTTTCAACACTCGGGCTAAAAATTTTGGAAGGACGCGACTTCACGATTAACGATGACGACGCAAAACAACCGGTCGCGATCGTCAACGCGAGTTTTGCGCGGAAGCATTGGGGAAACCTCAGTGCGCTTGGACACCAGGTCCGAATTTTCAATCCAGGCGAGCCGCAGCCGTGGCGAACCATCGTCGGCGTCGTTCCTGACACTTTGATGCAGGGTCCCTTCGATCAGCAGACGGATAATGCTGGCTTCTACATGCCACTCCTTGGGACATTGCCGCCCACTCAATTTTGCACGGTCGTTGTTCGACCGCGCGCAGGCCAGCGCGCGGAAGGGCTCGGTCCGGCGCTGACAAAAGCAGTGACTCAGATTGATTCGGATGTGCCGATTTATTTTCCCGGCACACCCGCTCGCTTGCACGGCGAAACTCTTTCCGGCAGTCGCATCATCGTTAGTCTGTTCGCGATCTTCGGTGGCCTGGCATTTGTTCTCTCCGCGGTGGGTCTTTACGGCGTCATGAGTTTTTCGGTGAGCCAGCGCACACAGGAATTTGGAATTCGAATGGCCCTTGGAGCGGACGCGCGACGAATTTTCCGAATGGTCATGACGCAAGGCGCGTGGCAACTGGTCATTGGACTTTTGCTTGGTACTGGCACCGCGGCTTTGTTGCTGGGAGTCCTGGTCGCGGCTGCTTTGCGAAGCATTCTCTTCAAAGTCAACCCGCTCGATCCATCCATTTATTTTGCGGTCGCCTGTCTCCTAACACTTGTTGCCGCGCTTTCCTGTTTTGTTCCTGCGCGCCGCGCCACGCGTGTCGATCCAATGGAGGCACTGCGTTATGAGTGACGACTCGATCGCAAAGCGGATACCGCGCTCAACGAAAATGATTCCTGCAACAACGTATCATTCAGTTACGCAATGTCTTAATTGTATTCCAAAACCTAACAACTACTAACACACTATGTTTACTCTTATTCGAACTTCATTATTGGTCGTCATTCTAGCCCTGACCGCTTCGGCAGCGTCTGAAGACAATATCAGTCAACAAGTTGATGCAACACCCGGCGGTAAGCTGGTCGTTGACGTCGACTTTGGAACTATCGACGTGACGCCTGGCGCCGATGACAAGGTTGCGCTGGACGCGCACCGCAAGATCGACTTTGGCGATCAAGCAAGAGAGAAGGAATACTTTTCTGCTGCTCCAATCACGATCACGAAAGATGGCAATGTCGTAACGGTGCGGGCCCGCCGTTCGACCCCGAAGAGCTGGTGGAATTTCGGTCACTCAGAAACGCATGGCCAATACACGATTCGCGTGCCGAAGAAATTTGAAACCGATCTTCACACTGACGGTGGCGATGTTACTGCCAGCGGAATCGCGGGAAATACAACGGTGAAAACCAGTGGTGGTAAACTCGCATTTAAATATTTAGAAGGAAATCTCAGCGCGAACACCAGCGGTGGGTCGATCGAAGTCGAGGATTGTCGCGGTCCGATCAAGATCGAAACGAGCGGTGGCGATATTACCGTAGCAGATGGAATCGGTACTTTGGACGCAAGGACTTCAGGTGGCCGGATCGAGGTTCGCAATTTTTCGGGCGACACCGAAGTCAAGACCAGCGGTGGAAATCTCAATTTGCAGAGAATCACAGGAAAACTCGCCGGCAGGACGTCTGGCGGATCGATTCAGGCTTCGATTCCTGCCGACGTCGTGGGCGATGTGAAGCTGCAAACAAGCGCGGGAAACATCGACGTTTCTCTGTCAACAACTGCGACGGTCGACATCGATGCGAGAACCAGCGTGGGGGAAATCGTCAGCCGTTTGCCGTTTGAGACCAGAGACGGCGATAGCGAGCATTTGCGCGGTAAACTGAACGGCGGCGGAAAATCGGTGAAGCTGGAGACTTCCGTCGGAAATATCACGATCGAGCCTTCATCCTCGGAGCTCGTCCGTCGCTAACCAGTCGATCATCACCAGAACATATGTGGAGCGACTTCAAATACGCGTTGCGAATGCTGGCCAAGGCGCCGGGTTTCACCGCAATTGCGATTTTGACGCTTGCGCTCGGTATGGGCGCAAACAGCGCCATCTTCAGCGTGATCGATGCTGTTTTGCTGCACCGGCTTCCATTTCCAAAACCAAATCAGCTCGTCGCAGTATGGTCGCGTGTTGCGAATGAAAACTTGGAAAAGGAAACTGATTCGATTCCCAATTACGTCGACCTTCGCGATCAGTCACAGACTTTGTCCGCGCTTGCCGCTTTTACCCGGACCGGTGCCGTGCTCAATGGGACGGAGGAATCGCGTCAGATGGAAGGCGTCGCCATCACCTCGGACATTTTTCCGGTGCTCGGCATTCCGCCTGCGCGCGGGCGTGTTTATACGCGTGATGACGATACCGTTGATTCGCAGGTTGTCGTTTTGACCGATTACGCCTGGAAAACGTATTTCAACAACGACCCCGATATTGTTGGCAAGCAGGTCAGCTTGTCATGGCGCTTGTATACTGTGCTCGGGGTCATGCCGCCCGGCTTCCAATTTCCGGTCGAAGGCGGGCGTGCAGAGTATCTGATTCCGTTGCATCCCCTCGTGCCGGAGTTCGTAAACAATCGCGACTCGCATTTTGTTCGGATGGTCGGTCGAATGAAACCGGGCATGACAATCAAACAATGTGACGCCGAAATGAAAACGATCGCGGCGCGATTGGAGAAGCAATATCCAAAATCGAACACAAATCGAACTGAACTCGTATATTCGCTTCATGACGACATCGTGGGTGATGTGCGTCCGGCGTTAATCACCATTCTCGCCGCAGTTGCCTTTGTCCTGCTCATCGCGTGTGCGAATGTGGCAAATCTTTTGCTCGCGCGCGCAACCGCCCGTCGTCGCGAAATTGCAATTCGGACTGCGCTCGGTGCGAGTCGCCGCCGAATCGTTTGGCAGCTTTTGGGTGAAGGTCTCATTTTATCAATCCTGGGAGCTGTGGGCGGTTTGATCATTGCCTGGTGGGGGATCGATCTCCTTCGCGCGTTCGGCCCGCAAGACGTTCCCCGCCTCGGCGACATCGCGATCAATGCTCCTGTTTTTGTTTTCACGTTTTTCGCCGCGATCGTTAGCACGCTTCTTTTTGCGCTAGTTCCGGCCCTACAAGTGACGCGCCCGAATGTGAGTGAGTCGCTGCAGGCGGGGGATCGTGGTGCGATAGGGCCAGAGTCACATCGCTTGCGCCGGTTCCTTGTGATCACGCAGGTCGCCTTGTCGCTGCTGCTTCTTGCAGGCGCTGGCTTGTTAATCAAGAGCTTCGCCAATCTCCGTGCGACAAGGCCAGGCTTCGATCCGCAACATGCACTCGTCGCTGAACTCATTTTGCCGAAAGCGAAATATCCGGACTCGGAGAAACACCGGCAATTTTTCGAGCAGGTCGTGCCTAAACTCGCCACGCTTCCTGGCGTGGACGCGGTTGGCGCGGCATTCCCAATGCCATTTTCCGGCAACGATTGGGGATCGACATTTTCAATTGTCGGTCAATCTCCGCGACCTCCGGGGCAGGAATTGGGCGCTTCGAATCTAAAAGTTACGCCGGATTATTTTCGCGCGATGGGAACGCCGTTGTTACGTGGACGTGCGTTCAGTTCCGGTGACACAAAAAATTCTCCAGCGGTTGTGATTGTGAACGATGTGTTTGCGCAGCGTTTCTTTCCGGGCGGCAATGCGATTGGGCAGCAAATTGTTTTGATCCACGGAGAAAACAATCAACCCTCACCGCCGAAAGAAATTGTGGGTGTCGTTGGTGCCTCGCGCCACGAATCGCTAGCTATTCAGCCACAGCCCGAGTTTTACATTCCTGCTGCGCAGGATCCGTCACGGCGAATGGATGTTGTTATCCGCACGACAGCAACCCATTCAGGAGCCCTTCAGGCATCATTGCGCAAGCTTGTTCATGAGTTTGACAAGGACTTGTATATTCCGACCCTTGAGCCGTTAGAGAAACGCGTTGGCGTGACGCTGGCTCAGCCACGTTTCAACATGATGTTGTTAGGCACATTTGCCGGAGTGGCGATGATCCTCGCAGCGATCGGAATTTATGGAGTCATTGCCTACACAGTCGCGCAACGCACAAAAGAGATCGGCATTCGCATGGCGCTCGGTGCTCAACGCAGCGACATGTTGCAAATGGTTTTGTGGCAAAGCTTCAGGCTTGTCGGGCTCGGTTTACTGGCAGGTTTATTCGGCTCGCTTTTTCTAACACGGCTAATGGCCAGCCTGCTATATGGCGTCACAGCACATGACTTCTCAATTTACGCCATCGTGTTAGTCGTTCTGAGCGGGGCGGCCCTGGTAGCAGCCTGGGTGCCGGCGCGCAGGGCAGCCACCGTTGACCCGGCCATCGCGTTACGTGCCGAATAACAAATTACAGCTTCGAACCATCGATCGAGGAACAGTCTATGGCGGACTAGGGGAGCGTCGTTGCCATTGACTCGAGCTTCTTACGAGCGGGTGTGATTTCGGGAAGCACGGTCCTACCAAGATTATCTTGTGTTTCCTCGGCGCGCCTGAGCCACGACAACGCCTCCCTGGAATGGCCCAGCCCCTGTTCCGCAACCGCAAGGTTGTAATAACCGGTAATTAAGGCTTCCTGTTGACCGTCAGAGTACGGCAATCCCGACGCTTCATCGAGCGCCGCCAGAAATTCTTTCTTTGCAGGCTCCATCTCACCCTGATCGAGGAAACACACTCCGCGACTAATAAAAAGATCCGGCATGATGTGGGCTGCTTTCTTTGCGACGGCCTGATCGAAATTTTCCGCCGCTTTAGCAAGCAAATACTCCTTAAACGCCTTCTCAGCTGAGCCGGCATGGTGGTTATCTGCCAATTCAGCGAGCAGCTCCGGAAGCCGGGGATCATCCTTCCAGACAACGGAAGCGTAACGTTCGGCTTCCTCTATAGAGAGCGGAGCATTTCGTCGCTGCATACCAAAACTTGCTGCTTTCTCGCGGTATTCCCATCCGAGCTCATAATACAGATGCACGTCATCTGATTTCCTTATTGCAGCGAACCAAACTGATCGCGGATCCCGCCATTCCGACAGGTACTTAACGGTTTTCGCTGTCCAAATTATGCTAACGAGTATAACAAGCATGGTTGCGGCGGCGCCATTCCACTTGGGAAAACGTTTTGTTACTGCTATCGCTAGCCACGCAATGAGGATAACCGCACCTACGGATGGCAGAAATAGATAGCGATCGGTTACTGGATAGCTAAATGGCAAAACTTGTGTCGGCAAATATGTAAACAAAATCCAGTAAATGGAAATCGTAGCCATCGGGTAGCGGTTGCGTAAAAGCCATGGCAATAAAAAAAGACTAGCGAGAATACCTAATCCAAACCAGCGGGCAAAACTAACGCCTGTCTCAGGAGGTATCCGGTAAATGACATAACTTCCCAGCCCGGTAAGCAACCACAAACTCTGGAGAAAAGCCTTTGCATGCATGGCCAGATCGGATGGCAAGCCGGTGCTCGGTTGTGCCCGCTGGACTGCCAGAGCGACCAAAGCCACCAGGATAACAAACGGAATCTTGTCGATGAGTGATCGACGTAATGGTCGCTTTTCAAGCACCAGGTCGAATGCGAGCAACACTGCTGGAAAAGCGGCAACCGAAAGCTTCCCCAGCAAAGCCAAGAAGAAGAAAAAAAGTGACAGAATGTACCAGCCCAATACGCCGCGCTGTCTATATTTCAGATAGGCGACCGCACACGGCAGGACGAACGCAGCAGCAACCAAGTCCTTGCGGCTTGAAATCCAGGCGACAGCTTCCACATGGGCTGGATGAACAATAAATAACAAAGCAGCCAGCACGGCAGTGACGCGTTGCTGTGTTAGTGTAAGCGCAAAGAGATACACAAAGCCTGCGACAAGCCCAGCCCAAAGATTACTCGATAGATGGAACGCGTATGCGTTCAAGCCCCCGACCGCGTAATCAAGCGCGTACGACAGCAAATGAAGAGGGGAATAGTTGAGATAGTAAGGACTGGATAGAATCTGAGCGAAATGCTTCCAGGTTAGTCCCTGTATCCAGGAATTGCTGACGACATACTGTTGATCATCGATTCGGAAAAAGCCCAGATGAAGATCACCCGCATAGAGCACGGCGGTGGCAACAATACAAAGAAAGAAAATGCCGGCGTTGAGTTGCCATGGACCAGGCACGGCAGAGGAGCGGGAGGGGGACTTTGTCCTCTCGGATTTATGTAGCCACTTAGCCTTGGCAGGAGGCCGCGAAGCAGCGTTCGCACCCCTCGTGGTTCTGATTTTGTTTTTTCGGGCTGAAGGCACGATTTGTTTCGGTCCGAACTGTAATCGGCTTTGGCAATTCCGGACACGAAAATTGCCTCGTGGCGTTTACAATATTTTTTTCGAGAACAATTTGCATTGCTGTCTGCTTTGAACATTGGTGCTAGCGCGGTGTCTCTTATTCGTCAGAAAAATTAGTATGCATTTGCGTCTCTTAATTGCATTGATCTCCGCAGCTCTGCTTGCTTCGAACGCGTTCGCTCAAGAGAAGCGTCAGCCGACGGTCGATGAATTGGTAACTAAGAATATTGAAGCGAAAGGTGGCGCCAGCGCTGTACGCGGCCTGAATACCTTGCGGCTTAGTGGCAAGATGCTGGTGCAGGAGGGGCAGATCCAATTGGCCTTCATGCAAGTCAAGAAGCGGCCGGAAAACGTGCGCACGGAAGCGTCTCTCCAGGGAATGACTCAGATCGAGGCGTATGACGGCAAAGATGGGTGGAGGATTTCGCCATTCTTTGGCCGCAAAGATCCCGAGCGGATGTCGGCGGATGACGTCAAAGCGCTTGTCGAGGACGCGGAGATCGATGGGCCATTAGTCGATTGGCAGGCAAAAGGAAATACGGTGGAATATGTCGGGACCGAAGACGTCGACGGAACGCTAGCGCACAAGTTGAAAGTGACCCGGAAAAACGGGGACGTGAGTTTCGTCTACCTGGATCCCGATCATTTCCTGGAGATTCGTGTCTTGACACAACGGGTCAGGCACGGGGCATACGAAGAGGTAGAGACCGATCTCGGCGATTATGAAAAGGTAGGCGGCGTATTCGTCCCGACTTCAATCGAGTTCGGGCGCAAGGGGTCGCCTGACAAGCAACGGATCATAATCGACAAGGTCGAAGCCAATGCGCCAGTGGATGACGCGATATTTCACTTCCCTGGTCAGATGCCTCTTCCTCAACCGCAGCGCTGATCAAAAGATGAGCACA
>Ga0081455_10002936_pt1 | contig 19981 bp, 20 predicted proteins | sample TabmetS3T2R1_FD_70207 | JGI IMG/M metagenome (GOLD analysis project Ga0081455, IMG submission 70207) | Tabebuia heterophylla rhizosphere microbial communities from the University of Puerto Rico - S3T2R1 | ecosystem: Host-associated > Plants > Roots > Rhizosphere ... | reverse complement strand
AATAGCCGACTTCCTTTGGGGCGAAAGGATTCGAGAGGTCAAGGGCACGCAGTCCACCGGCAAACCAGGTCACGTAGTGAATGTTGTCGTAAACTTGTTCCGCCGGTTGGTGCGCGCCGAAGCGGCTGCCCGGCTTGGATTCGCCGTCGTAAGGAATCATGAAATTCGCGACGGGCATGGGGCGAGTTTCTTCGGTAATGTCCACCACCCAAAGGAAAGCGTTGGGCGTCGGCGTGAGCTTCTCGCCGACTTCCTCATCCGTGACGATCATGAAATTGCGGTCCATGATCTGATTTGCCAACGGCAAGGTTGTATGCGTCGGACAGGGGTAGGGTGGGCTCCAGTCGAGTATACTCAGAGTTTTGGGTTTACTCATGTCCGAGATATCGACGATGGCGAACCCGCCGAACCAGTAGCTGATATAAAGCCGATTGTCCTTTCGAATCGGATGATGGCAACGGTGATCGGTGCCGTGCCAGGTCGGCTTCTCTCCGCCGGCCACCCATTGGCCCGGCATCCACCAACGGCCGACTTCCTCCGGTTTCTCCGGATTCTTTACATCCAGAATCAGGGCAATGTTACCGACGTAACCTTCCATGTGAGGCGAAAGGTAGGCATAGCGGCCGTCAAAGGTAAATCGGTGCACCCCTTTGGCCGCCGCTTTGAAGAACGCGATCTCCCGCGGCTTCGTACGATCCGAGATGTCAAAGATTTTGAGGCCGCCTTGAGGTTCGTTCTTGTTTCTGTAGCGCTCATAATTGATCAGCATCACATCGCCGCTTACGCGAACTTTATGAGAGTGAATGCCCTCGGGTACTTCGAGCTGGGACACAAGCTTCGGGTTTTTCGGATCCCTGACATCGATGATGGATGTGCCGTGAGGCGGTTCGATGTGGCCGACGTAGGCGTAACCGTTTTCCACGACAATGGAGCCTCCGCCCGGAAGATCCATCCGGCCGATCTGTTTGATTTTCTGGCTTACGCCGACTGGCAGTTTGCCGTTCGTTGCCATGATTTGCCTCCTCTGGTTTGCTTAAAAGTTAGTGTTTCGCCTGTTGAATCATCTCTAGAACTTGGTCGGTAGTTCTCACGCGGGACATCCGCGGAAAAATGAGATCCATCAATGTGTCGTGGGCGCGTTGGTCATGGGAGGTGCCGCAGGCGTCCCGCACAACGATCAAGTTGTAGTCCAGATCCCTCCCGGAGTAAACCGTGGACGTTACGCCGACATCGGTGGAGCCGCCGGAAATGATCAACGTGTCGATGGCGCGCGAGCGGAGGGCGAGATCCAGGTACGTCTGATGGAAAGCGCTCCAGCGATACTTGGGAATATAATAGTCGTCCGCTTGCGGCTCCAGCTCGGCAAGCACGTCGGAGCTTTTGTCGCCGGCGATAACGTGCATTTTTGTTTTGGTCACTTCGCCGTTCGGCCAGGGTGTGAGTGAATTGTTGGTGTCGGTAAGAAGCAACGCGGTGGTGGCGTTGTCCGGACGGTGGTTGCCTTTGGCAAAAAAAATCGGCAGCCCAGCAGCGCGGCCTGCCTTGCTGAGTCGGACGGCGTTTTGAATCCAAGGCTTCAAAACCCTGGGTTTGCCCGGCGCCGGTGCAGGTACGTAGCCGTTCAAAATATCGAAAAAGAGCAGCGCTGTTTTCTTCAGATTGAAGTCATTCACATTCATGGCTTATCTCCTAGCGGGTTTGATGCTCCGGTTTCCCTTTTCCTCTATCACTTTCCAACCCTGACCGACATACCATTCGATCTGGCGGAATAGTCCGGTAAAAATCCGCACGTCTTTATCTTCGAGGCCGGCGCGACCCAGAATGCGGCGGAAGGCCAGGAGCATGTGCTCGGGATTCTCCGAATCGAGAAAACCGATCTTCAGCAGGACCCTGCGCATCCGGTCAAACAGGCGCTCAACGTCCTCAGCTGGGGCGCGGTCAATTCCGGTATTTTGCACTGGAGTTGCCGCCGCAAGATAAAGTTCATAAAGGCAGATGACGGCGGCCTGCGCTACATTGAGCGATTGATAGCTCGGATGAGTCGGAATCGTCATCAGCAACTGGCAGTGTTCCAGATCCTTATTGCTCAAGCCATGGTCCTCGGGCCCGAAAATCAAAGCAACTTTTCCGGTTCGCGCCGCTGCGACGATATCCGTAGCGACATCACGCGGCGCTCGACTGTGTTTGCGATAGAGACCGGATCTGCAGGTTGTTCCGACGACCAGGGCACAGTCGGCGATTGCCTGTCGGATCGTGTCATAGCATTTTGCGCTGCCGAGTATATCCTTGCCGTGGACGGCCATAGCTCGTGCCCAGAAACTCCGGGTTCGTGCCTTGCCGACTATGGCCAACTCGGTTTCTCCCATATTCTTCATCGCCCGTGCGACGGAGCCGATGTTTCCCGAGCCGCGAGGTCTTACGAGGACGATCCGGATGTTGGCTAGCATGACGATGCTTCTAGTGAATTCTCTGGCACGATGAGAGCAGGCTCAATTTCTGGCAAAAGGACAAAACTTGTTTTTCGCGATAATGCTTCGGTTCCTGGCGTCGAATTCAGTTCTGTAGCCCAAGTCTTCGTGCATAATCGATGCGCGGTCGTCGACGTGCTCGGCGCCGAAGATATGCGCAAGTTCGTGGATCAAAGCAATAACATCCGGTTCGGGTTCGGCGTGGCCGCCGGCGTAACGAAATGGTTTATTGACCGGCGCAACGACATAGTTGCCCAACCCTTGCTGACAATTGCCGATGCGATCAACACGGGGCCGACCGGCGACGAAGTAACGGCTTATGCCTTCCGCGGTGAATACCACAATCAAGTCATAGCTCCCGTCCTTGGTTTGTCTCGGAAATTCTTGCTCGACTCTGGCCAACAGATCCACTGTGGAGTGTATGCGTTCCTGTGCAGGCCACGGCATGGCGCTCTCGGTGGCGAACCGAATACCGAATTCACGTTCGTAATAGTCGGAGGCTGCTTCGATCAATCCGCGCGCCTCATCCGGCCAACGGGGGTTCCGCGTTCTGAAGCTCACATCCGCCAGCGCCTTGACGCGGACAATTCGCTCGGGCGGCTCGGGAGCTAAAACGGCGCAGGAAGAAAGACAAAGCGCACTAAGGATGGAGCAAATTGTCCGTCGGCGCGAAATCATCGGTCAATACGGGGACGTCTTGGTCGGGTAGCACGCCGTCGTAGTAAGCCACGCTGAGGTCGTTGATAGGATCGGGGAAGAGACCCTTGTCGAGCGCGGCGGCGCGCTTAACGATCTCCCTGATGTCCAGGCGCTGTTTATCTTTCGTGGCGACTACGATCACGTTTTGTATGGTATCCACGCTGACGTTGTCTGGGCGGCGCGCGGCAAAAACGTAAGTCTGCGGGAAGATGCGGCGCTGGGTTTTGACGAAGGCCCGGGCGATCTTCCCCGAAGGGCCGGTGACGGCGCTGATAAGATTGGCGACGACAATGCCGTTGGGGGTGAGTTTCTTCTGTGCCAGCTCAAAAAACTCGCGTGTGGCAAGGTGAAACGGCATAGCGTCCGAATAGTAGGCGTCGATCAGGATAACATCGTACTGATTTGGAGTACGGGTTAAAAAAAGCCGCCCATCCTGGGCATGGAGTCGAAGATTTTTTCCGTCACGAACGTTGAAATGAGTCTTTGCCAATTGGATCACGTCAGGATCAATTTCGACAACCTCGATCTCCAGGGACGGAAATTCCTTCTGGAGCTTTTTCGGGATCGAGCCGCCGCCCAGCCCGATAATAAGCATCTTTTTCGCGTCGGGCCTAAAGGCGAAGCCCAACGACGTATAGCGCGAATAGATCAGGCGCAGCGCCGTAGGGTCCTTCAGGTTCATCGCGCTTTGCAAGGTCCGGTCGAAGTACATATAACGCGCTTCGTCGTCCTCTTCGATGCGAATGCGATGATAGAAGGTATCTTTCTCCAGCAATGTTTTGGTTCGCGCCCACAGGGCAGGTGTCCAAGGCATCGTGATCGATCCAGCGATAATCGATAGTGTCGTCACTGCGCGGGCCAGCTCAATTGCTCTTATTTTCACCAGCGGCACCACGACCAGCGAAAGGCAGATCAATATTATACCAAGAAAGTGGATGATATTACTGACACCGATGAGCGGTATCAAGTAAAAAGCAGTCAAAAGAGTACCAAAGATACTGCCACAGGTGGAAACGGCATAGAGGGTTCCAGCCGTGCTGCCGACAGTGGCAAGTTGGGTCGCCGCCAAACGTATGACGTAGGGCGAGATGGTTCCCAAAAAAACTCCCGGCAGCAGGAAGTAGATGCTGCTCGCGATCAAGGGATTCAGACGGGTACCGAAATCGATGCCGGCTATCCACCCATTAACGGTCGGGTAGATAAAGGGCAAAAGAAAAATCAGCACGCCTGGAATCACCAGCAGTATCAGGAGCCGGGAATAGGACGGCTCGCGGGCTGAAAGCCACCCGCCCCAATAGTAGCCGACGCTCAATGCCGCCAGAACGACGGAGATCAGGCTTCCCCAAACAAAAATTGAGTTGCCGAAATAAGGAGCCAGCACACGGCTGCCGACGATCTCAAGACTCATCAATACGGCGCCACTCACGAACACGACGACATTGAGCAGAAATTGCACCATGGCTAGGGCTCCCACCCCCAATTTCTTTCCTCATCGACAACCGTCACCGGCTCAAGCAGGTCTTCGGAAATACCCTCGATGAATTGAGAGGGACGAGATAGGACCATGCGCAGTCCGCGGTCGAAGATCTTGATCGGATAACTGATGAAAAGATTTTCCTTCGCCCGGGTGGCTGCGACATATAAGAGCCGGCGCTCTTCTTCGAGTTCCTCGTGCGTGTTGATATTGTAGAAGGAGGGGAACCTTCCCTCCAAAGCCCAAATGATGAAGACGGAATGCCATTCCAGGCCCTTCGCTGAATGGATCGTGGAAAGAATCACCGGACCCTCGTCCGGGTCCACTGCCAAGACGCCTCCAACGCTATCGTTAGGTGGTTCCAAAGCCATGTCTGCCAACAAACGTTCTAGACTACGATAGCGGTCAGTGATTCCCTGAAAGTGCTCCAGATCCCGAAGCCGCTTCGGATGATCGTCCGGGTGGCAGCGCTTTAGGATCGGCGCGTAGTACTGCATCAGATACTGCGTCTGCTCCGCGGGCCGTTCGGCTTGGAACGCGTACTGTAAGACTTGGGCCAAGGTTTTGAGCTCGTGGGCAATCTTGGGTTTGGCTTGAAAAGTGCGCAACCGTTCCACGGGTTGGCTTCCTTCCAAGAGCCAGCCGGTGATCTTCTGGCTCATTTGCGGTCCGACCCCCTCCAAGAGCAGCAAAACCCGGTTCCACGAAATCGTATCCTGTGGATTGGCAAGGATGCGCAAATGGGCCAAGAGATCCTTGATATGAGTGGTTTCCATGAATTGGAAACCGCCGCGCTTGATAAACGGAATGTTGTGCCGTGCCAGTTCCAGTTCCAAGTCGAAGGAATGGAAGCTCGATCGAAACAACACCGCGATGTCCCAGAGCGGCACCCCCTCCTCGCGCAGCTCCAAAATCTTCTGACAGACGAAACGCGACTGCATTTGTTCGCTCTCGGCCTGGACCAGAACCGGGGTTTCACCCTCTTGTTTGCGGGTAAAGAGTCGTTTCTCGTAGCGCTCTTTGGCGAGCTGGATAATTTTGTTGGTCAAATTCAGAATGGGCTGCGTGCTGCGGTAGTTCTCTTCGAGTTTAATAATGCGGGTTCCTGAAAACGTTGCGGGAAAATCCATGATATTGCGGAAATTGGCGCCGCGAAACGAGTAGATACTCTGCGCATCGTCTCCCACGACCGCCACGTTATTGTGCGTGGCGGCCAGCAATCGGATGATCTGTGCTTGCAGAGCATTGGTGTCCTGATACTCGTCGACCATGATAAACTGGTAAGTCTGGGAAAGCCGGCGGCGTATCTCTTCCTGAGTGTTAAGAAGATCTTTCAGCTTGGTTAAAAGGTCGTCGTAATCGAGCAGCGATTTGGTTGCTTTGTAACCGACGTAGCGCTCATAGAGCCGCAGCAGATCGTCCAGTGAATCATAGAGATGAGGATACTCGCGCTCCAACAGATCCGGCACGGTGGTTTGTTTATTGACGGCCATGCTGAATATTTCCGCCACCGTCTGCTTGCGTGGGAACCGCTTGTCCTTATAATTCAGCCCCATCTCGGTGCGCAGCAGCTGGATCGCGTCTTCACTATCGGAGCGGTCCATGATCGTAAACGAGGGAGAGAGTCCGCTCCGGCGACCGAACTGGCGCAACACCAGGTTGGCGAACGAATGAAAGGTGCCTCCTGCGACTTGGCTGCAGCGGCTATCGATCAGCACGCTAGCGCGCCGAAGCATTTCCTCGGCAGCCCGGCGGGTGAAGGTCAACAGCAAGATGGAACGGGGATCGATGCCGATATCGATGAGGTGTGCAACGCGATAAACTAAGGTGCGAGTTTTACCGGTGCCGGCGCCGGCGATAATCAACAACGGCCCTTCGACCGTCGTGGCCGCCTGATACTGAGCGTCATTGAGCTCGTTGCGATAATCGAAGCGTGAGGAACGATAAGTTGAGACGGGTGTATTTTTGAGAATATACTGTTTCGTCAATGGGGCTCCAGTTGCAAGCTAAATTACCTATTTTCCTGGAATCGGGCAAGGGATCGGCGAAAGCTTTTAATCGCTTCGGAGCTACCTTCCGGTCTGGTTGTTAGTCGCGAAATCTATGATAGCTTTAGAAATCGTGAAATCGATCCTAACACGCTCCCGGCCAAGATGCTTCTGGTCGTGGACTTGCGGCGTGCTGGTCCTGCTGACGCTCATCAAATCCTATCCAGCGAGCGCTCAGGGGGGCCTGGAAGAGTATTTCGACCGGGACTACGGCTACGTGTTTCAGTATCCCGCCAGTTGGAAGCTTCAGACGTTGCCCGAGGGCGATGCCGACAGGGACATGCGGGTCTTGCTGCAGGGCACCGAGGGAACCTCCTTCATGGTCGTTGTCGATAAAACCAAAACAGTCCTCAAAAAAACCGACTTCGAAAACACCGCCGAGCAGACACAGCGCATCGGCGCGATGATGGAACAGACCATTACGCAGATCTACCAATCGATCTCAGAGAGCATCAAGGCAGTGAATATGAAGGTTGGCGAGCGCCGTGACCTTTCTAATCAATTCGGCATCAAATTCTATATCGCAACCCTAAATGAAATGAAAAATGGGAAACCCATCATTGTGGCTGGAATTCATGCTTTCCCCTTCAACAAGGACTACTCGATTAACTTTACCATGACGACGTTTTACGACTCGGCGGCGACCCAGGAGAACCAACGGCTCACAGACGTTTTTAACTCTTTTCGATTGATTGGAGAGCCGCAAGCCGGCAACGGCCCGCCGAAGCCTCCCGCAACAAAAGAAACGCAGTAACCGACGACGGTTCGTCTGTTCAGCCCGGATTCCGCAGTTTATCTTTCGACCTGTGCTGGGAAGGCTTGTTCTGTGCTTCGCCTTCAATTGAAGAATCCAGTTCAGTTCGACGGCGGGGCCGACACTCCTTGTGCCGGCTGGTTTGGCACAAAGATCAGGAAAGATTGCCGGTCCAAAAAGTTAAACTCCCGTTGTAAGCGGTAGCCCGCCTGCTCCATCTCTCTTTTGATGAATTCGCTAGGTGTGTAGTGTTTCCACAACCCGTCGAGCCATCCCCTGCGGTCGAATTCGATAATGGCGATCCGGCCGTTTGAGCGGACATATTTCCGGAGGCTTGAAAGATAGTTTACGCGATTCTCGATGTGATGATACGTGTTGCTGGTAAAGATGAGGTCGACCCCGGAGGATGGCAGCAGTGGATCGTCTGGTTTCGCAAGAATCATTTCAATGTTTCCAACCCCGTCCTTCTTTGCTTGCTGTGCGACCAAATCGTTCATCGCTGGGTCAATATCGACAGCGTAAACTTTGCCGTCGGCACCGACCGCCTTAGCAAGCGCAAAGACAAAGTAGCCCCCGCCGGATCCAATGTCGGCAACCCGATCTCCGGGACGTATCTCAAGTGATTCAATGACCCGGTCTCGCTGTTGCCATTGATCTCGGCTGAGACCTTCATAGGCACACTGCTTCAACCGGGCGCAGCCGACGAGAAGGAAAAAGATCAGCAGCTGAATCTTAACCAGCCTAGTGGCGCGTTGGAGCATCGTCAAAATAACGGCGGGTCTTTTTTGGTCTGGTACGTCAATGCTGCGATTGAGTTTTCTGGGCGAGGTTTTCGAGAGCTTTTTTGACTTTTTGGCGCAGCTCCGCAACATCGAAGGGCTTGCCGATAAAATCGAACGCGCCGAAATCCATAGCCTTGGCGGCTAGTTGCTGCGAATTCACGCCGGTGAGCATGATCACTTCGCAACCGGGATGAATCGCTTTGATCTGCCTCAAAATCTCAATGCCGTCGGTTTTCGGCAGAAGGATATCGAGCAACACCACGTGGGGCTTTTCTTCTTGAACTTGATGCATTGCCGGATCTATGGAAGCTGCTTCCAACAGGCGATATTCCTTGCAAAAAACCATCTTGAGGGACTCACGGATCCCCACTTCATCGTCAACTACCAGTAACAGAGGTGAACTCATGCGGTGCAAGCAGCTTAAGTTAGCTGCCATTGACTGCTTAACTCAATGTGTCACTAAGTTGTCAGTGTCGCAAGAGGAAATTCGGTATAATTGCTTCAACACATCGTGTTGCGAAAATCGTCAAATGCTCTAAAGACCACCGAATGCTGGCGAAGCAGAAGATCAGCAACGTTCCATCCGAGTGAGGTGCCGTCTACATCGGTTCGGTTACGTCAAAGTGGATTCACGGCTAGGGCGTCAAGCTTTAGAGGCCGTTTTTGTGTTGCCGGGCTGCCATTTCTTCGCAACGCGAAGGATTGGCCACATGGCGTGAGCAGTCACGGGCGATATCCTCAACCGGCTTTTCAAAGAAGGTCTGTAGGTACTGCACACTTGCGTCAAAGCAATCTTCGCGATCGGTTTGACTAACGAAAGTTGCGCAAAAGGGCAGGGCGTAACGGCCGTCCCAGGTATTGTCAACGAGCGCGTAAATGACCCCGTGCATACAGGCCAAGCGGTTGCTGTCCTGCACCAGCTCGCATTTTTGGGCGACAGTTCGGGGTTGGCCCATGCGTGCTTCGTTGGAAAGGTCGCGCCCGATGGACTGCGTGCATGGCACTCGAAAAGCTCCTGCTTTCTCGCACTCCTCAAGCATCTGCTGGGTTGAAAGTCCCATCTCCATCATTCTCGAGGTCTGCATCATGTAGCATTCCTGCCGGTACTGGTCGGCCAATTGATTGCAAGGAGCGTGGTAATCGGTGGGGCTGAAATTCTTCTTTTCATTCGTTGCATTCGAGACGTTTTCCATGAATACGCCACCGTAGCAAGAACTCCGGCTCCAATCGTCTTCCAGCGCGTCGCAGATATCCAGGGATAATTGGAGCTGATACGCGGAAAAGAACAGGATCGCATGACCGAGTCCGTGCAGACACTGGTAGCGAAACCTTAGAGGTGTATTTGCGTCGCAAGCGACCGTTGCTTTTGCTTTCAGCTCTGCTTGACTGGGGTGCTTATAGGTCTCCGAATAGATGTCATCGCCGCGGAGAAAGCGTTCCACCGCTCCATGGTAACAACCGGAATGGCAGGTCTGGTCGCAGGCAGAAAAAGAGTCGTGGATATTGCCCTTGAGCCGAAACGTCTCCCGACCGACAGCATGGACGACGGGATGACAATCGCGCCGCAACTCGGGATCTTCCGCTTCAAAACGTTGAATCACTTGGAGCACGTCGGTGGTTGTGTGGTTCTTAAGGGCCTCCCGAAAAAGATTATCGAGACACTCAGCACTGCGCGCTTCTTTCAGACATTCCTTGGCTGCCGTCAAAGAGGGTAAGCCGGACCCTGTTTTATTTTGGGAATCCTCTATTGCTTTCTGAGCTTGCACTATAGATGGAGCCAGGGATACGAGTAGACAAAACAATAGCAGCAGGCTTTTGCGCGCCAACACTCGGCATGGGGAGTGATCCACGAAGTTATCCTCCGATTATTTCAGCGCATTTTAACCAAAAGTCGAGTTACGTGCAATTATTTTACCGACGCGCAATGAAAAATTGGTACACTAACCAACAGATTTCTCAATCAAACGGCATTAAATTGAGAAATCTACCGCAATTGGTTTGTGTTTCGTGGTGTTTTCTGAGTTAACTAATGGCGGTCTTCATCGTCTAAGAGGCAGAGGAGCGAAATGAGAGGGAAATTCTTATCAATTGCCTGGATCGGTGTCATTTTTTTGGTGGTGTCTAATGTCGCGGCCGCTCAACCCACAGTCACCACGCCTCCTCCGGAAAAAGTACCCGTGTATCAACCGAAATTCTATCCCTTCGATGACGGCGAGAGAGCCGTTTACAAGGCGAGCTGGAACGGCATCCCCGTGGCCACGGCGGTGATCGCGACTACTTCTCAATTGATCGGAGGCAAGAAATTTTACCACGTGCGCGTCGATGCTAAAACGTCGCCTATACTCGATTTATTTTGGAAAATGCGCGATACCATCACCTCCACCATCGAGGCGAAGCCGCTCGCACCTACCCGGTTCACCTTCAGTCAGAGGGAAAACCTGAAGGTTATCGACACTGAGGCGAAATTCGACCGAACCGCGAAGAAATGGTCGGTTCATCGCGATGAACGAACCGAGGTAAAGAAATACGAATTCGATCAACCGCCGAACACCATTGACCCGATCACTGCGGTTTACCTCGCCCGGAGCCAGGATTTTAAAGTTGGCGATCATCTTTATTTCAATATCTTCGGAGGAAAATATCGCTATTTGCTGGATTTGGAAGTCGAGCGTCGGGAGAAAGTTCACATCGCTTCGGGAAGCATCGATGCGTTCAAGATCGTGCCGCGGATCAAAAACCTGATGAAAGACGGTTACGCGGAGAGGTTGAACGAAGGCTCGGTGTGGATCTCCGCGGACGAGAGACGCATTCCGGTCATGCTCAGCAGTAGGATCTTCGTCGGTAGTATCTACATAGAAAGGATCGAAGACAAGGTCGGGCCTCAGGCTGCGGCAGTTCAGCAACCGATCCGCCAAGTTCGTGCATCGGAAACCGGTTATCTCGAACAATAGGTGGGCCTTATGAGGACACGGAATAAATTAAGCAGGGCGATAACGATTGTCGTTATTTCGGAGCTCCTTCTGATCCTGGGCCTTTTTTCGCCGCCCGCCATGGGCGGTCCGCGGTCCTTTCGCGGCGGACCCTACGAAGAACCGGGACCGTATAGGAGCCGGCAGAGAGAATCGGGGCAGGCCGAACGCCTTCACGCCGTGATGATGCCCTTGATACAGGCGATGGATCATCCGTGTTCACCAAATGAAGTGCGGATCAGTCTGCTAAACCAATCCGAGATCAATGCCGGCAATGCCGGCGGATGTCAATTTTTGGTGACCGCAGGCCTGCTACAACAGGCAAACGACGATCAGTTACGCGGTGTTCTCGCCCACGAGATCGCGCACCAGGATCTTGGGCACGTGGCGCGAGCCCAAATGTTGAACACCGGGCTTGGCGTCGGAGCGGCGCTCTTGGAGAGATTTTTTCCTGGTAGCGGCGCCCTCACACCGATTGCAGGAACACTGATAGCTCGAGGTTATGGGCGTACGGAAGAATACGCCGCCGATCGGCATGGGGTCGATATTCTCCGACGCGCGGGTTATCCGGCCGAGATAATGGTCAATACGCTCAACTGGCTTAGAGGAATCTCGGGCGACAGCGGCGGTGGATTCCTTGCGACCCATCCGGCCATCGATGAACGAATCGCGGCGCTCAGAAAGCTTCCCTAGCACGAACCCTCCGAGATCACACTGATTCCAGTTTCGTTTTTCGGTTTTTCTGGCCGTTTCACCACAAGGTAGATCGAAGCCCTGAAAAAGCCGACGGAGTAGTTTATCGTCTGAAAACCTGAACACTGACACCTGGTTTCGGGTGTCAGTGTCAGTAAACAAACATGCCTCCCACTCGTCTAACGGGGTAAAGGAGGATGTTCGAGATGAACATCAAATCTGGGGCGACTAAACAGGTATTCGACGCAATCAGTGGGATGGTCTTAGTTGGCGCGCTAGTTGCGGGATGTGCCGGTGGTCCCATTACGACGCGGGAAAAAGGGGCGGGTATCGGGGCTTTCAGCGGCGCGGCAGTCGGCGGCCTCATTGGTTCTGCTGTTCACCATCCTGCTTTAGGCGCAGCTATCGGAGGAGGACTTGGTTTGGGTGCAGGCGCTTTGATTGGCGATCAGTTGCAAGGACGTGAAAACCAGGCTTGGGAGCAAGATCAGCAGATTTACAGGAATCAACAGGACCTCTCTCGGCAGCGCCAGGAGTTGGAAGATCTCCGACGACGGACGCCGGAGTATTAACCCTGCCAGTGAAGCAGAGATGTGGACTGCGATCCGCAAAGATTGGGACTACCTAGTGCTCACCTTCGTGCTCGGAGTGTATGTGACGGCTGCGGCTGCCGTAGCCGTCACGTTGATGCTGACCTTGTCGCAGACGTTTTAACCAGCCGGCAGTGACAACGTCCAATAACAATCATGCCTCGCTGGGTTCAGAATTCGGCGATCTCGCGGCGTGTTGAACCAACCGCTCCAGTTCTTCATAGGGCTGCGCTCCGACCATGAGATAGCGGCCCGCAAGAAAAGTCGGCACCGCGTTGACGCCGACGTCGGCGCACCGGCGCCAGTCTTCGTCAACAGCGGCTTTGAAGCTACGACTTATGAGAACCTCGGTGGCTTCATCGGCCGGAAGATTCACCTCCTTCGCGATCTCCACGAGAGGTTCTACCTTTCCGATGTTTTTCACATCGACAAAATAAGCGCGGAATAGCGCAGAATGGATTTCGTCGCCTTTTCCTTCGCTTTCGCCCCACTTTGAAAGCTCCTGCGCGAGCCGGCTGTTATAGGACATATTGCGCTCGGCATTGTAGGGAAGCCCCTCGCGGTCCATGTTCACTTTCATGCGCTGATTTCTCGCGACGATTTCGGGCCCGCGCATGTTTCCCTCCACCGGAGTCTCAGGATGAAGCGGAAATTGCGTGAACTTGACGGTCAGATCGTAATTCGCTTTGAGTTTCTCGACACGCCCGGTGACGAGATAGCACCAGGGTCAAACGAAGTCGGAAAACATTTCAAGAACGAGCGGCTCAGACATAATCCCTCCCTGTTATAGCTACCGTTTTCGGATAATCGGATTCTACTGTTCATGATTGGCGGAAGTCAAAGGGCTATCGCGGTTTGGTGAGCTCGAGCTGAGGTGAAGCGGGATAATAAATCTCGGTACCTTTTGGGATCGCGAAGGTCGGTAATTTGTGCTCATAGCAGCCGTTGTCCATGATGTGACGCACAGACGATCCGCGAACCAGAAACGCATCGGCTAGGAGCTGCCGATGGCAGCGCCACGGGACGGCCTCGGCACACATGATGGCGATCCGTTTGCTCGCGACCAACTGTTCCATCTCTCGTATGATCTTTTCGAATTCGGGTGTCAGCATAAAATCAGCGTAGGCGCGAAACGCGCCGACTTTCCAGCCTGTGTTCTGTGAATCGGCGGACGGCTTTCTAAACCCACCGAGGTCGCCGCGCCAGATATATTCAATGTCAGAAGTGTTCAGTGAAGCCGCTAATGCTTCGCGACGAAAATGCGGATAGCGGCGCGAAGACGGCCAACGGCGCACATCGACAACCAGTTCAATGCCGTGGGTTTTTAAAAGCAGGGCGAAGTCTTCGATGGCTCGCGTCGAATGGCCAATGGTATGAACAGTCCTAGGCAAAACACAATCCATAAGATCGATCTTCGACTCCCTCTCCAGCATAGCCGACGCGTAGCTGATCGCAATGGAAGGGGATGGTATGATCGCGCCATGTTTCGTTATCCGCCTCTGACGCTTTTCTGGTTCGTCTACATGGGCTCGGTGGGAATTGTGCTGCCGTACTACAGTCTTTATCTCAAGGAGAACGCCGGGCTGTCGGGAACGGAATTGGGGTGGGTGTTGGCTACTCTTCCTTTAGTGAGCATCGTCGTGCAGCCCTTCTGGGGACATGTCGCGGATCGGACCGGCGCCCGTGGCCGTATCGTCGTGCTTCTTTCACTAGGATCCGCGCTTGGTTACCTTGTCCTTGCGGCGGCAGGAGGTTTTTGGGCCATCTTGTTTGCTACGGCGGCGATGGCGGTTTTTGGAACGGCTGTCCTGCCTATCACTATCTCCGTGAGTCTGGCAATTCTCCGCGACGCTGGACCTCATGCCTTCGGCTTCGTCCGCGTTTGGGGTACCATCGGATATTTTATTTTGATTGTCACTTTTCCATGGATTTTGGAAAGCTATCAGGCAGCTCGCGGATTTGCTTTAACAGAGGCGGGAGCCTCCGAGCCGGGATTGGGGATTATGTTCATTGTCACCGCCGGATTGGCCGCGGCAGCGGCACTGATCGGCTTCTTTCTGCCCCGGCAGGGTGTTGTCTCCATACGCGCCGATCGTGGCGATTGGCGCGCGCTCTTGGGCAATCACGCCTATATTCGATTTCTTGTTTTTTCGTTTGCAGCGTATCTGCTGTCGCAGGGACCGATGTGGTTGTTCCCGATTTTCGTTCGGTCGCGCGGCGGCGATATCGACACGATTCGCAACATGTGGGTTTACATGCTGATCGTCGAGATTCCTTTGGTGCTGGCCTCGGGCAGTGGCCTGCGGCGCTTTGGTGCCCGGGGTTTACTCGGAATCGGCGTTCTCGTCGGTGGACTGCGCTGGCTTCTTTGCGCTCTTATCCACGACCTGCAACTTCTTTCACTCGTCCAGACGCTTCACGGCGTAACCGTGGTAGGTCTTCTCATGGGCGGGCCGCTCTATCTCGACGTTGTGGCGCCGGAGAAGTTGCGCTCGACAGCTCAGGCCCTACTATCTATGGTTGGCGTTGGCATCGCCGGGATTGTCTCGAACCTTGGGTCGGGATGGCTCTTGGAAAATGCGGGAATCAATGTGCTCTATGCAGCAACCGGGATCGGCTCGGCTCTGCTCGGTTGTTTTGTTTGGTGGATACTGCCGGCGCCCGAGCGCGTGGCCGGGTGACTTGCAATTAGCCCGGCGCCTGACTATACGAGATCATATTCGTAGGCACCATGACGGAGGGAAAGATAACTATTTTTTGGAGCAAACTCATATGCGGAAGATTTTTACTATCCTGATCGGCATCATTTCGGCTGCGATGGTTTTGGCAAGCGCCGCAGCAACTCTTTACGCCGCTGCGGCTCAGACTCCGGCTGAGCAGCTCTATGCGGAGTTAGCGAAGCTCAAGCCCGATCAGAGGGCCAAGAGATTGGAAGAAGGCGCGCGCAAGGAAGGAAAACTCACTTTCGTCCATACCTGGCGCGGCAAGATTGCCCGCGATTTCGGCAATGCTTTTGAAAAGCGATATTCCTACATAAAGTTTGAGATGAGCGATTTAGGTTCTCAGGACGCAGCGGAGCGCTTTATCGCGGAAGAGCGGACAGGGCGTCATCTGACAGACGTCCTCAGCCTGGCGGTCCCAGATCTCGCCGTGGTTCTGAAGCAGAATCTGGTCGCCCGGTATCCAACCCCTGCGACCGACAAGATTCTGAAACAGTATAACGGATTTATAGATAAGGAGAACCGTTGGACGGCGTGGTACTGGAGCGAGCACGGGATCTCCTACAACACCAACTTGGTCAGCGCCGCTCAGGCGCCCAAAGAATGGTTCGATTTGTGTAAACCGGCTTTCAAAGGGCAGATTTCCTTTGATCCGGCGGAAACCCGCTTCCTGGCCGGCCTCTACACGATGATGGGCGAGGAGAAGACCAAACAGTGGCTAAAATGCATCGGCGAGAATCAACCGATTATACAGACGGGGCACACCCAACGGATGGAGCTCATGCTGACGGGCGACCATGCGATTCAGGGCGATAACTATCTTTACGCCGGCATCGAGGCGGTGAAAAAAAATCCCAAGACTCCCTACGCGATTGTCTATACCGCGCCGATTCTGGCTTTTGCGGGATCGATGGTGATTAACAAGAATACGCAGAGTCCTTACGCGGCGGCGTTAATGGCGGATTGGTCGCTTTCGGATGAGGCACAAAAGCTCACCAGCGATGTACTGCGCGGACCGCTGGCGATCAAGCATCCGTATCTTCCGGAGAACATCAAACTGGTAACCTACAATATCGTTAGCGAGGATATTACCAACCGACTCCACGAGGCCTGGAATCAATATATCGGCCGGCAGAAATAGCGTTCTGCGATTTCCAAATTGTCCAACCGCTCGCTCCGCTTGAGAGCCACCGACTATTTATGATCAGAGGAAAAGCGACAACACGGTATAGACCGAGGGATGAGCTCGGAGGGGCGAAGGCGCTAGATCACAGAGCCTCAACGAATTTTTTGGTGCTTGCCGGTATAAAGGCAAGAATTTCCTACAAGTCCCTCCACCTCCGGCGGCTTGTAATCGCCCTCAAGACACAGGCCCATCGCCTTCGACTCGGAGGGCTCATCCTGAGGCCATTGGCAGAGTGTGAATGACCCGGGGTAGTGACCGGCTGCTCTTAAGCGGCGGCGGTATCGTTTTTGTCTGCCTGGTCGCTATTCTCATCTACCAGGTCTTGCTGCCGTTCCTCCTGATTATCTGGACAAGCCTGAAAGTTGCCCATCCCGGAGATCCTGAATTCCTTCAACTGAGCTTCACGACCGCCAACTATTTTCGAGCCTTCGCGATCAGGGAGTTTTGGGAAGCGAGCCTCAACACGTTTTACTTCGCATCGGTATCGACCTTGTTCTCGTTCGTACTTGGAACCTTTCTCGCCTGGACCGTGGTTCGCACGAACACGCCGCTGGCGCAGTTGATCGGCATGATCACCTTGGGCCGCATTATTATCCCGGGAGTCATCATCACGATTTCCTGGATCCTACTGGCTAGCCCCAGCATAGGGATTCTGAATTATTTCATTACCGAGGCTACTGGAGTGCGACGCTTCTTTAACATTTACTCCTTCTGGGGGATGGTTTGGGTACAGTCGCTGGAAATGGCTCCGTTGGCTTACCTGCTTATGTCGGCGGCGCTTCAATCCACAGATCCACGGCTGGAGGAAGCATCAGCCATTGCTGGAGCCGGAGCCTGGTCGACGTTTTACCGTGTTTCATTGCCGCTGATTCTGCCGGCCACAACGGCCTCGGCACTTTTGTTGTTCATTCAAACGGTGGAGAGCTTTGAGGTGCCGCTATTGCTGGGCGGCCGGGCACGCGTCCCGGTGTACACGACAGAGGTCTATTTTAACACGTCGCGCACGCCGACCGATTGGGGCCTGGCGAGCACGTATGCGATGATGCTGTTGGTTTTATCGATGGTTTTGCTCTTCGTCTATTTTAGGTTGGTGCGTCATACCGAGCGCTACCAAACCATCACTGGCAAAGACTTCAAACCGCGTCGCATCGATCTCGGTGCCTGGCGCTATCTGACTTGCACGCTGAGTCTGCTTCTGGTTTTCCTCATCACCGGCCTGCCTTTTATCATGATGTTGTACGCTTCGTTGATGCCTCGCTTTCAGCCGCCAACTCTCGAAGCCTTTCGTGAGTTGACCCTGGTTAATTATCGAAACCTGCTGGCAGATTGGAACTATTCCGTGAGGCCCCTGTGGAACAGCACTCTACTCGGCGTCGGGTCTGCTTCGGTGGTGATGCTCCTCGTCGCTGCCATCAGTTATTTTGTCAACAAAAGCCGTATTCGCAGCCGCAAGATTCTCGACTTTCTCGGCTTCGCGCCGATTGCTTTGCCGAGCGTAGTCCTGGGCACTGCCTTTCTATGGTTTTATCTCCTGGTACCGTTACCGGTTATCGGGAGCCTCAGCATCATCGGTTTAGCCTACCTTACGCGATACATGCCATACGCGCTGCGTTTTGTCTCGACATCGATGGTGCAAATTCATACCGAGCTGGAAGAAGCCGCCGCCGTTTCGGGTGGGACCTGGTGGAAAAATCTCTATCGCATTTACCTTCCCTTGCTTCGCCCTGGTCTCATGGCCGGATGGTTTTGGGTAATGGTTCACGCTTATCGAGAGCTTACGATTGCCCTGATGCTGGCCCGGTCGAGAAATCGCACCGCCGCCGTGATCATCTTCGATCTCTGGTCCAACGGCTCGTTTCCTCAGCTAAGTGCGTTTGGTGTGCTCATGTTTGTCATCCTGATCGTGCTAGTTTCCGTCGGCCAGACTGTGGGAAAGCGGTTTGGGGTTCAGGAACAGGTCTAGTGTAGCGTCTTGGTTTGATTTTAAGCCTGGCCTTTAACTCAATGCATTACTGCCTAATGTTCTGTTTAGAGCGCGTACATGGTAGTAATTAGGTATGTTCAAACCTATTTTCATGTCATGGGCAATAATTGGAGCAGGGTGGCTTTTTTATCTACTACTCAGTCCGTTTTCGGTAGCCTCCCAGAACAAATCTTCAAACGAAGTCTCGGTGGAGTCGGGACCGTCTTTAGGATCGGCCAGCGCGCCTGTCACGATCATCGAGTTCTCTGATTTCCAATGCAGCTACTGTAAGAGGTTTTGGACAGAGACTCTGCCCAAGCTCAAAGAGGCTTACATCAATACTGGCAAGGCACGTTTTGGTTATCGGCACTTCGCTATCCTCGGAAAGCATTCGGAGCAAGCCGCCCTGGCGTCGGAGTGCGCCGCGGAGCAAGGGAAATTCTGGGAGTATCACGACCAGCTATTTAAGAATCAGGGTGGCTTGGCCTTCACCGAAACTAAGCTCAAGCAGTACGCGCGCGATATCGGCTTGAACGTCGGAATCTTCGGGACTTGCCTCGAAACCGGCAAGTATAGACAGAAGGTGGAGCGCGAGACCGAGGCTGCTGTTAATCTCGGCGGACGCGGGACGCCGCTCTTCATCGTTAATCAACGTCCTTTGGTTGGAGCCCAGCCGTACAGCGTTTTTCAAAAGATGATCGATGAAGAATTAGCGTCTCACGAGGCCAAAAAAGAAACCAAGTAACGGAGACGCTAGACGGAAAGATCTAACGATCAACCTGCGGCTCGATCGAAATCGCCTTAACTCTGATCGCCATATTTCAGTCGGGTCATGCTTGCGCGACCCGGACCAAAGACTTTTACAACAAACAGATTGTCGAATTCGCTGTCGTCAATCAGCGGGAGGTTTCCCGCACCAAGTCGGTTGATTATATCAGGGACAGTATCGCTATGACCGATGACCAGCACGGTCCGCCCCGTGTGATCCGACAGGATATCATTCTTTATTTGCAATGCTTCATCCATCTCAATGGCCGAGAGCCCGAGATGGGTAGCTAAGGGTTGCGCTGTCTCCTTCGCACGAGCGAAGTGGGATCTATAGATAGCCTTAATGCCCGCTTGACCGAATACATGGATTAGGCTTTTTGCCCGTGCTTTTCCCGCGGCGTTTAAGTGAGGATCCGGATTAGTCGGCGTGGGAGCATTTCTTTCCCCATGTCGAATAAGAATGACCGTTGTCACTAAAGAAGCGCTAGCCATACTCATCCTCCGTATCTCAATTTTAGACGCAGAACTTAGTCGCTTTCTGAACAGTCTGTCAAACAAGAGGTTGAATCTACTGCTCGGCGCACTGACGCTGTACTGTAATTGACGAGATCGCTTTCATCGGATGCGGTCCGCGCTACTTGCCGGGCCGCTAAAATGCGGTAGTCTTTCTATAGCTGGGTAGATTATGTAATTCAGCGTAGATGATGCCAAACAAAACACTTACGGTCAGTGACAAACGGTTTTTCTCGCCCGATGCGATGATCTGGCAAGTAGACCGAGAAATGGTCTTACTTCTCGCGGGCGGCCGGGCGCTGCTCATGCAATTGGCCCATCCAAAGGTCGCCGCTGGCGTCGCAGAGCACAGCC
>Ga0081455_10002935_pt1 | contig 19982 bp, 16 predicted proteins | sample TabmetS3T2R1_FD_70207 | JGI IMG/M metagenome (GOLD analysis project Ga0081455, IMG submission 70207) | Tabebuia heterophylla rhizosphere microbial communities from the University of Puerto Rico - S3T2R1 | ecosystem: Host-associated > Plants > Roots > Rhizosphere ... | reverse complement strand
AGAGATTTTTATGTTCTCCTCAGACACATCGTGCCAAACACCTTCGCCAGTGTTACGGTGATCGCTACGTTTGCGATGGCCATTGTCATCATCTCTGAGGCCAGCCTGAGTTTTCTTGGCCTGGGTGTGCCAGCCAGCATTCCAACCTGGGGCTCCATGTTAAGCGAGGGAAGAAGCTATATGAACCGCGCTCCCTGGCTAACGATATTCCCCGGCTTGGCGATCTTCATTACGGTTTTTGGTATCAATCTTCTCGGCGATGGATTGAGAGATATCTTTGACCCGAAGTTGAGAAGGCAAACCTAAGTCTGATAGGTCATCCAAAGGAGGATTTTTATGGCGCAGAAGAAACCCGGTATAGGCCGCCGCGACTTTTTGAAACGGGGTGTCGCCTTGGGGGTCGGCGCTATGGCAGCCCCGTACATTTCCCGCGACGCCTTTGCCGCGTCGAGGGATCGGGTGACGATTTACCATAGCAGTGTGGCCGATTCCTTGAATCCTTACGCTCATAGTTCCAGCCCCATCTACGGCAACTGGCAACATGTCATCGAGCCTCTGATCGAGATGGATTACAACAAGAAAGATTATGTTGGCGCCCTCGCCGAGTCCTGGGAATTCCAGGGCAAGCGATGGGTCTTCAAGTTGAAGAAGGGAATCAAATTTCACAACGGGTCCCCCTTGACCTCCAAAGACGTGGCTTTCTCCATCGATCGGATGAAAAACGACAAGGCCAGCTTGCAAGGACCCAACTTCAAAGATGTGACTGAAGTGCAAACGCCGGACGACCAGACGGTTATTTTTGCCATGAAAGAGGCCAATGCGATTTTTTTGGACCGTCTGGAAAATCGCTTCATTCTCAGCAAAGCGGCGGCGGATAAATATGGCGATAAGTTGGACCAGAACCCGATCGGAACCGGTCCTTATAAGTATGTCAGCTATCAGCGGGGCGGCAATTTTGTTTTCACCCGCAACGACGACTACTGGGGCGGCAAGGCCGACATCAAAGAAATCGTTTTTCGCAAAGTCACCGAAGACGCCGCGCGTATCGCCGCGCTGGAGGCCGGGCAAGCGGATTTTATCAATAACGTCCCGGTCCATGAAGTGGCCCGCCTGCAGCGCCACTCGCGGGTAAAAATCGATCAGATCGAAGGCCTGCGCATGTTTTTTCTGGCTTTCAACGTCGCTCATAAACCTTTCGACAACAAGCTCGTGCGCCAGGCGGTCAACTATTCCATCGATGCGCCGGCCATTGTGAAAAACATATTTGATGGGATCGGCTATCCCCTCAATGGACCGGTGGGAGCGAATGTCATCGGCGCCGATCCAAAACTCAAACGCTACCCTTATAATCCCGGGAAAGCGAAGGAGTTGCTGGCACAGGCTGGTTTTCCCAACGGCTGCGATATCCCCCTGTATTATTCCGCCGGCAGATATCCAAACGACAGGGAAGTATGTCAGGTGGTTGCGGCGCAGATGGTCAAAGGGGGCTTTCGAGTGGAGCTTATCTCTCAAGAGTGGGCGCAGTTTTGGGGCAAGGAGGGGGTCAACGGCGGCAGGCTGCCCTTTTATTATATCGGCCGGGGCTCTTTAACGGACGCGGACACGCTTTATGATCAGTACTTTCGTACGGGAACAACCAAGCGAGCTAACTACAGTAACCCGGAGTTAGACAAGTTGATCGAGGACCAGCAGAAGACTCCGGACCAGAAAAAACGCATCGTTCTGCTGCAGCAAGCGGGCAAAATTCTGATGGAAGAGGTGCCGTTTGTTCCTCTATACAACCTCGCTGACATCTACGGCGCCGCCAGAAACTTGGTCTGGAAAAAACGACCCGACGAAAAAATTCTGGGTTGGGATATGAAAATCGGTTAGTGATTCAAGCAAAATTTCATGAACTCGAAAGCGGAGGTTCCTATGGGCTCACAGACTAAAGGCATCCATCGTCGAGAGTTTTTGAGAAACAGCACGCTGGCGGGGCTCGGAGTATTCTTAGGTGGCGCTGCGTGGCATCGGTCGAGTCATGCGGCGTCCAAAGAGCGGCTTACGATCTTGAGCAGCGTGAGTTTGAGTTCGCTCAATCCTTATAATTTCTCCTCGAGCCCGGAATACGGCATCTGGAATCACATGGCCGAGTCCCTGGTTGAGGTGGATTACCTCAAGATGGGCTATGCCGGCGTGCTTGCCGAGTCTTGGGAATTTCAAGGCAAGCAATGGGTTTTCAATCTAAGAAAAGGCGTGCGCTTTCACGATGGCTCCTTGTTTACCGCCAAGGACGTGATCCATTCGTTTCAGAGAATTCTGGCCGACAAGAAAAGCCCGCAGCGTTACGCTTTAACCGACATCGTGGAAATGAAACCGGCGGACGATCACACGCTCATCCTCACGACCAAGGAGCCCACCGCGGTGATGATTGAACGGTTGACCAACCGCAACATTCTCAGCAAGGCGGCGGCGGACAAGTACGGCAATGATGTCGATCAGTACCCGACGGGAACGGGCCCGTACAAATTTGTCAGCTGGCAACGGGACGGCCAGCTCGTTCTCACTCGCAACGATGATTATTGGGGACCCAAAGCGGACATCAAAGAAATCGTGACGCGCAAAGTGGGGGAGGATGCGGCGCGGGTGGCGGGCCTGTTGGCCGGTCAGGGAGACGTCATCAACAATGTGCCTGTGGAAGATGTGCCGCGCATCGAAAAAAATCCGCGCACGCGCATCGAGAGAGCACAGGGACAGCGAATGTATTTTCTCGCGCTTAACCCAGTCTACAAGCCTTTCGACAACAAACTCGTGCGGCAAGCCTTTAACTACGCCATTGATCCATCGGTGATCATCAAGCATATCTACGAAGGTAATGGCTATGTCATCGATGGGCCGGTGGCGTCCAATGTGATCGGCGCCGATCCAAAGCTTAAACGATATCCGCTGGACGCCAAAAGGGCGAAGGAACTTTTGACGAAAGCGGGCTATCCGAACGGCATGGATGTGAAGCTTTACCTGGCGCCGGACCGTTATCCCAAAGCCCGGGAAGTATGCCAGGTGATCGCCGATCAGTTGCGCAAGGCCGACATAAGAACGGAGCTTGTCTCGCAAGAGTTTGCGGTTTTTTGGGGCAACGAAGGGGTAAACGGAGGCAAGCTCCCCTTTTATTATGTCGGCCGTCCGGCGGTGGATGCGGACACACTCTACGAACAGTATTTCCGCTCAGGAGTCACGAAACGACTCGAATATAAGAATCCGGAGTTCGACAAACTGATCGACGAAGAGCAAACCACCGGAGATATGAAAAAACGGGTTGCACTCCTGCAACAGGCGGGTCGTATCCTCATGGAGGACGTGCCTTTTGTTCCTCTCTATACGTTGGCTGAAATCTATGGCGTTGCTCGTAACGTTATATGGAAGGCAACACCTGGCGAAAGAGTTCTAAGTCAGGAAATGAAGATCCGCTCCTGACAACGCGCAGGCTTCTCCTGAGATCACATCGCCTCGCCTGGGTTGCCCAACCACTGGCGAGCCGATGATATTCTGTTAGCGTATGAGCTAAAAGGAAGGCTTTACGGCAAGACGACTTTGTCCTGCGGACGCACATTTTTGCACGAGAACCGCTCAGATCCACCACAAACACACGTATCTTCCGCAAGTTTCCTTGGCACAGTCGTTGCTGGCAAATGTTGCCTATGATGAACAATGACGCAAGTCTAAGACAAGTCACGCAAGGGCGAACTTCTTATTCTAATGCTTTGCGGTGCATAGGGCAGAGTCTGGAGTCGATGGAGCTGAAAGCAGTCGAAGTGAAAACCCACGGCGATAATTACATCATTCAGGCATGGAACAAGGGAACGTCGACTTCAATGGATCTCGAGAGACATTGCAACCCGGAGGATTTGAGAAAATTAGATATGGAGGGGAAAGAGAAACGGAAGGCGCTCCCTGGCCCACCTAATCTTCTGAGCCTGTCCCAGGTTCTTCGTTTAGCTGGAAACTATGTCGATCGCATGCGCGGGCGGCTTATTAGAGTTTCGTGGCAAGATCAATCCGACAAAATTCAATCGGTCACGATTCAATACGAGCCGTGCCCGGTCGATCGCAGGGAGCAGGGTGAGTCCCAAACAATTGTCATTGAAGAAGTCTGTATTCACATTTATAAACAGAGAAAAAAAGTTGCCACGGCGCACGACAGGAATTCTCACCGGCCGTTTGTCAGCGTAAACAACATGAACTGAGCCCGTTGTTGCTTACGCCTGGTATTTAATCTCACCCCCGACAATCGTCATCTCGACCCGCAACTCTTTGATCCGTTCGGCTTGGATTTCGAACGGATCTTCGGCCAGTACCGCGATGTCCGCCAATTTGCCGACCTCCAACGTTCCTTTATCGTTTTCTTCGAAGCCCACGTAGGCCGCCGTTGTTGTGTGCATGGCAAAAGCTTCGGCGGTAGTGATTCTCTCCTCCGGTATCCAGACCTCGCCCCAGCGCATCTTGCGCGAAACGCAAGCAGCTATGTCCCTCAACGGGTCGACAGGCCAGTAACCCGGCGAGTCGGAGCCCCCGGCGATGATGACACCGTTTCTTAGGAGGGTCCTAAACGGGAAGGCCTTGGTCAGCCGCTTTTCTCCAACGCAATCAAGAATGGCATCGCCGACATAATAACCGATAGCGATATTGGGAATGGCAATGATGCCGGACCGCACCATTCGCTGCATGCGCTCCTGAGTGCTCAGCCAATTGCCCATGTGTTCGATCCGGTGGCGATGGTCCTTGCGCGGCGATTTCTCGATAGCGTTTTCGTAAGCGCTGAGCGCCATGTCGAAAGCCCGATCGCCGATGGCGTGGACGCAGCAGCGCAGGCCGGCGTCGTGGCATTTCTGGACAGTGTTATTCAATTCATCCTGCTGGATTCTAATGATGCCGTAATTGTGCTCATCGTCCTCGTAAGGATCGTAGAAGCAAGCGTTGCGCCCAGTGATACCGCCGTCGATACTCATTTTTACGCCACCGATGCGTAGCCAATCGTTGCCAAAACCGGTAGTCAGACCGAGCTCGATCAAGCTCTTGGACTCGATCATCGACTCGATCACGCGCGGCAAGAGGCTGACGCGGGCATGCATTCGGCCTTCCTTGTAAATTTCCTGATAGGCGCGCACCGGCTCGGAGTAGCGGACAATGTCGTGAACGGTGGTGACACCTCGTTCGAGACATTGATTCAGCGCGTAAACGATGCCGTCTTTGAGTTGAAGGTAATTAAATTCCGGCGCGACTTTGCGCAATATCAGCTGTGCCCGTTCGTGGAGTTCTCCCGTAGGCTCGCCCGTTTGCGAATCGTGTTTAATATGCCCTCCCGCCGGGTCGGGAGTGTCACGAGTTATTTTCGCTGCCGCCAACGCGCGACTATTGCCGACCGTGATATGTGCTCCGAATGAGATCGATACCGGATTGTCAGGCACGGCCCCATCGAGGTCATGCTTGTCGGGAAATCGCTTGTCTTTTAGGCGAAAGTCCTGCATGGGACTACCGTGGGCGACGATCCATGAACCCTTGGGGGCGGCGGCCGCCCGTGTAGCGAGACGCTCGAGGATGTCGGCGATGGAATGAACATCAGTGTAAAAATCCCGGCAGTCGATCAACTCCATCTCGGCGGTGCCTTTTTCTGAGAGATGAACGTGAGTGTCCGTCAGTCCCGGGATGGTCGTTCTACCTTTGAGATCGATGGATTGAGTGTCAGGACCCGCCAGGCGGCGGATGTCGTCGGATTTGCCGGTTGCAACGATGCGCCCGCCCGCGCAAGCCACGGCCTCTTGAATCGAGTTGTCTGCTGCGAAGCTACGGATCTTGCCATTGAAAAGTATTAGGTCAGGATAGGCGAGCGCTCTCGGTCTCATGAAAGGTCCTCCTTGCTCATTTCACACACATTGGCTATAAGTCGCTTCGTTAGTACAAGTCAACAGCATTGAGTGCGGAGGATGTCGTATGGCTAAAGAGTCTTTCAAGTGGCCCAACAACGCCAGGATTGCGTTTGTGCTGGGCATCGCCTTCGAGGCGTGGGACAGAAATAAACCGTCGCGGGGTGGTGCGTTGCAGTCGCCGCTGCCGTCGAATGCACTGTGCAAGCGCGATTATTCCACGGAAACCTTTCGAGAATTTGGCGGAAAGATCGGGGTCAGACGGCTGCTCGATATTTGCGACAAGTATGATTTGAAGGTCAGTATGCCGATCAACGGACTAACCTGTGAATATTGGCCGGAACTCGTCAAATACGCTCACGGTCGCGGTCACGAAATGGTGGCCCACGGCTGGGATCAGGGCGAGTATCTTTTCATGCTGACGCGTGAGCAGGAGCGGGATAATATTTTTAAGACGGTGGAAGCGATTAAGAAGCTGACCGGCGAGCGGCCGACGGGCTGGTCTTCTCCAGGGGTTCGCTCCACCGACAACACACTAGAGCTGAATCTTGAGGCGGGTTTGCTCTACAACTGCGATTTCCACGACGACGAAATGCCCTATCCGATCAAGATCGGGGATAAAATGCTTATCATGATCCCGCACCAGTACACGATCAACGATCACCGGATGCAAGAGGAAGGGACGCGCCATGATTTTTTTGAGAAGTTCAAAGACGAGTTTGATTATCGCTACAAGATTGGCCCTGAGAATCCCACAATGATGAACGTGATCACGCATGGCTACTTGAGCTCGCGTGTCCCGGCTATCGATACCTTCGAACAGATCATCAAGTATGCCAAGGGGCACAAGGACGTTTGGTTTGCCCGTCGCGGGGATATCGCCGCCTGGGCGAGAAAGTACTATGGGGGAGAGTAATGGTTGTGACTGAGAGTAGGTGAGTCAGGCAGATTCAAGATGATCAGGTCTTCCTTAGAAGGAGCATTCATTTCTTTCTGACGAAAAGTTGGATCATAAGATTTTCCCACTCAGTGAGTTTTTTCTCGAGCTCATCGAGGGAGTATTTGCTGTCGAGGTAGGTTTTCTTGAACTTCTGATCCAGGGATCCCAAATCGTCCCGCGGCGACCAGAGGCCGCCTTTCATCATCAATTGCTGTCCTTCCTTTGAATGAACATAGTCAAGAAAAAGCAGAGCCGCATGAGGATGCGGGGCTTTGGATGACAATCCCGAATAGCCCACCGTGGTGACGACGGGGTCTAGGGGACGCCATTCGATCGGCGCGCCTTTTTGCTTTGCGACTGTCACATCGGCGTCGAAAATTGTCGGCGATAGGGGTACCTCGCCCGATGCTACCAAGCCCGCCAACGCGGCGCCGGACATATTTTGCACGGTCACCTCTTGTTCAGCCATTTTGTTCAGGAACTCACGACCGAAGGTATCCAGAGTGCTACCGACCCATCGGACGCCCGTGGACGTGCCGGCGATGGACATTTTCCCTTTCCATTTCGAATCCAGCAAGTCCTTGAACGACTTAGGCGCTTCATTCAGAGCGATGAGCGTTGTGTTAAAACCCAAGCTGTTGTAAGTTTCGCGGTCGCCGAGATAGTAGAGTCCGTTCTTTCCTTTTGCTTTCACGTCGTCGGGGTAGTAGCGCGCTTCCAGAGTAAAATATTCCTGAAACACCCCGTCTCGTTTCATCACCCACATGGCTTCCGCCGTGGTTTCAATCACATCGACCAAGGAACGGCTGGAATTGAACTCTGTCATGGCTCGGCTGAGCAAGTTTTTGGAGTCACTGCGCCATTCGGAAACCTTAATGAAAGGGTACTTTTTCTCGAAATCCTTGACGTAGGTGCGAAACCACGTGTGCGAATCGTACAAGGTCAGCTGGCCTTCCCGCTTTGCGCCTTCGATGAGGATTTTTTCCCGGTCTGCTCCCTGGTAAAGGGCCAGTTGCGAAACTGTCATCGACGCGCTGGCAGCGAAGACTTCATAGGCAATCAGTAGATAGAACGCAAACCCGACTAGGAGAAAACGACCTCTATGGAGTCGAGTCATAGTGTATCGCCGTCGCTTTTGGACCATTTTCGGTCAATGCGTCGCAGAGTCATTTTCCTCACCCAACTACCTTTTCCTGATAAAGAGTTGCTGCATCAGCTTATCCCACTCGGCAAACTTTTTCTCCGCTTCATCGATTGAATACTTTTCGTCGATGTAGGACTTCTTAAACTTCTGCTCCACTGATCCAATGTCTTCTCGCGGTGACCAGAGGCCGCCCTTCATGATCAGTTGCTGTCCTTCTTTGGAATGGAGATATTCGAGGAAAAGGAGAGCAGCGTGGGGATGGGTTGATTTCAGAGTCAATCCAGAGTAGCTGACTGTGGTCACGACCGGTTCTAACGGGCGCCATTCCACAGGCGCGCCTTTTTGTTTTGCCGTATAAATATTAGCGTCGAAGATGGTGGGTGATAAGGGGACCTCGCCCGAGACGACCAAGCCCGCCAAAGCCGCGCCCGACATGTTTTGCACCTTGACGTCTTGATCCGCCACCTTGTCAAGGAACTCGCGTCCCATAGCATTCAAGGTGCTGCCGATCCATCGAGTTCCTGTGGTAGTACTGACGATGGACATTTTGCCTTTCCATTTCGGGTTCAAGAGATCGCTCATGGTTTTCGGTGCTTCTGCGGCAGGGATCAGCGAAGTGTTGAACCCCAAGCTGTTGTAGGTCTCGTAGTGTCCGACATAGTAAAAACCGTTTTGTCCTTTCATTTTGACGTCGTCCGGGTAATAACGCGCGTCTGCCAAGGCGTATTCTTGAAACACGCCCTCCCGTTTCATGATCGCCATCTGTTCGGTGGTCGTCGCGATGACGTCTGCAATATACTGGCCTGCCGCGATCTCCTCAAGCGCCCGCTTGATCAGATTCCTGCCGTCGGTGCGAAATTCAGAAACTTTGATGAACGGGTATTTCTTCTCGAACTCCTTGGCGATGGTTCGAAACCAGGTATGGGAGTCGTAGAGCGTGAACTGGCCTTCCCTTTTGGCGCCTTCGATGAGGATCTTCTCGCGGTCGGCTCCTTGATAAAGGGCTAGTGGTGCGGAGGTCATAGCCACGCTCCCCGCAAGACCTTTTGTCGCGGAGAATATTAAGATTACAATGCTGAGTAGAAAACCGCCCCTGCGTATAACTCGAGACATGTGATCTCCTTTGCCGGATCTGCGTTTCTTCCTGTCAATCACATCGATCGCGCCTTGCTGCTCATTTTTGCCGCGCACCAGGAAAGCATTTCGATCTGCGGCATGGTCTCCACGATGGATCCTGCCTGCGAGACTGAGCTTTCCGCCTCGCTCAACGATTCACCCAAGGCAAGCAGAACGGAGATGGCAAGCAGCGCCGTCCGGCCGAGTCCGCCCGCACAGTGAACTAGCACTACTTTCCCTGAGCGCAATCGATTCGCCACATCGTTTGCAAGCGCCCAGAAGCCATCCCGGTCTTCGGGCACGCCGCCTTCAGGAATTTCGAAAGGCAGCACTGAACACGGAACAGTCCCGTCTTCCAAGGCTTCTGCATAGGCGGAGGATTTCAGACGGATTTCGTATTGTTCTACCAGACAGACGATTGCGCCGACGGCTTCGCTCTTCACTTGATGCCAAACCCTCTCGATCGTTTCAAAGCGGCCCGGCATGCTGTGCAGCAACAATTTTCCCGGTACCCGCGCCGGAAGATCAACACGACGAAACATCTCAGTCTCCCTGATGTGCGACTATTAAGGAGTTCATAAGTATTAGACATCATCTCAGAAACCACGGACGAGTCCTTACAAGCGCGGGCAATGGGTCTGAGCCTTGTCGGCCGTCACCCGATCCGCTCCAAGAGCGGTTATTCCCACGGCCCGGGCCTGAACGCTTCCTTTAGGTTTTGGGTGCCCGCGCTCTCCACGACTCGCCCCTTAGTTCTCTATGTCTACGAACCAATGAACTCCTTAATAACTCATCGCTTGTCTTCAGAAATCTTTTCTGGCCGTTATTGCCTCTTGGTGGGACATAAAATCAGAAGATTGTAATCATTGTTATGCCAAACCCTATTGCTCAGTCACGCCAGTACAACTGGTGATTAAACTTTCCTACCGATAACAGCCAAATCCGTTTCGTATTGTCGGACCGTTTCTATAAGGGATCGCCAAGGCTTTGCTGCTTCCAAATAGCGACCATATCTCCTCATCATCGCTTTTGGTGCTATCGACGCTACATACCTTTTGGTCCGCTTAAGTAGCTGCAAAATCTGTTGAATGCAAGTACGATGCTCGGGATGCTTTAGGCGCGCTTCGGAAAGCCGAATTTCTATACCACTAACGAACTCGATGATTTTATTGAGATAAACTACCTCTTCTCTCGCCACGTCTTCCCAATAAGCCCGAGATTTTAAGGCTCGAGGTACGTACGCGCGGCTGTAGTTTTTGATTGACCAATTGAGCGCCTCGAACAGCAATTCTCCTTCCTGCTCCCGCTTTATGATCGCCAGGCCTAGCTTTTTTTGAGAAAAAATTTGTTTGGCGACCACACGTCGATCTACGCGGACGCTGTATCCCTGCGTTTGACACTGCGCCAGCCAAGTCCAGTCTTCATTATACCAACGTGGAAATGGGTAGAGGTAAGAAGATGCGTTATTAAGAGCAATGAAGCCTCCGGATACAGGCATCGCCATTTCAGATGGCAAAAGATAATTCTTAGAATGCGTGAGATGGCCAATCCTTCGTATGGCAGTCTCGACGCTTGATTCGTCGGGAGATCCCTTGATGATGCCTCCAGTGAGAAGACGTGGATTGTCTAGAACGTCTCGTTCTAATGTATCGATGGCGCTTTGGCTGCGCGCCTGCGGTAGAATTACGATATCGTCATCGATCATAACGATCGGTGAGGACGGCTTGCCTATAACATTGGCCAAAACCATTGCATAACTTCTCACACCACCCAAATCCCACTTGAGACCACCAAGCCTTCGAAAGAATAAGTCAAAGGTGTTTGCTTACGGCGCCATCGTGTAGCCATAAAGACCAGCATTCTACGTTGTTCAGCTGCACCGTGATACAGACAAACGCAATTCGCGTCTTCTGAAATGCGCTTCATTATATGTATGTTTTCTAACCTGCATTGGGCACTCACGGAGTCATCCAAGACGATGAAGGCCCGAGGCCGCAATTTTGCCTTCTTCAAATCTAAGGATACTGCGTTAAGCGCGTGAATGAGGGTCTGTGGGCGATCGCGCGTTAGGCAAAAGATAACGCTTCCGAATCTAGCATGAGCTGAAACGTTAGCGGGCCCAGGGGTGAATTTCGAACAAGTAGAAATCGATTCCTCCAAGTCGGCTGGGATCACACTTTTAGGCGGTATCGTCCGCTTCGACAACCTCCGCACCAACGGAAATTATAAATAGTTTCAAAGCTCCTCTGGTTCGTGCTGAGTCTTGCCGAGTCCAACATGATTGACTCTGAAAAAGGGATATTCTTCGCCCAAGAGCCATCCTCGATGGAACTTCAATACTAGATTCGCGTCGGTCCCGCTACCTGCTAAATTCCGATGGTTGCCCCTATCACTTTTGACTAGCGGCCCGCTATTGGATACTGTCCATACAAAACCAAGGAGGGCTAATCGCGCCTCCGAATTGCATTGTTCTGTGTTTATTGGCGTTCCATCAATTCAATGAACGAGATCGTCGCCAACGACCGGCTCGGAGCCTTTTGCCGCGAGACCCACGTCGAGATCGAGGGCGCATCGCACGGGCCGTTGCTGGGGCTTAAGTTCGCTGTCAAGGACATCTATGATGTCGCGGGCCACAGGACCGGCTTCGGCAGTCCCGACTGGCTGCGCACACATGGGCCAGCGGCGCGCACGGCGCCCGTCGTTCAGTGGCTGCTCGACGCGGGCGCAGATCTCGTCGGTAAGACCCATACCGAAGAATTGACCTGGAGCCTCACGGGCGAGAATGCGCACTACGGCGCACCGATGAACGTCAACGCGCCGGGGCGGGTTGCGGGAGGTTCGTCCAGCGGCTCGGCCTCAGTCGTCGCCGCCAATGTGGTGGATTTTGCCATCGGCAGCGACACCGGCGGCTCGGTGCGCCTGCCGGCAAGCTTCTGCGGGATTCTCGGTATGCGGCCCACGCACGGGCGCATCCCGCTCGATGGCGTGTGTCCTCTAGCGCCGAGCTTCGATACCTGCGGCTGGTTTGCTCGCGACGTCGGGGTCTTCGAACGGGTCGGGAGAACCCTGCTTCGCGACGAAGCGCCCGCGGTGCGGCCAGCGCGCTTGCTCATAGCACAGGACGCCTTCGAAATCGCTGGAGGTGCCGTTGCCGATGCGCTCCGGTCTGCACTCGACAAAGTAGCGGCGGTGGTCGGGAAGCCCGAGGTTGTGACCGTCGGTGATGAACCGCTCACGCGATGGATGGATTTTTTCCGCTTTCTGCAGGGCGCCGAAGCATGGGCTTGCCACGGCGAGTGGATTACGCGGGAAAAGCCTGCAATCGGCCCGGGAGTCAAAGAACGGTTTGCCTGGGCGGCGACAGTGGGTCCCGGGGATATCACACGCGCCAGCATGCGACGCGAGGAGATCGCGCGCCGCATGGCGGACATGCTTGGGGAAGGAACTGTGCTCGCGCTGCCGTCCGCACCCGGCGCCGCGCTGCTCCGAAACTCACCACCAAAACTGCTCGACGACCTGCGCGCCCGAGCGCTACCGCTCCTGTGCATTGCTGGCTTGGCACGGCTGCCTCAAGTATCGCTGCCGCTGGCGCAGTTCGACGGTTGTCCGCTCGGGCTGTCGCTCATCGCCGCACGCGGCAATGATACGCTCCTGCTCGCTCTGGCCGGCAAGCTGATGGGCTGAGTCACGCATGATTGTCTATGGAGGAAAGCTATGAAGCGCAGCACTCATCACATCCTCACCACACACACCGGGAGCCTGCCCCGTCCCACAGACCTCGTTCACATGGTGCTGCACAAGGAGAAGAAACAGCCGGTGGATGAGGACACACTCGCCATCCGCGTCGGCTTGGCGGTCGCGGAGGTGGTGCGCAGGCAAGCCGAGGTTGGGGTCACCGTCCTCAATGACGGCGAGCAAGGCAAACCCGGTTATTCGACCTATATGAAAGACCGCCTGACCGGTTTCGAGGGTGAAAGTACGGCTGCCGCCGTCTCAGGTGAAGCCAAGGATTTCCCGGAATATACCGCCCGCCGTACGGGCAGAGCCACTCCTAATCGTCCCGCGTGCACTGGTCCTATCGCCTGGAAGGATCGGGACGCCGTGCGCAAGGACATTGAAAACCTGCAGGCCGCTGTTAAAGAAGTCAAAGCCGAAGAGGTATTCATGACCGCCGCCTCGCCGGGGGTGGTGCCGCACTTCATGAAAGACCAGTACTACGGGAGCGAGGAGAAGTATCTATACGCTCTGGCAGATGCCTTGAAAGACGAATACGACGCGATCCACCGCGCCGGCTTTGTGCTTCAGGTTGACTGCCCCGATTTGTGCATGAGCCGCCACAACCGTTTTTCCGACCTGAGCACAAAGGAGTTCAAGAAGATCGCTGAGCTGCATGTGGCGGCGCTTAATCACGCTTTGCGCGACATTCCGGTCGATCGCGTGCGCCTGCACATGTGTTGGGGCAATTACGAAGGCCCGCACCACCTGGATATACCGCTGACGGAAATCATCGATGTAGCACTAAAAGCCAAAGTTGGCGCCCTCTCTTTTGAGGGCGCCAACCCCAGACACGAGCATGAGTGGGTCGTCTTCAAGGAGCTTCATCTCCCTGATGGCATGGCCATCATTCCAGGTGTCATCGACTCGACGACCAATTTCGTCGAGCACCCGGAGCTCGTGGCGCAGCGGATTGTTCGTTACGCAGAGGTCGTGGGACGTGAGAATGTCATCGCAGGCACGGACTGCGGCTTCGGCACGTTTGTGCGTACAGAGCCGATCATCGACCCGCGCGTCGCGTGGGCCAAGCTCAAGTCGCTTGCAGAGGGCGCGGCCATCGCCTCAAAACGACTTTGGAGTTAGCGGGCATTCCGCTCAGCAGCAACCGATATCCCCCGATTCTATTGCTGCTGCCTCATAGTTGACCGGGCTTCGACGTCAAACCATTTGAACGACTTACACGGAGCGTAGCGGTTGGGCACTTGGAACGTCTGGAACGACTGAAACGGTTGGAACGAGTTTCTAACTATGTGCGTAGCGGTTGAGCTACTGGAACGGCTTGCTTCTCCCGCGCTTCAGGGTCAGGAAGGGCAGCAGCTCTCGGACGTTGGCCACACCCTCCAAACTGTTTACCTGCTCTATGACCGACTGGGTTCGTGATCGCCCGAGCACCGGCTCCAGCAAGTCCCGCACCTTTGCGTTGACGTTCTCACTGTCCATCGGGTTCTGCTTGGTTCCGTAAGCGTGGGGCGTGAAGTGGCTCAGTTTACGCCCGTCTTTTAAAACCACCTCCACCTTCGCGCTGCGGGGGGCTTCTGGGTTCATGAGCGCAGGGTCAGCCACCAGATTCACTCGTTCCTTCACCGCCAGCACCACGGGGTCTGACATGCGCTGGTAGGAGCGGGTAGAAGCGAAGGTGATCTTGCCGTCAACCAACGCCATAGCGATCATGTGTTGGCAGTTGATGTCCGGCATGGAGCGGTTGTCGACGATGCGGGCGCCATCTTCCGGTAGCCTAACAGTAATGTGCTCCACATTGTCCACAGTCAGGGCGTGCTGCCGGTGCAATGCGAAGAAGGCGTCCAGCGCCGATTGAATGGGATAGCCCACAGGGTAGGGCTTGATGGCCGTTTCCGTTACGAAGAAGTGGCTACCCAGATCCTTCACCATCTCACTTCCCTTCGGCGAAGGCGAGAGCGCTTCCAGCACATTGTGCTCGCCTTCCAGCACATCCCAAACACCGCTAAAGCCCGTTTGCACCATGATGGCAGCAGTGACACCGTTACGTGCTCCCATGCCCGCGAAGTCAAAGGCCTTCTCCACATGCTCCGAATCTCGCACCCAACTCCAGATGCCGGAAACTTGCTGGGCGCCGTAGGACAGCGCGTAGCGCATGCCCGTCTCGTCCAGCTTAGCGAGAGACGCCGCTGCCGCCGTACAGCCCATTGTGGAACTGGTTCCTTCCGCGCTGCGGTGGCCGCCACGCACCAAGTCCGGCCCCAGGGCCATGAGGAAGCGGCAGCACAGATCATAGCCGAGCACTACCGCGCGCAGAAGCTCCTCGCCCGAGCTACCTTCGCGCTCCGCCATGGCCAGCGCCGCGGGTACTACTGAACAACCCGGATGGGCCTTGGTCACCGGCTCAAAGTCGTCCGTCTCATCAGCGTGGCCAAACATTCCGTTTGCCAGCGCCGCGTTCACGGCGGAGGTCTTCATGGCGGTCGCAAGGACAGATGCTTCGGGCACGCCACCCTGTAGGCGCACGTACCGGATAGCCAGCTCTCCTGCCTTAAGGCGGGAGCCGGAGACCATAGCGCCGAGAGAATCTAAGAGGCGGTGTTTGCCTGCCTGTGCAATCTCTGGTGGCAGGCTCTGTTGTCTGGCCTCTGCCATGTACTGGGCCAACTGGCCGGTGATACCCGTGGCAGTCATGAGCGTAGGACCATTTCAATGTCTTGCGCATGAAAGTAGTTCATTGAATCTCGCAGTGCAATCACTTGAGCCGTTGACACTTGAGATTTGAATCCGGTAGGTTGGTTGCTGCCCCCGATCCAATGAAGAAACTCTTCTGCTTTTCAATCAGTTTGCTCGCCTTTCTTGCGGGCAATTCATATGGACACTTTACCGGCCAAGGACATGTGCACACGCTCTCAAAGACAGAACAGGTCTTCTTGAATCCGGACTGCCGTTCGACCGATACCTGTGATCTTAAAAGATTCACGCTCACAACGTCGGTTTATGAAGTTTGGTTCAGTGACGACCCGAATTATCCCACGTATGGCAACGGCGTGGTCATGGAATATGAGACCGACTCCGTGGATGCGCTCGAGAAATACGCCATTGTTCAATTCACAAGAGGCTGCGTTTTTGACAGTTCGAGAAATGGGCAGGGCAAGATCAATAGGAACATAAGTTATACCGTACCGAGCTTCGGAGAAGATATTCCTTTTTGCTTTCCGGACTGGGTGATCGATTCACAGGACACCGATCCCGTCTACAACAGCGATCCTGAATACGGCAGATTTTATTTATTGAGGTGGAATAAACCCGGGTCATATGAGTATGCGGACCATAAATACTACGGAGCAGAAAAACCGAAAATTCCGGTTGTTTACATGACCGATTATCCCGCCGGGGCGTTCGTTACCGGAACCGGCGTAAAAAATGCCGCTCTGGAATTTAACACCTGCATCTACAAGGCAAACGAGGTTCCTGCACAAACCCGACGAGAGGACACAAACTTTGCAAAGCCCATCACTTGCTTTGAGTGGCAAAACCTTTATGTCTACGATTTTAATAGGGGAAGGTTTGAGGCCAATTGGGCAGATGTCCCGAGGCGGGGAGAGCCTTACATGCGCCTGATTGTGTACCTACTGGTGATTTTCGTCACACTGTTTATCGCACTCGCTTTAGTTACTTTTTCACGCTTGGGCAAGTTCGTCCGCCAGAAAGAAGGCTGACGGAAACGTCGTTGGAAATGTGTGACATAGCCAAGAAGCCATTTACGAATTCTGTGTCTGTTCTCTGCTTCACGAGTTTGATATGACCGACGCAACGCCTCAGGGGGAAAGGAAAAGAGAAATGATCGACGCATCCTATAATGCCATCAAAAAAGATTTCATCACGGCGCTTCGAATCATTTATCGCGAGGGATTGAGCGACGCCTTCGCCCATCTCAGCGCTCGCAGCAACGACGGCAATGAGATGATGTTCATGCCTCGAAAAAGCCCGGCCCTGGTGGAAAGTGACGAGCTGTTTTTCGTCGACTTCGAAAAACCCGTGCCGCAATCGTCCTTGCACCAGGCGATCTACAAAGCCCGTCCCGACGTCAAAGCGGTTTTTCATTTTCACTCGCCAGCGGTAATTCTTCTGAGCGTGCTTGGCCAAACCCTCCGTCCCATGCACAATTACAGCGCGATTTTTTACGATGGCGTGCCGCTCTATACGGGGACGGGGCAGGTTGAATCGCCGGGACGCGCCGGCGAAATGGCCAAGTTGCTGGACGCCGCAAAGGCGCTGATGTTGCGGGGACACGGTGCCGTCGTGGTCGGACAGTCGATTCGCGAAGTCTGCATGCTGGCGCTTTTCCTGGAGGAGTCGGCGCGGCTTCAAACCGAAGCCATGCGACTCGGCACCCCAATGTTTATGGAGCGCGACGAGGCCGAGAGAATCGCCAAACGAACGTTTAAAGCTACTTCAGTCGAACGTGCATGGGAGCATTTTGCCGCGAAATGCGCCGGTTAATTTATTACTTTCCTGAATCCAGCTCTTTCAGCGCCTGTCGGGCAGTCAACGGCGACAATAGGTCAAGCTGAGTTCATTCTTTACAAGCTTGCAAGAAGTGGCTTAGAGTCGCAGCAGCGATGATGACACTAGCGATCTGTGCGATTCACCTTGTTCTGCTTTGCGCGGTCACCGCATCGGCGAATCCTTATCTGCCGAAAGCCGGCGAACGCCCGACGATGCTTCGAGTGGCAACCTCTGCGGTCACGGGCGGCTTCGTGCATTTTTATGCCGCGCTCGATTACGGGATCTTCGAAAAATACGGACTTAAGTGCGAGCACATCTACATCCGTGGCTCGTCACCGACACTCTCCGCGCTTGCCGGAGACCAAATCCAGTTCACCTATGGCGCGGCTGACGGCAGTCTTCCCGGGCTGGCGACCGGGGTCGACGCCAAAGTCGTTGCCTCACCACTGATCAAGCTTCCCTACGTCATGGTCGCGCGGAAAGAGGTTCGCCGCCCCGAAGATCTCAAAGGAAAATCCATCGGTGTAACCCGACCGGGTGACTTGAGCGCACGCCTATCACGGCAAGTCGTGCGGAAACTCGGCCTAACTGCCGATGACGTTACTATTCATCCCATCGGCGGCAGTCAAACGGAGCGCTATCAGGCCATGGTCGGCAACGTCGTTCAAGCCATCCTCGTTACTCCGCCCTTGGATGTCCGCGCCAAACGCGACGGCTTTAACCTCATTTACCGTTTGATCGACCTTGAAATCCCTTTCATCTACAGTTCTCTGCTCACGAGCCACAAGATGCTTCGGGAAAGACCCGAAACCGTGCAGCGCATGGTCGCCGCGCTCGCCGAGACTGTGCATTTCGTCGAGAAGAATCCCGACAAAGCCAAAGCAGCCATAGCCAAAGCGATGCGCGTAAAAGATGAAGAGGCGCTGCAATCGTCCTACGACGTCTACGCCAAAGAAATCGTCGACCGCACCATGGTCGTACCGGGTAAATCCGTCAGCGAAGCGGTCGATATCGCCCGCGAAAGCGGCACCGTCGTTAGAAGAAGGCCCGAAGAGCTCTACGACAACAGTTTCGTCAATAATCTAGAAAAAAGCGGCTTCCTCAAAGAGCTTTGGGGAAATGAGAATTACCGACGATAAACATCTCTATTCTTTGTGCCCCCGTCTTAAAAACAAGGTGTAACCGACGGTTATTACCTACCCCGGGCATAAGCTAAGAGATTATTCTGCCGTGATCCAGATCATTTCGCCACTCGCTTTCCGGCGCATCTATCGGTCCCTATTTACAGTGCGGCCTGTTTGACATAAAGTCCGCCGCATGAAGCTAGCAATTGTCATGCTCCTATTCCTCCTCTTCGAGGCCAGCGCCTTTGCTAATCCTTATTTGCCCAAACCTGGGGAGCGACTTCTTTCTATGCGTGTATCCACTTGTGCCGTTTCCGGAGGTTTCGTCCATCTCTACACAGCCCTGGACAACGGACTGTTCGACAAGTACGGCATCAAGTTGGAGAATATTTTTATCCGTGGCAGCGCTCAGAACCTGACCGCGCTAGCGACCGACGAAGTCCAGTTTACCTATTGTGCTTCCGATGCCATTATCCCCGGAATGGCGGCGGGAATCGAAGTAAAAATCGTTGCATCCCCACTCGTGAAGCTGCCGTATGTCTTGGTGACGCGAAAAGAGGTCAAACGGCCGGAGGACCTTAAGGGCAAAGCTTTGGGTATCGCGCGTGCGGGAGACTTGAGCGACCGGCTCTCGCGTGCAGTGGTGAAGAAGCTCGGCGTGTCCCCCGAAGCGGTTACGATCCGGCCCATCGGTGGCAGCCAGGGCGAGCGCTACCAGGCGATGGCTGCCGGTATCGTCCAGGGCGTGATCATCACACCGCCGCTTGACGTCCGCGCCAAAAACGAAGGCTACAATGTGATGTACCGGCTAATCGACCTGAATCTGCCGTTCATCTATAGCTCACTCCACACCAGTTATAAAATGCTGCGCGAACGTCCCGAGATCGTTCAGCGTATGGTCGCGGCCTTGGCCGAGATCGTCTACTTCGTCGAAAAAAATCCCGACAAGGCCAAGGCGTCGATCGGCAAAGCCATGCGTACTAAGGACCCGGAGGCGTTGCAGTCGGCGTATGACACCTACGCGAGAGATATCCTCGATCGTACCATGATCGTTCCCGGCAAGGCCGTCGCCGAAACCATGGAGCTTGCCCGCGAGAGCGGCGCACCGATTAGAAAGAAACCGGAAGAAATCTATGATAACACCTTCGTCAATAATCTGGAAAAAAGTGGCTTTTTGAAAGAGATCTGGGGAAGTGAAAATTATAAACGGTGACAAAAGGACCCATATACTGTTATTTCCGTTCGGTATCATGAACGTATCCGCATCATCTTTACCACTGCTACCCTTTTTGAGATCGCCGGATTCCGCAGTTCAATTGTATGATTTGTGCTAGGCGAGGCGTGAGCCTGGAGCAGCGAACGCATAGACCCGTAATGGTTCAAAGTTTTTCTGTTACTTGGCACTTCGTTCCGCAACGGTTGAGGACGCCGCTCATCGCACCGATGCCCGCAACTGCGCTCAGAGGCACAGGCCCGTTGCGTTCGCTACGGAAGGCTTGCGCCTTGTCCTGTGC
>Ga0081455_10002934_pt1 | contig 19997 bp, 18 predicted proteins | sample TabmetS3T2R1_FD_70207 | JGI IMG/M metagenome (GOLD analysis project Ga0081455, IMG submission 70207) | Tabebuia heterophylla rhizosphere microbial communities from the University of Puerto Rico - S3T2R1 | ecosystem: Host-associated > Plants > Roots > Rhizosphere ... | reverse complement strand
ACCGAGCCCTTGCCGAACTGGCGCTCGATCTGGGAGAGCGCGGCAGACAGGGCCTTGGTCTTATCCATGGAGGATCCTTCAACGATACGCAGGGCAGTGGCGGACATATTACGTGCTCCTTATGGCGGGGATTCGCGAGCGGGACAAACGGCGGCGAGAGGCTTTTTTTGGTGCGATTTCGTCTGGGAATCTTTGTACCACGTTTGTTCTATGTTCGCAATATGTTCTTTTCGTACCAGTACCAGCCCTCGATCACGAAAACAGAAAGGTCCCGATCAGCAAACCTGCTGCAAATGCCCAGAGGCCTAATGTGCAAGCCGAGACAATGCGGACGAGAATACGGAGGTCCTGCGGGATCTCGTTGGATCGATCCATCATTGCGGCCGTCTCCCCTGATCAGCAATTGCTGAGGCACGATCCCGGCCGCCCGGTCACGCATTAGATCGCAATTCCGGCCCCGTCTGTCCGGCTTCCGACATTGTCGTTTTCGGTGACCTGATTTGAGATGGGGACTAGCCGGATTCGGCCAGCACCGTACGCATAGGGTACTGTCCGTATTTCAGCCTCACTATCTCAAGTTGATCGTTATCAGTATCCCAATTTCAAAAATTAAGCTGAGGTTTCACCGTCTCACAGCAAGGTGGAGGCAACGCCCATGAGGTCTCTTTCTATAAGGAATTTCATCGCCGGCTCGGCAATCTGCATGGCTTTCGCAGCCTTGAATGGAGCCGCGATGGCGGCGCAGGCGGAGTCGCTGGGGTATCAGTGCCGCGCAGCGGTCCGCGCGGAGTTGAAGGGGCCTGATTGCCGGATGGCGTTGCCCCCGAGCCCGACCAGCCACTGCAACATACCGGCTAACGCCGACGTCGAGGTCATGGACAATAAAGTCAATGAATGCGTCAGGCGGGGTGGCCCGGGACGACAATCAAAAATCCGATCCTGATAAAGGTCTCGAGGCTGCCTCAGTTGGCGGCCTCTTTGATTTGGGTACTGGCCTGTTTCGACCCCTGATGGCCTGATTTGAATTTGGCGGTCGCCTGGTTTGGGATTACGATGGCTCCATGAGCCCCCGCGCACGATATTGGACCCTGCATTGGATCAGAGTCTTGCTTTGGCCACTGCCCGTCCTGACGATCGTCAGGGCTTGCACCGCCCGACGGTCCGCCGCGAAGTAAGGCCGCCTCAAATTGGCGGGCCTCTTTCATTACGAGTCCTTCCCCGCATCTCCTCTGCGAGTGGTCCAGCGAGAGTTGGGGCGCATATCCCTATGGTCTAAAGTTAACTCGCGTTGCGTACACAAGTGGACAGAACTGTGCCCGTCTGTGGTGCACTATGAAATCATCACCGCACGGTGCTTGGCTTCTATCGGTGATGAGAACGCCTCATTGCGCTCCCGCCTTCCTCCAATGGAAAGGAATAGCGCATGCGAAAGCGTCGCCGTTTCACACAGACATCAACGTTAGAACAGCGACTGGCCGAAGATACGGTTCAGTTGCGCGAGCAGGCTGAAACGCTCAAACCAGGCTTGGCCCGGGATAATGTGCTGCGCCGAATCCGGCAGAACGAAACCGCCATCCGCATCAGCGAATGGTTGGCATCGCCCGGTCTGAAAACTCCGATCTGAAGTAAGGCCGCCTCAGGTGGGGACTGTGCGTGGACGGCGCCGGCGTGATGACCTCTGCTCCGGCCAGAAATGGCTGCCTGGGGCCCGCCTCGGCCAGCGGCATCTTCCTTGCAATTCCCTGCAAAAATGAAAGGGCCGCCTCGCAGGCGGCCCCCAGCCGGTACAAATTGGTTCGGGATGAAAAGCAGCCCCGGCGACAGTCACCATAGGGCTTTCGACCCGCGTTGGGGATTCCGTAACACCACGGTGTTTTCATACCCGGACCGCTCAAGCCCCAACTACGCAAACATACGGAAGTGACCCGGCACCGGAGGCCCGGCATATTTCCCGCCCATGGGCCGAAATATCCTGTTCAAATGTCCGCGGCTGGGCACCAACGTTCAGCATTGGCTTCCGGCGACCGCCCCGGAAGACGGACCCAATTCGTATGTTTCCGTCGTCTGCCTGGCCTGCACCCGGCTTCATTTCATCCACAAGGAAACCGGCAAGCTTCTGGGCGAGGACTGACGGCCGTTGCCGGCCGGACTAGCCCCCTTGGCACATGGGCCCGAACAGGTCCGGGCAGTCGATCGTGTGTGGCGCGCCTGCCCTAAGTTCACTTTTGTACTTTTTCTCCGGAACGGATTCCGCCGCAGTGCGTAATCGCATCGGGTGCAGCGCGAAGGGTAGTAAGGGTAGTTAAGGGGAACCAGGATTGTGCCGGGAAAAAAATATCTGACGGAACAAGCGGCAACCTTTCTCAAGTTTGCAATGGCCACCACGGATCCGGATGTCGCCGCGGGCTTTCTCGACAAGGCCGCCGACCTTTCTGCCAGGAGTGAAAAGGCGCCGGACGCCAGCCCCCGGCCGCCTGATGTAGAGCAGCCGAAAGGCTAGCTCTCCGATGAGGCCGCCACCGGGGCGGCCTCATCGTCATTGGCCGGTCTGCCAGTGAGACGCCGGCGAGGTCGCTTACAATTTTAGAAGTGCTTGCAGCTTTCGCTGCACCGTCCGTCAAGGCGCGCGCGCTATGCATCGTACATGCAGACACAAATGACCGCTCTCGCCTACGAACCCATCCTGCCAATGCTTCAACGCCATGGCGCCGCTCTCCTCACACGGCTCTTCAGCCTGAGCCGCTCACCGGAGCCCTCGCGCATACCGCCGCCCGTCCGGCCGGGAGAGACGCCGTCGCGAACCCACATTCCGTCGCGTCAGCCTTATCCATCGCGTCAGGATTGAGAGCGGCAGCCGCCGCGCTCTTCTCTCTTCAAACGCGTCGCCTGCCCCGCAAGCCATCCTGCCATGGTCGAGCTTGCGTTCAGATGGCTTGGGCAAATCCTCCCACATTGCCGAAATGTTAGACGACGACTCTCATCCTCCGTGGTTGTATGCCGCGCATAACAACACCGCGAAGGGAGAGCCGAATGAAGATCGCCGCTGTCGTCCTGTCGCTTGCCGTTTCCGGCATTGTCCTGTCGTCCCCGCTTGCGCCCGCGTCCGCCTCTAAAATGAACGGCAAGTGTTGCCAGTCGTCCGATGGCGGCCGCTCGGCCGCCTACGTCAGGCAAATGAACCGCCGCACGGTCCCGCACACCTGCAGCGCCTACGCGGCTTCGTGCCTTCGCGATTCCGCCGACCGATCCGACCGCGTTCAGATGTGCACAGCCGCCAAGACGGAGTGCATGAAGACCGGCGTTCATGTCGGCCCCTATAGCGGCAGACACTACGCCGGCATGGCCAGGATCTAGCGCACGATCCGAAAAAAGCCGGCACCGGTTTTCCCGGCGCAAGGAAGGCCGGCCGCCCGCGCCAGCCCAACGACCCCGCCGCATGGGGCTATGCAGCGAGGTCGCCGACGGCGGGGAAAATCTGGAGGACCACCCCGCCCTCGCGAGCAGATACGTCCGCCCCACGCCGCCCGTTTCAGCGCGCAAATCGCCCGGCAAATTCGCCTGAATGGCGTTGAACCTTTTTCGTCGCCCCCAGACAAAATTGTTGCCTGGGCAATTGCATACTCGGGGAATAGGCCTGCGCCGCCAAGCGACGATATTCCGCTTGCGCGGCGCAGTGCTTTTTGCGGGGCATAAAAACGGGACAGCCGGGAATTTGGACGCGTCCGCGGGGTTGAAACGCCTACAGCGGAGGAGGACTTCGCCGTGCGCACCATCGCGCGGCGACCCGTTATTTATCGAACAGACGACCAACGCTTGCGCTATTTGCCGTGCGTCGCATTTGAAGAATTAATCGCGAGCTGACGCAACGGCGCGCCAGGCTGGAGCCCTGAATTGGGGCCCGCGCAGGTAACCAAAAACCTCCCCCGCTCCCGTCGCCGGTGACCGGCATGTGACAGACTCCCTGTCTAGCTGTACCGAATGCCAATTGCAATTTTAAGTATGGGGATTGAATTTTGAAGCGGTGGGGAGCCGCACGGGATTCTTATATGATTCACAAGGGCGTTGAATACAGCGTAACCGCGGTCGCTCCGGGCGTCTGGAGATGGCAGTTCCGTATTGGCGAGCGGCTGGTCGCGGGAAAGACCGAAGCCAAGCTCAATCTGCTTGCCATCCGGCGGGTCCAGCTTCGGATCGACCGGGAGCTAAAAAAAGCTGACCGGGAATAATCCGCTGGCGGGCTGGTTTCGCAGAAATAGATTTTACAGTAATTACAACAGGTTACGGACGAGGGATAAGCCGATTTATATGCCCGTCAACGTGCTTAGCCCGTAAAAACCCGGAGTTGATCTTTGGATAGGCCAGGAATTCACTCCACGGCGCTTGGGTGGAGCACGGGCCAGCGGTGGCCCATTTTGCATTTGGTCAGCTTGCCATGCCGATCTTCTTCTTCTGCGTTCGACATGGCGAGGACGCAAGCGTCAGCAATGATGGCGCGGAATTTGCCGACCATAACGCCGCCTGGAAGGAAATGACCGGGGTCTGCGGCGACATGATCGCGGATGTTTCCCGGAAACTCTCCGAAAATGCCGAGTGGCAGATGGAATTGCTGGATGAATCCAAAAAGCCGGTGTTCCGGATTCGCCTGGTTGCGGAGACGCTGCAGGATACGGATCGAGACAAACGCTAGTTAGCGGCCGCCTTCCGGGAAGCGGGATCTCCTTCGCCTGGCGGCGCCACCTCGCCCCGAAGCTCCTTGGCGGATACAAATCGGACGCCGACCAGTTCGCCCCTGCGCCAGATCAATGTGCAGACCCGCCGCACCTCGCCGCCTGCGGTCAGCGAAAGGCCGAACATCTTCGGCACCGCGAGGTCGCCGACATCAAGACAGGCGCCATTGTCTGATATGTCGAGGATGTAGCACTGGATCCATGGCGCATCCGGCGCCGGGATCAGGAATCCCTGCTTGTGCAGATCGACCCGAACGAACTTGCGGGCCCCCAGGTCTTTGCGGTCTCTCGCCATGATTTCTCCACTGCGTAGAAATACTAGGCGGAACACCTGAATACCGAGTTATCGGAATTCGGCAAAAATCGGGGAGTCGATGTTTATTCCGGGCGGAAACCCAGGCGGAGCTCACGCCTAATCGGCGCTGGCAAGCCGGCGCATCGTGAATTCGATCTCGCCGCCGGGCAGCTCGCGCCAGCTTTCGACCGAGCTCATATAGGCCGCCTTGGGATAGCGGGTGAGGAAATCGCGCGCCCTCGCCCTCGCTTCGTCGCGCGGCAGCGTAAACGTCTCGCGCAGATAGCCGTCGCCCGGCTTGCGCCGGCCGGCCATCCGACTCGCGAGATCGCGCGGACGAAAGACCATGTCGCAACTCCAGACACGATGACGACAGGTCAAATATAGGGAACGCGGCGAGCGAATCCTACTCGCCGTTGTCGTGAGGCATTACTGGCTGCTGGTGCCGGTCTTGCTCTTTGACTGCTTGGTGGGCGCAGCGGCCTTGGGCGTGTCCGTGCTGCGCACGGTCCCCCAGGGATCGGAAGAGCCCTTGGCATCGGGAATCTTCTTCAAGGAATCCTTATAGGCCCTGTCCTTGATCGCATCCTGCTCCTTTTCCTCCGGCGATTTGGACTGGAACTCGGGCATCAGGTTGATGTTGGGGGTCTGCGCGTAGGCCGGCATCGTCAACAACACCACCACCGCGGCCGCGCTCAGCATTCTCATGACGTTCTCCTTTGGGACGCTTTCAGCGTTTCGGAAAAGATACCACCCGCCCAGTCGCCCCGCCAAGCGGGCCGCTCCTCGCCTTTGGCTCGATGTCCCGAATCTCGCAATTTGCGGCGATGGCGCTCAATCGCTGCAAACGGCACCGCATCTGCCGCCCGCCGCCGCTGTTCCCTTCGCTGCAATGACCACTACAATGCGCCGACAACAAGATCGGACGAGGAAGCGCACGTTCATGCAACAACAGCCACAAGCGGAGGAATTCGGCATCGCGGAAGCCAGGCGCGTGCTCGGCGAGGTCTTTGCGCCCTGGGTGATGGATCTCAACCTGTCGATCGAGCGCTTTGACGCTACCCCGCCCGGGGATGCCGCCGACTGGCAGCCGGGCGCGGTGCTGCGCCTGCCGTTCTCGGAGCGGCTGTGCCGCAATGGCGGCACGGTTTCGGGCCAGGCGCTGATGGCGTTCGCCGACACCGCGATGGTGATCGCCAACCTCGCCGCCAACCGCGGCTATCGGCCGATGACGACGGTCGACCAGACCACGCATTTCATGCGCGCAGTCGCCGCCTCCGACGTGCTGGCGGATGCCCGCGTCGTCCGCCTCGGCCGCACCATGAGCTTTGGCCGCGTCACGCTGCTTTCCGCCGCCGACAACAAGCCGGTGGCCATGGTCTCGAGCGCGTTCGCGATGCTTTAGCTACTGTGCATGGGGTTGTTTTCGTAGTTTTCGATTCCGCCGCCAGCGCCAGGCCAGCATCGCCATCAGCAGCACCACGACCGCAGCCGCGGACGCACCGGCTGAGAATCTTCCGCCCGGCCGGTCGATGGTTCGCGACCACAGCGAAGGCGCTTCGCCGGGCCGCGCCAGGCGGAACGCCACCACGCTGTCGCCGATGGTCGTGCCCGACTCGGAATGACCGCCGGCGCCGATCGCGACATATTGCTCGCCCTTCCACATGTAGGTCATGGGATTGGCGACGCCCGGCACCGGCAGCCTTCCCTGCCACAGCTCCTGCCCCGATCGCGCGTCGAAGGCGCGCAGATACGCATCCATCGCGCCGCTGAAGACAAGGCCGCCAGCAGTGATCGCGACGCCGCTGACGAGCGGCGTGCCGAACTGAAAAGCGATGCCGAGCGGCGCGCGATCCTCCGTGGTGCCGACCCGCGAACGCCAGAGAATTTTACCAGCCTTGAGATCGACCGCGACCATCTCGCCCCAGGGCGGCTTGTTGCATAACAGCCCGAGCGGCGACAACGCGACCGCGCGCGTCATCGCAAAGGGCGTGCCCTGTTGCCGTCCGAAGTCGTGGCCGGGCGGCGGGTTGAAGCCATCGGCGACCGTCGCGCGCGGCAACAGCTTGACGATATGGATGGCCCGCGTCGTGTTGGCGTAAAGGATCTGATTGACCGGATCGAACGCCGCCCCACCCCAGTTCACGCCGCCGCCGGTCATCGGATACACCACGGTGCCTTGCGTCGATGGCGGCGTGTAGAGACCATCATTGCGCGCCGCCGCGACCTGCGCGCGGCAGGCTTCGCCATCCCAGAACGGAATGAGGCCGAACACGTCATCGGCCGAAATCCGCTGCGGCAGCAGCGCCGGCACATGGGTCGGAAACGGCTGCGTCGGCGAGAGCTGCTCGCCTTCGGCGCCGCCTTGCGGAACGCTGCGCTCCTCCACCGGCCATATCGGCTTGCCGGTGTCGCGATCGAGCACGAACACAAAACCCTGCTTGGTCGGCTGGATCACGACGTCGCGCTGGCCTTCGCCGGTATCGATGCGCGCCAATGTCGGCTGCGCCGGCAGGTCGTAATCCCAGACATCGTGATGCACGGTCTGATACGACCAGACCCGTTCGCCGGTCCCGGCGCGCAGCGCCACGACCGAATTGGCGTGATCGTTGTTGCCGGGCCGCTTGCCGCCCCAGAAGTCCGGGCTCGGCGAGGACGTCGGCAGGAACACCAGCCCGCGCTCCTCGTCCACCGACATCGGCGCCCAGACATTGGCGTGGCCGGCGGTGACGCCATCATGCAGCAGCGGATCAAAACTCCAGCGCGGCTGTCCCGTCCGTGCATCGAAGGCGCGCACCGTGCCGGGCGGCGCCTCGGCGCGGCGGTTGTCCGCGATTGCGGAGCCGACGATGACGGTGTCGCTGGCGATGACCGGCGCCGATGTGATCTGGAATTCGCCGGGCCATTCCAGCGGCATGCCGGTATCGAGCCTGATCTCGCCATTGGCGCCGAAATCGGCGCAGGGAGTGCCGGTCCTCGCGTCGAGCGCGATCACGCGCGCGTCGTTGGTGCCCATGAAGATGCGCGCGCGGCAGGCGGCATTTTCAGCGGCGCGTCCGTCGACCCAATAAACGACGCCCCGGCAATTGTAGCGGTTGGCCGGACGCTGCGCGGTCGAGATCTTCGGGTCGTATCGCCACTTCTGCGCACCGCTGCCGGGATCGAGCGCAATGACTTCGTTGAAGGGCGAGCAGAAGATCAGGCTGTCCTCGACAAGCAGCGGGGTCGCCTGAAACTTGGTCCGCTTCATCACATCAGGTGCGCGGCGGTCGAGATCGCCGGTGCGAAACTCCCAGGCGCGGACGAGATTGCCGACATTATCGGGCGTGATCTGGTTGAGCGGCGAAAACCGCGATCCCCCGCGATCGCCGCCCCAATGCTCCCAGGCGGAAGCAGGAAGCAAATTACCCGCGCCAAATATGGCAATGACGAAAGCGAACAGACAAACCGGATTTCGCATCCTGCCCCGCAAACGCAACCTAAACGCTTGCGGGACCGATTACCCTATTGCCGCCTCAGTATCCACCCCTCTGGCCGCCATAGTGACCGCCGCGTCCACCACCAAATCCGCCAAGACCGATCCCGATGCCGATGCTCACCGGCGGTGGCGGCGGCGGCTCGTACACCTCGCGCGGGGGCGGACGACGGACGACAACGACGTCGTCATCGATCTGGCGCCGCTTCTTGCGATCGACCCGCTTCGGCGGATCGGGCTCGATCCGCCGGACCGGCGCATTGACCTTGATCGGCTGCGGCTGCTGTGGCGGCTGCACGTTGCAGGGACAGGTCAGCGCGACGTTCTGCGGCAGCGCGGCGTTGGCGGCCGCAACGGCCGGCGTGACCTCGGGACGGTTGCGCAGCCGCTCCTCCAGCTTGCGCGCGGTGGCGCTGAGATCGCTGTCGGGGAAACGCGTCAGGAACGAGCGATAGCCGGATGCGGTGTTGATCAGCACGGCGTTATTCCACGCCACCATGCGGCGGTGCCGGACCAGCCAGTCCCGCGCCAGCCGTCCGAGCGACGTCTGCGGATAAAGACCGGCAAAGGCCTCATAGGCTTCGTCGGTGCCGTCGGCCACGATCAAATCGTTCGCCGCCTCGACCGGCTTGCCGTTCAGGTCGCGCGTCCACTCGGCAACGCTCTTCTTGGGCGTGGCGGCGGGCTTGGGACCTGCGATGGAGGCGCCGGAGAAGCGGAAATCCTCGGTCAGCGACGAGCTGTCCCACGGCGTCTGCCGGCCTTCGGTGACCTTGTTCACCGCCAGCCGCACGCGCTTGAAGGTCTCCTCGATCGGAATCCCCTGCTCCTTGCCGGCCGCGAGCAGCGCGGTCGTATACGGGCTGTTGTTGCCGGAGCCGTCCTCCGCAACCGCGCCGGGCGAGGTCGAGAACGACAGGAAGGTGCCGGGCGCGCCGACCTTGGCATCGACCAGCGCCAGCCCGCTGCCGGCGGTCTTCAGCTCGGGGAACGGATTGTTGCGGCAGGAATCGAGCAACACGATGCGCATCCTGCTCGGCACCGACGTCAGCGTATTGAGGATATCGTTGAGGCGCACCGCCTGGATCGGAATGTCGGCTTCGCGCTTCGCATCGATGTCGACCGGGATCAGAAAATTCTCGCCGTCGACCTGCAAGCCATGGCCGGCGTAAAACACCAGTGCCACGGTGTCGGCGCCCTTGGCCGCTACCCGGCCTGCGAACTCGCTCACCGCCTCGCGCATCTGATTTTGCGAAAGATCGGCTGCGGTCGAAACCTCGAAGCCGGAATCGGTCAGCAATTTCGTGACCGCCTTGGCGTCGTTGGCCGGATTGGGCAGCGCCGGCACCGAGCGATAGGCGGATTGGCCGATCACCAGCGCGAGCCGACTTTCGGCGAACGCAGGCGGTGCGCCCAACAGCAACGCGGCGGGAACCATCAACCCAAACAACGTGTGACGGAACATGATGCCACCTCCCGACAATGCAGGCTTCGGGTTGGTCACGCCCCCGAAGCCAAAGGTTCAAGCCGGTCGCGCCATGTAAGGCGCGACGACGGCCCGATTGAAAGGCGATGTTGTCGCAGGCCGAGAATCCCCTGCAGTGATCCAAATCACAGTCGCGAGATCGTTTTGTGTGCGGCGATCCCCTGTCCGGAATGGCCCTGCCGGGCTAAAACAACCTCCGATGCGGCGGATTGGGGTTCATATAGCGCTGGTGGCGGGCGCGGCGCTAACGCTCGCGGGTTGCGGCTTCGCCGACGTCCGCGCGCCGGTGCCCGACTTCATGCGCGGCAAGGCGCCCGACCCGCCCACGTTGGGTACGCCGCCCGACGTCAAGTTGCTGCTGCGGCAGAAGCTGGACTCAGTGTTCGTAGCAGCCTCGCAACCGACCCATGTTCGCGTCTCCGAGCCGCGCCCCAACCTCCGCGGCCCCGGCTGGACCGCCTGCGTCAAGGCCGAAGTGGTTTCGGTGACCGGCAAGCCCTTGGGCACGCAGACCTATCGGATCGAGATTTCCGACGGCATGATCGCCGACCGGCAAAAGGTCGAAGCCGAGGACACCTGCACCAGCGAAAGCTACGAGCCGGTCTGACGCTACAGACATCTTGTCGTCGCGCGCACCGGGCAGAGCTTCAGCGCGCTTGTCAGCGAGAACAGCACGCGCGCGCCGCGGGTTGGATTATCCGGCGCGCGATAGCTGAGCGGCGCGGCGGCGCCGATGTCGGCTTGCAGGCCGTCGACGAGGAAGAAGCGGACGCCGGCGCCGGCCGAGGTCAGCGACAGGCCGTCGCTCAGGTGGTAGCCGTCGTTCCAGGCGACGCCGCTGTCGACGAAGGCGTAGAGCTGGTAGCCGCTGAGATATGGCAGGCTGGTCTTCTGGTCGAAGCGCAGTTCGGCCGTGCCGGCAAGACCGTTGTCGCCGCTGATCTCGGCGCTGCCATAGCCGCGACCGAACGCGAGGCCGCCGAGATAGAATTGCTGCGAGGTGAAGAGCGGACCGGACGCGGTCTGGCCGGCCGCGGCCAGTTTCAGCGACCACGCGTCTGTTATCGTTTGGTAGCGCGTGAACCAGAAATTCAGCGCGGAGAATGCGGCCGACGCGCCGAAGCGCGACACGTCGTCGTCGCCGCGCTGCGAGGCGCCGAAAATGTCGAGGCCCTGGCGATAGCTCGCCGTCAGATAGTTGGTGCCGCCGAAATCGTCCTGCAGGCGGTAGTCGGCCGTGAGGCTGGCGGTGCGGATGCGGTCGGCGTAGATCGGGCCGAACACGTCTTTCTCGGACGCATTGGTGAATCCGGCAGCCGCGGTCAGCGTCAGGCCCGATTTCTGCGATTGCAAGGGAACGATGCTGCCGCGAATTTCGAACGACTCGGTCTTGATGGTGTCGCCATAGAGACGGCGGTAATCGCCGGGCCGGACCTCGCTGTAGTAACCCGATGCGCCGATGCGGGCGCCGTCGGTGCCGACCGGCACCTCGTAGGACATGCGGCCGAATGCGAGCTGCCTGACATCGCCGGGCGTGGTCGAGAGATTCACCACAAGGGAATCGCCGGGCGCGAGATACGAATTGAACGCCGCCGTTCCGTAACTCTGCCATGGACCGACCGAGGACGATCCGAAATTGTCGACGCCGAACGAGGTGAAGACGTGCCAGGTTTTCACCGACAGGATCAGGCGGAAGTGACCGCTCGCGGTGCCGATCTCCTCGATCGCGGTGTCCTCGATCCGCACGCCGGGCCTGCCGTTGATCAGCAGCAATTGCCGTTCGAGCGTCGCAAGCCGCGACGGCCGTTCCGCCAGCACCGCCGCGAGCATCGGCTGGACGCCGAATTGCTCGGCGCCGTCGCCCTTCAATGTCAGATCCGTGATGCTGCCTTCGATGACCTGAATGCGAAGCGCACCGCTCTGGATATCCTGCGGCGGAACGATCGCCCGGCTGAGATGAAAGCCGGCAGCGCGATAGACATCGCCGACCGCGGCGGCCATCGCGGCCAGGTCGGCCTGCGACACTTTTTTCCCGATGTAGGGTTGATAGGTCGTGACCAGCCGGTCCTGCGGGATCGCGACGGCGCCGCTGATCGAAACGCGCCGAAGCACGAACATCGGCTTGGCGTTCCCCTGCCCCTCCGCGCCGGCGAATTGCGGCGACGGCAGCCGCGGCCGCCCGTTCGCGCCCTGACTCGATTGCTGGTTCTCGAAACGTTTCTCGGTCTGCCTTGGATCGTATCCGGGCTGGTTGGCGTGCTGCGCTTGCGCCGGGCAGCAGGCGATCAAACTCCACAGGCCGAGGCTAATCGTCACCACGCGGGACAAAGCTGAAATGGCCTGTCTCCGTAGTTGTACGGATGACGAACCCAAGTTGGTGACGGAATTGGTAGCCATATGATTTTTAATAAAAAATTATGGTCAATGAACGGTTAATGCATCGCGACGGGCACATGGCTTTCGCTCACGCAATATTGAAACATTTCTCCTAGCATCCGGGACAAAGCGGCAATGGAGAGCGTTTCATGCGTGCGGCCAATCCGATCTCATCAGCACTCGCCGGAGCATTGATGCTGGCGGCGGCGTCCGGCGCGTTTGCCGCCGACGGCGGCGACTGGACGGTCAGCAAATCCTCGGGCGAAGTCTGGCTCGCCGGCAGCGGCGTGCAGCAGGTGTCGCTGAAGCAGGAAGACGTGTTGAAGCCGGGCGACACCATTCGCACCGGCCGTAACGGCCGCGTCCTGCTGACGCGTGGCGACGAAACGATCCTGGTTGCGCCGAATTCCGAGGTGGGCGTCCCCACCGGGAAGAAGGAAGGGCTGTCGACGACGATCATGCAGAAGGCGGGCACGATCCTGCTCGACGTCGAAAAGCGCAACGTCAAGCATTTCGAAGTCGAGACGCCTTACCTCGCCGCCGTGGTGAAGGGCACGCAATTCCGCGTCACCATCAATGCGGGCAAGACCAGCGTCGACGTGATCCGCGGCCAGGTCGAGGTCTCCGACTTCAAGACCGGCCAGATCGCGCAAGTGATGGCCGGCCAGCATGCAACCGCTTTCGCCAGCGGCAAGACCGGCCTGTCGCTGGGCGGATCGGGCGTTCTCGCCCCGATCGAGCAAGGTAGGCCCCGCGCGCCCTCGATCGAGCGCACGCCGGTGCCGCGTGGAGGCTTTACGGCGATCCGCCACGCCGGCAATGGACAGGGCATCCAACCCTCGCGCCAATCGGGCGTGCATCTCGTAAGACCGGGCGTGACCCGCATTTCGTCGTCGATCGGCGAAGTGCGTCTCAATGTCCATCGCGTCACCCACGGCCTCGCCCGCGACAAGTCGGCGGTGCTTGCCGGATCGCGTAATGCCGCCCGGGACACCACGGTCTGGGACGCGTCCGACACCGCGAACAACAGCCAGAGCAACGGCGCCACCAACAGTGCAGCGAACAGCGCATCCAGCGTCAGCGCCGCGATAGCTGCCTCCAGCGGCTCGGACGGCGGCGGAAATGGCAATGGCAAAAGCAACAATGGGAACGGCAATGGAAACGGGGCCAATGGCAACGGCAGGGGCAATGGCAACGCGAATGGACATGGAAATGGCAACGGCAATGGCAACGGCCGGGGCAGAAGCTGAACCCGGCAAGCCGACGCGCATAGCCTGAACTGAAAGTCATCAAGCCCAACGACACCGCATCCGAACCACCAGAATGGTGACCACGTGAAACAGTATCGGCCGCATGTTTTCGTGATGATCGCGTTGGCGATCGTCCTGGCGGGCGGCTGGCATGGCTCGCTGCGCCACGCTTTGGCCGACCTGCGATTTTCCTGGCAGTCACGCCAGGTCAGCGGCGACATCGTGGTGATCGCGATCGACGCATCGTCAATCGAAAGGATCGGCGTCTGGCCGTGGCCGCGCCAGCTCCACGCCGAGCTGCTCCGGCAGCTTCAGAAGGCGGACGTCCAGGACATCGCGCTCGATGTCGATTTCTCGACGCCGTCCGACGCTTGGTCGGATCGAAACTTTGCCGAAGCCCTGCAGGGCGCCGGCGGATCGGTCGTGCTGCCCTCCTTCCAGCAGCCCCGCACCGACCGGACGATGCTTCACGTCAACCGCCCGCTCGAGCAATTCGCGGAACATTCATGGCCCGCGCTCGTCAATGTCGAGGTCGGACCGGACGGCCTCGTTCGCCGCTATCCGTTCGGCGAGAAGCTGGATGGCAAATTCGTGCCCTCGATGGCTGCGGTCCTCTCCGGCCAATATGCCGAGAAGCGAACGCCGTTCCTGATCGACTTCAGCATCCGAACGGCCGGCATTCCCAAAGTATCCTTTGTCGACGTCCTGCATGGCGACCCGGCGACACTGCAAAGGCTTCGGGGCAAGAAGGTCGTCGTCGGCGGCACGGCCCTCGAACTCGGTGACCGCTTCAGCGTTCCGAACGGCGTGATCCTGTCCGGCCCCGTGCTGCAGACACTGGCTGCGGAATCGCTGCTGCAGAACCGCGCGTTGCAATGGACTTCAGGGGTCGTCACGGCAACGGGCCTGGTCCTGCTTGCCTTGATCATGCTGCTCTCATGGCGTCGCCTCTCCGCCGGCAAGCGTGTCGCGATGCTCGGCGCAACGGCGGTCACCCTAGAGGTCGGCGCCTTTGCCCTGCAGGCAGCCTTCCCGCTCATTCTCGACACGTCGCTGTTTCATATCGCCATCGTCGTCTATGTCGCGGCCATTGCGCTCGACGAAATCAACATCCGCGATCTGCTCGGCAGGGTCGCCGAGAGCCGCTTTCAGCGCGTGGCGATGTCGCTCGGCGACGGCCTGATCTGCACGGATTCCCGTTACATGATAACGGTCTGGAATCCCGGCGCGACCGCGATCTTCGGCTATCGGCCCGAGGAAATGATCGGCCGCCCCTTCGACGAGATCTGCGCCCGCGACGAAGCCCTCCCCACCTCTTCCTTTTCGATCGAGAGCGCGGCCCATCTGGCTGCCGGATCGGTGGTCGAGTTCGACGGGCGCCGCAGCAATGGCGAGGTGTTTCCGGTCGAGGCCTCCTTCTCCGGCTGGCAAGGCGCCGACGGGTTTCAATTCGGCGCGATCCTGCGCGACATCTCGGTGCGCAAGCGCGAGGCCGAGAGAGTCAAATATCTGGCGGAACACGACACGCTGACAGGGCTCATCAACCGAAACACCCTTCACGCCCAACTCGACACGAAAATTTCCGCAGACGAGGCAAGCGGCGGCAAGGTGGCGCTGCTGGTGATCGGCATCGACGGCTTCCAGCAGATCAACGACATGCTCGGCCATACCTGTGGCGATCTCGTGCTTCGCGCCATTTCGCAGCGATTGATGGCGGCTATTCCACTGACCGGTCTCGTCGCTCGTCTGAGCGGGGACGAATTCGCCGTCGCGGTTCCGACGAGCGACATCGGAGAAAACCTCAGCCGCTTTGCCGAACAGATCGGCGACAGCTTCGAGGCGCCGCTGCTGGCCGGAAGCCGCCATCTCCGCGTCAAGGTGAGTATCGGAGCCGCCGTTTGCCCGGGCGATGGACGAACGGTGGGCGAACTGCTCAGCAATGCGCATCTGGCGCTGAGCCGCGCCAAGGCGACCAACCGCGGTGGCCATGTGCTGTTCGAAGACTCGATCCGCCGCGAACTGGAGACGCGCCTGACGCTGGAGGCGGAGCTGGCGCTGGCCGCGGAACGCAATGAGTTCGAGTTGTTCTACCAGCCGCAACTGCGTCTGGCCGATGGCCGGTTGATGGGCGCCGAAGCCCTGATCCGCTGGCGTCATCCCGAGCGAGGCCTGATTTCACCGGCGGAGTTCATGCCGGTCGTCAACACCTCACCGATTTCCGAGCGGATCGCCGACTGGGTGCTGCAAACCGCCTGCGCCAAGGGCGCCGCCTGGGAACGCGCGGGACACAAGCTCCGCATCGGTGTCAATCTTTCACCGTCCCAATTGGGGTCCGGCGGACTCGCCATCTCGGTCGCACAGGTGCTTGCCAGCACCGGTTTGAGCCCAACCAGCCTCGAGCTCGAGGTCACCGAAGACATCCTGCTCCACGACGAGCAGGGCGCGCTGAATACGTTCCTCGAGATTCAGGAGCTTGGCGTTCGCCTCGTCTTCGACGATTTCGGCACCGGCTTTGCCAGCTTGAGCTATCTGAAGAAATTCCCACTCGACGGGCTGAAGATCGATCGCTCCTTCGTATTGGGCTTGCTGACCAATCCCGACGACGCCGCGATCGTCAGTTCGACCATCGGGCTCAGCAAGCAGCTCGGCCTGTCCGTCATCGCCGAAGGCATCGAGGACCACGACACGGCCGACTTCCTGGTCCGGATGGGCTGCGAAGAAGGCCAGGGCTATTGGTTTGGCAAGCCGATGCCGGCCCGCGATTTTGAAGCCAAGTTCCTGACGGCTCCCGCCGCCGCCGAAGTGGCGTAGCGGCCGGCGGCCTGACCAGGCTGAACGATCCGTTAACGCGACCGCTCAAATCCGACCCTCGCCACAACGCGATTTTCCACCTCTTACCACTAGCCTTGCCCCGTGAACGCGATGGACCATCCGGCGCCCTTCAGGCGTCGCTGGTCACATAATCGCGAACGGGGATTGGGGAAGTGGCCGATATTGCCGATACATCGACGGTGCGCCGCGCATCGGGCAAGGACGCGGACGCACGCGCGCCGGGCTCCGGCGGGGCGCTGACGCCGCTTGCGGACATTTCCGCATCCCACTGGCGCGCGCTCTCGATGCGCGCCGTCGAGCCGAACGGCTATTACCTGCCTGAGTGGGAATTGGCGGTGAACGCTTCGGCGCCGGGGCGCGGCAACGCCGCCGCGCTCGGCGCGTGGCGCGATGCATCCACCCTGATCGGTCTCGTGCCCGTGATTTCGATGTGGCGCGCCTACAGGATTCCGCTGCCCGCTTTGGTCAGCGCCGACCCCTATGGCACGCTATGCACGCCGCTGCTCGATCGCGACATGGCGGCGGAAGCGGTGACCGGCATCTTGCGGCGCGCCCGGCGGGCCGGCGCGCATGCGATGATATTCCGCGCCACCTCGCTCGATGGCGCAGCCATGAAGGCCTTTACCGAGGTGCTGCATCGCGGCGGCATGCAGCCGTTGGTGCTGCAATCGCATGTCCGCGCCTGCCTCGACGCCACCGGTGACGCGGATGCGCTGCTGCGCGAGGCGCTTGGCGCGAAGAAACTGAAAGAACTGCGCCGCCAGCGCAATCGCCTCGCCGAACACGGCGCCGTCCATTTCGACGTGGCGCGGACGCCGGCCGAAATCGCTGCCGCCATCGAAACGTTCCTGGTGCTGGAAGCCAGCGGCTGGAAAGGCCAGCGCGGCACCGCGCTCGGCCAGGACGAGGGCGACGCCGCCTTCATCCGCCGCGCCACGTCGGCGCTGGCCGAGACCGGCCAATGCGAGATCGTCACCTTGCGCGCCGGCGAGACGCCGGTGGCGGCGGCGATCGTGCTACGCCACCAGGACCGCGCCTTCTACTTCAAGCTCGGCGTCGACGAGCGCTTCGCAAAATTCTCACCGGGCGTGCAACTGACGCTGGAGCTGACGCAGCATCTCTGCGCCGACCCGGCCATTGCCACGGTGGATTCCACCGCCAGTCCCGACCATCCCATGATCAACCCGATCTGGCGCGGACGCCTTGCGATCGGCGACGTGCTGATCCCGCTGCGACGGAACGATCCCGTTGTCGCGCTGATCCGCGCTGCCCTGGCATTGCGCGGCGCGATCCGCGAGCCGGCGCGCCGGATGGTTCATCTGATCCGAAAACGGCAGGAGCGATCCTAAATGAATACCCCCACCGCCATCGCCCCCGTCATTACCGCCGATCACGATGCGCTCAGGCGCGACTTTCCGCTAAAACCATTCGCGATCCGTCACAAGCTCGCCGGCCATCCGCTGCTGACGCTGCCGCGCATCGCGCAGCTGGCCTCCGAACTGCCGCGCGACCTGATCGAATATAATTCCGGCAAGGTCGCGATCAGCCAGGACCCGGATGTGATCCCGACCGTCGACCTCGATCCCGTCGAGATCGTCAGAAGCATCGAAACCGCCGGTGCCTGGATGGTGCTCAAGCGCGTCGAGAATTCTCCGGAGTATCGATCGTTGCTGGAAGACACGCTGCTGTCGGTCGCCCGCGCGCGCGGCTTCAACAGCTTAGCTGACGCCGGCTTCGAGCAGGTCGAGGGCTTCCTGTTCGTATCCTCGCCGAACTCGACCACGCCGTTCCATCTCGACAGCGAAGACAATTTCTTCGTCCACATCCACGGCGAAAAATACTTCACGATCTTCGACAACACTGACCGCACGATCGTCTCCGACGACGAGATCGAGCGCTCGATGACCAAGCATCGCAATTTGAAGTACGACGAGAGCATCGCGCCGCGCGGGGTGGAATTCCACCTGTTCGCAGGCGACGGCTGCTACGTGCCGTACCAATGGCCGCACTGGGTGCGCACCGCAGGCTCGTTCTCGATCTCGATGGCGATCACCTGGAAAACGCGGGAAGTGCGGCGGATGAACGATCTGCACTTCTTCAACTCGATGCTGCGCGGCATCGGCCTGCCGCAACAGCCGCCAGGCAAGCAGCCGGTGCGCGATGCGCTGAAGCTAATGTTCTATCGGACGGTGACGACGGCGATCAAGCCGCTGCGCGCCTCGATGGCGATGCGCCGCGTGCTGCGGCGGATCGCGCTCGGCAAACGGGCGAATTATTATCTGAAGGGTGCGTAACCGCGGCAGCGTCGGCCCCACCGAACGACGTGGAAGGCAACCGAAATCCAGATAAGCACGTCTTCTCGATTCATCAGCGGTTCCCGCCGGTATAGCGATCTTCGGTCTGCACGACTCACTTATTGATCTGCGTCAATCTCCTCCCGCATCCTCGCGATGAGATTTCTCGTCCAGGACAGGTCCTGCCCAGATTCGCGTGCGAGGGAGGATATTTCCATGGCTGAGCACCCCACCATTTCGACTGAATCCGACCTGACATCGCCGGCCCTGCCGGCCACCGCGGTCACTCGCCGCTCGCTTCTCGGGGGGGCCGGCATCGCCGTTGGCGCCGCCGTGCTTGCGTCGCCGCCGGGCATGCCCGGAGTAGCCCCGGCTGCGGCGCAGACTGTGGGCGTGGGCGTGGATGTGCGCCCGCTCGACGCGGCGTTCAAGCGCCGCGCCTTCGAAGTCCGACAGGCCTGCGCGAGCAACAACGAGAAAATTGCCATCGCGCCCCATCCGACGAATGGCGATGAGGCGCGCTACACCAATAAGATCGGTTCCGATTCACGGGGGCTGCCGCATGACAAACGCGGCGAAGTGGAACCTGCTGCATGGCAGGCGCTCTATGCCGCTTGCCAGTCGGGCGATCCCGCAGACTTCGAGAAAATCCCGCTCGGCGGCACGCGCAAACTGGTCAATCCCTTGGGCACACAGGCCGTCAGTCTCAGCGGCATAAATCCTACCCAGATTGCAATACCGCCGGCCCCCGCCCTTGCAAGTGCCGAGCGCGGCGGCGAGGCGGTCGAGGTGTATTGGCAATCCCTGCTTCGTGACGTTCCGCTTACCGAGCTGCACGACGACACCTCCAATCGCGACGTGCTTGCAGCGACCGAGGAAATCAACAAGCTTACCGATTTCCGCGGGCCGAAGTCTGGTGGGCGGGTCACACCCGGTACGCTGTTCCGCGCCAATGCGCTTTACTTCGACCCGACTGACCCGAAAGGCCGCTCCGCCACGCCTCCAGGCGTTCTGGACGGCCCGATAATCTCGCAATTCCTGTTCCGGGACGTGCCCTATGCCTCACAATGGATCAGTGCTCAAATTCGCACCACGTTGCCGTCAAGCGAATTCCTGACCGACTACGAGGAGTGGCTGGCGATCCAGAACGGCGCCGCGCCGAAACGCCGGTTGGAGTTCGACACGACACCGCGATACATCACGACAGGAAGAGATCTCGCGGAGTATATCCACGCTGGTCCTGCACTTGGGTGGGCGGCAGC
>Ga0081455_10002933_pt1 | contig 19997 bp, 23 predicted proteins | sample TabmetS3T2R1_FD_70207 | JGI IMG/M metagenome (GOLD analysis project Ga0081455, IMG submission 70207) | Tabebuia heterophylla rhizosphere microbial communities from the University of Puerto Rico - S3T2R1 | ecosystem: Host-associated > Plants > Roots > Rhizosphere ... | reverse complement strand
TGACCGTTTACTGGTATGGCAAGCACAAGGCGGCGTCGCTGTTCGGCACCGGTCCGGTGTTTGGCTTCAACGCCAATGAAGGCCTCGGCTGGATCCACAATGGCGGCGGTAAAGAGCTGTTCGAGGAACTCCAGACCCAGATCATGAAGGTCAATGTCAAGAGCTTCTTCGCGATGCCGATGCCAACCCAGCCGCTAGGCTGGTTCAAGAAGCCGATCACCACGGCTAATGATCTCAAAGGCATGAAATACCGGACCGTTGGTCTCGCGGCGGATCTGTTCCAGGCGATGGGTGCCTCGGTCGCGCAGCTTCCGGGTGGTGAGATCGTTCCGGCCATGGAGCGCGGCGTGATCGATGGCTTCGAGTTTAACAATCCGACCTCGGACCGCCGCTTCGGCGCTCAGGACGTCGCCAAGAACTACATGTTGGGCAGCCACCATCAGGCGACGGAGTATTTCGAGATCATGTTCAACCGCACGAAGTTCAACGGCCTGGCGAAGGAACAGCAGGCGATCTTGCAATATAGCGCCGAGGCCGTCTCCTCCGCCAACGAGTGGAAGGGATTCGACTATTACTCGAAGGACCTGCAGGAACTGATCTCCAAGGACAAGGTCAATGTCGCCCGCACGCCGCAAAGCGTGTTCGATGCCCAGATCAAGGCCTGGGACGGCCTTATCACGGAACTCGAGAAGGATGCCTTCATGAAGAAGGTGATGGACTCGCAGAAGGCCTGGGTGAGGCGTGTAGTTTACTATACGCAATTGAATGCAACCGATTACAAAGGTGCCTTCAATCATCACTTCCCTGGAGTGTTGAAGACGTAACCAGATCTGCGGCAATTGCCGCAATTGCGAAAAGGGCGGCGTCACCGGCGCCGCCCGAAATCCGTGGGGACTAATTAAGTGCGGAAGCTGGACTGATCCGGCATGAAAAGTTTTCTCTTCTTCATCGATTCCCTAAGCTTGTGGACAGGGAAGGCCTTTTCCTGGCTGATCCTCGTGCTCACGCTCGGTGTCAGCTACGAGGTCTTCGTGCGTTATGCTTTATCGGCGCCGACCACTTGGGCCTTCGACTTCAGCTACATCACGTACGGGGCACTATTCCTGATGGCCGGCGCCTATACGTTGTCGCGCAACGGCCATGTGCGCGCTGACGTCATCTACCGGTTTCTGAAACCGCGCACGCAGGCGAGTCTCGATCTCGTTCTCTATATCATCTTCTTCCTGCCGGCGGTCGCAGCCTTCATGTATACGGGCTATATATATGCGGAAATGTCGGTTCGTTTCCGTGAGGTGAGCATTTTCAGCCCTGCCGGCGTGCCGATTTTTCCGCTCAAGACCTTGATTCCGATCACCGGTTTGCTGCTGCTGCTGCAGGGTATCGCCGAAATCATCCGTTGCGTTCTGTGCATCCGCGAGGGCGTCTGGCCGGCGCGACTGCATGACGTCGAAGAAACCGAATCAGTGATCATTCACGAGACACAATATAAACAAGAGCGCGGCGAGAGCGACAAGATCACAGAGCCGCTCTCGGGGCACAAAGGGACTGGAGCATGACCGATCCGCAAGTCGGCATGTTGATGCTGTTTCTGTTCATTTTCATCATCATGCTGGGGTTCCCGATTGCCTTCACCCTGATGGCGATGGGACTAGGCTTCGGTTTCTACGCCTATTATGTACCCGGCCAGGAAATATTCCAGAATCGCATCTTCATCCTCCTGGTGTCGAAGGCGTTCGAGGTTATGTCGAATGACGTTCTCACCGCGGTCCCGCTATTTTTGTTCATGGGATACGTGGTTGAGCGCGCGAACATCCTCGACCGCCTGTTTCACTCTCTGCAAATATCGATGAAGAACATTCCCGGCGCACTTGCCGTGGCGACGCTGGTGACCTGCGCGATGTTTGCGACCGCCACCGGTATAGTGGGCGCCGTGGTGACGCTTATGGGGCTGCTGGCTTTCCCTGCCATGTTGCGCGCCGGCTATGACGTCAAACTTTCAGCCGGTGTGGTTTGCGCCGGCGGCTGCTTGGGCATTCTGATCCCGCCAAGCATCCTGTTGATCGTCTATGCGGCCACCGCCGGAATATCCGCGGTCAAGCTGTATGCGGCCGCCTTCATTCCGGGATTCATCCTCACCGGATTTTACATCGGCTACGTGATTTTGCGGGCCAAGCTCAATCCTTCGCTCGCTCCCAAGCTGTCGAAAGAGCAGACGGATATCCCGTTTATCGAGGTTATGTGGGCGCTTTTGACGTCGTTCTTCCCGCTCGCTTTGCTGATCATCTGCGTGTTGGGCGCCATCCTGTTCGGTCTGGCGACGCCATCGGAAGCCGCGGGCGTCGGCGCGCTTGGCGGCCTTGTGCTGGCAGCCGCTTACGGGGCGTTGCGCTTCGATCTGCTGAAGGAATCGGTGTTCCTGACCGCGCGTGCCACTGCCATGGTCTGCTATCTGTTTATCGGCTCGTGGACGTTTTCATCGGTATTCGCGGTGCTTGGTGGGCAGGGGGTGGTCGAACGCTTCTTCCTCGATCTCAACCTTTCCTCCACCGGCTTCATGGTGCTCACGCAGGTCATCATTTTCTTACTTGGCTGGCCCCTGGAGTGGACCGAAATCATCGTCATTTTCGTGCCGATCTTCCTGCCGCTGCTGGACGACTTCAATATCAATCCGATTTTCTTCGGCATTATGGTGGCGCTCAACACGCAGACGGCCTTCAATACCCCGCCCGTGGCGATGGCCGCCTTCTATCTCAAGGGCGTGGCGCCAAAATCTGTGGAGCTGATGGACATCTTCAGGGGCGCGCTGCCATTCGTAGCGATGGTCTTTATGACCATGGCGCTGGTCTACATCTTTCCCCAGCTCGCGCTTTGGTTGCCGGATTATCTCTACACACCGCGATGACAAGCCCGAGTTTTCTGACCGGGAAGTGTGAAGAATGAGTCTGGCTGCACTTTCACTGACGGAGGCGACGGCCGATATCCGCGCGGGCCGAATTACTTCGGCCGAGCTCGTGACCGATTGCCTCAAGCGCATCGAGGACGTTGATCCTGACGTTGAGGCCTGGGCATTTCTCGACCGTGACTATGTTCTGCGTCAGGCCGAGGCTGCCGACGATCATCGCCGGCAGGGCAAGGCGATAGGTCCGCTGCACGGCGTGCCGATTGGGGTAAAGGATAGTTTCGATACCGGCGACATGCCGACCGAATTTGGTTCGCCATTCTGGGCTGGCCGTACCCCACGGCGCGACGCGGCGGCGGTTGCCCGGCTTCGGACCGCCGGCGCCGTGATCATGGGCAAGACTGTGACCACCGAGTATGCGTATTTCCATCCGGGCAAGACGAGAAATCCGCACGACAAAACGCGCACACCCGGCGGTTCGTCAAGCGGCTCGGCCGCGGCGGTCGCGGCTCAGATGGTGCCGGGGGCGATTGGCTCGCAGACCAACGGTTCGGTAATCCGGCCAGCTTCCTTCTGTGGCGTGGTTGGGTTCAAGCCGAGTCACGGATTGATCCCGCGCAGTGGAGCGCTAATGCTCTCGCGCACCCTCGATCACGTCGGCATGTTCGCGCGCAGTGTCGAGGATGCTGCCCTGCTGGCCGAGGTGCTCGCCGGCTTCGACGAGGAAGACCCCGACACTCGCCCGTTGGCGCACCCGCCGTTTTTTGCCGTCGCCGAAAGTGAGCCGCCACTGCCTCCGCGTTTTGCTTTCGTGCGCTCTGCTGTCTGGGACCGGGCCGAGCCGGTGACGCACGAAGCCTTCGCCGAACTCGTGGAAACGCTCGGGGAATCGGCATCCGAAGTCGGGCTCGGCTCCGCATTCGATCATGCCATCGATTTTCAACGCGTGGTGATGGAAGTCGAAATGGCGCACAATCTGCATCGCGATTATGAAAAAGCCGGCGACAGGTTGAGCGCAGCCCTGCGCCAGGTGATCGAACGTGGTCGCACCTATCCTGCGGTGGACTATCTGCGGGCGATATCGGCTATCACGCCGCTCAACGAGACGCTCGAAGCGGTGTTCAACGAATACGACGCTATCCTCACACCGGCTGCACCGGGCGCGGCGCCGGCAATCGATACCACGGGCAACCCGATTTTCTGTTCAACCTGGACTTATCTTGGGACGCCGGCCGTGACCCTGCCCCTCCTGAGATCCGAGGACAGGTTGCCGATCGGCGTGCAGCTGGTCGGCCGCCGCGGCAACGACGCACGCCTCTTGCGCACCGCGCGCTGGCTTGTCAAAACACTGCAAGCGGGCGGTCGCCGCGGGTCATCCCAGGGAAGACTACGCAGCGGTAAGAAAGGATAGGCGCCATGCTCACCGCTCTGATCACAGGCATCATCGGGATCGCCATGGTGGTGGCGTTTCTTGGATTCATGGTGGTTTGGGTCAAGGCGACCCCGCTGATCATCATCGTTGTCGGAGTGATCGCCCTGTTGGTCTACGATTTCGTCCAGACCCTCCGTGCCGGCGAAAGCGGAGCCTGACTGACTGTCTTCGTACGTCCGCCGTGACGGCGCCGCGAACCTGCGGTTTGCCGTATCGGAGAACATCGATGCGCGTCTTTCACCTGAACATAGGGCGACAAATCATTGCCTGTGCTGCGCTCGCCCTCCTTCTGAGTTCCAGCCTCGCCACTGCCGCTGATCAGTTCCCTTTCGATCAGGAACTTTTGCTCGATGCTGCGCCGATGCGACCGGCCAAGCGTATGCCGATTTTGACGGTCGAGCCGAATGGTGATGCGAAAATTGATCTGTGGTGCAGAACCGTGCCGGCGCGGGTGGAAATTGCGGGCGCTGCGATCAAGATCGAGGCTGGGCCATTGTCGGGAGACTTGCCGGCAATGCAGAGCGCCGGGCAGTGTACGCCTGAGCGCATGCAGGCAGATGAGGAAATGCTTGCAGTGCTTGCCCAGATCACCGGCTGGCGACGCGAGGGCGAGGGAGTCGTGCTGCAAGGGTCAAAAGAACTTAAATTCCGCGCCAGCGACCATTGATCGTGTCACGCACTATGCATCTAGTGGAATCCATCAGCGTGCCCACTGACAAAATGGCGCCGCCGAGGCTACCAGCACCGGAAGATCGCAACTATTCCCTGAGCGAGGTCATCAGCGCCGGGGCATGACTTCTGCCGGCAACCTATCTGGGTGATATACGCGCGGGCGATTGCGGCGAAAGAAATTTCCGAACTGCCAAAGAAGCAGAATTAGGAACCCGCTTGTCAGCGCCGCGCCGCGCGCTGAACCCACTTGCAAGGCATGCGCAATCAACGCGGCCAGCCCGAGCGTCAAGACAACGAACACGATCAAGCTTGGCCAGTAGATAAGCGGATTGGCGCCCTGCTCGAAGCGCACCGGCGTGGCAGCAACGCCAATGCGCCGGTGCAATTCCCTGATGAAGGCCGAATAGGTTTCATCCAGCCGCTCCTGCTCAACCAGGCTTTTCCAGGAACTTGAGACGATCTGAAGCTTAGGCGCGCCCTCCGCCCACAATTCCGTTACGAAGCGATACGACTGCATGCTCATCGGCCGATACGACATGCGCAGACGGCGAATATTGCTTAATGGAATGCGTCCCGACATCGTGCCCACCGCCCAGACTATGGTGGTTTCGGTAAGCTTGAACTCCCAAGACGCGCCGAGCATTGACGGCCGATAGGCGTAACTCACAGTGTCGCCGGCTCCCGCGGGCTGCTCGATCATGAGGGACATCCGCTTAGCGATGGCGATCGGATTGACGTAAACTTATCATCACGTCAATGCTATCGAACGGAGTGACGGCGCGCCCTATGGCGACGCGCGCAAGTCGTACTCGGCGCAATCTCGACAAGCGCGTTGGCGGCCTCTTTCAGCATTGCCCATTGAGCAAGGCCCTCAGGCAAATATGGAAGCCAAAACTGTGATGAGTCCAAATGCAGTAAGGCCGACTACCGCGACAGCAACGTAGGACTCAAGTGAGGGTTTGAGCCTTGGGTTCACCTTTCCGTCGATCGGCCGCATGTACCAATACAATACGCAGCCCGCGCCGATCATGAGAATGCCCGCAAGCACATCAACATAGAGCATAGGTGCCTCCCGTCGGATGAAGGTTAATAGCACGTGATCCAAATGTCTGCATGGGATCGATGCTGCTTTTGAATCAACATTTCGGCAAATAGCTGGACGAAGGCTTCCCCGGCCGAACGACAGGCGCTTGGCCACCCTGCGCTGTTCTAGTGCTTATCCAGTAATTAAGGCGTGGATGTTACGGCCCTAGCGAATGCGTGGCGACATTCGAAAAATTTCGATTTAGAATGACCTTCCGAACTTCCGCATGTTCAACGATGAGTTTGGGGTTGTGGCTGTTGGCGTGCAATTGCCGAGCCGGGTCCTTTGCCGGAGGGCTTGCCCGAAATGTTGAGCGCCGGACAATGCACGCCAGAGCGAATCAAGGCGGACGAAAAACTGCTCGCCGATTTTGCGCAGATCACTGCATGGCAACGGGAAAACGGGCGCATCCTGCTTTTAGGGCCTACGCCGTTGAAATTTCGTCCAAGCGATCACTAATGAGAAGCCATGGCAGCAAAGCCGCGCATCGCGTTGATCGGTGGCGGGATCGGCGGGCTGGTCGCCGCTATCGCATTGCGCGAACGAGGGTTTGAGCCCGTCGTCTTCGAGCAAGCAGGCGAACTGAAAGAAGTCGGCGCCGGCATCCAAATCACGCCCAATTCAACGAAGATCTTGCGGGCAATCGGGCTCGAGGACGCCGTCCGCCGGCACGGGTTTGAGCCCGGGTTCATGCTTACACGCGACATGGCGACCGGGGAAATTTTATTTCGTACTCAGGCCAAAGGTGCCATGGCCGAGCGGTTCGGCGCCGGCTGGTTTCAAATTCATCGTGCTGATCTTCTTGAAATTCTGACCGCCGCCTTGGATGGAACCGACATCAGGCTGAAGGCCCGCTGCGCCGGAGTCGAGCAGGTTGACGATGGTGCGATCGTCGAGATCAATGGAGGCGAACGCGAACGCTTCGATGTCGTGGTGGGATGCGACGGGATTCATTCATCGGTGCGCGCCATTCTTCATGGCCAGCAAAATGTGCTCTTTACCGGCAACATGTGCTGGCGTGCGCTGATCCCGGTCAACGCATTGCCTGACAATCATCTCGAGCCCGTGATGAACTACTGGATGGGCCGGCGCGGCCATGTCGTTGCGTACTTTGTGCGCGGCGGCACACTGGTCAACCTCGTTGCCGTCTTAGAAACCGACAGTTGGGTGGAGGAGTCCTGGTCGGTTGAGGGTCGACGCGAAGATATGCTGTCGGCATTTCCGAAGGCGCACAGTGATCTCAGCGTTCTGCTTGAACGGGTCGAGCGATGCTTTAAGTGGGGCCTGTTCGACCGGGATCCCTTGCCGCAGTGGGGGCGTGGGCGCGTTACGCTGCTGGGCGATGCCGCCCATCCGATGCTGCCGTTCTTGTCGCAAGGCGCTGCGTCAGCAATCGAGGACGGCTACGTGCTTGCGCGCGAGCTTGCGCGCGCGTCGCTCGATCCCGATGCCGCGCTTGCCGCCTACGAAGCCGAGCGGAGACCGCGTACGGCCAGGATCCAACTTGCGGCACGGGCGCAGGGTAAGGTCTTCCATCTACACTCACCATGGGCGCGCCTTAAGCGCGTCCTGCGCCTCGACCGCTTCGAAAAACCCAAGGCGGATCTGCTAAGCAAGGATTGGATCTACAGCTACGACCCGATCGCGTCATACCAATAAAAGAGGGCGCAGCTCTCGCTGCGCCCTCTGCATTTGCGTCGAGCGCGTTTAGAAGCCCATTCCACCACCCATGCCACCCATGCCGCCAGCCGGCATTGCGGGGGCAGGCTCCTTTGGCACTTCGGCGACCATGGCCTCCGTGGTCACCAGAAGACCCGCAACCGAGGCCGCATCCTGCAACGCCGTGCGGACGACCTTGGCGGGATCGACAATGCCGGCGTCGATCATGTCGACATATTTCTCCTCCTGAGCGTCGAAACCGTAGGTTTCCGACTTGTCGTCCATGATCTTGCCGACGACGAGGGAAGCCTCCGCTCCGGCATTCTCTGCGATCTGACGGAGTGGTGATTCCAGTGCCTTGAGGACGATATTAATACCGGCCTGGACATCAGGATTTTCGTCGTGGATGCGGCCGACGGTCTTTTTGGCCCGCAGTAGCGCCACGCCGCCGCCGGGAACAATGCCTTCCTCGACTGCGGCGCGCGTCGCATTGAGCGCGTCTTCGACCCGATCCTTCTTTTCCTTCACCTCGACTTCGGTTGCCCCGCCGACGCGGATTACGGCAACGCCGCCGGCGAGCTTGGCCAACCGCTCCTGCAGCTTTTCCCTGTCGTAGTCAGAGGTCGTCTCCTCGATCTGCGCCTTGATCTGCTGCACCCGGCCTTCAATGTCGGCTTTCTTGCCGGCGCCGTGCACAATGGTGGTCTTTTCCTTCTCGATGATCACTTTCTTGGCGCGGCCGAGCATGGCGGTCGTGACGTTTTCGAGCTTGATGCCGAGATCTTCGGAGATCAACTGACCGCCGGTGAGGATTGCGATGTCCTCGAGCATCGCCTTGCGACGATCGCCGAATCCCGGGGCCTTCACCGCGGCCACCTTCAGGCCGCCACGCAGCTTGTTGACGACCAGCGTGGCAATCGCTTCGCCCTCGACATCCTCGGCGATGATCACCAGCGGCTTGCCTGACTGCACGACTGCTTCGAGCACCGGCAGCATCGATTGCAGACCGGAAAGTTTCTTCTCGTGCAGAAGAATATAGGCGTCTTCGAGTTCGGCCAGCATCTTCTCGGCATTCGTAATGAAATACGGGGAGATGTAACCCCGGTCGAACTGCATTCCCTCGACGATCTCGACGTCGGTTTCGAGAGCCTTGGCTTCCTCCACCGTAATGACGCCTTCGTTTCCGACCTTCTGCATCGCTTTCGCGATCATCTGGCCGATCTTGGCGTCGCCGTTGGAAGAAATGGTGCCGACCTGCGCGACTTCCGCGGACGAACCCACCTTCTTGGCCCGCTTCTCAATGTCCTTGACGACGGCATTGACAGCAATGTCGATGCCGCGCTTGAGATCCATCGGGTTCATGCCGGCGGCGACAGATTTGGCGCCTTCCTTCACGATTGCCTGAGCCAGCACAGTCGCGGTTGTGGTGCCGTCGCCGGCCATATCGTTGGTCTTCTGCGCGACTTCGCGCACCATCTGGGCGCCCATGTTCTCGAACTTGTCCTCAAGCTCGATTTCCTTGGCGACAGTCACGCCATCCTTGGTGATGCGCGGCGCGCCGAAGCTCTTGTCGAGCACGACATTGCGTCCCTTCGGCCCAAGGGTGACTTTCAGCGCATTGGCAAGAGTGTCCACGCCACGCAGCATGCGCTCGCGCGCGTCGCCCGAAAATTTCACGTCTTTTGCAGCCATTTCAAATCACTCCATTGGATTTTGATGCGATATCAGGTGATGACGCCCATGATGTCGGACTCCTTCATGATCAGGAGTTCCTCGCCGTCGAGCTTGACTTCGGTGCCCGACCACTTGCCGAACAGCACGCGATTGCCTGGCTTGAGATCGATCGGGATTAGCTTGCCGCTCTCGTCGCGGCCGCCCGGACCGACGGCAATGACCTCGCCTTCCTGCGGCTTCTCCTTGGCGGTGTCCGGAATGATGATTCCGCCTTTGGTCTTCTCCTCGGCTTCGATGCGGCGCACGACGACGCGGTCGTGCAGGGGACGAAACTTGGTCTTGGCCATAGACTTCCTCTTGGCGCTACTGCGCGTTTGGTGAACGGAAAGTGTCGGGTTTTCAGTTCGTTAGCACTCGATATCAAAGAGTGCTAACTGGCTCCGGAAATATTGCTTCTGTAACGGGCTGTCAAGCGTCCGAGCCAAATTCAGCCGTTCAGGCCACCAGCGCATGCTTGCGCTCTGCGCCATTGCCATCCAGAGTCGTGGACCTGCTTTTCAAGGAGCCGGAATGAACCACCCAAATCGCCCTCGATTGTGGACGGCCAGCGTTTTGGTCTTGTCCGCGCTCGGAAATTCGGCTTGTACGACGTCAGGGCCCCAACTCGACCAGCCGGCGGCTCCGGCAGTGGTTCAGGCTGGGCCTCCCGCGTTCCCCCCGCAGAACATCGTCGGACGCTGGGGGCTCACGGCCTATCATAAGGAGGAGGATCGGGCGCGAACCGAGGCCGCAGCCAGGGGCCAGTGTAAGCAGCCCTATGTGATCACGCTTGGCCCGAGCGGCGGGGTCATGATGCATCTCGCTGACCAGGCGACGCCGACCGAGTTGAGCCTGCGAAGCGTCGGCGGAAAAACCTACATTGGTCCGGCGGATGGCGACCCCGCCGGCGCGCAGGATCGCGAGGTGGTCCTGTTCGATGGTCGCACATTGATCCTGCGCTGGATGGATTCCGAAGTGCAGGGCCGCTACGGCAACATGGTCTACGTCCGTTGTGGCGCGGAGGGGCCAGCGCGAACGGCGGCAAAACCCAGGCCAAGAACGGCGGCGCCGCAGTGACCGCTACAGGCATTTGATGACGCGAACCCGCCGATCGGACGTAGTGTTCAAGCGGGGCGATCGCTTGTCTGTCGTCTAGGCTCTGTTTCCGCCGCCACGACGCGTTGCACTGCTGACTTCAGGGCCGCGGCATGACATCTGCCGGCAGCCTATCTGGGTGGTATAAGCGCGGGCGATTGCGGCGGAAGAAATTTCCGAACTGCCAAAGAAGCAGTACAAGGAAGCCGCCGACCAGGGCCGCGCCGCGCACCTCAGCGACTTGCAAGCCATGAGCAATCAACGCGGCCAGCCCCAGCGCGACGGCAACGAACACGATCAAGCCGGGCCAGTAGACAAGTGGATTGGCGCCTTGCTCGAAGCGCACCGGTGCGGCGGCAACGGCGATGCGGCGATGCAATTCGCTGACGAACGCCGAATAGGCTTCATCTAGCCGCTTCTGCTCGGCCAGGCTTTTCCAGGAACAAGAGACGATCTGAAGCTTAGGCGCGCCCTCTGCCCACAATTCCGTGACGAAACGGTACGACTGCATGCTCACCGGCCGATACGACATGCGCAGACGGCGAATGTCGCTGAATGGAATGCGTCCCGACATCGTTCCGACCGCCCAGTCGATGGCATTTTCGGTAAGCTTGAACTCCCAAGGCGCGCCGAGCAGTGACGGCCGATACGCGTAACTCACGGCATCGCCGGTATCTGCGGGCCGCTCGTTCATGAGCGACATCCGCACCGCGATGGCGTCGTCGGATCGATCGGAAGTATGTTTTCGACGTTAGCCATGAGCCTATCGAAATTGCTTGCCGGCAAATTTTTCAAGTCTTCGAGCAGATCATTTCACTGCTTGGCATAAGCGTTGTAGACATCTTTGAATACGGGTCCACTTGGATGACCGGCTCGCCCACGCTTCGTGACCACCCGACGTGGTGCGCCATTGTGCGAATCGCTCAGCGGATCGATACCGCAAAAAAATTCGCACAATTTGATCCGGAAATTGCGTGGCGGCGCATTACCCGGCGGGCAATCTCGGAAAGCCCATTATTTGGCACCGCCCATTGAGCAAGGCCTTTAGGCAAGCAAGGAAGTTATTCCATACAAAGTTGCAATGAGTCCAAAAGCGGCCAGGCCGAGTATCAAGACAGCAGCGTAGGGCTCGGTTAAGGGGTTGAGCCTTGGGTTCACCTTTCCATCGATCGGCCGCACGTACCAGAACAATACGCAGGCCGCAATGATCATCAGAACTCCCGCAAGCAAATCAACATAGAACATGGGTGCCTCCCGTCGGGGCGATCTTAATAGCACGTGATCCAAATATCTGCATGGGGTCAATGCTGCTTTTGAACCAGCCCCCCAATCCTTTTTCGCGCATCAGGCCGGTCGCCCTCCGAACTGTGCACCATCGCGCTCGCCGCCGAGCGGCGCAAATGCGAATGAGTTTTTGACAAACTGAGATCATCAGATCATTCGAAAGCCCATCTCAGTGCTTCCACTTGATCGAACACCCCATGGATGGGAGCTGATCTTTCGGTCCATGGGCTGTTTCGGCGATCTGCTTCATGGCTTCGAATAGGTCGCGACGTGCATTCGCAATGGGCGTCATCCTAGAAGCATCGAGACGGCCTCGGTATTGCAACTCGTCTTGGGCGTTGAAGCCGAAGAAATCGGGCGTGCATTGTGCACCATAGGCGCGTGCCACTTTTTGGGTCGCATCGATCACATATGGAAAGGTGAAGTTATGACGTTCTGCGAACGCCTTCATGTTGTCGAAGGAGTCCTCGGGATACGACTCGGTGTCGTTTGGCATTATGGCGATAGTCCCGATGCCGATCTCGCGTAGCGCGTTGGCCTCGTCCACGATGCGGTTGATGCACGCCTTCACGTAGGGACAGTGATTGCAGATAAAGATTACGAGTGTGCCTTTCGGCCCGCGAACATCCGCCAGCGAATAGATTTTGCCTTCGATACCTTGAAGGGCGAAATCTCTGGCCTTCCAGCCGATCGCATGGGTTGCGTTCAATATCATCGGTGTTCTCGACGATTGAAGCCCTTCCCGATAAAGACCCTCTGTTCCCGCCAGTGGCTACGAATGCACCTTAAACACGGCGTCGTGCTCGCGCGCGTGCTCGGCCACCTTCAACCCGAAATCGTCATTCGGCCCCACTTCGATGACCGGCGCATGATTAACCTCCAGCGATTCGACCCTCTGAGTGAAATCGGTGGTGTGTCCGCAAATGTGGATTACGTCGCCGACGTGCAGCGTAGCACCCGGCTCGAGTCGCATGCTCGCGACTGACAGGTGGCTGTAATAGTGAGTCACGACACCGATACGCTGCTCCCGCGAAGCAGGTTGAGCGGGCTGGCCTGGCTTCGGCCTCGCTGCTGCGGGTTGTGCCAGCGCGCTGACTGGCGCCGGCTTGACAGCGGTCTTCGCGGTCGGCTCGGCTTTCTTGGTTGATGCCGACGGGCGCGCGGCCTTTATCGCTGTCTTTTTGCTGGTTGTCTTGGCTTGTCTGGCCGCCTGTTTGCGCGTGGCTGCCTTGGTGACAGGCGCCTTCGTCCGCTTTCCCCTGACTTTGCCTTTAGCTTTCCTCCTTGTCGCCATTGCAGCCTCCCGGACGCTCAATGCATTTTAAAAGTATAATCGTTGGGTCGGTTTATCGCCCTTCAAAATTTGCTCAGCTTATACACCGGGCTTCGGAAGCATAATTGAAATTTTGGATCGCCGCCATGGATGACAAGATCATTGTGAGCCATCGGTCTGCGCTGGTGGCAAAGTATACGGGAGCGGGTGTCACAGGGATAGAAAAGGCTATCCGCGATTTGGTTGCCGCCGATGCAAAACGCGGAATCAAAAGTCGGCTCGTATATCTCGACGATGCCCGAGCGATGAAGACTTTCCGCGCCAGCGCCGTTGTTGACCACACTAGCGCACGGCAGAACAAAGAATCCATCGATGCGATTTTTCGGGCCACCAACCCGGATTACTTGATGATCCTAGGCGCTACCGACGTGGTGCCGCATCAAGACATGACGAACCCGGCCTTCGAGCCACCTGACGATCCAGACAAGTATGCCTACGGTGATTTGCCCTATGCCTGCGATGCGAATTATTCTCGCGATATCGCGACCTTCAAAGGTCCGACCCGCGTCGTTGGACGACTGCCTGATTTGACCGGCGCACGCGAACCTTCACATCTGGTTGCGCTGCTTGCCGCGGCGAGGAACTATCGGTCGCGCGACGTCATAGACTATGGCACGTATTTCGGCTTATCGACCCAATCTTGGCGCAAGTCCACGGAACTCAGTCTCTTCAATGTATTCGGTAACTCTGCCGCACTTACGCTGGCACCGCCGGCTGGACCAAAACATCCGGCCAGCCGTCTGGCGCCGCTAAGCCATTTTATCAATTGCCACGGAGGCCTATCGGATCCGAATTTTTATGGGCAGAGAGGCAATTCGTACCCCGTAGCGCTTTCGAGCGACACCATCAAAGGCAGGATCAAGGTTGGCACGGTGACCGCGGTCGAGTGCTGCTATGGCGCTGAATTGTATGACTCGGTCACTTTGTCGGTGCCGCTGCCAATCTGCCAGCGCTATTTAATCGAGGGCGCCTACGGCTACTTCGGCAGCAGCACCATCGCCTACGGGCCTGCTGAGGGTAATGGAGCGGCCGACCTCATCACCCAATATTTCCTTCTGGCCTTACTTGACGGCGCGTCGCTTGGGCGTGCGACGCTCCTTGCCCGACAACGATTCGTTCAGCAGACTGCGGAACTGGATCCGATCGATCTAAAGACCCTTGCACAATTTAACCTCCTCGGCGATCCCTCGGTCCATCCGGCTACAATCGCCAGTGCGACAAATGTCCCGAAGGGCATCGATGCCGATGAGAGCAGCCGATTGGAACGGCGCGCGCGTCGCGCCAAGATGCGGGCGGAGGGCGAACTGCTGCGCGAGACCAAACCGGCAGCTTCACGCAAAACCATCAAAGCGCGAAAGTCGCCGGCAGTTCGCAAGGCGCTCGCCAATATTGCGCGCAAAGCAGGGATCGGAAAGCGGAAAGAGTTCACGGCTTTTAATGTAACCATACCGCGGCGCGGGCGCCCCCGCGGTAGCAAGGCGGCGCCGGCGGCATCTCGCTATTATGTCGCCGTATACCGGCGAGACCCGGAGACTCACAGCGTCGCGGCGGTAGCTAAGGAGGTCAGCGGCCGCATCGTCGGGTATCGAATTTATAGGGAGAAGTAGTGAGCCACGGCAGCGACAGTCCGGAGCGAGTTGATGGCTTAATGGGCACGGTGGTGCGCGGGCCTTTTGGCACCGGGAGCAAGAGTGCGCGCGATGCGGTTTGGCTTGAGACGGCGAAGGGCCGCTTCGTGCTGAGGCATAAAGCAGGTCCAACCTTCGGTGACCGCTCGTTCGATCAATGTGTTGGCAAGCATGTTGTTTGTGACGGCTTTATCGTTGGATACATGATGCTCGTCGAGCGGATCGAGATTCTGCCAGAATAGAAAGCACGGACCTAAACAAGGGGGAAAATCATGGCTGCCTCAGGAAGACCCAGAAAGGCACAGCGCGCTAAGACAAGAATTAAGAAGCAACGAAAGATCATCAAAGAAACTGCCCCTGATGCAGGACCCGTTTCACTCGCCGAAGCTAAGGCCTTGGTACGCGCGAAGCAGCCGAAGCTGGCAGTGAAGGCCGCACGCGAAAGCGTTGCACCACCGACGTCACCGGCGGCTGTGGGCGCCGAACGACAAAGACTCGAGAACGAGCGGCGCGAGGAGTTCACACGCCGTATTCGCGAGTACAAAGCCACGATGGAGATCATGAAGAAGCGGGGTGCCCGCCGGCCACGACCAAAAAAAGCAGCCAAACGAGGAGGAGTTGAAGAAGAGGCTCCGGAGGGCGAATCGTTCGTGCCGCTACAGATTTTCGCAGAAGGAGATTCATGGTTCGACTATCCTGTTCCCTTCTTTGGCGGGGGCATCATTCCGCGCCTCGAAAACCGGCTCGGTGTTCCGATCTTGAATCTTGCCAAAGCAGGTGACGAAGTCCGCTATATGCTTGGTGTCGAGGAGCGCATCCTGCTCACAGAACACCTGACTAATGGCTGTCCGGCGGGCGGACCGTGGGACGCGCTGCTGTTCTCCGGCGGCGGAAATGACGTCGTTGATAACCCGATGGCGCTGTGGATCAAGGATTGGGATCCGACAGTGCCTTCGATCGACCTCATCCACAAACCGCGTTTCGAAGCCGCACTAGCACTGGTGCGTGCAGGATACGAAGACCTAATCGGTTTGCGCAACGATTTAAGCCCCGGCACCCATCTGGTCTTCCATGACTACGATTTCGCGATCCCGGATGGTCGAGGAGTTTGCGGATTTGGCCCGTGGCTCAAGCCGACCTTCGATTTGCGTAACGTTCCCCTCGGCGTTGCACGCCAGCAAGTCGTTAAGGCCATGCTGTTGCAATTCGCGGCCATGTTGACCTCATTGGCAGGAACTGCGTCGAACATCACGTTCATCAATGGTCAGGGCACTTTGACGCCTCAAACCAGCTCTTGGCACAACGAGCTTCACCCGTCGAAACCAAGCTTTGAAAAATTTGCCGATATTTTCAGGGATAAGCTGAAAGTTTTATTCCCAGACCGCGTGGCATAACGCGCCACAGCCTTCGACGTAAGTATGTCTTGGTTTTGGCGGCGCTTACATACTCACAGGTTGTTCTGGGCGCGGTTGAAGAGCAGCTCGACGTAACGGCGCAAATGATCGATCGACTCGGCGGCGAGCTTGGGTCCACCGGTGGCTTTCGCAAGAATGAAAGCGCCTTGCAGCACAGCTTGCGTGTGCAGAGCCAGGCTGCGAGCAGTCCATCCCGGCTTGATGCCGTGTGCTTTGATCGCGGCGGCTATATCCGCCTCGATCTTCTCGGCATGAGCGCGGATCGAGCGGGCGCAAGCATCGCGGATCGCCGGATGGCTGTCATAGGTTTCCTGGACCATCGTGCCCACCAGGCAGGTGAACTCAGGCACCGTGCCGGTGAGAATTGTTTTGCGGAAGTCGATGTAGCCGAGCACGCGGTCGAGGGGGTCTGAATGGGCATGATAGGGCGCCGCTGCGAAAAGTCCGTCGGTCATCTCCGACCAATGGTCGGCAGCCGCGACCGCGAGATCGTCCTTGCTCTTGAAGTGATGGAAAAAGGCGCCTTTGGTGACATCGCCCGCCGCGCAAAGATCGTCCACCGTGGTTGCCGTGTAGCCCTTGGCGCGGATCACATTGAGCGCGGCGTCGAGAATTTTGCCTCTCGCCGTTTGTTTTTGCTGGCGTGCCGACATCTCGGTCTCCATTTCACCTTTTATCTGCACCAGCTAGCATCGTGGAGTGCGTCAGCCTCCTGCGGATGATGTGCAGGCGACGCCACTTCCCGCGCCGGTGCACGAAGCTGGCGATATTCAGGGAGGCCGAGACGAGGCCGACGCCGTAGCAAACGATTTGAGTTGCAGCGAGGAAAGTGTCCATAGGCAGAGACCTCTTGGTTTCGGCACGTCTTCGGTTCAAGCCCCGACCGGCCCTTGTTCCGAGCTAGTGATGTTAATATACCGACTAGTTGGTATGTTGTCAAGCCCTGATTTATGCTCGTGTTTAAAGATAAGCGAGGGTGCATCGTCAGAAAGCTAGTGCTTCAGTTGCCTGGCAGCCAACGACCGCTCCCGACGTGGACGCCAAGAAGCGCATCGTCCATGCGGCTGACAGGTTGGCACAGGATCGATCTGTGCGGGCTGGTTTTCAAAGCGCGCTACTTTTTCGAGCGACCCAGGACTAATTAAAGCGATAAGTGGGAAGTTTAATTCTAGGGAATAGCACTTGGATCCTGGATGAACAATTTTGGCCTCATCCTACGTAACATCGTTTCCTTTCTCTTCCCTGTGCAATTTCTGCTCGGCTTCGCGATTGAGCACGGCAGGGATTGGACGGCATGGGTCATTTATACCGTTGTAGTCGCCCTCCTATTGGCATCGGTCGCGTCAGGATGGGTCGCGAGCCGCTAGGAGATTAGTGAATGTTCGCTTTCCGGCGTGCATTCGACACCCTTTTGGCACAACGGGGCCTCACTGAGGTGCTTAGTCTTGGGAGGCAGATATCGCCAAATGGACGCATTACGCCGTTAGCGAGGCACCGGCCATCCAGGTAACCAGCAGACCGATGACACGAATGATCTTGTGATTTATCGAAATCCCTTCCGACAACTCCAGGAAATAAAAGAGAGCCGCAGTTAGAATGCCTAGCGAAAGTCACAATTCGTTGGGAATTTTGGCCATCTTTGGGGATTCGTGACGGACGGGAATATCGGGGGCATGTACTGCACGATTACAGCTGGACTATTACTCTCCAGCGTAAGTATCGCATCGCTACCGTGCAGCGACTTCGATCAAATAGCTGAAGTCGAGAAGCCAAACGTTTCTGACGTCGAGAAGCCAAGTGTTGCTGAAGTCGAGAAAATTGCTGTCGAGAAACCAAAAATTCAAGTAGCCAGTATTGATCATAGCTACGTCCCGCTTCCACCATCACAGCCCAAAAAATCAGAAATCAAAATCGGGACTACAACTATAAATCTGGAGCCATCAAACATAAAAAATATGTCCCTGTTAGTAGTTCATACTCCTGATAATGTCCTTAAAACCTCCGTTGCATCAGAACACGCCAGCAAGTTTGTCTGCCTATTAACAAAACTGGTGGCTTCGGGTTATCCAATAAAAGATATAGGGGGTTATAGCTATCGAAAGATCTTTGGCACAAATTATTTGAGCTTGCACGCATACGGAAAAGCTCTTGATATAAACCAAGTTCGATATAACGAAGTTACTGTACAACAGCCAAAACACACGATTGCGATGGCGCACGAATGTGGATTGGACTCTGGAGCAGAGTGGAGGACTCCAGACACGGGTCATTTTGAAGTGCCGACCGAAGGTTATGGCACTCGTATTGCTCGAAGCGATGCCACAGCTTACGGAGGAATATTGTCGTATGCGTCCAGCAAAATACAACAATTCTGGAACTGGAGTGTGCACTGATTTATGAACCGATGCTTTTGCAACTGCTGACCCTCGTCGCAGTCGTTCTATCGCTAGGCCAATGGGCTACTCTCAGCCAAAGCATAATGTCCCAGTGAGCCGGTCGCCTTCTCGGAGCGCGGGGAATCCTGACTGAGCACCTACCGCAGCGAGATCACCAATCCGTTGAGATCGGCGGCGACAATCAACCCCGCCTGGCGACCTGACAATGTTAGGACCGCGCCGTTCTGGTTCGTCAGTAGGATGCCACCCGCGCCGACGCCAACTGCGACGCCCGCGCCAGCAGCGCCGTAGACGCCATTGACATCGGATGGTCTTCGGATGTTGCTAACTCTACCGACAAAATCGGTTGCCGAGCCGCCGAAAGTAAAACCATAGCTCACCCCGCCGATTGAGAGCGGATAGCGCCGGCCGTGAAATACCAGCGTGCCGCTGCCGGCAGAGCCGCCAATGACGAAACCGGCCTTAATAACATTGAACCGGATACTGCCGCTGTCGGCATAGGCGCCGGTCGCGAGCCCGGTGCCGGTCAACGCCAAAGCAATCAGCGTGGCACGAATAACAGCCGACCATCGCATTAGAAAATCTCCCCTGAATGAACACCCGCGACCATTAACGAGATCGCAACCCGAGAACCAAAGATGCGATGAATCGAGCAAGCAGACAACTTTGAATTTCTCGAACACAAAAGCTCAACTTGCCACCAACTCTGCTCGCGCTTGCCGAGAGGTAGAGGTGCCGCGTGTCCGTTTTGGACCTTAACGCACATTACGATCGCTATCTAATGTCTACTTTGGGCGGGTAAGCGAGATGATGACATTTTCCCCGGGAAAGAAATTCGAGAAGGGGACATCTTCCCTATCAAATACACCCATCACAGCGGGTAGGCGGATGCCTTCCTAAATTGACAATAGAACTGCAAGCATTGGGGGCACCCGTGTCGATCTTCATAAACCGAACCAGCCGGGCCGCTATCGCAGCCCGCGTCGCAGAATCGCGTCGACCCCACGAGTGGAACGAGTTGCCGATGCTAGGCGATTACCACCTGCCCTTTGGCAAGACCGAAGCCCGGGCAGAAGCCGCGAAATGGCTCTGTCAGGTCTAATCACCGACGCACAGCGACGGTGGGCGAATCCCCCGGGGGCGCTGCGGAAGGGGCTAAATGTTTACCATTCCTGAACTGGCGGCGGAGGCTCTGGGGTCTCACCTTACCGAGCAAATGGGTCGCCAGTTCGGTTCGACGGATGCAGGTTTAATAGAACGCGTCCAGTCGGCTGCCAGACTTGCTATCGAGTGTATCGGCAACAGTGACGCGCTCTATCATAACGTCGAGCATACGATGCTGGTAACGCTCGTCGGATACGATATTTTGAGGGGACGAAGGCTTTTA
>Ga0081455_10002932_pt1 | contig 19999 bp, 18 predicted proteins | sample TabmetS3T2R1_FD_70207 | JGI IMG/M metagenome (GOLD analysis project Ga0081455, IMG submission 70207) | Tabebuia heterophylla rhizosphere microbial communities from the University of Puerto Rico - S3T2R1 | ecosystem: Host-associated > Plants > Roots > Rhizosphere ... | reverse complement strand
GACCTCCGGCATCCTTCAAGGTCTCGCGCGCATCGCCTACGCGCACCTCGACGAATGGAGCAAGTCCTGCCTCGGCGATGTTCGTCGCGGCGATCTCCGCCTTGCTGGGCTCGATCTCGGTCCCGATGACGATCCCCTCGCCGCCCCGCTCGCGTACCGTATCGCGCACGGCGGCGGCAAGATAAATGGTCGAGACACCGAACGACGTACCGAACTCGACCACGCGACGGGCTCCAATCGCGCGGCACAGCATATAGCACAGGTCGCACTTCTCCGGATCGAGCGCGACGAGCTTGTCGCGGACGAAATCCATGTCGTGCTTGGAGGCGGGATCAGTCGTCCGCTTGGCTGATTGGCGCTTGGCGTCGTAGTAGCGGCGCATTTCAGCCTCCTGCTGCCGGCCCTGTTCGTCGAGCCGTGCCAACACGGCATCGGCCCGCGCGTCGCAAAGCACCGTCTTCATCCCGGTCCTCCTGTCATTGATTTTGCCTAGACCGCTGTATTGCGTCTGTCCGCCGCGCGAAAAAGATCGCGAGCCACGATCCGGCGCATCATCTCGGAGCTGCCATCGAGAATCTTCACCACGCGCGTCTCGCGCCAGATGCGTTCGATCGGCAGGTCCTTGGAATAGCCGGCGCCGCCGAAGATCTGCAGCGTGGCATCCGCCACCCGCTGCACCATGTCGGCACCGATCAGCTTGGCGGTCGCGGCGGCACGCGTGCGTTCAGCTGCATCCCCCTGGTCGTAACGCCACGCGGCTTCGTAGGCCACCAGCCGGGCGGCGTGGACCGAGGCCGCCATGTCTGCCAGCATCCATTCGATGCCCTGATGCTCACGCAGGCGTCGTCCAAAGGTCTCGCGGGTCGAGGCGCGCTTGACGGCAAGGTCGAGCAGCCGTTGCGCCGCACCCACGCAATAGGCGCCCCAATGTGTGCGGCCGGCGTCGAGGCAGCGCATGGCAAGCGCGAAACCCGTTCCCTCCTCGCCCAACCGGTTCCCAGCCGGCACACGACAGCCATCGAGGATCAGCTCCGCGTGAGCCGAGCCTCGACCCGCCGCCATCTCGATCGTACGGCCGATCCGGAGACCAGGCGTGCCTGCCTCGACAAGGAAGGCAGTGATCCCCTTGGCGCCCAACGTCGAATCGAGGGTAGCGAAGACAGTGAAGAGACCTGCCACAGGCGCGTTGGTGATGTAGGTCTTCGTGCCGTCCAGCAGATAGTGACCTGTCCCATCGCGGTGCGCTGTGGTCCCGATCGCTGCGGCGTCGGAACCCGCCTCCGTTTCAGTAAGGGCAAAGGCCGCAATGGTGCGGCCGGATGCGAGTTCCGGCAGCCACCGGCGTTTGAGTGCATCGCTGCCGGCAAACTCGATCGGCTTGGAGCCGATGTGCACGTTGACGCCGCTCAGGAAATAGAAGGCGATATGCGCTTTGGCGAGCTCCTCGATGGCAAGACAGCTCCCCAGCATCGAGAGCCCCAGGCCGCCGTAGTCCTTGGGCGTGTTCGTGCCAAACAGCCCCATGCGCCGCAGCCCCGCCAGCGCCCGCTCCGGCACCTGGCCGGTCGCTTCGACCTCCGCATCGATAGGCTGCAACTCCTCGCGCACGAACTGCCGCACACGTTCCTGAAAACGCACGAGATCGGGCGGAAGCGTGAAGTCCATGTCGCTCTCAATAAAAGTCGAAAGTTCTTCGAAAAGAACTGCGCTGCTTCTCTGGAGTCAAGAGGCTCCGTTTCGGATAGATTGCCGATTTCCGCGTCGAGAGTTGCAGAAACGCCTATCCGCCACTGGTCGTCGCCCTGCTAGCTTTCTCCCGCATAAGGAGAGAGTATTTTTATGATCGACATTTATGAAGCGCTGGATTTTGGCTACGACCCTTCCGTTCCAGAGAACGTTCCGCTCGTAGAACCGCCTAGACCGACGGCTGCCCCGCCATCCAAGAAGATCGTCAACGCCAACTTTCTTCCACCGGTCGGCAAGCAGACCACGCCTTCCTGTTTCGTCTGGGCGTCAACCTATGGTCTCACGACTTTTGCCGCGGCAAAGGCCAACAATCTCGATCCGGCGTCCACTGATAATCAGGCCAGCCCAATCTACACTTACATCAAGGTCGAAGAGCGGCAAGGAACCCTAAGCGATACCTGTGTGGGCGGCAAAATCGTCTGGTGCCTCGACTATCTGAAGACAAACAAGGGCACGGCGTCGATGACCGATGCACCCTACGAGGTCGGCTGCGACGCCGCCTGGACGTCTTGGGGTAAGAAGACGCTTACAGCCAATCCCCTGCTCCAACCTACGGCATGGCAGGGGGTGGACTTCACGGGAACGCAGGGACTCGACAATCTGCGCAGCCTGATCGCGCTCGACATTCCGATCGCTTATGGCACCTGGCTGTATAACGATTTCGCACATTATGCCGGCAGCCCCGTCCCCTATGTGGGCAGCGGCGTCTGGGCACAGGGGCCCAAAGGCAAGGTTGGCCACTGCATGATGATCATCGGCTACGACAATTCGCTTGGACCGAACGGCTCCATCCTGATCCAGAACAGCTTCGGTACGACCTGGGGCAGCCAGTGGAACGGGTCTGGCGGTTACGTGTGGATGGACTGCAACACCTTTCAGGCGACGATGCAGGGTGGTGGCGTCTACATCACCCAAATGGCGAGCTCGCCGAAGAGCTGAAAGCCGCAGATCTCAAGGCCAATAGCATATTGAGCTGAGGCGGCCAAAATTCGTCCCGAATCGGCCTCGATCTGACCCTTGCGCCGGCCGCCCCGACTCCTGATATAACCGCCTTGAGGGGCCGGTGTGGGCGGAGCAGTCGCCAACCCGGTCAGATCCGGAAGGAAGCAGCCGTAACGAATTCGCTTCGGGTCATGCCGGTCTCTCACCCGTCACCCCAGGACGCGCCGTCGCGGGGCCGGGCGGCCTAGGCGCGATGACCGCCGGGCGTGAAGGGGCCGCGGCGCAACGAGGGTGAGCGTCATGGCGAAGGCCACCACAGCCGTCGGGGAACAGCTCCCCTATCGCGTCCTCGCCCGCAAATACCGCCCCGTCGATTTCACCACCCTGGTTGGCCAGGAAGCCATGGTGCGCACGTTGCGCAACGCCATTGCGTCAGGCCGCATCGCGCATGCCTTCATGCTCACCGGTGTGCGCGGGGTCGGCAAGACCACCACCGCCCGGATCATCGCCCGTGCCCTGAACTGCGTCGGCGCGGACGGCAAGGGCGGCCCAACCGTCGATCCTTGCGGCGTCTGCGAGAACTGCAAGTCCATCACCGAGGACCGACACGTCGACGTGATCGAGATGGATGCGGCCTCGCGCACCGGCATCGACGACGTGCGCGAGTTGATCGAGGGCGTGCGCTATCGTCCGGTGTCGGCCCGCTACAAGGTCTACATCATCGACGAAGTACACATGCTGTCGGAGAAGGCGTTCAACGCGCTTTTGAAGACGCTCGAAGAACCGCCACCGCATGTGAAGTTCCTGTTCGCCACCACCGAGATCCGCAAGGTTCCGGTGACGGTGCTGTCGCGCTGCCAGCGCTTCGATCTCAAACGCGTACCGCAAGAAGTGCTGGTCGCCCATTTCGCCAAGATCGCCGAAGCCGAGAAAGTCGAGATCTCGCCCGAGGCGCTGGTCCTGCTGGCCCGCGCCGCCGATGGCTCGGTGCGCGACGGGCTCTCCATGCTCGACCAGGCGATCGCCCATGGCGGCGGTGTGGTCGATGCCAACCAGGTCCGAGACATGCTGGGCCTCGCCGACCGCAATGGCGTCCTGGACCTGTTCGAAAAGACAATGCGCGGCGATTCGGCCGCGGTGGTCGCCGCTCTGGGCGAAATGCACGATGCGGGCGCTGATCCCGTCGTGATCCTGCAGGACCTGCTCGAACTCACCCATTGGGTGACCCGGCTCAAGGTGGCGCCCGAAGCCGGCGCCAATTCCGCCGACAGCGAGCGCACCCAGGGTCTTGCGATGGCTCAGAAGCTTTCGATGGCCTCGCTCACCCGAGCCTGGACGCTCCTGATGAAAGGCCTGCAGGAGACGCTCAGCGCGCCCTCGCCGGCACGCGCCGCTGAGATGGCGCTGATCCGGCTCTGCTACGCCGCCGACCTGCCCTCGCCCTCGGACGCCCTCAAGGCCCTGCAGAATGGCGGCATGCCGGCTGGCGCCACTAACGGCGCCGGCGCGCCCGCACCGCGACCTGGCGGTGGAGGTGGTGCGGCCGCTGCACGTGTTGCCGCGCCGGTCTCGGCCGTTGCACCGCAGCCCGCGCAGGACCTACCGGCGCCCAAGACCTTCACCGAGGTCGTGGCGCTCCTCGAGGAGCGGCGCGAGGCACGGCTGGTGCATCACATGATGCATCACGTGCACGAAGTGCGCTGCGAGCCGGGCTTGATCGAATTCCGGCCCGAGCCCAGCGCGCCCAAGGATCTCGCGGCGAAGCTCAGCGAATTCCTGGGCAACGCCACCGGCCGGCGCTGGATTGCCTCGGTCTCGCGCGACGAGGGCAAGCCCACACTGGTGGCCCAGAAGACATCGCGTGGTGATGCGCTTCGCAATCAAGCCGAGAATAACGCGGTCGTGCAGGCGATCCTGAAAACCTTCCCTGGCGCCAAGCTCGAGACGGTGCGCCGCAAGGGCGAGGAAACCTCATTGGTCGCGGGTCTGGACGCGCCGATGGCGGGTGACGAGCCGCCTCCGGCGGAGGACTATCCCGCCGACGACGACATCCCGGAAAGCGAGTACTGATGTTCGATAAGCTCAAGGATCTGGGCGGCCTCATGCAGCAGGCCCAGCAGATGCAGCAGAAAGTGCAGGAGTTGCAGGCGCAACTCGAACGTTTGGAGATCGTCGGCAGCTCCGGCGCGGGCATGGTGAAGGTCACCGTCAACGGCAAGAACGAGACGCGCCGAGTCGAGATCGATGCCTCCCTGTTCAAGCCCGAGGAAAAAGGCGTCGTCGAGGACCTGATCGTCGCCGCGGCCAACGACGCGCGCAGCAAGGTCGAACAGACCGTCCAGGAGCAGATGCGCTCCCTCACCGGCGGCCTGCCCCTGCCCCCGGGCTTCAAGCTTTGAGCATGGTGTCATCCCGGGTCTTGCGGTTCCGGATGATGCGGCTGTCGTGATGGATACTGTGCGACCATGAACGGACCCGAGATCGAGCGGTTGATCCAGCTCCTGGGGCGGCTGCCGGGGTTGGGGCCGCGCTCGGCGCGACGAGTTGCATTGCATCTTCTGAAGAAGCGAGAAGTGCTGATGCAGCCCTTGAGCGCGGCATTGGCCGACGCGGCGCGCACGATCAAGCCGTGCGGAGTCTGCGGCAACCTCGACACGGTCGATCCTTGTGCGATCTGCGCCGACTCGCGTCGCGACGCCGGCCTGATCTGCGTCGTCGAGGATGTCGGTGATCTCTGGGCCATGGAGCGCGGCAAGATTTTCAGTGGCCGCTATCATGTGCTGGGCGGCACGCTATCGGCGCTCGACGGTATCGGTCCGGACGAACTCAATATCGGCGGTCTCCTGCGGCGCGTACGCGACGGCGGCATTCGCGAGATCATTGTGGCCACCAACGCCACCGTCGACGGCCAGACCACCGCTCATTACCTCGCCGAGCGCCTGGCCGACGCCAATGTGCCGCTCACACGGCTTGCCCACGGTGTGCCCGTGGGTGGTGAGCTCGACTGGCTCGACGACGGTACGCTGGCGACCGCGCTCAAGGCTCGGCGCGCCCTCTAGCCCGCCCCCGCATGAGTGCCGACTCCCTTACCGCCTCCCTCGCGCCCATAGCCGTCGCTCTCGGCGCGAGTTGGGCAAGCGGCCTCAATCCCTACGCCGCCGTCCTAATCCTGGGCGGCGCGCAAATGTTCGGCTTCGTCACCCTGCCTGCCGATTTGCAGGCCCTGGGGTCACCCTGGGTGATGGGTGTCGCGGGGCTGCTGTTCGCCTTGAACTTCTTCGCCGACAAGATCCCGTTCGTCGACAGCGTAAACGATGTGCTGCACACGATCGTGCGGGTTCCTGCGGGCGCCCTGCTCGCCTACGGCGCCGCAGATCAGCTCGGCCCCGAGACCGCTATCATCGCCGGCCTCCTGGGCGGCACGCTCGCGGCCGGAACGCACATTGCCAAGACCGGATCGCGGGCGCTGATCAACACCTCGCCCGAACCATTCAGCAACATCGCCGCCTCGCTCACCACGGACGGCCTGGTCTTCGGTGGCTTGGTGCTGGCGATCCTTCATCCGGTCATCTTCCTGTGCATCCTGGCAGCCTTCGTGGTCGGCCTCCTCTGGCTGTTGCCAAAACTGGTGCGGTTGGCGCTGTTTCCCTTCCGACGCCTGGCCGGCCGCCGACCGCAAGGATGAAATGATGGGGTAACCGCTTTTTTTCGCGCCCGATCGCGCTACACTCTCCGCCAGCGATCATGTTCATCCGTCAGAACATCCAGACCCTGCGGTTCTTCCGCACCACGCCGGCGATGCGTTGCCCGTATCTGCCGCACCGGCTGGAGACCAAGCTCGTTACCGAACTCAGCGGTCCGGATGCGATCTCCCAGCACGATACGCTGACGGACGCCGGCTTCCGGCGGTCGCACCACTTCGTCTACAAGCCCTTGTGCGACGGCTGCCGTTCCTGCGTACCGGTACGCATCCGCGTCCGCGATTTCGAGCCCAACCGGGCGCAGCGCCGGATCCTGAGGCGAAACGAGCATGTGCAAGCCGCCGAGACCCAGGCGCTGGCGACCGGCGAGCAATACGCCTTGTTCTCCCGCTACGTGATGGCCCGCCATCACGACGGGGACATGGCCGACATGGATTTCGACGATTACCGGGCGATGGTCGAGGAAAGCCCGGTCGACACGGCGATTGTCGAATTCCGGGACGATTCGGCCGAGGGTCGCTTGGTCGGAGCCTGTCTGGTCGATTGGCTCTCGAGCGGCGTTTCGGCCGTCTATAGCTACTTCGACCCCCAAAACCCGCGTCGGGGGCTCGGAACCTACATGATCCTGTGGCTGGCCGACGCCGCGGCGCGACGTGGCCTGCCCTATGTCTATCTCGGCTATTGGATCGCCGATTCCAGCAAGATGGCCTACAAACGCTCCTTCCGGCCCTTGGAGTTCTTTGGACCTGAAGGCTGGACGGAATTGCCCAGTTCATAGGCAAAACCGCCAGGTGGATCGACTTGACGCACCACCTGCCCTTTCACATTCCTGCGAAACTCTAGCGGGACAGCAAAGACCACGTTATGAGAGCCAAGCCTCGGGGGGCGAAACGGGGCTCAAAAGAACGAAGAATTTCCGGGGAGAGGAATGCGCTTTCTGCTCAGATTCAGCGCAGTTATCGACGTAATCAACGAAAAGATCGGGGTCGTCTGTAACTGGCTGGTACTGCTGGCCTGCCTGGTCAGCGGCGGCAACGCGATGGTCCGCTACGCCTATGACACGAGCTCGAACGCTTGGCTCGAGGTGCAGTGGTACATGTTCGCCGTGATCGTCATGTTCGGCGCGGCCTACACGCTGAAACGCAACGAGCATGTGCGGGTCGACCTCTTCTACATGACGTTGGGGCGCCGCGGCCAACTCTGGATCGACATCCTGGGCACGCTGATCTTTTTGCTGCCTACCTGCGCCATCCTGGCCTGGCTTTCGTGGCCGTTCTTCATGCAGTCCTACGTCATCGGCGAGCACTCCTCGAACGCCGGCGGTCTGATCCGCTGGCCGATCAAGGCTGTCCTGCCCTTCGGCTTCCTGCTGGTGGCCCTGCAGGGCCTCTCCGAACTCATCAAACGCGTGGCCTTCCTGATCGGCATTCCCGTCGAAAGCCTCGAAGCCCACTACGAGAGGCCAACGCAATGATCATCCCTCTCGAGTGGATGCCGCCGATCATGTTCGCCGGGCTCGTGGTGTTCATGATCATCGGCTATCCGGTGGCTTTCTCACTTGCAGCCGTCGGTTTCTTCTTCGGCTTCCTGTCGATCGATTTCGGCTACTTCACCCTGCCCTTCATGCAGGCGATTCCCGGGCGCGTGTTCGGCTCCATCCTGAGCAACGAACTTCTGCTCGCCATTCCGTTTTTCACCTTCATGGGCGCGATCCTCGAGAAATGCGGGCTCGCCGAGGACATGCTGGAATCGATGGGCCAACTGTTCGGCCCGGTGCGCGGAGGCCTCGGCTATTCGACCATCATTGTCGGTTTCATCCTAGGTGCCATCACCGGCACCGTGGCCGCGCAGGTGATCGCCATGGCGCTGATCACGCTGCCGATCATGGTCCGCTACAAGTACGACATGCGCTATGCCACCGGCGTGCTGGCGGCGTCGGGCACCATCACCCAGCTCGTGCCACCCTCGCTGGTGCTGATCGTGCTGGCCGATCAGCTCGGCCGCTCGGTCGGCGACATGTATCTAGGCGCCTGGGGCCCCTCGATCCTGCAGATCGTGATGTTCGCCGCCTACACGTTCTACGTATCGATCGTGCGGCCTGCGGCGCTGCCGCCGGTGCCACGTACCCTGTTCGGCAGGGCCCTCCTGATCAAATGTGCCTGGGGCATCATCCCGGCCGCCATCCTCATCTTCCTTGTGCTCGGCACCATCATGATGGGCCTCGCGACGCCGACCGAGGCGGGCGCCATGGGCACGATCGGCGCCATCGTGCTCGCCGTGGTGCGCAACGCGCCGCTGACGAAGTTCGACAAATGGGTATTCGGCGCCGGCTGCGTCGCAGCAATCATCGGCTTCTTCATCGGCCTAGTTGCTTTCAAGTCGCCCGCCTTCAAAGCGGCGTTCACGATCATGTTCGCGGCCATCGTCTGGCTCTGCTGGCGGGCCTGGGACGTAAAGGAACTGCGGGACCTGATCGTGCAGGCATTCCAGGCGACGATGCGCATCACCGCCATGGTCGCCTTCATCCTGGTGGGCGCCACCTGCTTCTCGATCACCTTTCAGGGCGTGGACGGCAACCGCTGGGTCGAGCACATGATGTCGAGCCTGCCAGGCGGGGTCTGGGGCTTCCTGGTTGTCGTCAACCTGTTCGTTTTCTTCCTCGCCTTCTTCCTCGACTTCTTCGAGATCGCCTTCATCATCGTGCCGATGCTGGCGCCGGTCGCGCAGAAGATCCTCGAACCGGTGGTCGGCCACGATGCCGCCCTGATCTGGTTCGGCGTGATGTTGTGCGTGAACGTCCAGACCTCGTTCATGCACCCGCCCTTCGGCTTCGCGTTGTTTTACCTGCGCAGCGTCGCGCCCAAGGAAGTGAAGAGCTCCGACATCTATTGGGGATCGATCCCGTGGGTCGCGTTGCAGCTCATCATGGTGGTCCTGGTGATCGCCGTGCCGCAGTCGGTCACCTATTTCCTCGACGCTCCTTCGAACATCGATCCCAGCAAGATCAAGATCGATATCCAGGCACCTCCAACCGACGAAGCAGCCCCTCCAGTCTTCAAATGACAGAAAAAGCCCCGCCTTTTGGCGGGGCTTCGATCTGGTCCGTCTGCTCAGCGGTCAGCGGTCGCGGGCCGACATGGCGAAGTTGAAGTTGTCGAAAGTATTCTCGGCAACGCGGAACCAAAGGTTCTGCTCGACGCGGAACGCCTTCAGACTGTCGAAGATCTTCTTGAACTTCGCGTCCTTGGCGCACAGCTCATCATAGAACGTGTAGCTCTCGTTGAAGCAGGCTTCGAGAACCGGCCGCGGGAAAGGCCGCAGTTCGGCGCCTGCCGCTACCAATCGCCTGAGCGCTGCGGGATTGACGGCGTCGTACTTGGGCACCATCCATGCCGTCACGAGACCGGCGGCGGTCTCGATCATGCTCTGGTAGCTCTTGGGCAGCTTCTCCCAGGATGCGTTATTGATGAATAGCGAGCCCGAAGACGCACCCTCCCACCAGCCAGGGTAGTAGTAGTACTTCGCCACCTTGGCGAAGCCGAGCTTCTCGTCGTCGTATGGCCCGACCCATTCACAGGCGTCGATCGTGCCCTTTTCCAGCGCCGGATAGATATCGCCGCCCGCGATCTGCTGCGGCACGACGCCGAGTCGCTGGAGGATCAGGCCCGCGAAGCCGCCGACGCGGAACTTCAGGCCCTTCATGTCGTCCATCGACTTTATTTCTTTACGGAACCAGCCGCCCATCTGGCAGCCCGTGCCGCCGAAGACGAGCGACCGGAAGTTGTAGTCCTTGTAGAACTCGTTGATGAGCTGAGAACCACCACCTTGATAGAGCCAGGCATATTGCTGGCGCTGGTTGACCGAGAACGGCAGTCCGGTCTCGAACACGAAAGCCGGATGCTTGCCGAAGTAGTAATACGCCGCAGTCTGGCCGATCTCGACGGTGCCGTTCTGCACCGCATCCGCGACTTGAAGGCCGGGGACGATCTCGCCGGAGGCGAAAGGCCTGATCTCGAACTTGTTGTCCGACATCTCGGAGATGACTTTGCAAAAGAGCTCCGCGCCGCCGTAGAGCGTGTCGAGCGACTTGGGAAAGCTCGACGTCAGACGCCACTTGATCTCCGGCATGGTATCGGCGATCGCGGGCGCCGCCACAGTTGTGGCGGCCGCCACGCCGGCCGCACCGATACCCGCTGTCCTGATGAATTTCCGACGCTGCATTTCTGTTTTTCCTCCCATGGCCTCTTGATCGATTGGCCCTTGTGACGAGGAAACACTGCCATGCGGAATCGATCTTGGAAAGGCTCAGCGCCGTAACCTTAGCGCGATCAAGAAAACCCCGCCAAAGCGGGGTTTTCCATACCATCGGGAATAGCTCAAAGCTTTTCCGAAGCCGACATACGCGCCATGAAAGTGTCGAAGGTCCCTTCGCAGACCCGGAACCAGAGGATCTCCTCGTTGCGGAAGGCCTTCCATGAATCGTAGACCTTCTTGAACTTTGGGTTCTTGGCCGAGATCTCGGCATAGAGCTGGTTGGCGGCGACGAAGCACGCCTCCATCACGGGCTGTGGAAATGCAACCAACTTCGTTCCGGTGGCCATGAGTTCGCGCAGCGCCTTGGGGTTCTCGGCGTCGTACTTGGAAACCATCGTGGTGTGTGTGCGGAACGCCGCCGCCTCGAGCACTGCCTTGTATGCCTTCGGGAGCTCGTTCCACTTGGTCAGATTGATCATGGCCGCAGTCTGCGGCCCGCCCTCCCACCAGCCCGGATAGTAGTAGTAAGGCGCGATCTTGTTGAAGCCGAGCTTCTGGTCGTCGTACGGGCCAACCCACTCAGCGGCATCGATCGTGCCCTTCTCCAGCGCGGGATAGATGTCGCCGCCCGCGATCTGCTGCGGCACGGAACCCACCTTGGCGCAGACCAGACCCGCGATGCCGGCGATACGGAATTTCAGGCCTTTCATGTCGTCGATGGTCTTGATCTCCTTGCGAAACCAGCCGCCCATCTGTGCACCGGTGTTGCCGGCGGGCATCGCGTGGATGTTGTATTCCTTGTAGATCTCACCCATCAGCTCACGGCCGCCGCCGTAATTCATCCAGGCATCCTGCTGACGCGCGTTCAGGCCGAAAGGCAGCGCCGTGTCGATGGCGAAGGTCGGATCCTTGCCCATGTAGTACGTGCCGGCAGAGTGGCCCATTTCGACCGTGCCGTTCTGCACGGCGTCGAGCACCTGTAGACCGGGTACGATCTCGCCCGCAGCGAAAATGCGGATCTGGAACTTGTTGTCCGTCATCTCGGCGACGTACCTCGCCATGTTCTCACCGCCGCCATAGAGCGTATCGAGCGACTTCGGGAAACTCGACGCCATGCGCCACTTGAGTTCGGGCATTGACTGAGCGATCGCCGGCGCGGTGAGCGCTGTGCCGGCGGCCACGGTTGCACTGCCAACACCGGCGGTACGCAGGAACTTGCGACGTTGCATGTTGACCCTCCCTTGACGTTTTGTTTTCGCTGAGCAGGTGATTCCTCACAGCGGAATCAGCCTGCCATGGCCAGTCAGGATTGGCAAAGATGTAGCCAAGAAAAAGCCCCGCCGAAGCGGGGCTTTTCCAGGTCACCCGGGATCTGGCTAGAGCTTGTTGCTCGCCGACTGGTGCGCCATGAAGTTGTCGTAGGTGTTCTCGGCCACCCGGAACCAGAGGACCTCTTCCTTGCGGAAGGCCGTCATGGCTTCATAGATCTTCTTGAAGTTGGCATTCTTCGCCATGGTCTCCGCGTAGACCTCGTTGGCGGCATTCCACGATGCCTCCATGATCGCCGACGAGAACGGACGCAGCTTCGTGCCGCTGGCGACCAGCTCACGCAAAGCCTTGGGATTTTGGGCATCGTACTTGCCCGTCATCCAGGTAACCGTATCGGCACAGGCAGCACGCACGATCGCCTGATAGCCCTTCGGCAAGGTATTCCACTTCTCGAGATTGACGAAAAGATGGACCGCCGCCGTACCCTCCCACCAGCCTGGGTAGTAGTAGTTCGGCGCAATCTTACTGAAGCCGAGCTTCTGGTCGTCGTAGGGCCCGACCCACTCGGCGGCATCGATTGTGCCCTTCTCCAGCGCCGGATAGATGTCGCCGCCGGCGATTTGCTGCGGCACGACTCCAAGCTTTGCCACCACCTGACCGGCGAGGCCGCCAATTCTGAACTTCAGGCCTTTGAGGTCATCGACGGTGCTGATTTCCTTACGGAACCAGCCTCCCATCTGACAGCCGGTATTGCCGATATTGACGCCGAGTATGTTGTACTTCTTGTAGAAATCATTCAGCAGGTCTTCGCCACCGCCGTCGCGAAACCAGGAGTTTATCTGGCGGGTGTTGAGACCGAAGGGCACCGTCGTGCCCAAAGCGAACGTCGGGTCCTTGCCGAAGTAGTAGTACGATGCCGTTTGACCCATCTCGACGGTGCCATTCTGCACCGCGTCGGCGACCTGCAAACCGGGGACAATTTCGCCAGCGGCGAAGACCTTGATCTCGAATTTCTTGTCGGTTGCTTCGGAAACGACTTTGGAAAAGTACTCCGCGCCGCCATAGAGCGTATCGAGCGACTTGGGGAAGCTCGACGTCAACCGCCATTTGAGCTCAGGCATCGACTGGGCAATGGCCGGCGCGGCGACGGTGACGCTGGCCGCCACGGCGGCACTCCCGACACCTGCGTTACGCAAAAACTTACGACGTCGCATTGAATGATCCCTCCCTAAAGCCTGCGCTATCTTCATTTCGCTACGCAAGCGGTGGGATTTATGACATGGCGCAGGGCGGATGAAAAGCGGCCGTGGGGAGCCCCAGGACAAAGAAAAGCCCCGCAAATGCGGGGCTTTTTGACGGTTTCGATGCGCCTGCTTGTCAGAGCTTGTTGGCGGCCGACTGGCGCGCCATGAAGTTGTCGAAGGTGTTCTCGGCAACCCGGAACCAGAGGACCTCCTCCTTGCGGAAGGTCATCATCGATTCATAGACCTTCTTGAAGGTGGCGTTCTTAGCGTTCAACTCGGCATAGACCTCGTTGGCCGCCTTGAATGATGCCTCGAGGATGGCCGCCGAGAACGGCAGCAGCTTCGCGCCGCTGGCGATCAGCGTGCGGAGCGCCTTGGGATTGTCGGTGTCGTACTTGGCGGTCGTCCAGTTGTTACTGTCGGCGCAGGCCGCCGTCAGGATCGTCTGGTAGTGCTTCGGCAATGCATTCCACTTGTCGAGGCCAATGAACATGTGGATCGCGGCATTCCCTTCCCACCAACCCGGGTAGTAATAGTTCGGCGCAACTTTGGCGAAGCCGAGCTTTTGGTCGTCGTAGGGTCCGACCCATTCGGCGGCATCGATCGCGCCTTTTTCGAGAGCAGGATAGATGTCGCCGCCGGCAAGCTGCTGCGGAATGACGCCCAGCTTCGCCATGACGTTGCCGGCCAGACCGGCGATGCGAAACTTCAGGCCCTTGAGGTCGTCGACTGTGTTGATTTCCTTCCGGAACCAACCACCCATCTGCGCTGTCGTGTTGCCCGCGACGATGCCGTGGATGTTGTAGCCTTTATAAAAGTCGTTGAGCAGATCGTTGCCCCCGCCTTCGGTCACCCACGCATTCATTTGGCGCGTATTGAGACCAAACGGCACCACCGTTCCAAGGGCGAACGTCGGATCCTTGCCGAAGAAATAGTACGAGGCCGTCTGGCCCATCTCGACGGTTCCATTCTGAATCGCGTCGACGACCTGCAGGCCCGGAACGATCTCGCCTGCCGCGAAGACACGAATCTGGAACTTGTTATCGGTCGCCTCGGCGACAAGCTTGGCGAACCTCTCGGCGCCGCCATAAAGCGTGTCGAGCGACTTTGGAAAACTCGAGGTCAAACGCCAATTGAGTTCTGGCATCGACTGAGCAATGGCCGGCGCCGCCACCGCACTCGTAACCGCTGTTGCCGCAGCGCCTATACCCGCGCTGCGAAGAAACTTACGCCGTTGCATCTTCGACTCCTGACTGCTTCAAAAAATGTTGCCGGCTTATGGCACACGGTATGAAGCGCAGGAAGCGTCAATGCATGAGCAATAGAACGAGCGCCAATGCGCCAATTGCAATGCGGTACCAGGCGAAAGCGCTGAACCCGTATCGGCTGATGAACTGCACAAACGGTCCGACGACGACGAGGGCGGAAAAGAAGGCAGCGATGAAACCCAGCGCGATGATGGCGCTGCCATGCCAGCTGAGATCTGCCCAGTTCTTGTAGAGATCGTAGACGGCGGCACCGATCATGGTCGGCATCGCTAGAAAGAAGGAAAATTCTGCAGCAGTCGCACGGTCCACGCGAAAAGCGCGAGCGCCCATGATCGTCGCGCCGGAACGCGACACACCGGGGACCATGGCCAAGCACTGGCACACTCCTACCCAAAACGCCGTCTTGAAATCGATGTCGTCGATCGATTTCACGCGAGGCCGTTGCACCAGACGCTCGATCACCAGGATCGCGATGCCACCCAAGATCAGCGCGACCGCGACTACCACGGGGCTTTCCAACAGCTGCTTGATGTATTTGAAGGCGATCACGCCCACGACCGCGGAGGGCAAAAAGGCAACGAGGATGGTACCGGCGAAACGCAGCGCCTGCGGTTCGCGATTCATCGCGCCGATCACCGTGGCCCAAATCTTGGCACGGTAGAGCACGCACACAGCCAGGATCGCCCCAAGCTGGATCACGATGTCGAACACCTTGCCGGGCGGTCCTTTGAAGTCGAGGACCACTTCGGAAAGGATGATGTGCCCGGTCGACGACACCGGCAGGAACTCGGTAAGGCCCTCGACGACGCCGATCACCAGCGTCTTCCAGATCAGCGCCAGATCCATTCCATCAATCCTTGAAACGCTTGGCGCGCGGCCAGCCTTTTTCGGGCATGCGGCCGGCCTGCGCCCGCTCGCCCCGCCAGAACTTGAGCTCGGCTGCCGGAATCAGTCGATTGGCCCAAGGCAACCCGTCCGACAACTTGAAAGCTTGTGCATCCGAGAGCTGGTCGGCCTTCGACTTCTGCAGCAGCACGCCGCGGCCACGGCCCATCTCCGGCACCTGCTCAAGGGGAAAGATGAGGAGCTTGCGCCCCTCGCTCAGAGCCGCAACCGAATCGGCCCCTTCCGGCACGATCGAAAAAGCGACCGCCCTCTCCTTGTCGGCGAGGTTCAGTACCTGCTTGCCGTTCTTGGTCTGGGCCACGACCTCGTCTTCGGGTACGACAAAGCCGCGGCCGGCGTCGGACGCGACCAGGAACTTTCGGCTGCCTTTCAGCACTTCGAGCTGGACGATGTCCTGCTCGTTACCGAGTTCGATCATCAGGCGCACCGGTTCGCCGTGCCCTCGGGCGCTTGGCAGCCGATCGCAGGGCAGCGTGTAGAACCGGCCGTTGGTGCCAAACACCAGGATCTTGTCGATCGACTGGGCGTGCACGGCGAACTTCGCCTGATCGCCCTCCTTGTACTTGAGCTCGGCCGCTGCCTTCTCGTCGAGATGCCCCTTGGCGGCGCGGATCCAGCCCTTGTCGGACATCAGCACAGTAATCGGCTCGCGCTCGACAAAGTCCTCGACCGCATGCTCGATCTCGGCTGGCGCGTCGGCGAGCTCCGTGCGGCGCTTGCCGAGCGCTGTCTTGCCGCCGAACTTGTTCTTGATCTCCTGGACCTCGGCCGAGATCGCCTGCCATTGCAACTTCTCTTCCTTGAGAAGCGCCTTCAGCTCCTTGCGCTCCGCAGTGAGCTTCTTGTGCTCGCCTTTGATCTCAAATTCTTCCAGCCGCCGCAGTGCGCGCAGGCGCATGTTGAGGATCGCCTCGGCCTGCAGGTCGGTGAGCTTGAAGGCCTTGATCATCTTCGGCTTGGGCTCGTCCTCCTCGCGGATGATCTTGATCAGCTTGTCGAGGTTGAGAAAGGCGATGAGATAGCCATCGAGAATTTCCAGCCGCCGTTCGATCTCGGCCAACCGGAAAGTCGAACGGCGGATCAGCACCTCGCGCCGATGGTCGAGGAAAGCCTGCAGCGCCTCACGCAGGTCCATCACGCGTGGCGTGTTGTCCTTGTCGAGGACATTGAGGTTCAGGGGAAAGCGGGTCTCAAGATCGGTCAGCTTGAAGAGCTGCTCCATCAGAAGCTCGGCCGGCACGTTGCCGGTGCGCGGCTCGAGCACGATGCGCACATCGTCCGCCGATTCGTCGCGCACGTCCTCCAGGATCGGCAGCTTCTTGGCGTTGATGATCTCGGCGATGCGCTCGATCAACCTCCCCTTCTGGACCTGATAGGGGATCTCGGTAACAACGATACGATACTGACCGCGCGGCAGCTCTTCCTTGGTCCAGCGCGCCCGCAGGCGGAACGCACCGCGCCCGGTCTTGTAGGCATCGACGATCGATTCGCGCGGCTCGACCAGAAGGCCACCAGTCGGGAAATCCGGACCTTTCACCAGATCGACCAGCGTCTCGATGCGCGCGTTGGGTGTGCGGATCAGATGCAGCAGGGCATCGCACAGATCGCCCGCATTGTGCGGCGGAATGGAGGTCGCCATGCCGACCGCGATGCCGGCGGCGCCGTTGGCAAGAAGATTGGGAAAGCCGCCGGGCAGCACAATCGGCTCCTGGACGGAGCCGTCATAATTCGGCCGAAAGTCGACCGCGTCCTCGTCGATGCCGGCCAGCAGCGCCTCGGCCACCTCGGTGAGACGCGCCTCGGTGTAGCGCATGGCGGCGGGGTTATCGCCGTCGATATTGCCGAAGTTCCCCTGCCCTTCGATCAGCGGATAGCGGACCGAGAATTCCTGGGCGAGCCGCACCAGCGCGTCATAGATCGACTGGTCGCCGTGCGGGTGATACTGGCCAATCACGTCGCCCACGACGCGCGCGCTTTTCTTGAAAGCGCTGTTCGGATCGAGCCGCAGCTGGCGCATCGCGTAGAGCAGACGGCGATGCACCGGCTTCAGCCCGTCCCGAACGTCGGGTAGCGAGCGCGCCATGATGGTGGACAGCGCATAGGACAGGTAGCGCTCCTGGAGCGCCTGCCCGAATTGCACCGGCTTCACAGCGGCGAGCGGAACGACGTTGGTACTGCGTTTGGCCATCGATCGGAACGTAGAGGGGTGCGACTGCGATTGATGCTGCAGCCATCGTTATTCTAAGCGGTGCAGAGCTTCCATAAATCTCGACCGCGCCGGAGGCAAGGGCTTGTTGTGTGGCCAAAACACGTGCCGCTCCAGGAAATATCCCGCCAGATCGAGGCCTTGGCGCAATTCGCTGTCATCTTCCGGTAATCCACCGGTGGACAGAAAGGCCGGCAGCGCGAGCAGCTTGCCTTTGTAAGGCTCGGCGGCGGCGCGCGACACGGCGCGACCTGTCCTGGGAGACACATAGGCAAGGTCCGCGGTGGCGCCGGACACTGCACACTTCGCGAGATCGAGCCCGAAGCCCAGCTCCTGCAGAAGGCCGAGCTCGAGCTTGATATAGATCGCAGGCCAGCCCTCATGACCAAGCGACAGCAGAAAGGCATGGAAACCGTCGAACATCGCGGGGTGTGGCTCGCGTTCCGGCAGGGCCGCGTCGACGACGGCGCAGGCCGCTGCCAGTCCCGCGAGTTCAACCGCATCATCGAGGGCACGCGCGGCATGCGGCTCGCGCAACTCGCCGCTCAGGTTGCCAAGCTGCTCAGCAAGCCGCGCCCGCCATTCGACCTCGACCAGGTTGCCGGATTGCCAGATCGGTCTTGCTTTGCGCGAGATGCCGCCGTGCACGAAACCGGCGTGCCGCCCATGGTCGCGCGTCAGCAACGAGACGACCAGGCCGGTCTCGCCATGGGGCCGGCTCGCCAGCACGATACCGCGGTCGTTCCATTCCATGCGCCGCCCTAGCCCGTTTGTTCGGCAGCGGGTCTCATTTCTTCGGCGGATTGAGCGGCTGCGCAATCTCCTTGAACGGAGGCAGAGCCTCGCAGGCGGCGGCATGCGCTGCTAGCGCCGGGAAGCGAGCCCGATCGAACAATGCAGCATGGGCCTCGCCGATGAAGCGCAGCGCGCAGCCGACCGCAATGTCGGCGTGGCCGGCCCGCTCGCCGAACCAGAACGGTGTCCGCACGCCGGCGCGTTCCTTTTCCAGCAGGTCGAGAACGCTGCCGATCTGAGCCTTGCAGCGCGCGACCCAGATTTTCGATTGCTCGCTGCGCAGCACATCCTCGTAGAGCAGGCTGACACCCTTGTCGGCGAGTCCGGTCGCCAACGCACAAACCCGCAGATGCCGCCAACGCGCTTCGCCACGCGGGGCGATCAATGCCTTGTCTGGCCCGACGCGGTCATCGAGATACTCTAGGATCGCGCTGCTTTCGATCAATGCGAGACCGTCGTCGAGCACCAGCGTCGGTACCCGTCGCAGCGGATTATGGGGCGCAATCTTGTCGGCATCGCCGAAGGTCGACCATGGCCGATGCTCGAAGGGGATTCCATAGAGGCGCATCGCTATTGCAACGCGACGGACGAAAGGCGAGTCGTACTGGCCGATGAGGAACATGTTCGATTGGTCCTTATGGGCAAGAAGTCGAAATCAAGGGTCGTAGTCTAAACCGATCGCGCGATAGTGCGCAGGGTCGTCGGCCCAGCGCTCGCTCACCTTGACATGCAGGAAAAGGTGCACCGGCCGTTCAAGCATCCGAGCAAGCTCATGCCGCGCCCGCGCGCCGATCTGCTTGATACGCGTTCCGCCCTTGCCGAGAACGATCGCCCGCTGCCCCTCACGTTGCACATGGATCGTCTGCTCGATGCGCACCGAACTGTCGCCGCGTTCCTCCCATTTGTCGGTCTCAACGGCCGCCTCGTAAGGCAGCTCCTGGTGAAGCTGCAGGAAGACCTGCTCGCGCGTGACCTCGGCAGCCAGCAGGCGCATCGGCAAGTCAGCGGCCTGGTCCTCGGGATAGAAGAAAGGTCCCGCCGGCAAGTCGGCTGCCAGCGCCGCCAGCACGTCGGCTACTCCGTCGTGCTTCAGAGCACTCACCATGAAGGTGTGTTCGAACGGCAGGAGCGCATTGAGCTCGCCGGTCAGCGTCAGCAATTTTTCGCGCGCCACCAGGTCGATCTTGTTCAGGACAAGGTGGCGACGTGCACGCGACTGCTTCAGCTTCTCTGCAATCGCGCGCGTCTCGTCGCCGATCCCGCGCTCGGCGTCGACGACCAGCGCGACCGCATCGGCATCCTCCGCCCCCTGCCAGGCGGCGGCCACCATGGCGCGTTCCAGCCGGCGCTTGGCGATGCGGAAGATACCAGGCGTATCGACCAGCACGAGCTGGGCGCGTGAGCGGTCCGGCAGATCGACCATCGCAATGCCGATCACACGCATGCGCGTCGTCTGCACCTTGGGCGAGACGATGCTCACCTTCTCGCCCACCAGGGCATTGACCAGCGTCGATTTGCCGGCATTCGGAGCGCCGACGATGGCGACGAATCCTGCTCGTGTGACGGCCTCTGTCATGATTGGTCGAGCCGTTCCAGAAGGGCATTCGCCGCCAACCGCTCGGCCTCGCGCTTGCTGCTGCCATGTCCACGGCTCGGCTCCTGGCCCTT
>Ga0081455_10002931_pt1 | contig 19999 bp, 16 predicted proteins | sample TabmetS3T2R1_FD_70207 | JGI IMG/M metagenome (GOLD analysis project Ga0081455, IMG submission 70207) | Tabebuia heterophylla rhizosphere microbial communities from the University of Puerto Rico - S3T2R1 | ecosystem: Host-associated > Plants > Roots > Rhizosphere ... | reverse complement strand
CGCACTTTAAAGTGCGTGTTTTTGATTGGGACCCGATCCGCGCAGAGCATTATGGCCAGCGGCTTCACCGCCGCACAAACAGGCCGCACACATGACCGCACCCGACCAATGCTGCAGCTGCGTCAGAACGTTCTTGCCAAGGCGCCGTCCACACATGACCCAAAGCGGACATTGGCAGTGTGCTCGCCCATGTCTCCGGCGCAGGAAAGCCGATCTTGCCGCCTAGTGACGTTTCTAGTCGTTCGCGCCGTGAATGGCGTCGATGACGCCGGCGGTTACATCGGCTGTTTTGGCTTTGCCGCCGAGATCGGGCGTATGGAAGCGCGGATCAGCGGTGACGCGTTCGATTGCCTTCAAAGTGTTCGGAGCGGCAGGATTTGCGATTGCGTCGTTGAGGCATTGAAATATCTTAGTTTTTCGACCGTGTCTTTCGATTTTGTGTACTCGCCTTGTGTACTCGTATCAAGACACTGGCGCATGACCAAATCTAATTGAGAGCAGCCCGCGCGCGCTTGAGATCAGTTGTTTCGTCTCCTTCCTGAAACCAACGGCAGACTGGGTCCAGCATGGCTCGCGCCTCATCGGCCCTCCCCTGCGTCCGCCATAGCTCTGCAAGGCTTGTGGCGGCTCGTAATTCCAAGGACTTGGTGCTTTGACCACGCGCCACCTCGATAGACCTCGTGAGGCAAGACTCAGCTTCCCCAATGTTCGATGGGCTAAGCGTCAGAAGAATGTGCGCTCTCTGACGATGCAATTCCGCTTCCCATGATCGGCCTGTCGCGTCACCCATGTCAGCCAAGGTCCGCTCAACGATCGATAATGCACGTTCATTCTCGCCAATTCTGACGTAGGCCTCGGCCAACCAGCTATCCATCATTGGATGCATGAAGCCGACGCCGTTTCGTCGTGCTTCGTCGATTCCTAGAGCTATTTCGGCTCGAGCCTCTTCATGCTGGCCCAGATCGCCCATTGCGCGCCCTCGCGAAATTCTCGACAAAATCTCGTACAGCGAAAACCGCTGTTCTTGCGACATCTCGAAGCTTCTTTCAGCGCTCTCCAGGGCGCGAGCGGCCTCCCCACGCAGGAGGTGTACGACAGATTTCATGTAATGAGCGAACGCGACGGTGTACGGATGGCCAAGATCTTGACCCAAGGCGAGCGCTTCAGAAACGCGGGAAAGAGATTGATCCGGATAGCCTAGGAACCACAAGTCCCAAGACAGCAGCAGCAGTGAAGCCGCTTGGGGCTCCACCATGTAAAGGCTGTATAGCGGACGTTTTCCTTCGCTAGTCGAAAGCCTGATTGTCTCTTCGAAATGGTTCGCTGACGATTGGAAATCCCCGACGGTCAATAACGTGCTGCCCATCACTCTATGAGCAACCATTGACAGCACGGGGTTGGACAACTCTCGTGACCGTGACAGAAATTCGTCGGCCATGCGGAGTGCGTCAGCATTTTTTCCACCCATCCAGAAGTATCCCCATTCCCCAAACAAGGCTTGGAAATACTCGGGGACGTTGCCGAGTCGCAGGCATAAGGTGCGCGCCCTAGAAAACGCTTCGCGGGTTTCGGCGGCGGTATACCCTTGAACGGCGATAAGCGGGATTCCCAGCGCCAACTGAATGTCGATCTCTTGTTTGGTCCGCTCAGGTGTCTCCGGCAAAACGTTGAGGAGCTGAAGGGCCTTTCGAAAGTTTGCAATCGATTCGACGTTGGCGGAATGCGCAAGCGCGCGTTGCCCAGACTTGAACCAGTAACGAATGGCTAGTTGGTGATTGCCTGCTTCTTGAAAGTGAAAGGCCAGGACTTCAGGTTGATTTTCAACCAGCTTCGGAAAGTCATGCTCTAAGATTGCCGCGATGTCCGCATGGATCTGCTGCTTCTTACTCCTAAGTAAAGAGTCGTAGATTGCATCACGCAACAACACGTGTTTGAAAGCGAAACGGACAAAAGGCGAAATGCCGACTCGATAGATGATGTCTGCCTGTTCGAGTAGCGAGAGGGCCGACTGCATATCTTCTGTGTCAATTCGTGCCGCAGCCGACAAGAGATCCTGGGAGAACTCACGTCCAATCACAGCCGCAATCTGCGCAACTCTGCGGCTAGGCGCAACGCGGTCGAGTCGCTCCATCAACGCGTCGCTCAGTGTCTCCGGAACCCTGAGCGATGCCGGATGTTCTGTGCGCCCGAAAGTCTCCCGTAAAGGCGTGCTCAACGTACTGCTTGTCAGTTCCTCTATGAACAGTGGGACGCCATCAGCCTTTTCAATAATTTGGTCGACTAGCTGTTGGGGGATGCTTCCGCCTCTCAAGAGATCTCGAATCATCGCCTTCACTTCGGTCTGCGACAATCGAGTGAGCGAATGTGTGGAGACGTTCGCGTGAGCTAACCACGTGGGGCGGAACTCGGGCCGGCATGACACAATGAGCAACACATGAGCATGGCTGATCCGGCTGATAATCAGTTCAAGCAGCTCAAGCGTCGATGGATCTAGCCAGTGCGCATCCTCGAAGATGCAGAGCGTGGGACGTTGCAAAGAAAATATTAAGAGCATGTCGACAAGCGTGCTGATCGTTCTGTTCTTTATTTGTTGCGGGGTAAGCTCCGACAGCTCGAGGTAATTCTCGGTAGAGATCGATAACAGTTTCGCAATCAGCAGAAGAGGCTCTATAGAGCTATCGGTCGAGCGCGGAAGGTACGCCTGTAGCTTTGCAATCTTGTCTGCATCGGTCTCACGAGCTGTTATCTGAGCCGCTTGTTCGATCTGCTCGATCACCGGAAAGAACGCGCTCTGACTGTGATACGGTGAACACTGATAGTGCAACAAGAGGTGCGGTTGCTCCTTAATATGTGATATCAATTCGTGGAGAAGCCGTGATTTTCCAACTCCCGGAATACCCGAAAGCAGTATCACTTGACCGTCACCTTCTTTGACTTTCTCCCACCTATCGAGCAGCAAGCGTAGTTCGCTTGAACGTCCAACGAGCGGGGTGAGAGATCCGGCATGCGCAGCCTCGAACCGGCTGGCGGCGCTTTTGGCCGCAAGTACGCGGTACACATGAACAGGTTCGGTTACGCCTTTGAGTTCCTGTAGCCCAAGGTCGTATAAATCAAAAGCTGCCGATACGAGACGCCTTGTCGATTCCGAAATGAGTACCGTATTGGTAGCGGCAAGGGCCTGCAGGCGCGCGGCAATATTGGGCGTTTCTCCCACCGCATCCATCGACCAGGAGCTGGTGCTGTTTCCAATCTCGCCGACAACAACCGGCCCTGAGCAAACACCAACCCGACAAGCCAGGTTAACTGGCCCTGAAATCTTCGTAACCCCAGAAACAATCTCCAGGGCCGCATGAACAGCGCGAATGGCGTCATCCTCGTGTGCGTGGGGCCAACCGAAAAATGCCATCACGCCATCGCCAAAATAGCGGGCGACCTCGCCTCCATAGCGTCTAATGGCCGTGCTGCACTCCCGGCGATACGCGTCAAAGAGTTTGTGGAGATCCTCAGGATCTAGCTTCTCCGAGAGCTGCGTAGACCCCACCAGGTCACAGAACATCACTGTGATCTGACGAAATTCGGCTTCGCGATGTTGCAGAAGGGAGATTGCGTTGATGGCCCTGAGCAATATCTTCCGGTGACCTAATGAGACACCGAGTTTTTCGAGATCATCTTCTGTCAAATCCGAAAGGACGGAGTATTCGATATTGTTTTCTGCGAACGTTTGGGTGTACTGGCCTAGACCGTGTCTACCCAGCCACTCGGCTAAGTCAGTCGTTGGTCTCGCCATTGCAGAGACCCTTACCTACGACCGCAGTTCAACTAAGAGGAAGTCGGGCTTGAGACTCATTATGTGGCCGCCTTGTTGATTCAGATCAGTGACCTTCGGCAAATAATACCACATAAGCACCCGTTTGACTGACGACATCGGAATCGGTGATAGACCTTGCTGGACGCCAGCGGCGGCTGCCTGCGATGCTGACCATGCCGGCCCGCTCCCTGGAATTCCCGTAGCGTTGGTCACGATAATCACAGGGCTAGCATTGGGCCTCCCGGTTTTCGCAGAACCAAAGTTGACGTGCGCAATCAAGCAGACCGCAACTGATTGCTTGCGGTCCAAACCGAACAACACACAAGCACCGATGTCCGCTTTCGGGGGCAAAGCGGACATTGTGATTGCACTGCGGAATGTCTGCTTTTGACCCAAAGCGGGCATTCGAGTCGAGCCCTGGACCTCTTCCTAAGACTGATTGTCGCGCGTACGATGTTTCTGCGTGGTCCTCTCGGCAGGTGAGTTGCAATATATGACGCGTAAGAGCATCAAAACGGGTGCGCAAGAAACTGTTGTAGACCAAAATTCTGGCTGGCGAGTTTGCCCATGCCGCCGCTGCGGCCGCGGCTACCGCTACGGCTGCGCCGGAAGTGGTCTGGGATAAGGTGGCCACGGCGATAGGGCAAAAAGCCCGGTTCCCGCACGAAGAAAAAGGTCGAGAAAAAAGTGGCTTTTAAGAAGCGCGCTATACTAAAGAATGAACGATTTTCGTTTTGGCAACGTCCGTGGCAACACGATGACAAACTTCGCTTCGTGAAGGCCCGCCAGAGACATCACAGCTTGGCTCCAGGCCGCAGAAACAGTTTTGCAAATGTATTTATTTACATCCAGAGGACGCGAAAATGTACAGGATGCCTACTCAGTGCTCGTGACGACTTTAAGCCGCGGCGTTTTGAGGTGCATGATATTTCGATAGGCCGCCAGATAGTCCAAGGCCATCCGTCGTGCTGTGAAACGCTGTTCGAAGCGCGCACGAATATTCTTGCGATCCAGTTCGCAGACCCGGTTGACCGCACTCACCGACGAGATCTCGTCTTCCACGATGAAGCCGGTGACATCATCTTCGACAATTTCGGGCACAGATCCACGGTTGAACGCAATCACCGGCGTGCCGCAAGCCATTGATTCTATCATGACAAGCCCGAATGGCTCAGGCCAGTCGATCGTCACCAGAAGCGCAATCGCTCCGCTCAAAAATTCGGATTTGTCTCGATCACTGATCTCGCCGATATATTCAATAAACGGCGGATCGAGAAGCGGCTTGATGGCTTCGTCGTAGTATTCCTGGTCCACACGATCGACTTTGGCTGCAATTTTCAAGGGTATTCCGCATCGTTTGGCGATCCGGATGGCGCGGTCAATCGATTTTTCGGGTGCGATACGACCGAGCACTGCGAGGTAGGCCGGCTCCAGCGGACGTGGCGTCAATAATTTCTCGGGAATCCCGTGATAGATCGTCTCGACCCAATTCGCTTGCGGGACAGGCCGCCGTTGTGAGTTTGAGATTGAAACAAGCGGTGTCGTACGAAATGTCCGGAATACCGGCTGGTGCTCCGGCAAATCAAGCCTGCCATGCAGGGTGGTGATGAATGGCGTCTGCTGCCGGGTAAAAAGTGAAAAAGGGTAATAATCCAGATGGAAGTGCAGCAAGTCGAATTCATGACTCAGCTGGCGCACTCGTTCCAGCATTACGATGTGCAAAGCGTTTGGGTCGCGAATAGAGCCGTCAAGCCGTAAGGCCTTTGGCCACGTCGCCTCAAGTCTGGCAGTGGTCCTGGAATCGCCGCTCGCGAACAATGTCACGTCATTGCCGAGGGTAACCAACTCTTCGGTCAACCAGTGAACAACTCTTTCTGTGCCGCCATAGAGTTTGGGAGGGATAGCTTCTGTCAGCGGAGCCACTTGCGCGATACGCATCGCTTGAACTCATTGATTTCTTGACTCATTGAACCTGAAAATTCTCATCCCGTGAAAATCCACCGATGTTTGGAACGTTTCCGGGGTCAAGATTGTTCCCAAAGTGAATTGAAGGGGGGTGTACGCGACATTGTCGCAGATCTCGCAAGTGGTGCTTCAGGCCGGTCGGGGTGCATGAATAACTTGACGAGCTACCAGGGTCGACCTTTTGCATTTATCAGCCGCTATTTGTGGCGGCACCGGCGTGCGCATGCGTTGATTGGGGCGGCAGTTACCGCGGCTGTCATGTGCGCCGTCGGTACGCAGTACGCAGTCAAATTTCTGGTCGATAGCCTCACGTCGGGGTTACCGCAGAGTGTTTGGGTAGCCTTCCTGCTATTAGGCGGGCTTATCGCTTCCGATAATCTGCTGTGGCGTGCCGCCAGCTGGGTCGCGAGCACAACTTTTGTCAAAGTAACCGGCGATGTGCGCCGCGATCTATTTTGGCACGTGACCGGGCATGCTCCGAGCTATTTTGCCGACCAGCTGCCGGGAACGCTTACCAGCCGCATCTCAGCAACCTCCAATGCGGTCTTTGCGATAGAGAATATGTTCGTGTGGAACGTGCTGCCGCCGTGCCTGGCGACACTCTCGGCAATTGCCTTGGTCGCAACGGTCAGTGCCCCGATGGCCGGCGTCCTGAGTGTTGCCGGGAGCGTAATTGTCATTGCCATGTTCCGACTTGCAGCTGCCGGAAAACCTCTTCATCACGATTTTGCCACCAAGGCTGCGGCCGTCGACGGGGAGATGGTCGACGTCGTCAGCAACATGCCCGTCGTCAAGGCATTCTGTGCGGTAAGACGCGAGCTTGATCGCTTCGGCGCGAAGGTTGATTGCGAAATGACGGCGCGCAGCCGAAGCCTTCGTTATCTGGAACGGCTGCGGATTGCGCACGCCGTGGTAACAGCCGCCTTCACGATCGGACTGGTCGCTTGGGCGGTTACACTCTGGCAACACGGCCAAGCCACCGCTGGCGATGTTGTTCTGACCTGCACGCTGGGATTATCCGTCCTCCATGCCACGCGCGACCTGGCGGTGGCGCTGGTTGACGTGACGCAGCATGTGGCGCGCCTCTCGGAAGCGCTTGAAACACTATTGGCCCAGCACCAGCTGCGGGATCACCCTGAGGCTGGTCCGCTTGTTAAGCGTGGCGCGTCCATCGAATTCGACAATGTCTCGTTCAGTTATCTTGGTGGACGCCGCGTTTTCGAGACATTCAGCCTTCGAATCGAATCGAATCAACGTGTCGGATTGGTCGGTGAATCCGGTGGCGGCAAATCGACTCTGTTCGCTCTGCTCCAGCGTTTTTATGATGTACAGGGCGGCCGCATCCTCATCGATGGCCAGGATGTTACTCGTGTTATTCAGGATAGCCTCCGTTCGGCAATCGCCCTCGTTCCTCAAAACATCTCCCTTTTCCAGCGATCGATTATGGAAAACATCCGGTATGGTCGACCCGACGTAACCGACGAGCAGGTATTGCAAGCCGCCAAAGCGGCACGATGCGAATTCATTGACTGGCTTCCTGGCGGCTTCGCGATGGTCGTCGGCGATCGCGGTGTCAAACTCTCGGGCGGCGAGCGCCAGCGCATCGCCATTGCACGCGCTTTCCTGAAGGATTCACCGATCTTGCTGCTTGATGAGGCCACAGCCTCACTGGACGGCGATTCCGAGGAAGCTGTTCGCGAGGCCCTCCTCCGACTAATGCAGAGACGTACCGTCATAGCGATCGCGCATCGGCTTTCAAGCTTGCGCAATTTCGACCGTATTGTCGTGCTACGGTCCGGTCGCGTGATCGAAGATGGCTCGCCGGATCAACTGATGAAGCGCAAAGGCGCTTACTACGAACTGATGTGCCGCGAAATGAATCGTCTGACCAGACGCGCCGCGTAACCGGATTGGCGCGCTACAGGCGTAGACGCGATTCATTGTCGATCTGCTGCGTTCGGACTGCGGCACTGTGGAACAATTGCCGATCACGCCGAGTTCGGCATTCGCTTTCCCTCTTCGGACACGGAGGGCTTCGTGCGCGTGAAGCGATCCGACATTGGCCTCGTCCTGGCTGCGATTCTGCTCGTAGCTCTGACGCAAGTCGTGGCAGCCACGGATAGTCCCAAACCTGAATCCTCACCTGCGGCGGCAGAACCTACCGTTACCGTGATTGATGGCGCGGCAGTGCGGGGAATCCTTGGCCGGACGGTGCAGGGGGCTGATGGCAAGGACATGGGTCGTATCGTCGACATCATGGTCGATCCGGGGGGGCAGGTGCGCGCCGCCATTATCGATTTTGGCGGTTTTCTTGGGGTTGGAAGCCGCAAGATTGCGGTAAGCTGGAACGCTTTGCATTTTGCCGGTGCGGTCAAGAAGCGCGACGACATAAAACTTGAGGCGACCCGGGATCAGTTGAAGGCCGCGCCTGAATATCGGGACGGCAATCCGGTTGTTGTCATCGGCTCAACCGGTGCCTTGGAGACGTTGGATTTTCCACCCGCAACGACACCGGAGAAATGACCTGTTTGCGCAAGCAACGCAACCTATCGATCATATTGAGAGAGCTGGTCACTCGGCTGCTGACACACCGCAGCGCCGCGGACCTTCGGTGCGCAGCACGCGCGGCCTCGATTGGTTCGTGTTTTTTCTTGCCGATGTGCAGACCGGTTTTGGCCCCTTCGTCGCAGTCTATTTGACGACGGAGAAATGGACCCAGGTTGAGATCGGCCTGATTCTTTCCGTGAGCGGGTTGACTTCGCTGCTTGGTCAGGTGCCGGGAGGAGCACTGGTCGATTGGGCGCGGTCCGAGCGATTGGTCGCCGGTCTGGCTGTCGCACTGATCGGCGTGAGTGCGTTGGCCTATGCCGTCTTGCCAATCTTTCCAGTCGTTCTATGTGCCGCGCTGCTCCATGCGGCCAGCAGTTGCGTGCTAGGCCCGTCGATTGCCGCCATCAGTCTGGGTCTTGTCGGCCGATCGTCGATCAGCCAACGATTGGGCCGTAATGCCCGCTTCGCCTCCATTGGTGCAGGAGTGGCCGCGGCGGTAATGGGTACATTTGGATATTTGTTGTCGAGTCGAGCCGTGTTCCTGGTGACAGTCGCTCTGGCGGTTCCGACAGTATTAGCGCTTGCGTGCATACGAGCGGACGATATCAACCCGGACCGGGCACACGGCGCCATCCCAAGAACGGATAACAAAGGTCCATCGACAACAAGCATTGCAGTTCTTGCGCGCAACCGGCCGCTGCTCGAGTTTGCCCTGATTGTGATGTTGTTTCAGTTCGCCAACGCGTCGATGCTTCCACTGGTAGGAAGCTTCATGACGACGCAGTCCGCTAGCTGGGCGCCTGCGCTGATCGCAGCCTGCATGATCGTGCCGCAGATTGTAGTTGCGGCAATGTCGCCGTGGGTTGGCCGGCGGGCCCAGAGCTGGGGACGCCGTCCGCTCTTGCTCATTGCCATCGGCGCGCTCGTATGCCGCGGAATGCTGTTTGCATTCGTGCGCGATCCGTATTTGCTCGTGATCATCCAGCTGCTGGATGGCATTTCTGCGGCGGTGCTTAGCGTTCTGATACCCTTGATCATCGTTGACGTCACCTATGGATCCGGCCACTTCAATCTCGCACAAGGATTTGTCGGCACCGCGACCGGGCTCGGCGCTTCCGTCAGCATGGTCTTTGCCGGGTATCTCAGTGATCACTTTGGCAACGAAATCGCGTTTTTGTCACTGACAGCCAGCGCGGCGACCGCGTTTGCTTTGGTTTGGCTGATGATGCCTGAAACCCGGCCACAGATAGCTCATGCACAGGAGTGACACTGCCGATTTCGGAAACATTGTGGTGCTTTGTAAAGGCCTGACAGATGAACCTAACGGACTCAATCGAACGAATTTTTACCGAATGCCCGCCTGGTTGGTAGAGACTAACCAACATGTCCCGCTATGGCCCTTAGCGGACATTACTGAGCGGCGGCCTGACTGTGGTCAGTTGTGCCATTGCTTCAGTTCTTCGCAGACTTATCGCCGGTCTCAGGTGAGGAATTTGGTTGTCGCCCGTTCACAATGGGCTTGTCGTCCTCATTGGACAAGATCCGCTCCGCCGCGCCCTCCAGATCTTCATATTGGCCGCTCTTGAGCGACCACAAAAAGGCAGCAAGTCCGGCCGCGCCCAAGACCAACGCAAGAGGAATGAGATAAAAAAAGTCTGTCATTGCCCGTCCTCCAGCGCAAATTGCCGCGAGGAAAGATTGCTTGTCCGCGAATCGTCTTTGCGTCGGTTTCTATGACCGTCGTTAAGGCGTAGTGCATTGGCAACAACAATCAATGACGACAGAGACATGGCCACCGCAGCGATCAGCGGCGTCACATATCCTAGGATGGCCACAGGCATCGCAACCGCATTGTAACCGACAGCGATGATCAGATTTTCTCGTACCAGCCGCCTTGCATTTCGGGCAACGGTGACCGCCTGCGGCACCGACAGCAGGCTCTCGCGCAGGAACACCAGATCGGCGGCGTTCCGACCGACATCGGCAGCGGATGCGGGTGCCATCGAGGCGTGTGCGGCGACGAGTGCCGGCGCGTCATTGAGACCGTCGCCAACCATAAGGACCTTTCGACCCGATGCCTCTATCGACGCGATATGGTTTGCCTTGTCGGCAGGAGATACGGGGGAATGGTGAGGAACGCCGAGCGCAGAGGCGAGTTGCCGCACCGGCTGTTCGCGATCGCCAGACAAGACCTCCACGGCAAGCCCATAAACTGCGAGTGCCGCGACTGCCTCGTGAACGCCCGAACGAAGCCGATCCACGAGCCGGAATGTCGCCAGACATCGGCCGTTCTTCGACAAGGCGATGGTGGCCATATCCGGAACCGATTGAGGCGCTTCCCCATCCGCAAGCGCCCACTCGGGTCGGCCCAGCCGATGCACGGTGGCGCCGATGCAAGCCTCCAGGCCCGAGCCCGGGTATTCGGACACGCTGGTCATTGAATTGGGCGTGCAAACGGGTCCTCGGTGTGCAGCAACCAACGCCCGAGAATATGGATGCTGCGAGTGCGATGCGATCGCGGCAGCCAGCCCAAGCGCGTCTGGATCGATCACGCTGCCGTCGACAAGCCGCGGCTCGCCAAGCGTCAGGGTGCCGGTCTTGTCAAAGACGACGGTTTCGACTTCGGCGAGGCGTTCGAGCGCACCGCCGTCCTTAAGCATGATGCCCTGTTCGAACAGACGCCGCGCGGCAACGACCTGCACCATGGGAACGGCGAGGCCGAGCGCGCAGGGACATGTGATGATTAGGACCGCTATGGCGATAATGAGTGCGCGGTGAACGTCTCCGGTTGCAGCCACCCAACCAATAAATGTCGCCACGGCTGCCACGTGAACCACGGGAGCATATAGCCGAGATGCTCGGTCTGCGATACGCCGGTACGTCGAGCGTCCGGATTCCGCCGCCTCCATCATCCGGATCATCTCGGCCAGGAACGAGTCCTTTGCGGCAGCCGTCGCGACGATCGTAAGCGGGCCCGTCAGGTTAAGCGTGCCGGCCTGAAGCAGGGAGCCTGCACCTGCCGTCTGCGGGATGCTTTCGCCCGAAACGAGCGAGCAATCAATGTCGGACTGCCCCTTTAACACTCGGCAATCGACTGGAACGCGTTCACCGGCCGTCAGCAGGATGGTCATGCCCGGCCCGATCTCGTCTAATGGAAGATAAATCTGCGTGCCGTCAGGCTGCAGGATGAGCGCGCCACGCGCAGTGAGCCGAGCAAGGCCCTTTACGGCGACTCGTGCCTTTTCCCGCATCATGTGATCGAGCGTGCGTCCAATCAGCAGGAAGAACAGCAAAGTTATCGCTGCGTCGAAGTAAGCATGTGGTCCCCGGTTTAACGTTTCGTACAGGCTTAGACCGAATGCGAACAGGACACCGATCGAAATCGGAACGTCCATATTGGTCTGGCCGTGGCGCAGGCTTTGCCAGGCCGAGCCGAAAAAAATACGTCCGCAATAGGCGACAGCGGGAAGAGCGATCAGCGCCGACATCCAGTGGAACAGGTCGCGGGTTGCCGGCTCCGCGCCGGACCAGATCGACACCGACAGCAGCATGATATTACTTGCCGCGAATCCTGCGACGGCAAGCGCGCGGACTAATTTCGCCACGGTATCGTCCTTGGAGTCCGTGACGGCATCATAGAGGTGCGCTTCGTACCCTATTCGGCTTAGTGACTCGAGCAGGGGCGGTGGCGTGCCGTCGGCACGCCAGCGGATCGTGACCCGCTTAGCCGAAAGATTGACCCGCGCCTGCTCCACTCCCGGCAGAGCATCGAGTGTCTTTTCGATCTTCTGAATACAACCGCCGCAATGGATCGTCGGAACGGAGAGGTCAGTCTGACGCAGGCCTTCGCCGAGGTCACGGCTCGCGAGAAGTATTTCGTCGCTTTTCGCTCGACGTCGATCAGTCATTACGTCGGCAAATTCGACACTGGGCGCGCAGCACGTCATCGAACTACTCTTGTGTTTTGCAGTTTGCTGGTGCCTGTCTATTTCCTTACCGCGCGGTATGCATGCCATGTGCCATGGCCGAGTATCGGGAAAACGACAATCAGACCAAGAAGGCCTGTCGCTAGGCTGATCAAAAAGAGACCCACCACGATCGCCCCCCAGGTCAGCATCACTGGGAGGTTGTTCCAGACCAGCGCCGTGCTCGTTCCCATCGCCGTGAGTGCATCGACTCGTTCATTGAGCAGCATAGGGATCGAGAACGCGCTAATGGCGAAAGAGAAAGCCGCGAACAATCCTCCGACCGCGCCTCCGACAAGCAGCATTGCCCATCCGGTGGGCGTGGTGAACAGCATGGGGACGATCTGGCCGAGACCGGGAAATGGCAGCAGTCCGAAGAACAGGGCATAGATGATGACCGCGGCGCGCATCCACACCAGCATCAGCAGACAGAGCAGAACGCCCGTGAACAGAATCTGTCCGCCCGATTTCGGCTTTACAAAAATCATGTGCGCGAGTCCGATCGGTTCGCCGGCGGCGATGCGACGGCTTTTTTCATAGAGACCAACGGCGAGGATCGGGCCTACCACCATAAACCCGGCGAAAGCCGGGAACAGAATGTAGTCCCAGCCGAACCAGAAAAGACCGACGACGATGGCGACCGAGACCAGGAAAACGAGCGCGCCGTAGCCGAGACTAGAGAGTGGTTGCACAATCAGGTCACGCCAACCTGCGGCGAGCCATGAGAAGGCGGCGGATGGAGCCAGATGACGGTTCCATTTGTCTTCCCGCGGCGCGCGGGCAACCACGGCTGGGATCTTCGTCATCGTCGGCCTCGCTCCGCTTCCACTACGCATTTATCAAGGCGTGCATGAGGACTTCGCCGCGCTGAACCGTTCGTGCGCTCCGTTGCCTTCCCCTTGCCGGACGTGTGCGACGCAATCCGGCTGGGATGTCATCGCGACGTAAACGAGATGGCCGTTGGCCGCAGCGAGGAGCAGCAGGGCCAAGCCAACCAGAACCCAGATCGCACCTTTCCGTTTCTGCACCCGCATGACCAGTACACGGCTCATCGGCCAGGCGACCTCAGATCGAAGATGTAGAGCGCCAGAATCTTGCGATCGACGGCGCTGAGTCTGTTTTCCCATGTCGGCATGTGACCCTGCCGACCGTTCCGCACGCTCATTAAGATCGACTGGGCGTCGCCTCCGTAAATCCAGACCTTGTCCGTCAGGTCGGGCGCGCCGAATTCAGTTTTCCCCTTGCCGTCGTCGCCGTGGCAACTGGCGCAGGTGGAGGCGAACGTCGCCTTGCCCGCTTCGAGCTTCGCCGGTGGAATCCGCTTTGACACATCAGGGTCGGACAGGGATTGGACGTAGTCGACCACGTTGTCCACGTCGGCGGGCTGTAATATCCGGTCGCGACCAAAGGCGAGCATTTGACCCGCGCGCGTTTTCGGATGGGCTGAATTGATGCCGACCCGGATGGTTTCGGCGATGGTTTCCGGATCGCCGCCCCAGAGCCAGGAAGTCGTTGTGAGGTTTGGAAAGCCTTTGCCGCCCTTCGCATCGAAGCCATGGCAAGGCGCGCAGTTATCGCCGAACAATGTGCGGCCGGTCTGGCGCACGATTGTCATCAGTTTTGGATCGTTTTGAATGGCCTGATAGCTCTCCGTTTCGATCCGTCGTGTCCAGGCCTCGCGTTCCAATGCCGCTTGTTTGAGCGATTCTGTGACGGTGGTGCGCTGGTCGATGTCCAGCAATCCCTTCGTATAGGTCAGACCGAGCGGCCACGCTGGCATGAGCACCCAATAAACGACAGAAAAGAGCGCCGTTACGATCAGGAAGAAATAGACTATCCGGGGCACCGGCGTGTTGAGTTCCTTGATGCCGTTCCATTCATGACCGGTGGTCGTGTAGCCGGTGTGGGGGTCGCGCTCTTCTACCGCCATGGCACGTCCTCGTCGCGAAGGATGGACTCCGCAGCGTCATCGAATTGTTTCTTGTTGGACGGCCAAAAGGCATAGACGACGACAATGAGGAATAGCCCGATCAGGTAGAACAGGCCGAAAGACTTCGAGAACCACACCAGCGTGCCGTGATCGATCTCCATGGTCACCTCTCGATCGCAGCGACGGGCTTATGGGCGGCATCGGTCAACCGTCCAAGGATCTGGAGATACGCGACAAGTGCGTCCATCTCAGTAAGCACGTCGGGCACGCCATCGAAGGCGCGAACATTCGTCGCCCGGCCGTAACGTTTGACGACGCCCTCGGCGAACGGCGTGTCGGGCGCAGCCTGTCCATAGGCATCGGATTGCGCATTGGCGATCATCTCGTCCGTGTAAGGCACACCGACCGCTCGAAGGGCCTTGAGGTGCAGTCCGAGGTCATCGCTCCGCAGCGCTGTTCTTGAGAGCCACCTATAGGCTGGCATAATCGACTGCCAGACCACCTCGCGGGGATTGTTCAGATGGGCAACGTGCCATTCGTCGGAATACTTGCCGCCGATCCGAGCCAAATCCGGTCCCGTTCGCTTGGAGCCCCACAACATAGGATGATCGTATTTGGATTCGATCGCGAGCGAGTAAGGGCCGTAACGCTCAACCTCGTCTCGCAGGGTGCGGATCATCTGCGAGTGGCAGGCGTAGCACCCCTCGCGGATATAGATGTTGCGTCCCGCAAGCTCGAGCGGCGTATAAACTCGCATATCGGGTACGTCTTCCACGGTTTGGCGAATAGTGAATAGCGGCACGATCTCGATAATGCCACCGATGCTGGTGACGCCGATGATCGCGAGCACCAGGCCGATTGCCTTGCGTTCCAGCCGATAGTGCAATCCGAACATCTGCGTCACTCTCCGGGCTGGAGCACGGGCGCGCCCGCGATCACCGGATCGGGGCGTTCCGCAATCGCTTCGCTGGGTTTGCGCGAAGCAGTGCGGATCGTCATCCAGATGTTGTAGCAACCGACCACTGCGCCAATGAGGAAGAAGAGCCCGCCAATTGCACGTGCGATGTAATAGGGACGCATCGCAACAAGTGAATCGACAAATGAGAAAGCGAGCGTCCCGCTTTCGTTGTAGGTCCGCCACATCAGGCCTTGGATGATGCCGGAGTTCCACATTGCGAAGACGTAGATGATTGTCCCTGCTACGGCGAACCAGAAATGGACCTCGACGAGCCTTGCCGAATACATGCCCTCCCTTTTCCAGAGCCAAGGCACCGACGCATAGATCGCCCCGAAGGTGATCAGCGCGACCCAGCCCAGCGCGCCGGCATGGACATGGCCGACCGTCCAGTCCGTATAGTGGGAGAGAGAATTGACGGGCCGGACCGCCAAGAACGATCCCTCGAACGTCGACAGACCATAGAACACAGCCGCAACCATCATGAAGCGTAGTGTCGCGTCATCACGGACCTTGTCCCAGGCGCCGTTGAGCGTCAGCAGCGCATTAGCAGCAGATGCCCATGAGGGGACCAGTAGCATCACCGAGAAGGTCATCCCGAGCGTCTGCACCCAATGCGGCAGCGCCGTGTAGTGCAGGTGATGCGATCCCGCCCACATATAGAGGAACGTGATGCCCCAAAAGCTGATGATCGACATCCGGTAGGAAAAGATTGGTCGGTCGGCGCGTTTGGGCAGGTAGTAGTACATCATTCCGAGGAATCCCGCGGTCAGGAAGAACGCGACCGCGTTGTGGCCGTACCACCATTGCGTCATGGCATCCTGGACGCCCGAGAAGGACGAGTAACTTTTGGTGTGTCCGAGCGACACCGGGATCGCGAGATTATTGACGATGTGCAAGACAGCTACGACCAAAATGAAAGCCATGTAGTACCAATTGGCCACGTAGATGTGCGGCTCCTTGCGCCGCGCTAGCGTGCGTAGGTAGATGATGAAATATGTAACCCAAACGATCACCAGCCAGATGTCGGCGTACCACTCCGGCTCGGCATATTCCTTCGATTGCGTGATTCCCATCATGTAGCCAGTAACTGAAACCACGCAGAACAGATTATAGCCAAGCAGAACAAACCATGGGCTCAGTTGGTCCGGGAGTCGCGCTCGGGACGTTCGTTGCAGTACATACAGCGACGTTGCGATCAACGCATTGCCGCCGAAACCGAAGATGACGGCTGTAGTATGAACCGGGCGAATTCGCCCGAAGCTCGACCAGCCGGCATCGAAGTTAAATTCTGGGTAGACGAAAAGCCAAGCCACCCAATCGCCGACAAACAGGCCGAACACGGCCCAGACCATGGCAAGGATGATGCCGGCTTTGGTTGGATCGTCGTAGTAGTGATAGCGCCGTTCTTCCGTGGGTTCGGGCAAATAGTATCCCGCAATGACGAAAAAGATTCCTGCAAGCGCTGCCAAAATGACCAGAGCGCCGTGCGCACCAAGTGGATCGTCGCGGCCGGCAACCGCCATTGCTAGTCCACAGACGGCGAGCGCGAGCAGGATGATCAGGGCAATTTGGCGCTCATTTTTGGTAAGTTGGCCGATCATCGAATTCGACCTTCAGGCCACGAGGAACTTTTATTTAACAGGAGTCTCTTGGTCGCAATGAACGTCGCGATAAAGGAAAGCAATTGAAGTCGGGGCACATTGATCTACCTCAAACTCCAGCAGTGCCCAGTGTGCGCGTTTTGCTATCAGGTCTAACTCGGTGACCGAGGCTGCGCCGTAGCGCTTTGACTCAATGCGTTAGTGCGCATTGAAAACAAATTAAGGCGAACTCCGCCCTGCGGAGTCGCCGGAACACCTTGTGGTTTTGCCGTTCGCCGGTAATTTGGTAGTATGTCACGGGACGCTGAGATCATGCCGCCGCTGCAGATCGGTTCGCCTGATTCCCGCCAATTTTTTTGGAAAGGACAAGCTTGGCGGTTTAACCATGATTCCAGACCCAAGTTGTATTCCGGCAACACATTTGAGCAAGATGACAGCCTACAGTTCTTCTTCCCTGCGTGACCATCTTTAAGCCTGCCTTGGTTCGCGTCTAGTCTTCAACGAGACGGAGGAGGAGGGGGTGAAGATCCCGCAGCAATTTGCTGTATTGGCGGCGTTGTGCCCAGCGGCCGTTCTTGGCGCTTGGATTGCTGTCGGGCTCGCTGGACTCGGTTCGCCCAGCATCGAGAGCACAAGCGGGCTGATCGAGGTCGGTCGGGAAACACCTGCGATCGCCCGCGCCGAGCGCGTCGAGGCACCTCAAGCAATCCCACTGGCCAAGGATCGTGTCTCCATTACCGACACGGGGAATGGCAGCGCTTTGTCCGAGCCTCTTCCGATGCCGCTACCGGTCACGCCAGCGCGAATCGCTTCGCTTAAGGCGCCTGATCCGGTGCGAAGCGAAGCCAAGGAAGCAACCGGCTCGGTCAAAGTCGCCGACACCGGAAGCAGCACCGCTTTGCCCGATCCTCGAGCGATGCCGGCGCCCGCAACGCCATCTATGCAGCTGGCGGCGGTGAGTCCGACTGATCCGGTGCAGAATGCCACCAGGCCGGCCGTAAGCTCAGAAGCGCTCGATGCGTGCCCCGACGCCTGCATCGACCAATACCTCTGGTCGCTGTACGAGCGGACGCCGAAGGTCGACACCGTCAAGGTGGAGGAGCGGATCAAGACGAAGGTCAAGATCAAGGGCAAGACGCGGACCGTCGTCAAAACTCTGACGAAGTACGTCACCCAGGATTTCGCGTGGAAGGATCCGACAGCCGCGCAGAAAGCCGGCATGTCGTTGAAGGATTACGTGATCGGAGGCATGAATCGGCCCTTCAAACGAAAGCTCTACGATGCGCTTCGCGCCATGGAACAAGCCGGATTTACGCCTGGGATCACCAGTGGATTCCGCGACAATTACCGGCAAGAGCTCGCCAGCGGCAACAAGGCTGCGGCGGACAGCTCGTACCATGGCGGGAGCCGCCGCGGTGGCTATGGCAATGGGCTTGCAGCCGATCTTGTGAGCGTGAAGGGCGAGACACGTGCAGAGAGATGCGCGTCGAGTGAAGTCCTGTGGAAGTGGATCGATGCGCACGAAAAGGAGCTTGGGATCGGCCGTCCGTATCTCGACAGGGATCCACCGCATGTTGCGGCGATTGACGGCAAAGAATATGCCGATAAACGTGGCGCCGCGAAGGCGCGGATCGCCGGATTGAAAAAGCAATCGTCGTCATCGAACCGAAAGTGAACACAGTTGTGAGCGTTGGATGTCGGCAGTAGTTCTCCGACGCATCATCAGAGTTGTCCGCTCCCTGTTACTGGCAGCGCTTGCCGTTTGCGTGCTTTCGGCAGGGACGCCTGCTCATGCCCGATCCCCGTTTTGGCCCCAGTTCAAATTTTGGTGGGGTGATCACCATTTCCGGCACAAGCATCAACACAAGCGCACAAAATCTGATTTGGCGAAGAAGCCTCAATCTCAAGACGCTTCCAAGGCTCCTCTTCAGATCATCATCTCGATCGCGGATCAGCGGATCTCGGTTTACGAAAACGGGTCACTGATCGCACATTCTTCGGTATCGACGGGTGTTGAGCGTCATCCAACGCCTCTCGGCGTCTTCAGCGTAATCAGTAAGCACAAATGGCATCGCTCAAACATTTATAGCGATGCGCCCATGCCTTACATGCAGCGCATAACCTGGTCGGGCATAGCGCTGCATGCGGGCGACTTGCCCGGCTATCCGGCGTCACATGGCTGCATCCGCTTGACAAAGGACTTTGCCATTCGACTTTGGCATCTTACAAAGCGGGGCACGCGCGTAATTATCGCGCGCGAGGATATTCAACCCGTCGAGATAGCTAACCCGCAGCTTTTTGTGCCGAAGCCAAGAGTTGCGTCCGCTTCGCCGGAAGCCGGCACTGCGACCCTCGTGAGTAATGACAATGTCACAGGTGCGACAACGCGTGCCCCGCTAATATCGAACAATGACGAGGGCACCAAAACCTCGGACGTGGCTCCCGCGGGAGCCAGGGCTCAAAAGGTGGTGCCAATCTCTGTTTTTGTGAGCCGCCAGTTGAGCAAACTGTTCGTGCGAAAGGGATTCACGCCCCTCTTTGACGTCCCGATCAAGATCCGAGATCCAGCGGAACCGATGGGAACGCACGTTTTTAGTGCAATGGAATTTCAGAACGAGGGCACAGCGATGCGCTGGACCGTCGTGTCGATTCCCGAGAAGTCTTCTCTCAATCAAGGGAATCCACCTAAGTTGCACAAAGGATCGCCCATCCCGGGCAAAGCAAGCGCCGCCCTGGAGCGCGTCGAAATAGCGCAAGACGTGGTCGATCGAATTTCTGAATTACTGACGCCCGGCTCGTCGCTAATCATATCCGACCACGGCATCAGCCATGAGACCGGCAGAGATACGGATTTCATCGTATTAACGCACTGAGAGCACGCGCCTAGCGCCTGGGCAGCGGATGCGCCGCTTCCAGCGTCTGAATATCCTGCGGTGTTAGTGTCAGTGAGAGCGCAACGGCGTTCTCCTTCACATGCGCAACCGAACCGGATTCGGGAATTGCAATGACATTGCCGTTACGGATGGTCCAGGCCAGAGCGACCGCGGCCGCCGAGCAGCCATGCTCCGTGGCGATAGGTCCAAGCGCAGGATCACGCAGCAACTTGGCGCCGGGGCCGCCGAGGGGCGAGTAAGCCATTATCGGCATGCCGTGCCGCTCGCACCAAGGCAACACATCACGTTCAATGTCTCGGTCGCCGATACTGTAAGGCAACTGATTGGT
>Ga0081455_10002930_pt1 | contig 20008 bp, 18 predicted proteins | sample TabmetS3T2R1_FD_70207 | JGI IMG/M metagenome (GOLD analysis project Ga0081455, IMG submission 70207) | Tabebuia heterophylla rhizosphere microbial communities from the University of Puerto Rico - S3T2R1 | ecosystem: Host-associated > Plants > Roots > Rhizosphere ... | reverse complement strand
TTTCCCTCCTCGCTAGCTGTCAGTACCTAGAGCTGTTTTGATACTGACGACTCACAGCCTGGTTAGTTGGCGATTGCCGCGACTAGAGGGAGGCCGTAGATGCACCCACGGCTCAGCTGAGCGAAGCCGCGTCGAGCCTCATCGAATCCGTATTTGGCTTGACCCAAGGGGGAGGCGGCGGGAATCGAACCCGCGCAAGATTTCCGTCCCGACGTTCGATCTGGCCGCCTGAGGCGGGCATCCACCGCATGGGCCGGCACGCCTGGCTCCCTGCTTCCGTTCCCGCCAGACGAGGAGTAAGGTCGGACCGCGAAGCGTTGCCGCATCGACCTCAAGGGGGTTGAGCGCTTCATGGAACGCATCACCAAGTTCATCACGAGCCTGGGAGGAGTGCTGACGAGCCTTGCCGCGATCGTGGGCGGCGTGGTCGCGCTCTACGTGGCGTTCGGCGGCGGCGACAAGAGCTCGAACCCTCAGCCTCCTCCGACGGTCACCACGACGTCGAATGCGGCGCTCGAGGACTGGCGGAGCGACGCGGAGTCGATTTGCCGCGTCGCGGACAGCCAGGTCATCGCGCTCGGCCCAAGTCCCGCCGCGACCGACGACTCCGACGCGCGGATTACGTGGCTTCAGAACGTGATCCCGATCGTGGCCACCTACACGAACCAACTGCGCGCGCTCGACAAGCCAGCCGAAGCGCAAGTCGACATCGACCGCCTGCTGGACACGATGGACAAGGTGACCGATTCGGGCCAGACGATGGTCAACGCGTACCAGGCGCTCGACATCGAGACGACCAACACTGCGCGCCTCGAACTCCTGGGTGCGATCGACGACATGCAGCGCCAGATGGCAGAGCTGGGCCTCAAGCGCTGCCTCACCATCTGATGGTCCTCAGACTCCCACGTCGCTACCGACCTTAGGCGCGTAGCCGACCTCGGAGCAGCGTCGCTGCTGTGGATGCAGGGCGCTTGACGGCGCGTGAGGCAGGGAGGGTGTCGTCTGACGAGCGGCGCCCTTCCGCTTTCGATCAGTCGGCGGCGGGGCGATCCCGAACGGTCGATCAGTCCGAGGCCAACGCGACGCAGCTGGCGACGATAGAGATCATCCAGATTACGAGCGCGATCGCCACGAAGATCATGAGCCAGCGCAGCACGCCGTTGACGTACGTTTGCACGGGGCCGAACTCGGGCTTCTCGGGCTGCTCTTGCGGCGGCCACGGTCCGCCCGTGTCCGGGTCGACGCCAATCTCTCTCATTCTCTTGCGGGTGCGCGCAGTAACCCAACGTTCGTGCGCCTCGAGCCAGGCGTCATCGACCGGGCCGTCGGGGATCGAAGTTGGGGTCGATGTAGTCCGGGTCGTGGTCCGTCGGCATAAAGAAGGTTGGGGTCGGACGCGTCGCCCTCCTCCCGTGGCCGCAGACGGAGAAGGGGCGCCCCCTTTGAAGATCCGACCCCACTCGTCCGTATCCGTTTTGGTCTCCGGGAAAACGCCGAATCCCTAAGACGGGCGGTCTGGAGAGGCGTATAACCATGCCGGCGCGCCTCTGCCACTGCGGACGCCCCGGCCGTGCGCCTCACACCATCCGCAGCCCAAGCCCCACTTCTCCGATCGCATGGTGGCATGGCAGGTGTGCGCGGAAAGCGGCGCTTCACCGTGATGGCGACCGTTGTGTGCGCTGCGGCGCCACCCCACCGAAACGTTACGGCTACATTCACCACATCGTTCCTAGGGCGTTGGGAGGCTCCCACGCGCTCGGGACCTCATCACGCTCTGCGACGTCTGCCACCCGCTCGTGGAGCGTGGCAAGGGGACAGCGGAGGCGGCAAGTTGTGGAGGAACGGCCGCGACTGCTACTCGATCGCCCGATGATCTTGAAATCGGAGCAAGGTTGCGCGGCTACCGTTGCAAAGACCTTGTCGGCGGTGGCGTCATCACCGAGCCGGACATGCCATCTCTCTCCACCACGGAGACGGATGTAAGCCACGTTCTTATGGGTGAATCAGAATTTCGCGAACCTCGCACGAGTTGATCCACGGCGAGACCCTCTCCTCAGGCGTCAAAATGTTCTGCTGTTCAGGCCCCGGGGTGACGACGACGGTCGTTGTGTTTCGCAAAGGCCCTGGACTCGAGCCGTACTGGACGGAGGAGTGGCGTCGATACGTCGGCGATCCGTCGTCTCGGTTCGGACGGACACTAAGACTTCTCGCGCGCCTGGCCCGCGTCGGCTATAGGCCTCGATTGCATGGCCCCCTGAGCCAATCCTCGAATTGGCGGACCGAAGCATTGGCCTTGGCGGCGACGGGCCGTCGCCCGCCGCGACGGCCCGTGCCAAGGCTGGCGGCTCTCTCAGCTACTGGTCGATCTTCTCGCCTGCCGGTGAGAGCACGTTCCACTCGGCCCCATACAGGTCGAGTCCCTGCCCGGTCGTGTCCCCGGGCTTCGCGTCTCCCGCGTAGTAGTAGAGCGGATGACCGTTGTACGTGATCTCCGTCGTCCCGTCGGTGCGCTTCGTAGTACCAAGCTTCGCGGCGGACACGCCATCGGCGGCCTCGGGATTGCCCGTCGTCGTGAGCGGCGGCCAGAGGGATGCGCAGGCACCATCGCACGTGCTAACGGTGGTCGTGTCCTGCTGGAACAGGTAGAGCGTTCGGCCGCGTGCGTCGACGAGGATGCGACCCAGCGGCGAGTTCGCGACGGCCACCTTGGCCGCTCCGGCGGACGCTTGTGGAGGATTGTTGGTGGCAGAGCCGTAGGGCCCTGAGGAATTCGGTGCGCCGCTCGCCGATCCGCCGCAGCCCGCAGCGATGAGCGCGATACCAATCGTTACAGCGGTGGCGATGAGGAGTGTGAACTTGCGCTTCATGAGAGTTCCTTTCGTGTGAGGGGAATCAGGGGTACGGGTTGCATGTCGGATCTGAAGGCGAAGGGAGTCCACGCCTGCGGGTCCGGCGGGGCCACCGGTCGAAAAGCCCCGCCATGCTTGCTGGACGCCGTTCATCTACGGGACAAGCGCGCCGTCCACGAAGAGCTGAATCACGCCAGCGGCCAAGGCGCTGGAATCCACAATGTCCGTGCCCGCGAGGGTGTTGAGCTCGACCCGGTCGTTCGCAGCCTCCGAGTGGAGGATCCCGATCGTGGGAGCGAGGCCGCCCACCTCGACGTCCCCCGCGTTGCCGCTCACGTCGATCGTGTCGTCGCCGTTGGTCCCGTTGACGACGACGCGGTCCGCCTGGCCGTCCCCGATTGCCCCGCCCAGCGTGCCGGCGAGGTCGAGGTTCACGTTCCGGACGTCGGTGCCGGTCAGGTCGTTGACGGTGACGACGTCCGCGCCGCCGAGGGCGGGGACGTCGATTCGCTCGACACCGCGGGTGTCCATGGTGATCGCTCCGATGTCGCGGAAGAAGCGAAGTCGGCGCCCATTCGCGGACAGGTCGAACTGTTCGGCGATGGGGGCGCCGTTGAAGAGCATCGTGTCGGCCCCGTCCTGTCCCTCCACGACGTCGCTGCCGTCGCCCGGATCCCAGACGAAGGTGTCGGCGCCATCGCCCATCAGGCCCACATCGGCGCCGCGGTTGCCGTCGATCGAGTCGCGCCCGTCGCCGCCCCGCAGCGTCTCGGCTCCGGAGCCTCCGGCGAGAGTGTCGTCTCCGTCTCCACCGCGAAGCGTCGTCGTGATACCGGCGTTGACCGCCCCGTTGCTCTCGTCGATGCGCACGAGGTCGCCGCCTCCGCCGCCGTTGACGGCGATCTCCGCGATGTTCGCGCGCTCGAAGCGGAAGTCGGCCGAGCCATCGTCGCCGAGGTCGACCTCGAGAATGCCGGGCTCGCCGGCCTTGATACGAAGCGCGATGTTGTCGCTCGCGTCAGTGCCGTTGACCCTCAACACGCCGTGCGTAAGCCTCGAGGTTGCGGCGCTCCCCGGGCCGGCAGCAATCGCTGATGCGATGGCGACGGCAGTCGCCGCGGCTGCCAGCCGTAGGGCGCGCGACTTCATCTTGATTCGAATGCTGTTGCTCATCTGTGCACGTCTCCTTTCGAGTGGGCCGCGGGTGCGGCCCGAGGACTCGGTCTCTTGCGATGGTGGTGACGGCGGACGTGCGTTCGCACCGTGGCGACCCCCCTGTTTTTCCGGTCGTCTCCACGGACGACAGTCGTGACTTTCCGCGTTCGGGCAGTAGGCTTTGAGGCCAAATGAAAGTGGCCGCCGCCACCGCACCGCTCCTCGAGCGGAACGAGCAGCTGGCGCGGATCGAGTCAGCACTGGCCGAAGCTCGCGCGGGGCGCGGGACGTTTGTGGTGATAGAAGGGCCCCCCGGGATCGGCAAGACGGCGCTGCTCGCGGCGGCGCGGACCGCAGCGGCTGACGGTGGGATGCGCGTGCTTCGGTCGCGGGGAGCCGAGTTGGAGCGCGATTTCGCCTTTGGCGTGGTGCGTCAGCTGTTCGAGCCGCCACTGGCCGAAGCACCGGAAATCGAACGCGCCGATCTACTCGAAGCCGCTGCTGGCGTGGCGGCCAACCTGCTCGACCTTCCAGGCGCACCCGTTACGGACGGCCCACCTACCTCGGGCATCGATCCCTCGTTCGCGGTCCTGCACGGCCTCTACTGGCTGTGCGCGAACCTTGCCGCCGCGGGCCCGCTCTGCCTGGTGGTCGACGACGCACACCTGGCAGACGCTGCGTCTCTCCGGTACCTGGCCTTTCTGCTCACGCGCCTCGAAGAGCTGGATGTCGCGCTCGTCGTGGCGATCCGCCCACGAGAAGCGGGCACCGATGCTGAGCTGCTTGCGACGGTGACGGCCGATCCCTCCGCTGAGGTAATCCACCTCCCTCCACTCACATCCGAAGCAGTTGCGCAGCTAGTGCAGTCGAGGCTCGGCGGGATTCCGGATGCGTCCTTCGTGGAGGCGTGCCTGCAGACGACAAGAGGTGTGCCGTTCCTGCTGCGCGAGCTCATCGAGGCACTGAGCGAGGGACGGATCGCTCCGACCAAAGAGGCTGCGCACCACGTCGAGAGGATCGGAGCGCAGACGGTCGGCCGCTCGATTCACCTCAGGCTCCGTCGGCTGCCGGACAATGCCAGGCGGGTCGCGCGGGCGGTGGCGGTCCTCGAGCAGAGCGATCTTCTCCATGCGGCGCGACTCGCGGCCCTCGACGAGGATGACGCAGCCGAAGCAGCCGAACTACTGACGACCGCGGGGATCTTCGAAGCTGGACGGCCGCTGACGTTCAGCCATCCGATAGTCCGTAGTGGTATCTACTCGGAGCTCACCGGCGCAGAGCGCGCACAAAGCCACCGCCGTGCCGCACGACTGCTCGCCGAGCAGCCTGGCGCGAACGAACGGGTCGCCAAGCATCTGCTGATCAGCGAACCGGCCGCCGACGGCTGGGTCGTCCAGCAGCTCCTCGAGGCTGCGCGCGCGGCAGAAAGGAACGGCGCTCCCGAGTCAGCAGCCCTCTTTCTACGCCGAGCGCTCGCTGAGCCGCCACCGCCGGGCGACCAGTCGCGATTACTGCTCGAACTCGGGATGGCCGAGGCGAGCGCCGGGATCGCCGGCTGGCCCGAGCACTTGCAACAGGCGTTGGAGGCCGCCCCGGACGCCGCGGCAACCGCTGGCACAGCGATGGTGCTCGGACTCGCATTGAGCCGCGCTCAGCGGTTCGCCGAGGCAGTCGAGGTTCTTGAGCGTGCATCATCATCGCTGGGCTCTAGCCATTCTGAGCTCGCGCTCCCGCTCGAGGCTGCAGCCGTCATGCCGGGACTAAACGATCCCGTGACCGCACCTTCGGTGGCCTTGCGCGCTGAGACCTTACGCCAGCGGGCCGCTGATCATCCTGCCCCACCACCTGAGCTGCTGGCCGTGGCCGCATTTACGTCCATCCTCACGAACGAGCCCGCCGAGGTCGGCGCGGAGCTCGCGACCCGTGCGCTTCTGGCCGGGGTCAGCGCACGCTCAGGCTCGGACAGGCCGTGGTTCGCTGAGCTAACTTTCGCGCGGGCCATACTTGCGCTGCTCTTCGCCGAGCGGTATGGGCAGATGCGACCCCTGCTCGACGCTTCGATTGCGCAGGCGCGGGCGACGGGCGACGGGGGCCGGCTTGCCGTAAGCCTGGCGATCCGCGGCTGGCTCGCGCTCCGGCGGGGTGATCTGCGCGCCGCCGAGGCAGACACCCAGATGGCCCTTGCCGCAACCGAGGTCCCTGCACCACCCCTCTACCGCGTCATGAACGGCGGTGTGCTCCTGAAGGCGCTCGTCGAGCAGGGTGAGCTCGATATGGGAGAGCGGGCGCTCGCGACACTCGACCCGGAAGTAGACAGCGGAATGGTCACGGCCGCACCTCTTCGCCTAGCCCGCGGCCGGCTGAGGGTCGGCCAGGGACGAGTCGCCGAAGGGCTCGCGGACTTCCTCGGGGTAGGGGTCGGCCTGACGCGTGCGATGGTGACCTGCCCGAGTTACGTCCCCTGGCGATCGGATGCCGCGCTCGCCTATCTGACGCTCGGCGATCTCGAATCGGCGGAACGCCTGGCAGAAGAGGAGCTTCAGTCTGCGCGGGCATTCGGCGCCCCGCGCGCGCTCGGCGTTGCCCTGCGTGCCGCCGGCGTGGTGGCCGGCGGTGACCGTGGAGCCTCGCTGCTCCGTGAGGCCATCGACGCGTTCGAGCGCGGCGACGCCAGGTTGGAACGAGCGCGCGCAATCGCTGACCTCGGCGCAATGCTTCGGAGACGCAACCGCCGCACCGAAGCGCGAGAGCTCCTCCGCGAGGCACTCGACGCCGCCCACCGCGCGGGCGCCAGACCCCTCGCCGAATATGCGGAGACCGAGCTTCGCACAACCGGTGCGCGCCCCCGCCGCGCTGTCCTCACGGGGCTCGACTCGCTGACTGCCAGCGAGCGCCGGATCGCCGAGTTCGCCAGCAAGGGCCTCACGAACCGCGAGATCGCCCAGACCCTCTTCGTTACCACCCGCACGGTCGAGGGTCACCTCACAAGCATCTTCCGAAAACTACAAGTGGGCTCGCGGAACGAGCTTCCCGCCGCGCTTGGGGCTGGCTTCCCGGTTCCGGCGTAGCGCCCGACAAAAACGCTGTTTCAAGGTCTCGGGCCGGGTCCCGTTCTGTTGACAAAGAAGACAACTCGAAGCGACACGTTTCTGAGACAGACGGAGCGCGATTTCATGCTTCCTCGTCGCACCTCACGAACCATTGCATCAGCAGGGGTTTTCGGGCGTTTATACGAGTGGACTTCCACGGCTCCATACCCACCGCACGTTGGAGCTCGTCCTCCAAGTTCTTCGTCAGAAGAGGCGCCGCTTAGCGGCGCTCTTTTGTAGAGCGCTCTGACGGACTCGAACCGTCGACTCAAATCGAGTTGCGCTCCGACTCGACTGCTGTCACCTTCCTCTCTATGCGAGTCGCACTCATCGCCCGCCGTCCGACCCCGACAAACGAGGCGCTGGCGCTGAGTCGAGTCGCGACCGTTGACTGGGAGCTCATGTCGCCCGAGGAGGCACTCGGGGTCCTGCGCTGCGGGGATGCCGCGCTCGGACGCCTGGACGTGCTGCCGACGCTCGACGGCACCGACGACGGGCTCTGGGCCCTCGGAGGGCTCGCCGCCAGGGGAGTCGCCGTCCTGAACGACGCCGGCTCGCTGCTTGCGAGCCACGACAAGCTCCTCACTGCTCGACTCCTGCACCGGGCGGGAGTTCCGCATCCGGGGACGCGCCACCTGCGAGCGGACCGTCCCTTCCCCGCCCTCCGCCCGCCGCTCGTCCTGAAGCCCCGTTTCGGAAGCTGGGGGCGAGACGTCTACCGGTGCGACGACGAGCGCTCGCTCGCCGCGACGTTCGCGCGCCTCCGCGGGATCCCGTGGTTCAGGGAGCAGGGTGCACTCGTGCAGGAGCTCGTGCGGCCCCAGGGCTACGACCTGCGCATCCTCGTCGCCGGGGAGCGGGTGGTGGGTGCCGTCAACCGCGTCGCCGCCGCGGGCGAGTGGCGGACGAACATCTCGCTCGGAGGCGTCCGCAGACCGGTCACCGATCTCCCTACGGACGCGTGCACGCTCGCCCTCGCCGCCCCTAGGGCCTCGGGAGCCGCGCTCGTGGGAGTCGATCTCCTTCCCACCCCCGAGGGCGGCTGGACGGTCGTCGAGCTGAACGGCGCGGTCGAGTTCTCGCACGAGTACGACCTCTCGGGCGACGTCTTCGACACGGTCACTTGCGAGCTCACCCGGCTCGCGCTCGATCGCGTAGCGGGCGGGGAGCCCGTCTCCGCGGCGGCAAGCGGGCTGTCCCCTACTGGTCCGCTCGAAAGTCGAGTGTGAGCTGGTTCGACTCAGCCCGCATCAGGACGCGCAAACAAAGATCGGTGATTTGTCCCTGGAGCAGCTGCTGCGGCCCTTCACGCCGGAGCCAGAAGCGTCGGCGGTGAATCCTTCGTTGTCCAAATTGGCAATCGCCAATGACACAGATATGACACAGCTCGAGCGCGAATCAGCGTGAATGGTCGTGAAGCTCTTTTCCCCAGCCATGACAAAGTGCCCGCAAATCGTGACGTTCCGTGAGGCACAACGAAACGGCGTGGAGAGGCGAGAATCGTCCGAATCTGGATCGCACCCAGGAGGTCGCCGGTTCGAGTCCGGCTAGCTCCATGAAAACCGCCGCAAATCGGCGGTTTTCTCTATGGGGCAGAGCGCCTGACACCATCCAGGCGCTCGTCGCGCAGATGCACTCAGATGGACTCAGCTGCACCGCAAGAGCGCTGTGACCGTCACCGCAAGACGTCGTTGTCCGGAGCAGATGTTGGGGGAATTATCGGAGGTTGCCGCTCACGTGCGATCGAACTTGAGCTCACCGAGCGTCAGCTGGATCCGGACGACATCATCCTGCGATCGGCGGCCAGGTCGAGATGGCGAAGCGAACGCGCCCCTCGACGACGAGCGCGTCGATGCTGCAGCCGCCGTCACGCAGACGCCAAGCCTTCCTCTATCGGGCTGCCGGGCGGGTCAGAGCCTGGCGCTGTAATCGCGGCTCAGGTGAGCGGAACAGGTCGCTCGCGCTGGATGCGCGGCGAACCGCGAGAGGCGAGTCCACACATGAATTCAGGGGTCAGTGTTTGCTGCCTCAGCGGCCGGATGCGACAGAGAAGAACTGCTCGCAGATCGTGCGGCCGATGTCGTTCCACTCGGCGATGTGCTCTCGCGCCGCAGCGATATAACGGTCGGGTGGGACGGGCGGGTCCTCGTACGCGTTGATCCAGCGGACTAGTTGGTCGAAGCCCACCTCGGGATGGAACTGGACGCCCCAGGCGGCCTCGCCTGTGCGGAATGCCTGCGGGCAGACGCGGTTCCGTGCGAGCTCGACCGCCCCCGGGGGAACGCCTGCAGCGTACTCGTGCCATTGGAACGTATCGAAGCGGTGGGGGAGCGCCGAGAAGACGGCATCGTCGGAAGCCGCCTCCGTCAGCTCGACCGCGAACCAGCCGATCTCCGGCTCTGGCGCGGGCTCCACCTTGCCGCCGCCCGCAAGGGCGAGGAGCTGCGCGCCGAGGCAAACGCCGAGAGTCGGCACGCTGGCCGAAAGCGCTGCCTCGAGGTAGGCGATCTCGGCTGCGAGCCACGGATGCGCTTCGTGCTCGTGCGGGTGCATCGTGCCTCCGAAGCTCATGACCGCGTCGTAACCCTCGGGCGGGCGCCTCGGCCGCTCTCCGTGGTGAAGGCGGACGTCGGTGACGCGGACGCCGAGTCGCGCCAGGATCCCGCGGAAAAGCGAGGGGCCGCCGCCGTCGCCGTGCACGAGCGCCACGATCTCCATCCGGCGAATGTATACAGTCGCCCCCATGAGACGCGCGCACATCGAGATCGACGGCCGGCCGACCTGGGGCACTGTCGAGGGTGACGAGATCGTGCTCGCGGACGGCCGCTCGGTCTCGGATGGGGATGCACGGTACTTGCCTCCCGCCGAGCCGACGAAGATCGTCGCCACCCATCTCACCTATCGGAGCCGGGCCGAGGAGTACCGCATGGCGCGCCTGCCGTCCGAGCCGTCCTACTTCCTCAAGCCGCCGAGCTCGCTCGCCGCCCACCGCGCCCCGGTCGCCCGCCCACGCGGCTGCCGGTTCCTCAACTACGAGGGTGAGATCGCAGTCGTCATCGGCGAGCGTTGTCTCGGCACCTCTCTCGACGATGCCCTGCACTACGTGGCCGGCTACACGGTGGCGAACGACTGGGGCGTGCACGACTTCCGGCACGCGGACCGCGGGTCGATGCTGCGCGTCAAGGGACAGGACGGCTTCTGCCCGCTCGGGCCCGCGCTCGTCGACGCCGACGACGTCGACCCGGAGGACCTCACTATCAGGACGTTCGTAAACGGGGAGCTCGTCCAGGACGGTCACACCGGACGCGACCTCCTGTTCTCGTTCGCCCACCAGATCGCCGACGTCTCCCGGCTGATCACCCTCGAGCCGGGTGACGTGCTCCTGACCGGGACACCCGCGAACTCCCGTCCCGTCGAGCTCGGAGACATCGTGGCCGTCGAGGTAGGCGGCATCGGGCGCCTCGAGAACCACGTCGTCGAGCTCGACCGCGACCTCGCGCCCGTCGGCGAGCAGCCGGCCGTGACGGCGAACACACTCCACGTCGCGCTGGCCATCCCCGAGGACGAGGCCGAGCTCGAGGTTGAGAGACAGTGAGACGCCAGCTCGAGATCAAAAGTGTCGTCGACCAGGTGCACGCGGAGCTGCTCGAGCGAATCGTGGCCGGCGAGCTTGCGCCGGGCTCGCGTCTCCGTCAGGAGGCGCTTGCCGATGAGCTCGGCGTCTCGCGCACACCGCTCCGCGAGGCGCTCGCCCGGCTCGTCAGCGAAGGGCTCGTCGAGTTCGTCCCGAACCGAGGCGCCACGGTCGCCCGGCGCGACTTCACGGATATGGAGGAGGCCTGGCGCGCACGTCTCGTGATCGAGCCCGGCGCCGCCCGCCTCGCGGCCGAGCGGAGCGCCGACGAGGAGATCGAGCGCATGCGGGAGTTAGTCCGGCGACAGCGGTCTGTCGCTGACGACGTCACGTCAAGCTTCGCGCTCAACCGAGACTTTCACCTCACTCTCGTCGCCGCTTCCGGAAACACGCACCTGCTCCAGTTCAGCGAGCTTCTCTGGTTGTCCCGAATCGGGGTGCCGATCTTCGCCCGCCAGGCTCGCGACCGCTCCCAGATGCTCGCCTGGGCGGACGACCACGAGGCGATCGCGGAGGGAGTCGCCGCGGGCGACCCGGATCGCGCGGAGCGGCTGACCCGAGAGCACATCGCCGCCTACCCTCCCGCGCCCTAGCGCTAGGGCTGCTCGCGTCGCACGGGGTTCCGCAGCGTCCCGACGCCCTCGACCTCGATCTCGACCACATCGCCCTCCTGCAGGTAGCGCGGCGGCGTGCGGGAGTCGCCGACTCCACCGGGGGTGCCCGTCGCGATCACGTCGCCCGCCTGGAGCGTGAGGCCTTTCGAGAGATAGACGATCAAGTCGACGAAGCCGAACACGAGGTCGCTCGTCGAGGCGTCCTGCATGAGCTCCCCGGAGACCGTCGTCCTGAGCCGGATGTCGTCGACGTCGACGGAGTCCGGGGACGCGATGCAGGGACCGAGCGGAGAGAAGGTGTCGAAGCTCTTGCCGAGCGTGAACTGCCGCAGCGGAGTCTCCAGCTGCGCGCGCCGTCCGGAGACGTCGTGGATCGCCGTCAGCCCCCCGATCGCGCGGAGCGCTGCCTCGTCGTCCGCCCGGTAAACCGTCTCGCCGAGCACGACGGCCACTTCGCCCTCGAAGTCCGGGCGCGTCTCCTCGAGCGGAACGACGATCGGCTCGTCGGGCCCGATGAGCGAGGAGGGCCACTTGGCGAAGACGACCGGCACCGCGGGGACCTCGAGCTCCGACTCGTCGGCATGCGAGCGGTAGTTGACACCGATGGCGAGGATCTTGTCCGGGACGACAGGGTGGAGCAGCCGCACGTCGGCGAGGTCGTGCTCTGGGCCGCTTGCCGCGGCAAGCGCGGCCCACGCCTCGGGCGTCGGCACGAAGCCCTGCGGGCCCGCCGCTCCGGCGTCGCGCACCCGGCCGTCTTCGGCCGCGCCGATGCGCGTGTCGCCGTCCGGTGAGACGAACCTGACCGCCTTCACGCACCCATCTCCTGCTCCGCACGGAGGACCTTGAGGGCGTTGACGGCGCGCGGAAAGCCCGCGTAGGGGGCCGTTTGCAGGATCGCCTCTTCGATCTCCTCGAACGGAACGTCGATCGCGCGCAGGGCCCGGACATGCGCCTGCACCTGGGGATCGGAGCTTCCGAGGGTCGTCAGCACGGCGAGGATGATCAGCTCGCGCTCGCGGGCGGTCAAGCCGGGACGCGCGTGCACGTCGCCGAAGACGAAGTCGACCAGCCAATCGCCGAGGTCGCCCATGCGCGCGAGGAACTCCTCGCCACCCGGCTCGTCTCCGAGCTCGGCCAGCCGCGCCAGCCCGCGCTCTCTCCGCTCCGCCTCACCCACGAGCCCCTCCTTGCCGCCGGAAACGAGAACGGGATATTGTATGCAAGCGATGGTCGCGCAGGGTGCGAGAGGGCGCGCGGGTCGAGGCCGGTGCTAGGCCTCCGCCGGATCGACCACGTCGGACTGCGCGTCGACGATCTGGAGGAGGCGGCTCCCCGGTGGTGTGTCCAGTTCGGGTTCACCGAGAGCCACCGCGACGAGGGTCGGGCATACCTCCGCTGCGGGTACGAGCCGTACTCCCTCGAGCTGATCGAGGACGCCGAGCCCGGATTCGACCACCAGGCGTTCGAGCTCGCACGGGGCCTCGACCTCGACGAGGCCGCCGCTCAGCTCGAGCGGTCCGGCGTGGCGCACGAGCTGCGCGACGACGGCCTCCACCTCGCAGATCCCGAGGGCAACGGGATCCAGCTCGTCGCCTACCGGCCGGCCGAGGAGATCTGGCCGGACGTGGCCCGCTCGACGACCGAGCTCCCGGGGTTCCGCCCTCGCAGGCTCGGCCACACGAACTTCCTCACCGGCGAGCTCGTGGCACAGACGGCCTTCTACACCGACGTCCTCGGCATGCGCATCACGGATCGGCTCGGCGAGGAGGGCATCTGGCTGCACGTGAACGCCGACCACCACGTGCTTGCCTTCGTCGGTAAGGGCTACCCGCACCTCCACCACATCGCCCTGGAGATGGTGGACTGGGGCGAGCTCCGGGTGGCGTTCGACCACCTCGCCCAACACGGCCGCTGGCTTGCCTGGGGGCCCCTTCGGCACGGCCTCGGCCGGAACCTGAGCGGCTACGTCCGGGTTCCCGAGGAGGACTGCTTCGTCGAGATCTTTGCCGACATGGAGCAGCTCGAGCCCGACCATGAGCCGCGCGAGTGGCCCGACGACGCGCACTCGTCGAACGTGTGGGGCATCCTGCCGCCGCGCTCGTACTTCCGCTTCGACCCCGAGGCGATCGAATCCGAGCGGCAGGGGCTCGAGGCGCTCGGAATCCCGCTCGAGGAGAGAGGACTTTGATGGCGACAGTGCGCACCGATACCGGTCAGGCGGCGGAGGAGGGAACGGCCGCCCGGACGGGCAAGCAGTTCCTCGCCGGCCTTGCGAGCGGCGAGCGCGAGATCTGGCTCGACGGCGAGAGGATCACCCACCCCCTCGAGCATCCAGACCTCGAGGCCGCGGCTCGATCGATGGCGCGCGTCTTCGACCTCCAGCACGAGCATGCCGACGAGATGCTCGTCCCCTCGCCCGACGACGGCCGGCTCGTGAACGTCACTCATATCATCCCGCGCTCGCGAGAGGACCTCGAGCGCCGTCGCCGCGCAATCGAGCTCACCGCCTCGCTCTCCGGCGGCATGATGGGCAGGACGCCCGACTACCTGAACGTCACCTTCGCCTGCTTCGCGGGTCGCTCGGACGTCTGGGCGCGCCGTGGGAACGAACAGGGCGCCGAGAACGTCGTCGCCTACCAGCGCCACATGCGCGATGCCGACCTCTCGACGACGCACGCGCTCATGAACCCGCAGGTCGACCGTTCGAAGCCCGAGGCGGAGCAGGCATCCGGCGAGATCTCCCTGCACAAGATCGGCGAGACCGACGACACGATCGTCGTCCGCGGCGCCCGCATGCTCGCGACGCTCGCGCCGTTCGCAGACGACCTCCTGATCTACCCGGGCTCCGACATCCGCCCCCAGGACGGGCGCTATGCGCTCTCCTTCGCCGTCCCGATCGCGACGCCCGGCCTCAAGTTCATCTGCCGAGACAGCTACTCGAAGCAGCGCCCAGCCTACGACTACCCGCTCTCGTCCCGCTTCGACGAGATGGACTGCGTCGTGATCTTCGACGACGTCGAGGTGGCGAAGGAGCGCGTCTTCCTCGACGGTGACACCGTCGGCTATTCCGAGGTCATCACCGACACCGGCTGGCGCGGGCACATCATGCACCAGGCCTTCACCCGCGCCTACGTGAAGCTGTCGTTCGCATTCGGGCTCGGCCATGTGATCGCGAACACGATCGGGGTCGTGCGCTTCGACCACATCCAGGAGAAGCTCGGCCAGATCTGGAACATGTGCGAGCTCACGCGCTCGGCGATCGTGGCCGCCGAGGCGGGCTCGGCGCTCGACGAGGGCGGTGTCTGGTACCCGGACGACCGGCCGCTCCTCGCCCTGCGCGGCGAGATGCCGAAGTGGATCCCGCGCGCCATGGAGCTCCTGCAGCTGATCGGCGGCGGCGGCTACATGGCGACCCCTTCGCGGGCCGACCTCGACGGGCCGCTGCGGCCGTTGATCGACAAGTTCTACCAGGCTGCCGGAGCGGAGGCGGAGCGCCGGATTCGCCTCTTCCGGCTCGCCTGGGACTTCCTCGGCTCCGATCTCGGCGGCCGGGGCGAGCTCTACGAGCGCTTCTATCTCTCCGACTCGTGGCGGATGACCGCGCTCGCCTACTCGATCGCGGACAAATCGTTCGCGGAGTCGCTCGTGGAGCAGTTCCTCGCTGACTGATGCTGCGCGGCTACTCCGTCCCGCGCTCGCCGGAGGGCCGCTCGTCGCTCGTTCCGGCGCCGCCGTGGCACTACGTCGGCGACTTCCTCGTCCTCGAGTACTGGGCCGACCCGGGTGCCGTGGCGGCGGTGCTGCCGCCCGGGCTGGAGCCCTCTCCCGACCCAGGGCGCTGCGCGGCGCTCTTCGTCGACTGGCAGTCCTGCTCCGACTCCGGCGCCGAGCTGGACGATCCGATCAGGAGCCAGTACCGCGAGTTCTTCGTCGTCGTGAACGCGCTCCTCGACGGAGAAGCCGTGACGACGTGCCCCTACATCTGGGTCGACCGCGACTTCGCGCTCGCCCGCGGATGGATGCAGGGATTCCCGAAGAAGCTCGGCTCGATCCAGATGACGCGTCACTTCCCCCAAGCGGGCAAGGCGGCTCCCGCTCTCGCCTCCGGAGGCCGGTTCGCCGGCACGCTCGCCGCCGGCGACCGCCGCCTCGCGTTTGGCGCGGTCACGCTCGAGCGCGAGTCGGACCAGGGGCCGACCCACAACGACCCGCCGCTCGTCAACGTGCGCCACTTCCCGCGGCTCGAAGCCGGCCGGCACGACGAGCCGGCGGTGCACGAGCTCGTGCGCGCGCGAAGCCGCGACCGCACGATCTCGCCGATCTGGGAAGGGAAGGCGGAGCTCGAGCTCTACCCAGCGCCGAACGAGGAGCTCGCAGCGCTCGCGCCGGTCCGCCTAGGCAGGGGCTTCCGGTTCACCTTCGGCTACACGGTCGACGACCTGGAGACGGTCCGCGACTACACGAGTGTTGAGGCGAAGGCGGCGGTCCAGCCGTGAGCCCTGGCGCGCTCGTCACCGGCGGTGGCAGCGGAATCGGGGCGGCGATCGCGCGCCGCCTGGCCGGAGACGGCTTCCAGGTCTGCATCAGCGGCCGCCGGCGCGAGCCGCTCGAGGCGGTCGCGCGAGAGACGGGAGCCGTGCCGGTGGTCGCCGACGCCGGAGATCCTGCGGATGCCTTCCGGGCCGTCGCGGAGGCGCTCGCGGCCTTCGGCAATCTCGATCTGCTCGTCTGCAACGCGGGCGTCTCCATGGGCGGGACCGTCGAGGAGCAGTCGGTCGAGGGCTGGGACGCCGTCCTGCGGACGAACCTCACCGGCGCGTTCCTCGCCATGCGAGCCGCGCTCCCGGCCCTCGTCGAGTCCGGGGGGTCCGTCGTGACGATCGCCTCCGACGCCGGTCTCCGCGCCGGCCCGGCTTCGGCGGCGTATTGCTCGGCGAAGGCCGCGCTCGTCATGCTCACGCAGTGCGTCGCGCTCGACTACGGCCCCCGCGGGGTGCGCGCCAACTGCGTCTGTCCGGGCTGGGTGCGCACGCCGATGGCGGATGCCTCCATGGACGAGCTCGCCGGCGCCAAGGGAGTGGACCGCGAGGACGCCTACGCGCTCGTCGCCTCGCACGTCCCGCTCCGCCGGCCCGGCGACCCCTCGGAGATCGCGGACGTGGTCGCCTGGCTCGCCTCGCCGGGCGCCTCCTTCATGACCGGCGCGGTGCTCGTGGTCGACGGGGGCAACGTGATCGTGGACGCGAGCGCGACGGAGTTCGCCGCATGACCGAGGCCGCGCTCGTGGCCGGCGTCGAGGTCTCGCTCGACCACTACATCGGCGGCAAGCGGGTGCCCGGGAACGAGCGCTTCGAGGATTGCTCGCCGATCGACGAGGAGCTGCTCGCCGAGGTCGCCCGCGGCGGCGAACGGGAGGTGCGTGCCGCGGTCGAGGCTGCGGTTGACGCCTTTCCCGCCTGGGCGGGCCTCGGCGTCGCCGGGCGCGCCGTTCATCTGCGCCGGCTGGCCGACCTGATCGACGCGAACGTCGAGCGGATCGCGTCCGTCGAATGCCTCGACATGGCCATGCTCGAGCGCTCGCTCCGAGCCCGCGTCATCCCGCGTGGGGCCCGAAACTACCGCTCCTACGCCGAGCTCGCCGAGGGCCACGAGGACCGTGTGTGGACCTCGAACTCGACGAGTAACCGCGTCTTGCGCATGCCGGCCGGCCCGGGCGCCGTCGTCACGCCGTGGAACGCGCCGTTCATGCTCTCCACCTGGAAGACCGCACCCGCCCTCGCAGCCGGGTGCACCGTTGTCCTGAAGCCGCCCGAATGGGCGCCGCTCTCCTGCTCGCTGCTCGCCGACCTGACGGAGGAGGCCGGGTTTCGCGCGGGCGTGTTCAACGTCGTCCAGGGGGTCGGCGAGGAGGCCGGGGCGGCGCTCGTCGCCCATCCGCGCGTCCGTCGCGTCAGCTTCACGGGCTCCTCCGACACCGGGAGACTCGTCGGCGAGGCCGCCGCCCGGAACCTCGTCCCGTTTACCGCGGAGCTCGGCGGCAAGGGCCCGTTCGTCGTCTTCGGTGACGCCGACCTCGACGCAGCGGCGCAGAAGGCCGCCCTCCAGTACGACGACTCCGGCCAGAACTGCATGGCGGGCACGCGCCTGCTCGTGGAGGACGCCGTTTCGGGCGAGTTCCTGGAGCGCTTCCATGCCGCCGTCGACGCGCACGTGCTCGGCGACCCGCGAGAGGAGTCCACGACGATCTCGCCGCTGATCCACCGGGACCACCTGGCCCGGGTGGAGGGCTTCGTCGAGCGGGCCCGCGCGAACGGTGACCGCATCGTCCGCGGCGGGCACCCAGCCGACATCGGCGGCCTCTGGTACGAGCCGACCCTCGTCGAGCCGCGCACGAACGACTCGGAGATCGTGCAGCGCGAGGTCTTCGGGCCGGTGCTGACGTTCCAGACGTTCTCCACCGAGGAGGAGGCGGTCGCCCTGGCCAACTCGACCGAGTACGGGCTTGCCGCCACCGCGTGGACGTCTTCGGCCGAGCGGGCAGAGCGGGTGGGGCGAGCGCTTCGGGCCGGAACGGTCTGGATCAATGCCTTCCTCGTCCGTGACCTGACGGCCCCCTTCGGCGGCGTCGGTGTCTCGGGGATCGGCCGCGAGGGAGGCGACTACGCGCTCGACTTCTACTCCGACCTGAAGACCCTGCAGATCCTCGAGGAGTCGACCGGTTGATCGTCGCGGCCGGCCATCGCCTCGAGGACGTCGGGCTCGAGAACGACGACTTCGCGGAGCGCATCCCGCACGAGACGTTCGCACTCCTCCGCCGAGAGGCTCCCATCTGCTGGTACGACTGGTCGCACGGGCGCGGCTTCTGGTGCGTGACGAAGCACGCCGACGTCGTCTCGATCTCGCGGGACACGAAGACGTTCACGTCCGAGCAGGGGGCGAACCTCGAGGATCTCGACGAGGAGCAGCGCGTCGCGCGGCAGTCCATGCTCGAGACCGACCCGCCCCGGCACACGCGCCTGCGCGGGCTTGTCGGCCCGCCCTTCACCCCGCGCGCCGTCAAGGCCTACGAGCTGGCGCTCCGCGAGCTGACGGCCGCCGTCCTCGACCGCGCCCTCCTCCTCGAGGAGTTCGACTTCGTCGAGGAGATCGCCAAGCAGCTTCCGATCCGCGTGCTGGCCCGTCTTCTCGGCGCCCCGGACGCGGACACCGACCCGCTTATCGCCTGGGGCGACCGGATGATCGGGAACACCGATCCCGAGCTGACCGACGTCCTGTACGACAGCCCCGAGAGCGAGCGCTACCGCCTGCTTCCGTTCCGGAGCCCCGCGGCGCTCGAGCTCTTCGAGTACGGCCACCGGCTGGCCGCCGAGCGCCGCCGGGAGCCGAGAGACGACCTCGTGAGCAAGCTCGTCCATGCCGAGATCGACGGCGAGCGCCTGAGCGAGCGGGAGTTCGACACGATGTTCCTCCTCCTCGTGGTCGCGGGCAACGAGACGACGAGGCAGGCGATCGCCCACGGCATGCTCGCCCTCGTGGAGCACCGTGAGCAGTGGCAGCGGCTCCGCGAGGACCCCGAGCTCCTCTGGGACTCCGGGGCGGACGAGATCCTGCGCTGGTCTTCCCCGGTCCTCCATTTCCGCCGCACGGCGACGCGAGACGTCGAGCTCCGCGAGCAGACGATCCGCTCGGGCGACAAGGTGGTCGTCTGGTACGTCTCTGCGAACTTCGACGAAGAGGTCTTCGAGGATCCGCTCCGCTTCGACGTCGGCCGGCGGCCCAACCAGCACGTCACGTTCGGCGGCGGCGGCCCGCACTACTGCCTCGGCGCGCACCTCGCGAAGCTCGAGGTGCAGGTCATGTTCGACCTGCTGCTCCCCCGTCTCGCCGAGCTGGAGCTGACGGGGCCTCCCGAGCGCATGCGCACGAACTTCACGAATGCGCTCAAGCGCATGCCGGTCCGTGTGAGGGTGGCCTAGATGCCGTCCGAGGCGATGATGACCGCCTTCCGTGGCTGCGTCGGCGAGTTCGCGACCGGCGTCGCGGTTGTCACGTCCGAGCACGAGGATGTTCCGGCAGGCATGACGCTCAACTCGTTCACCTCGGTCTCGCTCGAGCCGCTGCTCGTCCTCGTCTCGCTTGGAAACGGCTCCCGAACCCTGCACGCGACCCGTGCGAGTGGACGCTTTGCCGTCAGCATCCTCGCGCGGGAGCAGCGTGACGTCGCCCTCCAGTTTTCGGAGCCGTGGGCCCCGTTCCCGCTGGGCCAGGTGGCGCGGGACCGGGAGGGGTTTCTCCCCGTGGCCGAGGCCGTCGCCGTTCTCCGCTGCCGGGTGGAGCGGATCGAGGAAGCGGGCGACCACGCAATCGTCCTCGGCGAGGTCTCCTCGATCACGCACGGGGGCGGCGACCCGCTCGTCTTTCACAGGGGCCGCTTCGGCGGGTTCAACGTCGATGCGGCAGTTCCAGCGGGGCACTCGATCGGAATCGACGAGGGCTCCGGATGGTGAGCTTCGAGACCGACATCCGCCCACTCTTCCGCGACGACGACAGAGATACGATGTCGTGGGCGTTCGATCTCGGCTCCCTCGAGGACGTGCGCGAGAATGCGGAGACGATCTACGAGCGGCTCGCGGACGGCTCGATGCCGTGCTACGGGGCCTGGCC
>Ga0081455_10002929_pt1 | contig 20014 bp, 15 predicted proteins | sample TabmetS3T2R1_FD_70207 | JGI IMG/M metagenome (GOLD analysis project Ga0081455, IMG submission 70207) | Tabebuia heterophylla rhizosphere microbial communities from the University of Puerto Rico - S3T2R1 | ecosystem: Host-associated > Plants > Roots > Rhizosphere ... | reverse complement strand
CCCGCCTCGGCGACCGCGACCGCGCGGTTCAACGCCACCACCGGCGAGCCGGTCATCCGCTCGAGCCGCTCGTAGAGCGCCGCGACCTCGCCCCAGTCGACCTCCTCCTCGGCCTGAAGCGAGGCGATCGCCGCCTGGAGCACGTAGGGCCCGGCTGCCGGCCGCAGGGCCAGCGCCCGCACGAGTGCGGCCCGGCCCGCCTCGACCTTTGCCGGGTCGTGGAGGGAGCGGTCCTGCTCGGCCAGCGGAACCAGCTGACCCGCGACCACCCGCGCCGCACGACGTGAGTCGTGCAGCAGCATCACCGCGAGCAGCCCGTACACCTCGGGCTCGTCGGGCATCAGCTCGGCCAGAAGCCGCCCCAGCCGGATCGCCTCGGCTGCGAGTTCGCCGCGATCGGGGTAGGCCTGGTTGAAGATCAGGTAGACGACCGCGAGCACCGCCGCCAAGCGCTCCGCCAGCAGGCGGTCAGCGGGCACCGCGAACGGGATCGCCGTCGCCTTGATCTTCGCCTTGGCTCGCGAGAGCCGGCGCTTCATCGTCTGCTCGGAGACCAGGAAGGCGCGCGCGATCTCCTCGGTCGTCAGTCCGCCGAGCGCCCGCAGCGTGAGCGCCACCTGCGCATCGACGGCCAGCGCCGGATGGCAGCACGTGAAGATGAGCTCCAGGCGCTCGTCCGGGATCGTGCTGTCGTCGAGGTCTAGCTCGGACATGGTCGCAGCCGGTTGATCGGCCTCCAGCAGCCGCCTCCTGTCCTCGAGCGTCCGCTCGCGCCTCACGCGGTCGATGGCGCGGTTGCGTCCGGTGGCCACCAGCCAGGCCACCGGGTGCTGCGGCAATCCGTCGCGCGGCCAACGCTCGGCCGCGATCGCAAACGCCTCCTGGGCAGCCTCCTCGGCCAGATCCATGTCACCGAGGAAGCCGACCAGGGACGCCAAGACGCGGCCCCACTCACGCCGGAAGACCTGCTCGATCAGTGCGCCGTCTCCACGGGAACCTCGACGAGCGGGCGCACCTCGACCGCGCCGCCGAGCCGCACCGCCGGAATCCGCTGCGCCACCTCCAGCACCTCGTCGAGATTGGATGCGTCGAACACGAAGTAGCCGCCGAGCACCTCCTTGGCGTCGGCGTACGGGCCGTCGATGATCAGGCTCTCACCGGCGCCGTGGCGAACCGTGGTCGCCGTCTCGATCGGCTGCAGGTGAGCGCCGCCCAGACAGCGCGGGTCGTCGCGGAACGCCCAGTACTCCGCGGACACCGACTTGGACTCGTCCTCCCCGAGCTCCTCGTGGCTGCCCGGCTTGGGGTAGATCAGCAATGCGTACTTCATACCCGCCTCCTTTGGGCGATGGTCGATCATCCTTGAGACGAACGGGCAACACGAGAGGGGACAGCGCCCGAAATTCTTTCAGCCCTCGGCGACGGCGCCGGCGCCATGGAGCGGTAGCTTTGGGCGGGTGCCCGACGCGCGGTTGTCGCTGATCGAGTTTCCCGCGGATGACCCCGAGCGGGCGCGTCGCTTTTGGGAAGGGCTGCTCGACCACCGCCTCGAGGAGCGCGTCGAGGGCGAAGGCTCCGGGCGTCAAACCCGCGGTGAGGGGCCGGCGGTGGGGATCCACGCGCGCGGCCGCGGACCGGGAGATACGGCATCGCTGCCGTATTTCGCCGTGGCTGACATGGCGCTCGCGCTCGAGCGCGTTGCTGGGCTGGGCGGCAGCGTGATCCATCCCGGCGAGGCCTGGTCGGTGTGTCGCGACTCCGAGGGCACGCCGTTCGGGCTCGCGCTATCGCGCCGCGGCCAACGCTGATCGTCGTTCTAGGGGGTGGCGACGCGTGCGACCACTTGCTGCTGGTGGAAGGACGGGTTCTCGCCCGCTTGGTTGAAGGTCGAGACCGAGGTCGTGTAGGTGAACCCGCCGCCGGAGGCGACGCCGAAGTAGTCGCCGATGAACGTGCTCGAGCTGCAGATGCAGCTGGGGTGCAGCGCCGAGAGCTGCGGGTCCCAAGTGTGCGATGAGAGTCGCACGTTGTGCCCGATCGGAGCGAGGGTGGGCGTGTAGAACTGCGTCGCCGTGTTGACGCAGTAGTTCGCCCGTCCGTAGGGCGTGCCGGGCGACGCCGATGTCCCGGGGTCGTACGCGATGCCGGCGCCGGCCGCCTCCGTGGTGCCCTGGGCCGGGCAGGGCAACCGGCGGTCGTAGAACGCGTCGACGACGGTGCCGTTGGGCGCGACATCGAGGTTGGGCTGCAGCGCCTCGGTGGCGCCGTGGTTGTCGTTGACCTGGATCGGCGCTCTCCAGGTGTGGCCGGCGTCGTAGGAGGCGGTCAGGTAGACGTTGGACAGCCCGCTGCCGCCGTCCTCCCAGGAGACGTAGAGCGGATAGGCCCCATTCACCTTCCTCGGGCCGACGGCGAACGTGTTGACGATGCCCTCCCGGAAGGTGGTGTTCTGGTAGGTGGGCAGCGCGATGTCCTTGGCCACCGGCAGGGGGCCCTGCCAGCTGGCACCGCCGTCCGTGGACCAGATGAGGCTGATGTCGGCGCTCGCGAAGCCCTTGGACGCCGGGTTGTTCGTCGTGGTCGTCCACACGGTGCCGTCCCCGGCGACGTGCGGCAGCAGGTAGCTGTCCCAGCGCTTGCCCGATACGGTCGGCAGGATCTGCGGCGTGGACCAGTCGGTGTGGGTTCCGTCGGGGCGCGCGTCGGCGTGGGACTCATAGATGACCGACGGGTTGAACACGAACACCGTCCACATCGCGTACACGCGCCCGTAGTGCGGGCTCGCCGGGTTGGTGTCGATCACGATCCACTGCTTGTCCGGATCGTTCGTACTGGCGTTCTTGGCAGTCATCAGGTAATCCGGACGCCCGTTGTGCGTCGTGATCCAGCTGGCCGCAGGGGTCGCGCCAGGCAGCGTCGTATGCGGATGGACGGCGACGGCGATCGCCTCGGGCGGCACCGTCGGGTTGACCTGGTTGGACCCGTTGTCGAACTTGTGGACCCCGCCGTTTCCGTAATAGAACTGGTAGGGCAGGACCAGCGAGTAGAAGTTTCCCCACGGGTCGAACGCGCCCACCGGGTCCGTGTTGGCGGTCCAGCCCTCGTAGCCGGGAACGTGGCCCTGCACCGGCCATGTCGCGCCGCCGTCGAAGGACTCGTAGAAGCCCAGCAGGTGGTTGTAGCCCTCGGCGTTGACCGCCCACTTGCTCTGGCCGATCAGATGACTGGGGTTCGTGGGGTCGATCCGCAGGTCGGACTCCGAGTGGTCCTTCACCCGGAGCGCCGTATTCGTGACGTCCTGCGTCGCGTACGGCCCGAGATCCTCGCCTGTCGTGGCGGCGCCCGCGCACTCCGAGCCGCCGCCGTCGAGATATCCGTCCGCCGGCGACAACGCATCGAGATACAGCGTTTCGGGCGCGTAGCAGCTCACCCGTTGGGTCGTTGCCGAGACGCTGCGCACGCCGTTGGCCGCGAAGCCGCCGGCGAACGCGGCGTCGGACTGGTAGCCCTGGGGAGGCGCCGCCATCGCCCCGCCCGCGGACGCCAGGCAACCGCCCACGACGGTTGCGATCACGAGAAGCAGACTTCGCATGAGCGGCCTCCTCGGCGTTCTGATCCAGCCCGACGGACACGGGTCGCTGATGGCGAGCGCCCCGCCCTTCAGCCGACGCCGGGCACGAACCGACCCTATGCCCGCGCCCTGACGCGGTCAACGGTCTGTCTCGTCGAGCAGGACCGGGCGCATCTACCGTCGAGCGGGTCAGCCGCACCGTTGAACAGGCCGACGAGACCGTTGCACGGAATAATTCGGTGCGTAGCAGGGCGGCGCGACCGGGAACGCCCGCGGGCATGGAGAACGCTGACCCAACCGCGCTCGCGCTCCTGCTGCTGGTGGCCAGCCTGGCGGTCATCACGGTCTGCCTGGCGCTGGCCAGCGGCCGTCGTCGCTGACGCGGTCGCAGGGCCGGTGATAAGGAGCGGCACGCCCGGAGGAGGTGGAACGCGCCGCCCAGCGCGCAGGCGTACCCGCCAGCGCCCGCGCGCTAGCCCGCCGTCGTCAGCCCCCGGGCCGGACGAGCCCGGTTTCGTAGGCGAGCACCACGGCTTGGACGCGGTCGCGTAGCCCGAGCTTCATGAGGATGTTGCCGACGTGGGTCTTGACCGTCGATTCGCCCAACACCAACTCGCCCGCGATCTCCGCGTTCGTCAGTCCGCGGGCGATGAGGGTGAGGATCTCGTGTTCGCGGGCCGTGAGCTCTGCGAGTTCGAGAGGTCCCTCGGGCGGCGGCGTGGGGCGATGGGCGAACTCCTCGATCAGCCGCCTCGTTATCGATGGCGCCAGCAGTGCGTCGCCCGCGGCGACGACATGGATGCCGGCGATGAGTTGGTCGGCGGGTGCGTCCTTGAGCAGGAACCCGCTCGCCCCCGCCTTGATCGCTTCGAAGACGTACTGGTCGAGGTCGTAGGTGGTGAGGACGAGCACTCGTGGCGCGCTGGGTCTGGCGCGGATGCGTCGCGTTGCCTCGATGCCGTCCAGGCGCGGCATCCGGATGTCCATCAAGACGACGTCCGGGCGTGTACGGGTGGCGGCGTCCACCGCCTCGGAGCCGTCCGAGGCCTCGCCGACGACGCTCAGATCGGGCTCCGGCTCGAGCAGCTTGACGAAACCGGCCCGCACGAGCGCCTGGTCGTCGACGACGAGGACCTTGATGCTCATCCCTGACCGCTGCGCTCGATCGGGAGCCGCGCGTGGATGCCGAAGCCGCCGGTCGCAGTCGACTCGGCACGCACGCTGCCGCCGTAGAGGGCTACGCGCTCGCGCATGCCGATCAGGCCGTGGCCGGCACCTGCGCCGTTCACGCGGACAGGCCGGGCGGCGCCGGCATCAATGACCTCGATTTCCAGCTCTGCGGGCCGCCAGGAGAGGTTGATCTCCACGGCCGCGCCGGGGGCGTGCTTGCGTGCGTTGGTGAGGCCCTCCTGCACGATCCGGTACGCGGCCAGGTCGAGCCCCGCCGGCAGCCGAACAGGGTCGCCATCAACAATGAGACGGATCTCGTGGCCGCCGCGCCGGCCCTCGTCCAGCAGCTCGGGCAACGCACCCAGACCGGGCTGCGGTGCCAGTCGCTCCTGGCCCGGGGCCCGCAACACCCCGAGCAGACGGCGCAGCTCGCCGAGCGCTTCACGACCGGATGTCTCGATCGTCTCGAGCGTCTCCGCCGTGCGTCGCTCGTCTGCACCGAGCAGACGGCGCTCGGCGCTGGCCTGGACGACCATCAGGCTCACGGCATGGGCGATCACGTCATGCAATTCACGGGCAATCCGGGCGCGCTCCTCCAGCGCGGCCTCGGTCATGTCCCGCTCGCGTTCCCGTTCGAGCCTGGCGGAGCGCTCGCGCAGCAGCTCGACGAGCACCTGGCGCTCGCGCAGGGCGCGGCCGAGACCGATCGCCGCCGCCCACCAGATCAGGACTGACAGCGCGTCCCCGACCGCAGAACCCCCCGCCGCAAGGACGACCGCGGTGCCAAGCACGAGCAGCCCAAAGACCGCCAACCCGATGCGCAGGTCACGGCGGCCGGCGTGGAAGCCCAGCGCAAAGCACGCCACCACGCCCGCGACGAAGGGCTCGAACGGCGGCTGATGCGAGCCGTGGTAGTACGCGCCGATCCACGCCGCCTGTGCTGTCAACACCCCCGCGAGCGCGAGCACGGGGTACCGACGACGAACCAGAAGCGGCAGCGACACCGCGACCAGGAACAGCGCATTGGCGACACGCGGGCCCCGGAAGCCCGAGCCGTCATAGTCGGCCAGCATCTGCGCCACACCGACCGCGATGAGCGCAGCGGTGGGGGCGAGATCGAGCAGCCGGCGGCGAAGAGCGGCGGACACGCGCACAAGCTAGCCCCCCACCCCGCATCGCACCTCCGTCTTTCGGGGGAGCGCGCCCGCCGAAAACTCCTCCGGTGGGGGGAGGCAACTTCCCGCGCCGGCCCGATGTGCCGGCGTCTCCCCCACGTCTACCTTGCCGCCGTCAGGTCAGCAATCACAGGAGACGCCATGACCAATCGAACGCTCATCCTCGCCATCGCGGGGCTGCTCGCCGTCGCAGTCGGGTTCGCCCTGAGCTTCTTCGAGCTCATCATCCTCGGAGTGATTGCGACGATCGTCGCCGTCACGCTCGGACTTCGGCGCCGCAACACGTCTGCGCCGAGCGACAAGCAGAGCGCACCGTCGCGGCTGGGTTGAGCCGCGACGTCGGCATGCTCACAACAAGGTGCGCGAAGGGCGCCATCCGTGGCCCCTCGCGCACCAGTTGCATCGCCCCCACGAAGTCCTAACGCCCATCGATTCCCCCTCGGCGTCGCGACCGAGGACCTTTAGGGTTCTGCCCGAATTGGCGCGCAGACGCTTCACCACGCGGCGAGGCGGGCGGCGCTAGACTCCGCGCGCCGTTCGCGCTCCCGAGCGGCGGCATGGGGAGGTGGTGCGAGGGCCCGATCTTCGGCCACGGATGGCGTCTTGCAGGCTGTCCCGCCCGGGCGCGTTCACGCGCCCGGCTCAGTGACGAAGCCCATCCCGACGGGCGGCGGGGCCCCGCGCGCTCGGGCCGGTTTCGCCGACGAAAGGATCGATCCGTGAAACGAGTTCGTCGGTTCACGCTGGCGCTGTTCGGGGTCTTGGCGCTGGCCGTCTATGCGGTGCCCGTCGGTGCCGCGGGAGCCGCTACGTCGTCGGCTCCCACCGACCGCGGCAAGGCCGCCTTCCACGGCTACGCCGAGCCGCTATGCACGAGTCGCGCATCGTTGTGCGCCGACCCGTACGAAAGCCCCGAGGGCGAGTACGTCGGTCACGACGAGCCCTCCGTCGAGTTCAAGTCGCACACCCCCGGATCGGGCAACGACATCACCTACGTGATGCAACTGCCGACCGAACCGAGTGCCTTCCCGACCGCGGACGGGGCAAGCGGCTCGACGTGGAACTTCCAACTGCGGCCGACCTTCTGGTTCGGGTTGACGCTGTGCGACACGGAGTCGGCCCCCGAGTACACCAAGGTCTGCACGCCGGACTCCGACAAGAACGACCTGGTGGGCGGCAATCCGAAGGCGCACAACTACATCGGCAAGCACCCCGGCAACGCCTACATGGAGTTGCAGTTCTACAGCCCGGGCTACGTGGAGCAGTTCGAGGGCTTTGGCTGCACCGCGACGCAGTACTGCGCCGCGATGACGATCGACAGCCGTACGGTCAACCAGAACACCGGCGTCGAGAACACCGACGCCTGCAACAACTACATCCTTGGAGGCCCGGAGCCGATCAACTGGGCCTACATCACCACGAGCGGCCAGTCCCAAGCGCCGGCCAACCCGCTGTTCACCGGCACGTTCACCAACCCGAACTTCGCCGCGGTCAACCCCGACCCGACGAAGGATCTGATGATGAACCCGGGCGACCGGATCCTCATCCACATGCACGACACGGCGGCCGGGTTCAGGATCGATCTCACCGACCTGACGACCCATCAGCGCGGCGCGATGACCGCGTCGGTGGCCAACGGGTTCGGGCACATCCTGTACACGCCGAGCTCGGACACGTGCCAGCAGGCGCCCTACGCGTTCCATCCGGAGTACTCGACCGGTACCCCGCGCGGGAACACGTGGTCGGCACATACGTACAACGTGGCGATGTCCGACGAGATCGGGCACTTCGAGAACTGCCTGCAGCTGACGGCGGACTTCAACTGCGCCGTTCCGGGCAGCCAGGACAGCGGCGGCCTCGACGAGGACGACGACAACAACTTCTGCGTCCCCGGAGAAGACTCGACGCTCGTGAAGATCAACGGCTGCTTCAGCGCCGACGAGGACTGGGACGGCCAGTCGTATCGGCCCGATTGGCCGGGCACGAACCCCGATGCAGCAACCGACCAGGCGCTGCACCCATCGCCGCTGCTGTTCACCAGCCCGCTCGCCAACGGGAGGACGGACTACTCGACGATCGCCTTCGAGGCGGACCTCCCACGCATCGAGGCCGAGGACGCTCAAGACAATCCCCCGTTCTGCGACCGGACGACCGGGGCCAACTGCGTCAACCCGCCCAACGGCGCGCAGTTCTATCCGTTCTTCACGACCGGAATCCACGACGGCGTCTGCACGTGGCAGCAGGGCGGGAACTTCATCCCCGGCACAACCAACCACTTCGGGGGAAGCTCCACCACGGAGTACGGCTCGCTGTTGCAGACCCTCTATCCGGTGGCAGGCTTCACCACCACCCGCTTGTTCAACAACTTCAACAGCGGAGACAAACACAACCCCTGCACGGCGGGCTGAGCCCGTCGGGTCGGTTGGCCGGACGTTCAGCGGCAAGCGGAGCGGCCCCCGCGGGGGCCGCTCCGCCTTTCGTGAATCAGTGAATGGTGAACGGTGCTGACGCCGCGACGTTGTACGGCGTCGTGACGTTGTTGTTCAACTGGACGACATAGCCGCCCGGCTCGACGGTCGGTGGTCCGGACGCGTTGATGTCTCCCTGCGTCTCGCCCAGCGTGGACACGGGGAAGTCGACGTGAACGGTCCTGGACTGGCCGGCGTCGAGCGTGACCCGCGTGAACCCGACCAGCCTCTGCGGGGGCACGACCACAGCGCTGACCGGCTGGGCGACGTAGACGGGCACGATGTCGGTCCCGCTACGAGTTCCGGTGTTGCTGACAGTGAACGTCGCCGTCGCGGTGCCGTGGCGGGAAACATTCGCTGTCACCGAAAGGGCACTCGTCGCGAACGTGGTGTAGGACAGCCCGAACCCGAACGGGTAGAGCGGGTTGTAGGCGTGCCCCTGCCCGGATCCGGTGCCCGGTAGCTGGTCGAAGACCTTCGGCTGGTCGCCCAGCGGTGACGGTGCGGAGCCGTCGAAGTCCCCGCCCGGCGCAGCGGCGTCGGACGGCCAGCTGATCGGCAGCTTGCCGCTCGGGTTGATCTTGCCGAAGATCGCGTCGGCGACTGCCTGGCCGGCCTCCGTGCTGCCTTGGTAGGCCATCAGGATCCCGCTCGCCGTCTCGGCATCCGGTCCCAGGCCAACCGGCCGCCCGGCGATGACGACGACGATCACCGGCTTGCCCGTGTCCTCGAGCGCCTTGATCGCAGCCTTCTGGTCAGGCGGCAACTGGGGCGCCGGGTTGTCGCCCAGACCTTCGGCGTACGCCTTCTCACCGACCGCCACGACGTAGGCGTCGGCGGCCGTTTGCGCGGCGGTGCCCGCGTCCGGCACGTACACGGCGTTGCTGTCGTTGTTCTTGATCCCCTCCTGCACCGTGGTGCCGGGCGGAATCTGGTCAGGCGGACCCATGCAGCAGACGTGACCGGCACCGAAGACGCCCTGCCAGCTGACGCTCCACCCGCCGAGCTGGTTCGTCATCGAGTCGGCACTCGGACCGGTGACGACGACCTTGGCGGACGAGGAGAGCGGCAGCGTGTTGTTCGCGTTGCGCAGCAGGGTCATCGAGTCCTGCGCGGCCTTGAGCGTGTCGGCTCGGCCAGCGGTGACCGCCGCATTGGCGGCGTTGGCGTCGACGCACGGCATGCTCGGATCGCTGACGCACGGTTGGTCGAACAGGCCGAGCTGGAACTTCAGCGTGAGAATCCGCCGCACTGCCTCATTGATCCGTGCCATCGAGATCGCGCCGGAGCGCACGTCCTGAAGGATTCCGGTCTGCCATTGATCCGGGCCGACCACGTACATGGCCATGTCGACACCGGCGTTCACGGCCTTGGCAATCGCGTCAGCCGGGTTGGCCGCGACGTGGTAGGCAGTCTGCAAGGCCTGCACGTCCTGGTAGTCGCTGATCACGACACCCTGGAAGTGCATCTGCTTGCGCAGAATGTCGTTCAGGAGGTAGTGCGACCCGGTCGCCGGAACGCCGTTGATGGAACCGGAGTCCACCATGACAGTCTCGGCTCCGGCGTCAATGCCGCCGGCATAGGACGGAAGGATCATGCTCTGCAGATAGCTCAGCGGCAGCAGCGCCTCGTTGCGGTCGTGGCCGTTGATCGACTGCGAGTAGCCGGCGAAGTGCTTGACCGTTGCGGCCACGCCGAGCGAATCGGCCGGACCGGGGGCCTGCATGCCTTGGATGTTCGCGCCGCCCATTGCCGCCGAGAGCACCGGCTCTTCGGCCCAGGTCTCGTAGGTACGTCCCCACCTGTTGTCGCGGGCCAGATCCTGGACCGGGGCGAAGACCCAGTTCCAGCCGGTCGCGCGGACCGCGTCAGCGGTCGCAGCCCCGCCCGCGCGAGCCGCCGATGGATCCCAGGTGGCGCCCATGCCGATGGACTGGGGGTAGAGCGGCGCCTGCCAGGGATGGCCGAAGCCGTGCACTGCGTCAACCCCGAAGATCAACGGAATGTGCAGCCGCGAATTCTGGATCGCGTACTGCTGGATCATGTTGTACGCGTTGGCCCAGTCGTAGCCGGTGTTACCGCTGCCGCCCTGGCCGGTCGTATCCGGCGGGTTGTCCGTACCGCCCGCGAGCAGCGAGCCGGTGTTGTTGTCGATCAGCCACGTCTTCATGCAGGTCTGGTTCAGCTGAGCCCAGCCCTGGCTGCCGCATGAGTTGGACGGACCGGTCACGTTGTCGACGAGCTGCTGGTCCATCTGGCCGACCTTCTCGGGCAAGGTCATCGCGCCCAGCAGCGCGTTCACCCGGGCCTGAATCGGCTTGTGCGCATCGAGCCACGGAGCGTCCGGCTTTGCGGAAGCGGCGACGCCTTGACCGATGACCGCCACCAGTGCTGCCGCCACCAAGGCGCCGACAGCGACGATGTACATCACCTTCCTTCTCCCGCGCATACGGCCTCTGGCATGCGGAGCGAACATGACTTGACCTCCCTGGTTTGGGGTTAACCGCGGTTGGTGCCCCCCGGTCGCCGGAATCGCGTGGCGGCAGCGAACCTCTCTCGCGAAGGCGACGAGGCTTGGTGTTCTCGTGGACGTGCATCCGTCCGGCGGCTGAGCGGTGGAGCCAGCGCGAGCAGCAATCGCGGAGGCGGTGCGCACCCTCTTCTCATCGAGCTCTTCTGTTGACTGGACCCTCGGAGATGCCGGCGGCAGCAAGACTCTTCCGTTCACCACGACAAGTCAATGCAGTCGATCCGCAGCGGTCGTAAGAGCGGGCGTCCGGGCGTCTCGATCCGCGCACACCGCCTGGGACCGGCTCCAGATGGCACAGTTCGCGGTTCGTGAGCGACGCGACGATCACGTTCCTCGTGCTCGGCGCCGCAGTGTTGCTGTTCGTGTCCAACCGAGTGCACGTCGGCGTCGTCGCGCTTGGCGCGGCGCTCGCGCTGTACGCCGCCGGGGTGATCTCGCTCGATGAGGCGCTGTCCGGCTTCGGCGACCAGACGGTGATCTTCATCGCGTCGTTGTTCGTGGTCAGCGAGGCGCTCGACGCGACCGGGATCACGACATGGGCGGGCCAGGGGCTCCTCGCGGCCACGCGCGGCCGGCGCGAGCGCCTGGTCGTCGCGCTGCTCGGGTTCGCGGCACTGTTGACGGCGCTGGTCACTCCGAACGCGTCGGTCGCGGCGCTGCTCCCGATGGCCGCGGTGATCGCAATCCGCATCGGGCTTACGCCATCCAAGCTCCTCCTACCGCTCGCCTTCGCCGCGCACGCCGGCTCGCTGCTCGCGCTGACCGGTTCGCCGGTCAACGTGCTCGTGTCGCGCGCGAGCGAGGATGCGGGCACCGGCCGCATCGGGTTCTTCGAGTTCGCCCTTGTGGGCATCCCGCTGGTGCTCGGGACGCTCGCGCTGGTGCTCGCGTTCGGGCCCCGCCTGCTCCCGGAGCGGCGCCCGCGCGCGCTGCCCGCCGACCTCAGCAGCCATCACCGCACGCTCTTGGACCAGTATGCGGCCGACGGCGGCACCGTCGCGCGGCACGAGGTGCCCGATGAGCTCTTCAGCCGGGCCGGCGGTGTCGCGGAGGTCGTCGTGCCGCCGCGCTCGCCGCTCATCGGCGAGCGCCTGTTCCCCGGGATGGTCACGCCCAGCGGCGACCTCGTCGTGCTCGCGGTGCAGCGGCAGGGCGAGGACGTCGCGCCCGGCGAGCACGCACTGGCGGCGGGCGACGCGCTGTTGCTCGAGGGCACGTGGAGCGCGCTTGACGAGCACCTCGGGCACGGCGACGTGCTCGTCGTGGACGCGCCCGATGCCGTGCGCCGGCAGGTCGTCCCGCTGGGCGCGGGCGCGCGGCGGACGCTTGTCGTGGTCTGTCTGATGGTGGCCGCGCTCGCGAGCGGCGCGATGCCCGCCGCCGTCGCGGGGGCGCTCGCGGCGATGGCGCTCGTGGTGACCGGCGTGGTGAGGCCCGAGCAGGCCTACCGGGCGATCTCTTGGACGACGATCGTGCTGATCGCGGGCATGATCCCCGTCTCGGTCGCGATCGGGCAGAGCGGGGCGGCCGACGACGTCGCGCGCGTGCTCGTCGACGCCGTTCGCGGGGCGGGTCCGCACATGCTGCTGGTGGGGCTGTTCGTCCTGACCATGCTGTTCGGGCAGGCGATCAGCAACATGGCGACCGCGCTGATCGTCGTGCCGATCGCGCTCGCTGCGGCGAACGACCTCGACGTCTCCACCAAGCCGGTGCTGATGAGCGTCGTCGTCGCCTCCGCCGCCGCGTTCCTCACCCCGATCGCCACGCCCGCGAACATGATGGTGTTCGGGCCCGGCGGCTACCGGTTCGGCGACTACTGGCGGCTCGGGCTCGTCATGCTCGGCCTGTTCTTCGCGGTGGCGGTGGGGCTCGTCCCGCTGATCTGGCGTTTCTGAGCGCCTAGGGCGTCGACCGTGTCACGCTGCGGGCCACGATCACGGGGATCGCGGCCCGCATGCGCGAGACGGGTCGGCTTCGATTCGCTTACGGAGCAGCCGTCAACGCACCGACGAAGGCCGGCGCGTTGGGCGTGCCGAAGCCGGTGGTCTCATCCCAGCCGGTCGTGGTCGGCCAGCCGGCCACCGGCCCCGGGGTGACCGCGTTGCCGTCACCGTTGTAGGAGAACAGCCGGTTGTTCACCAGGTCGCCGCTGACGACGCCTGCCGCGCCCTGGTGGATCGGCGCGACGTCGTTGACGCCCGTACCGCCGTTGCCGTAGATGACGGGGTTCAGGTAGCCGATCGGCCCCTTGCCGGCGTTACGACGCGCCTCGTTGGCCAGCGCGACCACGCCGGCGATCTGCGGCGAGGCCGCGCTGGTCCCGCCGAAGATGTGGAAGGCCGGCGGGCTGTCCTGTGGGAAGTAGGACGTCCAGACCAGCGCGCCGCCGTTGACGGCTGCGTTCCACGCGAGGTCCGGCAGCCCGCGCGCGTTGACCTGGTTGCCGTTCGTGTCGGTGATGCGCGACGCCACCGGCGACTGCCACGACGGGCGCGGGTAGAGCACGCTCGAGCCGCCGCCGGTCGCGGCCGGCAGCCACGACTCGTTCCAGACCACGTTCCGGTTCGACCCGTCGGGGGTGGCCGCGAAGTACGCGGGGTTGAAGTCACCCGCGGCCGTGAACGCGACGTCGCTGGTCGGGTTCCAGGTCCAGTGGTACTGGAGCTGCGTGCCGCCGACGGCGGTCACCAGGGGGCTCGACGCCGGATAGCCGACCGTCGGGTCGGCGAACGTGCGCGTCTCGGCCTGCTGCTTGGCAGTGCCGGTGGCGCCGTCGTCACCCGAGGAGGCGAAGAACGTGTCGCCCTTGTCCAGGCCCTTCTGGAAGACCGCGTCGTACTTGGCGATCTGCGACTTGGCCGAGCCGCCCGTGAAGTCCTGCTCGGGGAAGCCGAAGCTCATCGAGAACACCGTGCCGGCCGGATACGTGTCGATCGCGTTCGAGATCGCCTTGAACAGGTTCGGCATGCCCTGGACGCCGAGCGTCTCGGCCGGCGGCACGGCCAGCAGCACGATGTGCGCGTGCGGCGCCATCGCGTACGCCCACTCGATATCGAGCGACGCCTCACCGGCCCAGCCCTCCGCGGCGCAGGGGCCGGAGTGCTGCGTGCCGTTGCCGTTGCAGCTCGTGTAGTTCGGCTTGCCGTTCGGATAGACCTGGTCGAAGTTCGGATTCGGCTCGTTCGCGAAGAACGTGTCGTGGAACGTCTGGAGGTCCTGGGCGCCGGTCGGCGTCCCGTAAGAGTCAACGAGCACGATCGTCTGCCCGTCGCCCTTGTTCGGCAGTGCGCTCACGCCGTAGGCGTCTCGCATCTGCTGCGGGGTGTAGCAGTGGATCCCGCCGGCGGTGCACGGCGTGCCGGCCGTGGCGGCTTGCTTCGGGTTGGCAACCGTGCCCGGTGCCTCGATCGCAGCCTGCGCGGCTGTCGCGCTCGCAACGAGCGCAGCGGTAGTCGCGAGCGCCATCATTGGCGCCCGCCAGGAGCGGCTTTTCACCTATCGATCCTCCTGCGGCCCGGCTCGCGGCGCACCTCCACCTGCGCCGAAGCGAACGGCCGCGGTTGAGTTGCGCGGCACTGTATGAGATGCCGCCGCGGGACGTCGCACCGGTTGGGAGAGGCCGCGCTAGTAGGTGAGCAGCGTCCCGGCGCGGGCAGGCTCTGACGTCAGGCGCCCCTGCCCCACTGGTTTGTGGCCTCGGGCTGGTCCGGCCGGCCGATCGCGTCCTCGATGGCCGTGAGCAGCTGCAGCCAGCCGTCAAAGCGCGCGCGTTGTGCTCGGCCGGTGAGCACCCAGCCGCTGGGCTCTGCGGCGGGGCCGTCCAGCTCGATGATCAAGCGCCGACGCAGGTCGTCGGAAGCCATCGAGACCATCCTGTCGCCGCCGCCGCGCGCTCGCGACAGGGTCCCCACCCCAGGCTTTGCGCAGCGTGCCCGACGCGCGGGAAATCAGAGCTTGCCTTTGCACCGCCGCTACCGCGACGATAGCCAGTGCTGTGGGGCATGAAGGTCTGCTGGAGCGGGACGTGGAGCTCAAGCAGCTTCGGGCCCTGTGCGGCGTCGCATCGGCGGGACACGGCGCTGCGATCGCCGTCGAGGGACCGGCCGGTGTAGGCAAGACGGCGCTGCTCGGCGCCGCTCGCAACGCTGGCGAGCAGGCGGGGATGCGGGTGCTCAGCGCGTCCGGCGCCGAGCTGGAGCGCGAGCTGGCATTCGGGGTGGTGCGCCAGCTGTTCGAGCGCCCGCTGCGCGGCCTCTCCCGGGAAGGCCTGTCAGAGCTGCTGCAAGGTGCGCCCGGTCTGGCGCGCGCCGTGGTGCTCGACCCTGACCCGAGCTCCACGCGGCCAGAGGCGGCGCAGGCGGCGATGCATGGCCTGTATTGGCTGGCCGCCGAGCTCGCGGCGCAGCGCCCGCTGTTGGTGCTCGTCGACGACGCGCACTGGGCCGATGCGCCTTCGCTGCGCTGGCTGGCGTACCTGGCGCGCCGGCTCGAAGGAGTCGCGCTGCTGGTCGTTCTCGGGTGCCGGGACGCGGAGCCCGGCGCCGACGCGACCCTGCTCGAAGAAGTGGTGTCCGAGGCGCACGCGGGCGAGCTGCGGCCGCGACCGCTCAGCAAGGCCGGCGTTCGGCGTTGGTTGGCGAGCTCCTACGAACACGAGCCGTCGCCCGAGTTCGTCGAAGCGTTCTTCGCCGCAACAGCAGGCAACCCGCTGCTGCTCGGCGAGCTCGCGGCGGAACTCCGGGCCGAAGCGCTCACCACCGACTCGGTCGCGGCATCGCGCATCGCGGGCATCGCACCGCCGACGGTTGCCCGCTCGGTCCTCATGCGACTCGCGCGGTTCGGGCCCGACGCCGTCGCAGTTGCCGAGAGCGTCGCGATCCTCTCTGCCGACGCGAGCCTCGGACGGATCGCCGCGGTCGCGAACGTGCCGATCCCGCGTGCGGGTGAGCTCGTCGATCTGCTCGCCGCATCGGGCATCTTGCGCCACGACGAGGAGATCCGATTCGCGCACCCGCTGCTGCGCGCCGGCGTCTACGGACAGATTCCGGCCGCGCGACGCGGGCTCGGCCACGCCGCCGCGGCGCGACGTCTCCTCGAGGACGGTTGCGCGCCCGAGCGAGCGGCCAACCACCTCCTGCTTGCGCCGTCGACTGGTGATCAGGCGACCGTCCGCGCGCTGCGGGCGGCCGCCGCCTCGGCCGTTGGGCGCGGAGCGCCAGATGCCGGGGCTGTGCTGCTCCGTCGAGCGCTGGCCGAGCCGCCCGATGCCCGCCCGGAAGTTCTGCTCGAGCTCGCAGCGGCGGAGGCTACGGCGCGGGACCCCGCGGCCCTCGACCACGCACGAGAGGTCGTCGCGACATCGCCTGTGGCGACACACCGGGCGCAAGCAGCCTTCATCGCGGCCGATGCGCTCATCGACGTGGGTCGTGGCGACGAGGCGGCGGAGATCCTGCAGGACACAGCGCGCGACGAGGAGAGCCTCGACGACGCGGTGCGCGAGCAACTGCTCGCCACCGGGCTCGTCATGTCCGTATTTGGCGGTTCCATGTTGGCCCTCACCGACCAACTGACCGAACGCGGTGCCGACGACCTCGCTGGCGAGACTGCGGCCGAGCGAGTCCTGCTCGTCCTCCGAGCCGTCGACCTCACGATCCGTGCCCGTCCGCGCCAACAGGCCCTCGAGCTCGTCGAACGCGTCCTCAAGTACGAGGATCCGGCCAACCCAGGCCACGCCATCGTGCCGACGAGCGCGGCCCGCGCGCTGGCCGCCGCCGACCACCTGGATGAAGCGCGAGAGCTCTATACCAAGGTGATCGACGGTGGCCGCTCGCGCGGGGCCGTCGTCGACGTGGCGACCGGGTTCGCGATGCGCGCTGAGGCCGAGCGGTGGGCCGGCCGGCTCGTGGAGGCCGAGGCCGACGCTCGTCTCGGGTACGAGATGGCAGTCGAGCACGGCATCTGGCTGGTCGGCGCGGCGCTCGGGCAACTCGCGGAGGTGTTGCTGGAGCGCGAGTCCCCGGAGATGGTCCTCGCGCTCATCGACGACAGCGGCATCGATCCCCGCCGACTCCCGCCCCACAGCATCTCGAACGTCTTCCTGCACGCGCGCGGCCGAGCGCGTGCGCTGGCGGGTGACATCGCCCGCGCGACCGAGGACCTCGCGACCTGCGGGCGCCAGCAGACCGCGTGGGGCGAGCTCAACCCGGCGAGCATCCCGTGGCGCTCGAGCCTCGCCCTTGCAGAGCAATCGCTCGGTGACGCCGCCGAGGCGCGGCGCTTGGTCGACGAGGAGCTCGAGCTTGCCCAGAGCTTCGGAGCCGCGAGACCAGTGGGGATCGCCCTGCGCACGCGCGGGCTGCTGGAACGAGGCGACGCGGCGATCAAGAGCCTCGAGGAGGCCGTGAGCACGCTCGCACAAAGTCCCGCGCGGCTCGAACACGCTCGGGCCATGACCGACCTCGGCGCCGCCCTGCGCCGCGCCGGACGTCGCGCAGAGGCGCGGGACCAACTACGCGCCGGCCTCGACATGGCACATCGATGCGGAGCGCTCCAGCTGAGCGCGCGCGGGCGCGCCGAGCTGCGGGCCGCCGGAGCCCGCCCACGCCGCGAGCGACTCAGCGGCGCAGAGGCGCTGACCGCGAGCGAACGAAGGGTGGCCGAGCTTGCGGCGGAGGGACTCACGAACCGCCAGATCGCCCAGACGCTGTTCGTGACCACCAAGACGATCGAGATGCACCTCGGGCACGTCTACCCCAAGCTCGGCATCGCAGGACGACGGGAACTCTCCCAGGCGCTGAGCCAGGGCTCGCACCGCTGAAGCGACGGGAAGTCCTCCACCGGGTCATCTGCTCCAAAGACTGGGGTGCGGACCCCGTCGCGACGGTCCTACCGCTCCTGGGACGCTCGATCTCTCCCTGACCCGCTCCCAGCGCCGCGCTCCCCCGCGGCGCGGAGGTGAGACATGTCCCGTTACCGTTGCGGCGCCGTCGCGGCCGCCGCGATCCTCGCCTGCATTCCGGTGGCGAACGCCGCCGCACAGGCCACGCCCACGCTGAAGGCGGACCGAGCCTGCTACACGCCCGGCGAAGCGATCACGCTGACCGCGGGCGGATTCGCCCCGGCGTCCTCCGTCGCCTTCTTCTTCCAGCTCATGGGCGCACACGGCCACCAACTGGCCACCGGCGACACGAACTCCACTGCCGACGCGACCGGCGCATTCCAGGCGCGCTACGGCGCCCCCGACCTCGCGTCGAGCGACGACTTCCAGGAGCACCTGTCGATCACCGCCAACCAGCAGCCGCCCGCCGGCCAACCGCCGACGACCGACCCGATGCCGTTCGCGGCAACCGACGTGCTCCTGAGCACGTTCGACGTGCTGGTCACACCGTGGGACCGCGGCCAGGTCGACCCGCGCAAGACGGTCGCCGTGCGCGCCTTCGGATATGAGCCGGCGACGAAGCTGTGGGCGCACTACGTTCTCAACGGCAAGCGCGTCAAGACCGTCTACGTCGGCAAGCTCACCGGGCCGTGCGGAAACCTCCTCAAGCACATGCGCGAGTTCCCGTTCAGCCCCGTGCGACCGGGGACCTACTCGGTCTACTTCCAGGGCTCGCAGACTCTGGACAAGCGGATGGGGACGCCGTATCGCAAGGTCGTCGTTTCCCGCGCCAAGGCGATCGCGTGAGGTCGTGCGCGCCCCGGGACCGGGGCGTGTCGGGAAGCTGCGCAATCCCGCGTTCGGCTCGCCGCGCCGGCGACGGCTGACGAGCCCCGCGCGAGCGCTGAGAATGCAGCAGATGACTGATGGCGTGCGCATCGTCGCCACCGGTGTCCGCATCGACGCCCACCCCGACCCTGAGCATCATGCCCGCCCTGAGCATGCGCCGCCCGAGCAGCCGGTCGACCTGGTGCGCTGGCGCGCCGGGCAGGTCGCGTTCGTGCGGCTCACGTCGTTCGTGGAGTTCGACGACGGGTCGGGCGTTCGACGGTGGGAAGGCACGGCCCAGGGCCCTCACGCGGTGTCGCTTGCCGGGTCCGCCACCTCGAGACTGCTCGAACTCGTCGAGACCATGCCGGACCTTCTGCTCGCCGAACTCGGGATCAGCGGCTTGTCGGCGTCGCGGTTCGATTTCCACGCCGCACCGCGTCGCATCGACGTCGATCCGGGTCTTGCGAAGCGGCTGACGCTCGACTGACCGCGGCCCGCATCGGTCGCGCGCGTGACTCCGAGCAACCGCACTGGGGCGTACCGTTCCCGTTATGACTGGTCGGCGTCTCCTCGCGGTCGCCGGCGCGACCGCGGTCGCTGCAATCGTCGCGGTGGTCGTGATGGCCGCGGTCGGCGTGTTCGATTCGAGCGACAACCACCCGGCGAACGCGCAGGGCGGCGCCGCAGCCAACACGATCAACCGGATCTATCAGCGCGAGGGCCGGTCGGTGTACTTCGTGCAGTCGAGCGGGCCGAACGGCGCCGGCACGGGCACGGCCTGGCTGTACGACGGCCAAGGACACCTGGTCACGAACGAGCATGTGATCTCCGGCGGCACCGACGTGGCACTGCGTGTCGGCGACAACAACCTGGTGCCGGTGAAGATCGTCGGCGAGGATCCGTCGACGGATCTCGCGGTGCTGCAGGCCGATCCGAAGGCGCTCAACGACGGTGATCCACTGCAGTTGGGCAACGCCTCGGAGGTGTTCGTGGGACAGCCCGTCGTGGCGATCGGCAATCCGTTCGGCCTCGAGGGAACGGTGACCAGCGGCATCGTGTCGGCCAAGTCGCGCGTGCTGCAGGCGCCCAACGGCTTTCCGATCACCAACGCGATCCAGACCGACGCGGCGATCAACCCGGGCAACTCGGGCGGCCCGCTCGTCGACCTCGACGGAAAGGTGATCGGCGTGAACTCGCAGATCGCCACCGGCGGCGCAGGCCAGTCGGCCGGCATCGGCTTCGCGGTACCGGTCGACACCGTCGAGCGCGTGGCCAAGCAGCTCATCGAGCACGGGCGCGTCGACCGCGCCTACCTCGGCGTCGGCACCGTGGGCCTGACCCCCGAGCTCGCCCAGCGGCTCGGCCTCGACGTCCAATCCGGCGCCCTTGTCC
>Ga0081455_10002928_pt1 | contig 20018 bp, 20 predicted proteins | sample TabmetS3T2R1_FD_70207 | JGI IMG/M metagenome (GOLD analysis project Ga0081455, IMG submission 70207) | Tabebuia heterophylla rhizosphere microbial communities from the University of Puerto Rico - S3T2R1 | ecosystem: Host-associated > Plants > Roots > Rhizosphere ... | reverse complement strand
GAGATCGCGTTCACGCGGATGTTCTTCTGGCCGAGATCCCACGCCAGGTACTGAACTGACGAGTCGAGCGCCGCCTTGGCGACGCCCATGACGTTGTAGTGCGGCACCGCCCGCTCGCCGCCGAGGTACGTCATCGTCAGGATCGATCCGCCGCCGGCCTCCTCCATCAGCGGCTCCGCCGCCCTCACGCAAGCGACGAGCGAGTACGCGCTGACGTCGAGGGCGAGCCAGAAGCGGTCGCGCGGCGTGTCCGTAAAGCGGCCCTCGAGATCCTCGGCTGCGGCGAAGGCGACGGAGTGGACGAGGACGTCCAGCCCGCCGTCGAACGCGTCGCCGACCTCGGAGAAGACCCGCGCCACGTCCTCGTCGGATCGCACGTCGCAGGGAGTGACGAGCGGGCTGTCGACGGTCTCCGCGAGCTCACGGACGTTCTTCTCGAGCCGCTCGCCCTGGAACGTGAAGGCGAGCTGCGCGCCTTCGTCGGCGAGCCGCCGCGCGATCGCCCAGGCGATCGACCGCCGGTTGGCCACGCCCGTGACGAGCCCACGCTTGCCTTCGAACCTGCCTGGCACGGAACGATCCTAATTTGGTCGCTACTCTTTGGCGGGTTGCGCCGCCATCCCGTGTTCATCGGCCTGATCGCGGCGCTCGCCCTCGCAGCGCCTAGCTCGGCCGCGCTCCAGCCGATCAACCGGACGTTCGGCGAGCTGACCGTGCCGCGCGTCCGTTCCGGAACAATCGCCGTGCCGGGGAATCAGGCGAGCGGACGTGTTCGCGTGATCGTCGGCCTCGGAGATCCGCCGCTCGCTGCGGAACGCGGGCCGGGTCTCTTCGGCGCTCTGGGTACGACCCGTCTGAACGTCGCGAGCCGCTCGTCGCGGGCCTACCTCGCCCGGCTCGAGGCCGCGCAGCAAGCCGCAGTGCGGGCGATCCGGACCGCGATCCCGTCGGCACGCGTCGGCCGGAGCTTCCAGGTCGTCCTCAACGGAATCTCGGTCGATCTGCCCTATTCGCGTCTTGGCCGCCTGAGTGCGATGCCGTTCGTCGCCAGGGTCTACCCCAGCCTGCGCTACGCGATGGCGCTCAATCGGAGCCCGGCCGTGATCGCAGCTCCTGCGTTTACAGCCGCGACGGGGGTCACGGGTGCCGGCGTGAAGATCGCCGTCGTCGATGACGGCGTCGACCAGCTCAACCCCTTCTTCAACCCGAGCGGGCTCGCCTATCCGGCGGGGTTCCCGAAGGGCCAGCGGAGCTTCACGACCGCCAAGGTGATCGCGGCTCGGAGCTTCCCCGGGCCTGGGTCGGGCCGAGCCGGGCGCCTCCCTCTCGACCGGAACGCCTCGTTCCACGGGACGCACGTCGCCGGGATCGCGGCTGGGCGGAGCGGCACGAGCTCGCCGGGAGGCAGCGACCATCCTCCGACCTCCGGGCTCTCCGGCGTCGCGCCGCAGGCCTGGATCGGGAACTACCGCGTCTTCAACGTCCCCTCCGGCATCGGGCACATCGCCGATACGCCCGAGATCGTCGCAGCCTTCGAGTCCGCCGTCCGGGACGGGATGGACGTGATCAACTTCTCGGGCGGGGGCCCGGCGACCGAGCCGCGGACGGATGCTCTCGTGCAGACCGTCGCGAACGTCGCCAACGCCGGTGTCGTTCCGGTGATCTCGGCGGGCAACGATCGCGATGACTTCGGCTTCGGGACCGCGGGCTCCCCGGGAACTGCCCAGGACGCGATCACCGTTGCGGCGACCTCGAACAGCCACGTGTTCGCGCCCGCGCTCTCGGTCCGCGACCCTGGGGCGCCTGCCGGCCTGCAGCAGGTCCCGTTCGTGGCGGCCGGCGGCTCGGTGCCCTCCTCCTGGGGGACATCCGACCGCTCGCTGGTCGACGTCGCCTCGATCAGGGGAACGAATGGCCAGCCGGTGAACCCCCGTCTGTGCGGCCTCGGGCGCGATCCCAACGCCGGCCGCAACCCCTTGCCCCGAGGCTCGCTCGCCGGCGGGGTCGCGTTGATCAGCCGCGGCGGCTGCACGTTCTTCTCGAAGGCAGTGCGCGCGCTCGAGGGCGGCGCCGGCGGTCTGGTCTTCACCGACAACCGCGAAAGCGAGGCCAACCCGATCCCGTTGATCTTCCCGGTCCCGGCCGGAATGATCTCCAACCTCGACGGTGCTGTCCTTCGCGCCTACCTCGCGGGCCGCAACGGGCGGGCGCCGATCCGGGTCGGCCCTGGCGTGACGGAGGTCGTCAACGGTCGCTCCGGCGTCATCACGAGCTTCTCCTCCGCCGGACCGACAGCGTTCGGGCACATGCTCAAGCCCGACGTCTCCGCGCCCGGTGGGCAGATCCTGTCGGCCACCCTCCGAAACGCCACCGGCGGCTCCCAGTTCGCCTCCTTCGACGGGACGAGCATGTCCGCCCCGCACGTCGCCGGCGCAGCGGCGCTTCTCCGCGCACGGCATCCGACCTGGAACGTCCGTCAGCTCAAGTCCGCGCTGATGTCGACTGCCGGCGTCGCATGGGGCAATACGGCCAGGACGCAGGAAGCGTCCGCACTCGCCGAGGGCGCCGGGCTGATCAACGTCCTCGCCGCCGACGACCCCAAGGTCTTCACCGAGCCGGGATCGCTGTCCTTCGGCGATCTCCAGGCCGGCGGCAGCCCGGTGTCGAAGCAGCTTCTGCTCACTCTGCGGGACGCGGGCGACGGGGCAGGCACCTGGACGGTCGAGCTGCACCCCCAGTCCGCCGGCGCCGGAGTGGCGATCGACGTCCCGCCCGCGGTCGCGATCGCGCCGGGCGGCGTCGCGACGATTCCGGTCACCGTCCGCGCCGACGCCAATGTCTCCGGCAGCGACAACGTCGGCGACCTGATCCTGCGCCGCGGCTCGCTCACGAGGAAGGTGCCGTATGCCGCCTTCGTCCTGCGGCCCGGACTGGCGGTTGCGCCCGCACGAGCGATCCGCCGGATCCAGACAGGGTCGACGCGCGGGCGGAGGTCACTCGCTCAGACGTACCGCTTCCCGACGGCGCCGTTCGGGCATCCGCCGGACTACGGCGTCGGACCGCCGATGCGCGAGGACGGTGCCGAGCGCGTGTACGAGTTCCGGCTCCGTCGGCGCGCGATGAACTTCGGCGTGTCGGTCATCACGGAGTCGCCGGGCTCCCTCATCCATCCATTCCTGCTCGGGGCAAAGGACGAGAACGCCGTGCAGGGCTACGTCGGGACGCCGGTGAACATCAACGGGCTGACGTTCGGCTACCGGCTACCAGTCGGGGCGGCCGGCGGGCAGTTCGCGCTTCCCGGCCGCTACTTCGTGTCGGTCGACTCCGGCCGCGACGAGTTCACCGGGCGGAGCCTGGCGGGCACATGGCGGTTGCGGTCCTGGGTGAACGACCTTCGGCGTCCGTCGATTCGAGTGTTGACAACGCGCGTGGCTGAGGGGCGACCCACGATCGCGCTCCAGGTCCTCGATCGCGGATCGGGCGTCGATCCGTTTTCGCTGGCGATCGGCTACAACCGCGTCCTCGTGGGGGCAGTGGCGTACGACCCGTTTACGGGCGTCGCGCTGTTCCCGCTCCCGCCGGACGCACCTCGGGTGCGCGCCGGCCGGCCGCAGTTCGCGTTCATCGGCTCCGACTACCAGGAGGCGAAGAACGCGAACACCTACGGCGGCGACGTGATGCCCAACACGCGGGTGGTGGTGCGGCGGCTGCGGGTGGTTCGCGGCGCGACGATCGCGTGGTTGACGCCGCTCGCCCGCCACTGCGTCGAGCGGACCGAGCCGCTGCTCGTTTCGGCCAGCTCGACCCGGCGGATCGGATCGGTGCAGTTCTTCGACGGCAAACGCCGCCTTCGGATCGTCAGGCGCAACGTCGCGGGTCTCTTCTCGACGACCTGGCGCACGCGTGGGGCGAAGCGGGGGATGCACACGTTGCGCGCTGTCGTGCGGGCCGGCGGACAGCGGGCGGAAGCCTCGCGGGTCGTTCGGGTCTGCCGCTAAGCAGCGGCGCTACTCGGGCGGCTGCCGGCGCTCGGTGCGCGCTCCGTCAGCGGGTCCCTTGGGTAGGCGCACCCAGCCTCCTCCCCGCGGCGAGCGTAGCGGGGTCGGGCGCACGAGTGTGTGCCCGGACCGTCAGGAATCTGTGACACCGCGCTCGTGTTCCCGCCGCGCGAGCTCGAGCGCCTCCTCCCGGGTCGTGATCGTCCCGGCGGCGCGCTCCTCCGCAACGAGCTCGAGCAAAAGGCCGATTTCCGGGCCCGGCGGCAGACCCAACTCGTCGCCACGGAGCAGCGGCGCCGAAGGGTCTCGGCTCCGCGCCTCCTCGATCGCCTGCTCGAGCTCCTCTCCACCGCCGGCGAAGCGCGCCGCGTCGATCGCCCAGGGCTCGGTCGCGCGACGAAACCGATAGACCGACCGAGCGTTCAGCTCTGCGGGCGGCTCGGCGCGAAGCAGCGTCCGCGCGTACCGCCTGAGCTCGTTGGAGATCGGCAGACGGCGCAGCTCCTCGCCGAACACCGCCACCAGCCGCAGTTCTGCCGACGTCTCGCCGAGGCCGTTCAAGCGCTCGAGCCTTCCGCCCAGCGGCGCGAGCAGCCCGAGCTCCTCGAGCCGCTTGAACCCCTGCGGGCTCAGCCGCTCGAGCTCCGCCAGGATCCGCTCGCCCGCGGGCCGGTCGACGAGCTTTGCGTGCTCGCGAACCAGTCGCTCGCTCTCGGCGTCGAGCCGGAATCCGAGCTCATCCTCGAGCCGGACGGCCCGGAGCAGGCGCAGGGGGTCGTCCTGAAACGCCGTCGGCCTGACCGCCCGCAGGACGCGCAGGTCGAGGTCCGGCAGCCCGCCGAAGGGATCGACCGGGTCTCCCCCGGCCAGCGGCCGCGCGATCGCGTTGATGGTGAAGTCGCGGGTCGCGAGGTCGGCCTCGATGCCGTCCTGGAGGGGAGTGAAGTCGACCGTGCGGCCGCCGTCGAGAGCGACGCGCCACGCTCCGTGCCGCTCCGACAACGGGAAAACGGGCCCGCCGTACCGTCGCGCCGCCGCCTCCGGCTCGCGGCAGGCGATGTCCAGGTCGAGCAGCGGCCGGCCGAGCAGCTCGTCACGCACAGCGCCGCCGACGATCCATGCCTCCTCTCCGGACAGAGTCTTCCGGGCCCGCTCAAGCATCGATCACCGTCCGCTGTGCTCGGCCGGGCCTCGAGTCGATCTGACTGACGATCTCGTAGTTGATCGTGTCCGCCACGGCCGCATGGTCTTCCGCAAGCACGCCGTCGCCGATCAGCGTGACTGTCGTGCCGACCGGCAGGGCCCCGGGGAGCTCCACCGCGAGAGCGTCCATCGAGACCGTGCCGACCACGCGGCGTCGCTCACCGTCGACAGCGACCTCCGTGCCGGTCATATCGCGGCGAAAGCCATCGGCGTAGCCGACCGGGACGATGCCGATGTAGGTCGGCTCAGCGGCCACGAACCGGCGACCGTACCCCGTCGACTCTCCCGGGCCGAGCTGCTTGACCTGGGCGAGGTGGGAACGCCAGCCCAGCACGGGCTCGAGTCCGATGGGGGCAGGATCACCGCCGAAGGGCGAGAGCCCGTACAGGGCGATGCCGCAGCGAACCGCGTCGAGGTGCGACCCGGGAATTCTCAGCGTCGCAGCGCTGTTCGCAGCGTGGCGGATCAGCCGCGAATAGGGTCGTGTCGCCTCATCGAACCGGCGCAGTTGCTCGAGAGCGAAAGACGGATCCGAGTCAGCGGTCGCGAGATGGGTCATCAATGCCACGACACCTGGGGAGATCTCGGGCAGCTCCGCAAGCCCCCACCGGCCCATGCCGGTATCGAGCTTGAGGTGGACGGGAACGCCCTCCGGCAGCGGTCCGTCGGCGACGGTAAGTTCGAGTCGTGCCTCTCGTGCCAGCGCCACTTCACCCCCGACGGACGGGCCCATGACGAGGATTCGCGCCTCCGGATACACCGCGCGCAACTCGAGCGCCTCGGGGACGGTGGCCACACAGAGTGCCTCGGCACCCTCGTCGAGGGCGGCCCCGGCGACGTCCACCGCACCATGCCCGTACCCGTCGGCCTTCACGACCGCCCACAGCTCGGAGTCGCCAAGTACCCGCCGCAGCAAGCGGACGTTGCGCCGAAGCGCGCCGAGGTCGACGGTGATCTCGGACCTAGGCATCGAGGACGCGGGGCAGCGCCGCCAACAGGTCGCCGGCCTTGAGCCCCGACCTGTACGGCGCCGTGACCGCTGCCTGCGTGTGAGCGGTCGCTGCGGCCGCCGCCGCCAGCCGTCCGTCCATGCCCTTGGCGAGGAACGAGGCGACGACGCCGGTGAGGACGTCTCCCGTGCCCGCGGTCGCGAGCGAGGGAAAGCCGCCGCAGACCAGCGCTCCTGCACCCGGAGCGCCGACGAGCGTGCCCTCGCCCTTCAGCAGCACCACGCAGCCAAACCGCTCCACAGCGCGCCCCAGCGCCTCGAGCCGGTGCGCGTCGACCCAATCCGCCTCCACCTCGAGCAGCCGGGCGAGCTCCCCCGAGTGCGGCGTGAGCACGGTGTCCGCAGGGCGCTCGGCCGGCTCGAGCGCGTACAAACCGTCGGCATCGACGACCGCGGGTAGGTCGACCTCTTCCAACAGGCGACGGACGAGGTCCTTGCGCTCGCGCCCGAGTCCCGGGCCGATCGCGAGCGCCCGCGCGCGCTCGGCAGCGTCCCAGACATCGTCGAGCGGCCGCTTCACCGCTTCCAGCAGCCGGGTCTCGATCACGGGCAGCGACTCCGGGGGCGCGGCGACCGCGACGTACCCCGCGTCCGCCCGAAAGGCGGCCTCGGCGGCCAGGCACACGGCTCCGGTCATGCCGGGCGATCCACCGACGACGAGCACCGAGCCGGCGGTGTACTTCGTGTCACCCGGCTGCCGCCGAGGAACGAGGTCGAGGATCGCCGGCGTCGCGAGCGCATGCTCCGTCTCAGCGTGCTCGAGGCCGATGTCGGAGACCACGATCTCGCCGCGCCGGAAGCGTCCCGGCGCGACCTCGTGACCCACCTTGCGACCGTGGAAGGTCACCGTCAACGTCGCGCGCACGGCTTCGCCCGGAACCTCGCCGGTGGACGCGTCGACACCCGACGGGATGTCTACGGCGACGACCGGCGCACCGGATTCGTTCATCGACCTGATCTGCTGCGCGGCCTCGTCGCGCGGCGCCCCGTGGAACCCGGTCCCGAAGAGCGCGTCGATGACGACGTCGGCCTCACCCAGCGACCGTTCCTCCCAGCCTGCTGCCCGGAGGAGCTCGGCCGCGATCCGTCCGTCGCCGCCGTTCGCTCCGCCTCCACACACGGCCGCGAACGTTCGCCCGCTCGGGAAGCGCGCGAGGGTTTCGTCCGCGACGGCGCTTCCCGCGCGTTCCATCAGCTGCTCGACATCGTGGCCCGCCTCCGCCGCCTTCATCTCGGCGGCGGTGTACAGCGGTTCAAACATCAGGGTCGGCGACCACGCAGACCGCACTGGCGAGCTCGCGCGAGTGCGACATCGAGAGGTCGATCCGGCCTGCCTGCACGCGCTGAGACCACTCCTCGACCTGCCCCGAAAGGCGCACGGAGGGCTTCGGCCGCCCGGAGATCTCGATGTCTCGCCAGGCGAAGCGCCGCGCGACACCGAAGCTGAGCGCCTTGCCGACGGCCTCTTTCCCGGCGAACCGCGCCGCGTAGTGCTGCGCGGGATTGGGACGGGCGTCGCAGTACGCCTGCTCCGCGGTGGTGAAGCACCGGTCACGGAAGCCCGCGTAGCGCTCGAGCGCGTCGCGGATGCGCTCGATCTCGATCATGTCGGTTCCGACGCGCGTCACAGCATCTCCTCCAGCCAGCGCGGCAGTTCGGCGACGGACGAGAGGACGACGTCGGGCGAGATCGCGGTCCGCTCGACCTCGTCTGGTCGGAACTTCCCGGTCCGGACGAGCGCCGTCCGGAGCCCGAACCGCTGAGCGCCGGCGACATCAGCATCGATGTCGTCGCCGACCATCCAGGTCAGCTCAGGCTCGGCGTCCAAAGCCTCGACGGCGGCGGCGAAGTACTCGGTGCTCGGCTTCCCGACGACGGTTGCCTCGAGGCTCGACGCGTACTCGAGCCCGGCGACGAAGCACCCCGAGTCGAGCAACGGCCCGCGCGAGGTCTGCCACCAGCGATTTCGGTGTAGGCAATAGAGCTCCGCGCCGCCTTCGAGCTCGGCGAAGGCACGCGCGAGGTTCATGTACGAAAAGACTCTGTTCGTCTCCGGAGTTTCGTCCGCGCCACCGAGCAGCACGGCTTCGGCGTCCTCGCCGACGAGCTCGACCGAGCCGAGATCTTCGAGCACGGCGGCCATCGTCAACGCGAGGACGCGGCGGCCTGCCAATGCTCTGGCCGCGGCGAGGGCCGTGGTCTGGAGCTCGTCGTCGTCCAGCTCGAAGCCCAGCTCCCGCAGCTCGCCGGCCAGCGAGCGCCGCGACTGCGTGGTGTTGTTCGTGACGAAGCGCAGCCGATGGCCGTTCTCGCGCAGCTGGCGGACGGCCCGGGCGGCGCCGTGGATGGGTTGGCCGGAGACGTGAAGCACGCCGTCGATGTCCAGCAGAATGGCCGCCATGAGCGGCGAGTCTATTCAGGTGACCAAGACGGTGGCGATCCCGCTTTCGGAGATCGAGCTGCGCTTCTCGCGGTCGAGCGGACCGGGCGGACAACACGCGCAGAAGACCGAAACGAGGGTCGAGGCGATCTTCGACGTCGACGCCTCGGCCGGCCTGACCGACGCTCAGAAGGCACGCGTGAGCCGCCGCGCCGGCCCGGTCATCCGTGCGATCGCGCAGGACGAGCGAAGCCAGACGAGGAACCGCGAGCTCGCGATCGAGCGCCTGGTGGCGGCGCTCCGCGACGCGCTGAAGGTCGAGCGACGCCGCCGTCCGACCAAACCGACGACGGCATCACGCGAGCGGCGTCTGCAGCAGAAACGCCGCCGCTCCGAGCTGAAGCAGCAGCGCCGCCCCCCGCCGGAGTAGGCGCTACTCGACCGTTACGGTCTTCGCCAGGTTCCGCGGCTGGTCGACGTTCAGGCCGCGCAGCCGCGCGATGCGATAGGCGAGGAGCTGGAGCGGCACGATTGCGAGCGCCGCCTGCAGGAACGCCGGTGTTCTCGGCACGTAGATGACGTCGTCGGCGTGGTGCTGGATGTCCTCGTTGCCGTCCGTCGCGATCGCGATCACCTGCGCGCCGCGGGCCCTGGTCTCCTGGATGTTGGAGATGATCTTGTCGTAGACGTGGGAGTCGGTCGCGATGCAGACGACCGGCGTGTCGTCGTCGAGCAGAGCAATCGGCCCGTGCTTCATCTCACCTGCCGAGTACGCCTCGGTCGGGATGTAGGAGATCTCCTTGAGCTTCAGCGCGCCCTCGAGGGCGACCGGCAGCCCGATGTGACGGCCGAGGTAGAGGAAGAACGGCTTGTCGTGGTGTCGGCGGGCGATCTCGTCGATCGGATGATGGCCGTCGAGGAACTGCGCGATCCGCTCGGGGAGTCGCTTGACCTCGTCGAGGATGTAGGCGTGCTCGTCCTTCGGGAGGGTTCCTCGGACCTGGGCGAGCTTCAGGGCCACGAGGTAGAGCGCGACGACCTGCGCCGTGAACGTCTTCGAGGCGGCGACGGCCATCTCCATGCCGGCGCGCGTGTAGAGCACGTGGTCGACCTCGCGCGTGATCTGCGTGCCCATCAGGTTCGTGATCGCCATCGTGATCGCGCCCTTCTCGCGCGCGAGCTTCATCGCGTGGATCGTGTCGCGGGTCTCGCCCGATTGGGACATGCCGATGACCAGCGTGTCCGGCCCGATCACCGGGTTCCGGTACCGCCACTCGCTGGCGATGTCCGGCTCGACCGGGATCCGGGCCCACTCCTCGATCACGTACCGGCCGACGACCCCCGCGTGGTAGGCCGTGCCGCAGGCGAGGATGACGACGCGCCGCAGGTTGCGGAGCTGGTCGTCGGTCATCTCGATGCCGTCGAGCTCGAGCCGGCCGCCGGGTCTGATCCGCTCGCCGATCGTCTCGCGCACCGCGTCCGGCTGCTCGTAGATCTCCTTGAGCATGAACGTCTCGTACCCGCCCTTCTCCGCGGCCTCGTCGTCCCAGTCGACCTCGAGCTCGTCGCGTGAGGTCTCGCCGTTGTCGACGTCGATGAAGGTGGCGCCCTCCGGCGTGATCGCCACGACCTCGCCTTCCTCGATCAGCTGGACGCGACGGGTCTCGCGGAGGAACGCGGCGATCGACGAGGCCAGGAACATCTCGCCGCTGCCGACACCGACGACGAGCGGGCACTGCAGCCGGGCGCCCACGAGGAGGTCGGGGTGCTCGTGGTGGATCGCGACGAACGCGAAGTGGCCCTCGAGGTCCTGGTAGGCCCGCTTGACCGCCTCGACGAGATCGCCCTCGTAGTAGCGCTCGATCAGGTGGCAGACGACCTCGGCGTCGGTCTCGGAGCTGAAGGTGTGCCCGTCGGCCTGGAGCGTCTCCTTGAGCTCGCGGTAGTTCTCGACGATGCCGTTCAGGACGAGTGCGAGCTCACCGTCCTCGCAGCCGGTCAGCGGGTGCGCGTTCTCCTCCGAGACGCGGCCGTGCGTCGCCCAGCGCGTGTGGCCGAGGCCCGTGGTCGCATCGGAGCCGTTCGTCGAGGCCGCGGCCTTGAGCTGCGAGAGGTTGCCGACGGCGCGGACGTATTCGAGCTCATCGTCCTCGCGGAGGACGAGCCCGGCGGAGTCGTAGCCCCGGTATTCGAGCCGCTCGAGGCCCTGGATGAGCAGCGGCTTGCAGGCCCTGGGCCCGACGTATCCGATGATTCCGCACATCTGGACCTCCTTCGTCGACGGCCTGCACTCGACCCGCGATCCCCCTGAAACGACCAAGAGCCCGGCGACCGCCGACACCCTGCGTTGGAGGTCGACTAACCGAGCTCTCGACGTACGAGAGTCGCGATCGTACCACAGAGTTCGGCGGCTTCAGGGTGATTTTCAGCCTCTGCGAGGACTCTGATCAAAGGTTCAGTACCCGACGGACGAACGAGAATCCGCGCCGTTCCGTTCAGTTCTGCGTTCAACCGGTCGATCTCCTTGCGGAGGTCGACCGAGAGCGAGCGCGCCGGCGTCGGCACGTTCTCGGTCACCTGCGCGAACTTCGGCATGACGGCGGCCGCTTCCCCGAGCGTCCTGCCCTCGAGTGCGCGGCAAAGCAGGAGCGCTGCGGCGAGACCATCGCCCGTGACGTGGCCGTCGAGGCAGATGATGTGCCCGGACTGCTCGCCGCCGAGGATCCCGCCCTCCCGGCGAAGCGCCTCGAGGACGTAGCGGTCGCCGACGTCGGTCGTGACAACGCGGATCCCGTGCTCGCCCATGAGCCGATGGAAGCCGAGATTGGTCATCGCCGTGACGACGACGAGGTCGACACCGAGATGGAGGGCCAGGATCGCAAGGATCTGATCCCCGTCGACCGCGTTTCCCTCGCCGTCGACGGCGAGCATCCGGTCGCCGTCCCCGTCGAACGCGACCCCGAGGTTGGACTGCCCCTTCAGGGTCGTGCGCGAGAGCAGCGCGAGATCCGTGGCCCCACACCCGACGTTGATGTTCGTCCCGTCGGGCGCCGCCGCCACGGCGACCACTTCCGCGCCGAGCCGCTCGAAGGCGGCCGGAGCAAGGGTCGAGTACGCCCCGTTGGCGCAGTCGACGGCGATTCGCATGCCGCTCAGGTCGGACCCGAAGCGCTCGAGCACGTGCTCGAGGTAGCTGTCGGCCGAGACCTCGACGCGATCGATGTCGCCTCTCCCCGCCCTTGCCGGCTCGTCGAGGAGCGCCTCGATCTGCTCCTCCGACGCGTCGGTCAGCTTCTGCCCGTCGCCGTCGAAGAACTTGACGCCGTTGTACTCCGGCGGGTTGTGGGAGGCGGAGATGACGGCGCCGAGATCGAGCGCGAGCAGCGCGACGGCCGGCGTCGGCAGCACCCCGCCGAGGACGGCGTCTCCTCCCGCCGAGGCGACGCCTTCCGCGAACGCCTCCTCCAGCATCGGGCCGGATCCTCGCGTGTCGCGGCCGACGAAGACGCGTCCTCCGCCCGACCAGAGCGCAGCCGCCCGCCCCAGTCGTTCGACGAGGTCGGAGGTCAGGTCGGCGCCGACAACGCCGCGGACGCCGTCCGTTCCGAAGTACCGCCTGGCCATCGGCGCGGAGCCTAAGCCGGGAAGTCCTCGCGGTGCCGGATCGAGGCGAAGTCCTCGTCTTCCTGCGCGCTTTTAGCGAACGCCGGCTTCAGCTCGACGGCGCGTCTGAGATGACCCGTCGCAGCGTCCGGATCCCCGTCGAGCGCCTCGACGCAGGCGAGCTCGTAGAGGAGACTCGGGTTGTCCGGGTACTCCTGGAGGCCCTGCTCGATCGTCTCGCGCGCAGATCGGTAGTCGCCCGCCTTCCAGGCCGGTATTGCCTCGGCGACCCACTCCCAGGGCGAGACCTCGTACGGCTTCCCCGGGTTGCCGCCAACGGCCAGGGCCGTCGTATCCGGCGCGGTTGCCACGGCGCCGCGTCGCACCGCGGGATCGCGGACGAAGACGACGGTCCCCTGCGGCGCGTCGAACTCCTCACCGGCGACGGTGAAACGCGCGGCTCCGTCGAGCACCACGTAGATCTCCTCGTGGCGCCCCGCACCGGTTCCGAGCTCGTCGTGCTCCTCGATCAGCTCGTCGCCGGCCGACTCGGACCAGTACGCGTTGATCCCGAACGCGGAGACGCCCAGCGGCCGTCGCAGCGGCTTCCACTTGAGCTTGCCGAACGTCGGCAGCGCCTCGACTTCGGCCAGCCGGATGACCGAGTACGGCTCGCTCAGCGTTTCGAGAACTGCGGGGCTTTGCGAGCTTTGTGGAGGCCGGCCTTCTTGCGCTCGACCTTCCGGGCGTCGCGGGTCAGAAAGCCTTCGCGCTTGAGTGTCGTCCTGAGCTCGGGGTCGGCCTCGACGAGCGCCCGCGCGATGCCGTGTCGGATCGCACCCGCCTGGCCGGTTGGGCCTCCGCCTTCGACGCGCACGCGGAGGTCGTACGTGCCCTCCGCGCCGGCGGCCTTGAGCGGCGCCAGCACCGTCGTCCGGTGTGCCATCCGGGGGAAGTACTCGTCGATCGTCCGGCCGTTGATCCAGGTCGCGCCGTCTCCCGGGCGCAGGATCACACGCGCGATCGACGTCTTTCGCTTGCCGGTGCCCTGGTACTGCGCGACCGTGGCCATCAGCGCTCCTCCAGCTTCAGCGGCTGCGGAGACTGCGCCTCGTGCGGGTGATCGGGGCCGGCGTAGACCTTGAGCTTCGTGAGCTGCGCCCGTGCCAGACGGTTCCGCGGCAGCATCCCCTTGACCGCCTTGCGGATCACTTCGGTCGGACGGCGGTCGAGCTCCTCCTGGAGCGTTCGGCTGCGAATGCCGCCCGGGTAGCCGGAATGCCGGTAGTAGCGCTTGTCCTCGAGCTTCTTGCCCGTGACGGCGATCTTCTCGGCGTTGACGACGACGACGAAGTCGCCGGTGTCGACGTGCGGGGTGTACTGCGCCTTGTCCTTGCCGCGCAGCGTGTCGGCAACGCGCGTGGCGAGACGCCCGAGGGTCTTGCCCTCGGCATCGACGAGGTACCAGCGGCGCTCGACCTCGCCCGGCTTTGCGTTCCAGGTCTTCATCACTAGACGGAAAAGCGGCGGACACGAGGCCCGCCGAGGGGCAAGAATAGCAGCGCTCCAAGCCCGCTCGGGACGCGAGAGAGATTCGCCGCGGGAGCGGGGCTTTGCTAGCCGCGGTTGCCGACCCAGACGGCGAGCGCGATTGCGACGATCAGCAGCGCGAACGCGGACTCGACCACGGCGCCCCCGACGCCGCCGTGGGCGAGGGGGATCAGCTGGCCGAGAGCAGCCATAGCCCGGTACAGGTGTAGAGGACCATCAGCGCAAGCATCGCGTACTGGGTCCGGACCGCCGTGCGCGCGGAGCCCCAGAGCGCGACCGCTCGGTCGTGGGCAAGCAGGAGCCCGAGGACGTGGCCACCGACCAACACTCCGACCTGGATGTACCAGATCGCGTTCGGAGAGTTGAAGAGCGACGGCTGGAAGTCGGCCGTTCCGAACAGGTCCCAGCCCTTGCCGAACGGATCAGACGAGAGCGGCAGGGCGAACTGGCCCTGGTTGACGAGCAGCGTGAAGTAGTGCGCGATCGAGTACGCGAGCGCAATCGGGACGAGGCTCGCGACGAAGACACTGGCGAGCCCCTCGCGAGCGCCGGAGACGAGCCCCGCTGCGGCGACCGCGACGAGGAACAAGACCCCGATGACGATGACCGTGACGAGCAGCCCGAAGACGTTGAAGCCCGTCGCGACGAGGTCGGCCGTCCGCGGCGAGTTGACGATGTACTCGGCCTCGAGGTTGTAGAGGCGGTCCTGCCACCACTGCTGGCGGCTGAGGCCGTCAAAGGCGACCGACCCGAGCATGACGATGACGAACGCGACCGTGCCCGGGCGGGTCTGGGGGAGCGTGAGCCCGGCCAGCGGCGGACGGACGATGACGACGCGGCGTCCCTCGCGCTCCTGAACCGCGAACGGCGCGATCAACGCGAGGATGCCGAAGTACACGTTGAAGGCTTCGCCGTTCTCGTTCCAGGCTCGTCGGCCGTAGACGAGCATCCCGGCCCACGTGATCCAGCTGTAGACGACGATCGCGAGCGCGAGCGTCCTCGGCTCTGCCGCCCGAGGATACGCGAGCTCGAGCGCGGCAAAGGCGAACAGAAGCACCGCTGCAGGCCAGCGGCCGAGGCGCGCCGGGTAGTCGGCGACGGGCTCCCACGACCGCCCGGTCTTGCTCCAGGCCCACGCGACGGCGTCGGCGACCGCCTTCCAGGGGCTCAAGACCGACCAGAGGTTCCCGAAGACGACGACCAGCGGAACGAGCCCGAGCCAGAAGATGACCCAGATGAAGGTCGGGGCGATGTTGTCGCCCGCATCCGGTCTGCCGACGAACGCGGCCAGCCAGACGAGCACGAGGAGACCGGTGGCGATCGCCCCGAGCCCGATCCGCCAGCCCGGCCAAAGGAGTAGTCGCTGCCAACGCTCCGACAACGGGCGGCCCTCCCCGTGGCCTTCGAGGACCGGGCGCCGCCAGAGAACGCCGAGACCGACGAAGCTGAGGATCAGGACGAGCGACCCCGCGTAGTACATGAGCCAGTCGGGCAGTACCGGGTCGCGGATCCCTCCGATGCCGTGGGCAAGTGGGAGGACGAGGCTCACGCCTGCGTGACGATCCTTGCCAGCGGGACGCCGCGCTCTTCGAGCTCGGCCTCGACGGTGCCGACGATCGTCGCACGGAAGGCGATCCGCGCCGGCTGCCCCGGACCGACGTCGCGCATGATGTTGTAGCCGTGCAGGTGGACGTGGTCGACCACGTCCGAGGTCACGGTGAGCACGACGCGCCGATCCCTCGCGACGGTCACATTGCGAACGCCGCCGACCGGCTCGCCGCCGCGGACGACGATGCGGACCTGCGCCGGCGGCGGGGGCTGCGGGGGCGGTGGCGGCGGCGGTGGGACGCTCGTCGTCGGGCTCGTCTCCGTCGCAGTCGTGGTCGTCGTACCGCTCGAGGCGGAGCCGCTGTCGTCATCCGGACGGAACACGAGGAACAGCCCCACGACGGCGACGACGACCGCCGCAACGGCAATCAAGATCCTTGTCATTTCGCGGATATGGATAGCAGCAGCCCGGCGCGAAACGCGGCCGAACCGCCGTGCGACGGGTGGCGAACGTAGCGGCCGCCGAGGACCGCGTGGGCGAGCCGACCGACTGGGATCGTCCGGCGGCCCGCTGCGAGTTCGAGCAGGAAGCGCATCGCCTCCCGTACTTCGGCAGCCGTGGGCCGACGGTTTGAGCCCGGAACGCCGTGTCGATGCGGATGCGTGGGCACGACGTTCCAGAGCAGGACGTCGTCCTCGAGCTCGAGCTCGGTGAGCGCCCGGTGGACGATCGTCGCGGTCGCCTCTGCCGGCCCGTTGCCCGAGAGCTGGCGTTCGGAGGTGAACGGAATGCCGCTCCAGCGCGCGCCGCGGTAGCCGGCCGCCTCACCGACGAGCAGATAGCGGGCATCGGCCCGGCGCTCGAGGTAGTCGGCGAGCCGGGCCCGGCGAAGCTCGGAGCCCGCGTACTGGTTGAAGGTCTCGCCGATGCGCGCCCGCGCGAGGGCTTCGACGAAGCCGGTCACACGTAGGAGATCAGCTCGAGCAGGCTGCCGTCCGGGTCCCGGAAGTACACGCTCGTTCCCCGCCCCCGGGCTCCCGGCCGCTCGACCGGTCCCTCCTCGATCGCGACGCCCTGGCGGCGCAGGTGCTCGATCGCGTCGGCGATCGGCCCGTCCCACCGGAAGCAGAGGTCGCTGTTGCCAGGCCGTACCGGATCGGCTGCCACAGGGCTCGGATCGACGCCGGGCCCGTGGACGTTCAGCTGCTGCTCGGCGAATCGGTACGTGTAGCCCCGCCCGCGCTCGACCACCTCGGCGCCGAGGACGTCGCGGTAGAAGGCGTTCGAGCGCTCCCAATCCGTGACCGCGACGACGACGTGGTCGATGGCGAGTCGCATTGACTGAATCTTCCATGAAGATGCCGGGCGTGCTCGAGGTCCAGACGTTCACCGACGGCGGCCAGCGCCCACTCGAGGTCGCCGGACAGGTGGCCGACTTCATCGGCGCCGCGGAACGCTCACTCGACTTCGCGCACTACGACTTCCACCTGAGCCCGGAGCCGGCCGCTGTCGTGGGGACCGCGATCCGCGACGCCGCCGCCCGCGGGGTGGCCGTCCGCTTCATCTACAACCTCGATCATCGGAACCCGATCCCGGTTCCGCCCCCGCCGGAGCCGGACGGCGCTCTGATCGAGTCGTTCGGCGTTCCGGTTCGCCCGATCGCCGGCGTCCCCGACCTGATGCACCACAAGTTCGTCGTTCGCGACGGGCTCTCGGTCTGGACGGGGTCGATGAACTGGACCGACGAGTCGTGGTCGCTGCAGGAGAACGTCGTCGCCGTGGCCGAATCACAGCCACTGGCCGCCCGCTTCACGAAGGACTTCGAGCAGCTCTGGGAGACGGGAATCGTCGAACAGAGCGGGTTCGTCGACACGACGCCCGTCCCGGTCGGAGACCATCAGGTGCGCACATGGTTCACGCCGGGGCACGGCGAGGGCCTGTCGCATCGAATCGGCAAGGCAATCGCGAAGACGCGACGGCGCGTGCGCATCGCCTCGCCGGTGATCACCGCCGCACCGATCCTGGCCGCGCTCTCGCAGGTGATCTCGGAGGGCCGCGTCGACGTCGCCGGCTGTGTCGACCGTCCCCAGATCGACGGCGTCGTCTACCAGTGGGGCGAGAACGGGAACATCGTCTGGAAGCTGCCGCTGCTCCAGCGCGTCCTGGCCGCGCCGTTCTCCGCCAAGCCGTCGCATCCCTGGGAGGCGTCGGGCAGCGTGCACGACTTCATGCACGCGAAGCTGACCGTCGCCGACGACACGGCCTTCTTCGGCAGCTTCAACCTCTCGCGCTCGGGCGAGCTGAACGCGGAGAACGTCCTCGAAGTGACTGACCCCGAGCTCGCCGAGCGTCTCGCCGGGTTCGTCGACGACGTGCGCGGGCTCTACCCCCGCTACACGGCCCGCTAGCCCGGCCCCGGGGCGTCAGATGCCGATCAGGACGGCGCCGGGCGGCTCGCCCTCGAGCCGTCCGCTCTCGATCTGCGCGGCGATCCGATCCTCGATCTTGCTCAGTCCGTAGCGATGCGTCGTTCGCCACGTGAGCGTCTCGGCGGGAGGGCCGTCGGTGTGCGCCCGGATGTTTGGCCTGGCGAGGTTCAGGCCGCGCTCGAGCAGCCAGATGACGAGGAGGATGATGACGATCAGCCGGAGGATCGTGCTGTCGAAAGCGACGATCACCCAGACGATGAACGCGATCAAGAGCACGGTGACGACGACACTGCCCCAGAAGAAGGGCTCCTTGCTGGTCGCCGCGAGCCCCGACTCGGGCCGGACACGCTCGAGCTGCCAGCTGCGCCCGTCAGGTGAACGAACGGTTCGGGTCATGGACGCTCGATCATACGACGGGCCTCACTCCCACTCAATGGTGGACGGAGGCTTCGAAGAGATGTCCAGCGCGACCCGGTTCACGCCCGGGATCTCGTTGATGATGCGGCCGGAGATCGTCTCCAGCAGGTCGTACGGGAGACGCGCCCAGTCTGCCGTCATCGCGTCCTCGGACGTGACGGCGCGGATGACGATCGGGTAGGCGTAGGTGCGCTCGTCGCCCTGCACGCCGACCGAGCGGATCGCCGGCAGAACGGCGAACGATTGCCACAAATCGCGGTAGAGGCCCGCGCGGCGCACCTCCTCTTGAAGGATCGAGTCGGCCTCGCGAAGGATCTCGAGCCGCTCGCGTGTGACCGCGCCGATGATCCTGATCGCCAGGCCCGGACCCGGGAACGGCTGCCGCCAGACCATCCGCTCGGGCAGGCCGAGCTCCTCGCCGACCCGACGAACCTCGTCCTTGAACAGCATCCGCAGAGGCTCGATGAGCTCGAAGTCGACGTCCTCCGGCAGGCCGGCGACGTTGTGGTGGGACTTGATCGTGGCGGCGACGCCGTCCGTCCCGCCCGACTCGATCACGTCGGAGTAGAGCGTCCCCTGGACGAGGTAGCGGATCTTCCCCAGCCGCGCTGCTTCCTCCTCGAAAACGCGAATGAACTCCTCGCCGACCCGTCGGCGCTTCTCCTCGGGCTCTTCGATCCCGTCGAGGCGGGCCAGGAAGCGCTCCTCGGCGTCGACGTGCACCAGCGGCACCTGGAAATGTCCGCGGAACGTCTCGACGACCTGCGCTGCCTCGTCCTTTCGCAGCAGGCCGTGGTCGACGAAGACGCACGTCAGCCGATCCCCGACCGCCTTGTGCACGAGCAGCGCGGCGACCGCCGAGTCGACGCCGCCCGAGAGGGCGCAGAGCACCCGATCGGTTCCCACCTGCGCACGGATCCGCTCCACCTGCTCCTCGATCACCGCGGCAGCCGTCCAGGTCGGCGGTGCGCCGGCGACGCCGTAGAGGAAGTTCTTCAGCACCTCGTTGCCGTGCGGCGTGTGCACGACCTCGGGGTGGAACTGCACGCCGTAGAGCCCTCGCTCCGGTGCCTCGAACGCCGCGATCGGCGTCGATGCCGACGAGCCGGTCACCCGCGCGCCCTCGGGTGGCGCCGTGACCGAGTCGCGGTGGCTCATCCAGACGACCTGGTCGTCAGGCGTCTGCTCGAAGAGCGCACCGCCGCCCGCGTGGAGCTCGGTTCGCCCGAACTCGGAGGCGCCGGTGCGCTCGACGCTTCCGCCGAGGTCGCGCGCCATCAGCTGCATCCCGTAGCAGATCCCGAGCGTCGGGACGTCCAGGTCCCAGATGCCCGGATCGACCTCGGGCGCGTCGTCCGCGTAGACCGATGCCGGGCCGCCGCTGAGCACGATCGCCCGTGGGTTCCGCACCGCGAGCGCCTGCGCCGGCGTCCGGTGCGAGACCAGTTCGGAGTAGACGCGGCACTCCCGGACCCGGCGGGCGATGAGCTGGGAGTACTGGCCGCCGAGGTCGATGACGAGAACCGGACGGTCCTCGGCCTGCTCTTCGGACCGCTCGAAGGGCAGAACCTCGGCCATGGGCGTTATCCCATCCCCACGCGTTGCGCCTGCTGGAGCGACTTGCCCTCGGTCTTCACCGCCGGCGCCAGCATGATCTCCGCCTTCTGGAAGTCGTGGATCGACTCGTAGCCGCAGGTCGCCATCGCCGTCCTCAGCGCTCCCATGAGGTTCAGCGTGCCGTCGTTTTCGCGGGCTGGGCCGATCACGATCTCCTCGAGCGTCGCGACCTGCTCGGTCTCGACCCGGGCTCCGCGCGGCAGGGTCGGATGGAACGTCGCCATCCCCCAGTGGAAGCCGCGCCCGGGAGCCTCCTTCGCTC
>Ga0081455_10002927_pt1 | contig 20020 bp, 18 predicted proteins | sample TabmetS3T2R1_FD_70207 | JGI IMG/M metagenome (GOLD analysis project Ga0081455, IMG submission 70207) | Tabebuia heterophylla rhizosphere microbial communities from the University of Puerto Rico - S3T2R1 | ecosystem: Host-associated > Plants > Roots > Rhizosphere ... | reverse complement strand
AAGAAGCGTCATCCCAATCTTGGAGAGTCAACTGGACGGGCGCGCCGGCACGGCTTCGAACACCGATGGCACCGAAAGGTGTGAGGCTCAGGTCCTCGGCTCTCCGCCATAAACGATCGCGCCAGGCCGGACGTACGCCGGCGCCGCTGAGGAGTTTGCAGCCTCGGCACTTTTTATCGCAGGCAGATCGGTTAGGTATCCATGCGGTCTCATAAGCCGCATTGAGCCCGGTGCAACCCCGGGGCCTGCAACCAAACTTCACGGGTAACGCCAAGTCTGGTGACTGAGCGGGTCTGTAAAACCCGCGCCTTTGCGCATGCGCGGTTCAATTCCGCGGTTACCCACCATCAATCGCGGACGTAGCTGGAAGGTCGAGCACCTGAGTGCCACTCAGGAGAATCGGTTTCGATTACCGACGTCCGCGCCATCTAGCCCAGTTAGCAAATCTGGTGATTGCACGCGCCTGAAGAGCGCAGGAGGCCAGTTCAAATCTGGCGCTGGGCACCATTTCGGGGCAAGCAGCGGGCTGCAGTTGATCCTTGCAAGATCGGCGTCCGGAGTTCGACTCTCCGTTGCTCCACCATCTCATTCCCGTCGAGCCATCTCGGTGAGGGCGCTCCGCTGTTAACGGAGGAAGGCACGTTCGAATCGTGCGGCGGGAGCCAATCCACCACTTCCGATCTCGGGTCGCCGAAACGGAAGCGACCTCCATCGTGGTCGAAAAAATGCACATGCTGCCATCGTCTAGCGGCAAGGATGCCCGGTTCTCAGCCGGTCGACGCGGGTTCGAGTCCCGCTGGCAGTGCCATATTCATCTTCCCGTAGCTCAACTGGATGAGCAGCGCGCTACGAACGCGAAGGTATGCAGGTTCGAGTCCTGCCGGGAAGGCCAATCTCTGCTGGGTAAAGCTCGTGCGGAAGAGCACCGCGTTTGGGCCGCGGAGGCGCGTGGTCGGAGCACGCTACCCAGACCATCATCGCGCGCTGGCCGATCGGCTAGGCAGCGGACTCTGAATCCGCTCAGACAGGTTCGACTCCTGTGCGCGCTGCCAATTTAGCCCCGTGGCGAAACAGGAACGCGGCGGTCTGCAAAACCGCTATGAGCCGGGGCAGCACCGGCCGGGGCTTCCAGCATGCGCTCGTGGACCAACTGGACGGTCAGCCGTCTTCTAAACGGCCCTATGCTGGTTCGAGTCCGGCCGAGCGCGCCATCATTGAATTGGAGAGTTGGCCGAGCGGTAAGGCAACGCGGTGCTAACGCGTCGAGTCCTTCGGGACGCACAGGTTCGATCCCTGTACTCTCCGCCATCACAAAAGCCGGTAGCCAAAAGCGACGAACGCCGCCTCGGCTCGGATCTTCATGCATCAAAGGCGGAGCGCCAGGATGCGTACTCATAAATTTTCGTCGATGTCCGGTTCGCCTCGACACCGACCGCCTTGTGCAACCGACAGCAAATGTAGCGATGGGCCAACTGCGGACGAATTATTGATTTCCGGCGCGGAGACGGGTTGGCCACCCGACACGGACCAGCGTTTCATCTGGATCAGACATGGCAAATTCGTACATCCCCCACGGCTTGTCTTCGGGTGATTGCTGAAATTCGCGCGCCGCAGCGTCAACACTCTCAAGGTAAAGATAAAGTCCGAAAGGGTTTCTGCCCGGGGTTAGCCATCCCTCGACCGCGTCCGTCAAATGCAGATATCCGCCTTTTGAGTTCGACAGCATGCGATAGGTGTCGGGTTCTCCCGGAGCAGGCCTTTGGCTGTCCGGGCGCACGAAGCCTAATCGATTGTAGAACCGCTCCGACGCATCAAGGTCGTTACACGGCAGGATCGCGATCAAAGATCCGGAAGGGCTCATTTTAGCACTCCGACTTCATGCTACAATTCTCGTCCACTCTTCTCAAGGTCCGAAATTTGTCACCTTTAAGGTGCGATTGAATTTTGCGGGCGTGGCGTAGTGGGCTGCGTGCCTGTCTTCCAAACAGGAGGTGTTCGGTTCGATCCCGACCGCCCGCACCAACCTGCCATCGCCTGGTGCCAAGGGTACGGCGCTTTCAACGCTGGACTTCGCGGGTTGAACTCCCGTTGGCAGGACCAGATTCATGACCAACCGCAGACCCGCGATGGCTACACGATACTCGAAAACCAATTAGATCGAGACCTGGGACTTAAGCCATGACCTTGAGAGTGTTGGTGTCACCCATTCAGGGTTTCTTCGCGCTTCGGCTCTTCCTCAGATCAGCAAATTCTTGCCTGAGCAGATCCGCGACGGTTCTGACCTTGGGGAGATCTGCCATGCGCTTGTGGCAGATGATCGCGAGTTCTGCGCGCAGCGAGGTTGGAAGCTCGAGCTTGAGCTCCACGAGTTCGCCCGGTCGCTTGAGCCGATGGGAAGTCTTCAGAAGGATCATCGCGCCGACACCGGCCTGACAGGCTGCGACCTGCACGCTGTAATCGTCAGATGTGAAAGCGGGACGAAAGTCGGGAATCCTGGCTGCGAGTTCCGGATTCGGGCTCGTCATCTCACGCTCTCCCGCCCATGCGATCCAGTCGAGGTCGCGGAAACCGTATTTCGCGGGCAGTCTCCGTGCGTAGTCCCTGCTCGCGTAGGCGCCGATCGGAACGACGACTTCATCGATGGTGATCAGATCAGGATCATCGGACGGATATCTCCTGAGCGCGATGTCCGCCTCGCCGAGCGCCAGATTCAGGCGTTGCGTGCTGGCCAGAACCTCGAGAGTGATCTGCGGGTGCTTTCTCTTGAGCTTTTCCGCGATAGGAGCCAGGAAATCGAAGGCGAATGATGGTGCCGCCGTGATGCGTACGCGGCCGCTCACCGGAGAGTTCTTCGCATCGAGTGAACGACTGGCTTCCGTCGCCCATTGCGCCATGCCTTGCGCTGCGGGAAGTAGCCTCGTTCCAGTTTTCGTCAAGGTGATGCCCTGGTTCCTGCGGACGAAAAGCGGCTCGCCCAGCTCGTACTCCATCTCTGCAATCCTCCGGCTCAACGTGGGTTGGCTCACCTTGAGGCGTCGTGCGGCGCCGCTCAAACTCCCGGCGTCGCAAACGGCGATAAAAATCCGCAGGTCATCCCATTGCAGGTCCACGTTCGCTCCTTGGGCTCATCGCCAGGCTATTCATTTATGTATAGCAACATAGGAATTTAGGCGATTGCTATTCTGGACGTCTACGGCAAAAGCGGCAGCAGAAATGAGGAAAACAATTATGCTCCGCAAATCAGGACTATTTTTCGTTGGCGTCCTTGGCATCGCCGCGCTTTCTGCGTGCACGCAAACCTCGCACCCTGCGAAACCGGCCGATCTCGGCAAGCCAATCAACTCGGCGGCCATGGAGGCCTTGATCGATCAGCCGGGACCGATTGAGCTCAAGACGGTCGTCGGCGCGGATTGGATTGCCGATCTTTCGGGACTGCTCAATCTGAACGATCCAAAAGCCGTTCAGGCCGGGCTTAGGGATCACGAGGAGCCGATCAAGGTCTATACGCATGTGGTCCGGCATCCGACCCAGGGATTTTTCCTGGTCGATACCGGTGTTTCAAAGCGGCTGGTGGAGGATCCCGCGAGCGTAGGGGTCGGATGGGTGCTGAGAAAATTCGCGAAGATCCAAAGGATGCAGGTTCAGCAAGACACGTTGTCGGTCATCAAATCGGAAGGCGTTCCGCTCAAGGGTGTCTTTATGACTCATCTGCATCTCGATCATATCTCCGGGATGCCAGACGTTCCAAAGGACGTGCCGATTTACACGGGCCCCGGTGAACCTGAGTATTCGAGCTTTGTGCATATGGCCGTTCAGGGGACGGAGGATAGCCTCCTTGAGGGAAGGCCCGCACTACGGGAGTTCCAGTTCGCGAAAGATCCGGATGGGAAATTCGAAGGGGTGATCGACGTGTTCGGTGATGGCTCATTGTTTGCGATCCAGACCCCGGGACATACTCCGGGCCATGTCTCCTATCTCGCCCGCACGCCAACAGGTCCGGTGCTCCTGACGGGCGACACTGCCCATACGCGTTGGGGTTGGGAGAATGACGTCGAGCCTGGGACTTATACGGACAACCGGGAAAGCGAACGGAAGAGTTTGCTGGTGTTGAAGGCCTTGAGTGACCGCCACCCGAAGATGGTTGTGAAGCTCGGTCATCAGCCTTGAGTCTGAGTCTAGTTTGATTCCGGCTATAGCAGGTTCGAGTCCTGCCGCGCTTGCCAATTCCTCGCGGGGCCTCGGTAGGGAAGGGGCCGGCTCTCATAAGGCTGGAGTGGCGGGTTCGACCCCCGTACCCGCGACCATTTCCGACAAATCTCTCCTGATTTCGTTCAATGGCAGGACGCTCGGTTGTGGACCGGGAGATGCGGAGTTCGATTCTCCCAGTCAGGACCAGATACCGGTTTAGTTCAGTGGCAGAACGCGGGCCTCCAAAACCCGATGTCGACTGTTCGATTCAGTCAGCCGGTGCCAACTTCTTCTCGTGCCCTGGCTGTCCGCTCGCGGGTTTGCAGAACGCTGCGGTCGTGCGGTGGTATGAAGCCAAAGTTGTCGTTCGCCGCTGGCGCTTGCGGCAACGGCTAAAGGTCCTTCTCCGCGAGTTCGCGAAACGCATCGGGGACGGAGCGGGAAGGGCCGAGCGCGACCGACCCATATCCGACTGCGTTGCGCCCGAAGCGATCGCGGATCAGATCCATGGCGCGGTCGGCCGACCAGCGCGCCATCCCTCGCTTGGTGCCAGGCCGGCGCTTTTCATCCCTCAGCCCGAGTGGGAGCTCAAGCTGAATGTCCCAACAGGTCTCGAGGTGTGACACGGAGATCGCCAGCAGCGAGATTGTCTTTTCGTCCGGGTTATCCGCAAGCACCCTGCGTACGAGCTCTTCGGCAACCTCGGCCAGTATTGCCGTCGCTGAGATCGGTGCATCGAGTGTGACGGAGCGGGTGACCGAGCGGAGCTCGGCGAAACGCACGCGGACCGTCACGGTCCGTCCGGGCCGAAAGCTCGCACGCAGCCGGGTGGCGACACGGTCGGCAAGGTGACGCAGCGCGGGTCGGAATACTTGTTCCTCGGCCGGCTTCTTGCCGAGCGCCGACTGGGCTCCGGCCGACTGCGCCCGGCGTCGTGTCTTGATTTCCCGTCGATCGCGATTCCATGCCAATGCCGTCAGCTTGTCGCTGGCCGCGTGACCGAGCAACTGCTCGAGCGACCGGCCCGGCATCTGCGCCAGCTGCCCGATGGTATGGACATCGATTTCGGCCAGCCGCGCCTCGGTAACCGGGCCGACGCCCCACATCAGCCCGACGGGCAGGTCGTGCAGGAAAGCGAGCTCGGTGTCGGGATCGACAACCACCAGCCCATCGGGCTTGGCTACTTGCGAGGCGATCTTGGCCAAGTGCTTGGTGCGCGCTACGCCGACCGAGATCGGCAGGCCGAGCTCTGTCCGCACGCGGCATCGTACCGCACTGGCGATCTCGGCCGGCGGGCCAAACAGATGCGTGCAACCGGCGACGTCGGCGAAGGCCTCGTCGATCGAAATCCGCTCGACCAGGGGAGTGAAATCATTGAGCACACGGATCGCAGCATTACCCAGCCGCTGGTACTCCTTGAAATGGCCGTCGACGAAGATCAGACACGGGCAAAGCTCGCGCGCCCGCCATCCTGGCATGCCGCCGCTAATGCCGAAGGCCCTGGCTTCGTATGACGCGGCGAGCACGACACCGCCGCCGACCGCGATCGGTTTACCGCGCAGGGTCGGGTCGAGCAGTTGCTCGACCGATGCATAGAACGCATCAAGGTCTGCATGAAGGATGGTTGCTGTTGTGTCCATCCCGAACCGCTCGCTGCGAAAACTCGCGCCTCTGCATTCATGAGAACAAAGAGGGAACGCTAAGTCAATGGGGTCAGGATAGTTCGGTGCGGACGAGTTCGCGGATTCCATCGCCGATCTCTGCCTCGCCGCCGTCGCGAAACCCGGTCGATTTCAGGCCGAGCGGCGTGTCGCCGCCGAGACCGCCGAGCCCGTCGCACTCACGCAGAAGCCGTAAGCGGGGCGCGACGGCCTTCTATTTGATTATTGAGATGGTCTGCCGGAAGTGCGGGTTGTCCGCCGTTTGCAGCCATTCGAACACGACCATCTCCGTCGTGACGATCTCCGCCCCATGACGCTCCATGCGGCGGATCGCAGTTTCTTTGTCCTCCGGATGCCGCGAGCCGAGGGCGTCGCGCGCGATGTACGTTTTCCGGGAAGCTTGCAGCAGGCCGAGCACTGTCTGCTGCACACAGACGTGCGACTCGCAACCCGCGACGACGACGTTAGCATCGACGGGGACGCGGTCGAGGAAGCCATCTTCCCGGCAGGCGTCGAAGAACTGCTTGTGGACGAGGCGATCCTGCTCGACGGGTATGCCTGCGACGGTCGGTCCGAGGCCCTTGGCGTTCTGTTCGGTGAAGAGGCGCGGAATCCCCAACAGCTTCGCCGCCTCGATGAGCCGGTTGGCGTTGCGGACGGCGGTCTCGCCATCGTGGATGGCCGGCATCAATCGTGACTGGAAGTCGACGACGAGGAGGAGCGAGCGCTTCGGGTTGATGGTGAGCATGGCGTCACTCCTCCGTCAGATGGGCGATCCGATCCTTGACATATCGTTCCATGAGATCGGGCGCGGAAGCTCCGAACATCCGGATGCGGCCGGTGTGCAGCAGAAGCAGCAGTCCGGTGGCATGCGCGAAGCAGTCGACCATCAGGAGATTGGCCTTCTGCCGCGAAGCACCGAGCTCGTTCGCGGCCTCGGCGATCGGGCGCAGCGCGGACTCGAGGGCGGCGTTCAGCGTCTCGTCGCGTTCGTGCCCGAGACCCGCCGGCTTCATGCCGCCGCGAAACAGGTAGAAGCCGAGGTCCAGGTCGCGCGGATTCTCGGCGTAGAAGCGGAAGAACGACATGGCGGCGGCCTTCAGCCGCTGCGCCGGCGACCTCGCCTGCACGACCACCTGGTCGACTGTTGCGCCAAGGGAGGCGAGGGAGGATTTGAGCAGCTCGGCGTAGATCGCCTCTTTGGATTCGAAGTGGAAATAAAGCGCGGCAGGCGTGTACCCGGCGCGCACGGCGATCGCCCTGAGGCTCGCGCCCTCCAGCCCTTCCTCCGCGAAAACCTGCTTCGCCGCGTCGAGAATAAGTTCCCGCTTGTGCCCGCTGACCGCATCACGCCGGCTCTGCCGCTTTTCGACCATCTGCCCTCGCATCCACCTTGACAGCGATTCTAACAGTGTTAAAAAATCTAACACTGTTCAATTATTCAAACAAGAGGGATGACGTCATGCTGATGTCGGGTGCCGACTACCGGGAATCCCTTCGTGCCTATAAGCCGCGGGTCTTCGTGAACGGAAACGCCGTGGAAAGCGTCGCCGACGAGCCGCTGCTCGCGCCCGGCGTCGCCGGCGTCGGCGTCACCTACGACTTCGCGCTCAAGCAGGAGCACGTGCCGATCATGACGGCGCGGCAGGGCACCTCCGGCAAGACCGTGAACCGGATGCTGCACATCAATGAGACCTCGCAGGACCTGCTGTTCAAGCTCGAGGCCGTACGTCTCGTCTGCAAGACGGTCGGATGCGCGCAGCGCTACCTCACGCACGACGCTCTCAACGGCATCTTTCAGTCGACCAAGTTGACGGACGACCGTCACGGCACGGACTACAGCCAGCGCTTTCTCGCTTACCTCCACGATGTCCAGGACAGGGACCTCACGCTCGGCGTCGCGATGACCGACGCCAAGGGCGACCGCTCGAAGCGGCCCGGCGCGCAGGTCAATCCCGACGTCTACGTTCGCATCAAGGAGCGCCGTCCGGACGGCATCGTTATTCGTGGCACGAAGGCGATCGTCACGGGCGCGCCCTACATGCACGAATTCCTCGTCATGCCCTGCCGGACCCACAATCCGGAGGACAAGGATTTTGCGGTATGCTGCGCGGTGCCGTGCGACGCGCCTGGCGTGACCATCGTCGCCCGTCCGGCCGGGCGCCCCGGCGAGGCCTCCGCCAAGTTCTCGGCCAAGTACGGCCAGTCGGTCGGCGTCGTGATGTTCGACGACGTCTTCGTTCCGCACGACCGCGTCTTCCTCGCCGGCGAGACCGAGGAGGGCGGCTTCCTCACGACTTCCTACGCCACGCACCACCGGCATTCCTGCATCGGCGCCCGCGCCGGATTCGGCGATCTCCTGATCGGCGCGGGCGCACTGATGATCGAGGCCAACGGTCTCGACGTCGAGCGCCACGCGCATATCCGCGAGGCGATGGTCGAACTCATCACCATCACGGAAAGCTTCTATGCCTGCGGCGTCGCCTCGTCAGTCTACTGCACGAAGGACCCGGCCGGATCGGTGATGCCCGACGCGGTCTTCTCCAACATCGGCAAGCTGCTGCTCGCCACGAAGATCTACGACATGCACCGCGTGGCGCACTATGTCTCGGGCGGCCTGATCGTGGCGCTGCCGGGACCGGAGGAGGACCACAATCCGGAGACCAGGGCGTCGCTCGCCGCGGTCATGGGCGGCCGCCCGGACATTCCCGCCGAGAAGCGCGCCGAGGTCGCCCGCTTCATCGAGGACCTGACGGTCTCGCACGAAGCGGGCTGGTACTCGGTGATCTCGCTGCATGGCGGCGGCTCGCCGGAAGCGATGAAGCGCGAGATCTGGCGCAACTATCCGGTGATGGAGAAGATGGAGCTGGTCGAAGGCCTGCTCGACCGCGGCATTCTCGACGAGGGGCGGCGCGTCTCGAAGCAGCCGGGCCGCTGCTGCGCGACCGGTTGCCAGGTGCCGGAGCCGCCGCAGCGGGCCGAACTGCCGACGCTTCAGGGCGCGGCCGGATGATCCCGGTCGCTGCGATGCTACTTTGCATGGGGTTGTTTTCGATATTTTGGTTGGATCGGACATGCTCCGCGGACAGGCAGGGTTTCGAAAACGTCTTGTTGCATTGAACCGGTGTTGCGGTTAAGCAATTGAGATGGAATGGAAATTCTCTGTCGCGCCGATGATGGACTGGACCGACCGGCATTGCCGCGTGTTCCACCGTCTGATGAGCCGGCGTGCGCGGCTCTATACGGAAATGCTGACGACCGGCGCCATCATTCATGGCGACCGCAGGCGGCTGCTCGGCTTCGATGCCAGCGAGCATCCGGTGGTGTTGCAGCTCGGCGGGTCGGTTCCGGATGATCTCGCCACCGCCGCGAGGATCGGCGAGGATTTTGGCTACGACGAAATCAATCTCAATGTCGGCTGTCCGTCCGACCGGGTGAAGGACGGCCGCTTCGGCGCGTGCCTGATGGCGGAGCCGGCGCTGGTTGCCGAGGGCGTGGCTGCGATGAAGCGCGCGGTCAGGATTCCCGTCACGGTCAAATGCCGGATCGGCATCGACGATCAGGACCCGGAAGTGGCGCTCGACGTGCTGGCGCGCGGCGTGGTCGCGGCCGGCGCGGACGCGCTGGTCGTGCATGCCCGAAAAGCCTGGCTCAACGGATTGTCGCCGAAGGAAAACCGCGACATCCCGCCGCTCGATTACGACAGGGTTTACCGGCTCAAGGCCGCGATGCCCGATGTGCCCGTCATCATCAATGGCGGCATCGGCAGCATTGCCGAAGCGAAGCGGCATCTGGAGCATGTCGACGGCGTGATGCTGGGGCGGGCGGCCTATCAGGATCCGTGGCGGCTGCTCGATGTCGATCCGGAATTGTTCGGCGAGGCGGCGCCTTGCACGACGATGAAGGACGTCTTCGAAGCGATGTTGCCCTACATCGAAGACCAGTTGTCCCAAGGCGCAAGGCTGCATTCGATGACGCGGCACTTCGTCGGCGCATTTCATGGTGTCCCCGGCGCGCGCGCCTTCCGCCGTCATCTGGCGGAGAAGGGCGTCAAGCCGGGCGCCGGCGTCAATGTGCTGCGCGATGCGGTCGCGCTGGTCGAAGATCGCGCAACGGAGCCGGTCGCGGCTTAAGCGCGTTTCCGGTCCGCGTGAACATAACGCGTCAAAACCAAAGCCCGGCTCCGGGGCAGATTGTCCCGGAGCCGTGCGTCCCCATTGACGCCTCATCTCAGGAGGCGGGCTGTGCAACCTTGCGCAAGCCGGAGGCCTCTTCAAGATCGTTGACGGGTGCGCTCGCCGGCCGCTTTGCCAGCAGGATGATCGCGCCGGCGGCGATCGCGGAGACGCCGATCGACAGGAACATCGGCGTCGGGCTCTGGTAATACTGCTGCAGCGCGCCGGCGACGAACGGGCCGAGAATGGCGCCGACGCGGGCAACCCCGAGCTCCATGCCGACCGCGGTGGCACGCACGCCGGTCTCGTAGGACGCCGCGGTAAAGTTGTTCAGTACGAATTGCGCGCCGATGATGAAGAAGCCGGCGGCGGCGACCGAGGTGATGTTGACGATGTGAACGTTCATCACCGCCAGCGACAGCACGGCGAGGCCGCCGAACGCCCACCAGGTCGCGATCAGCCCGCGGCTATAGCCGGACCGGTCGACGAGGTGGCCAAGCACGAGGCCGCCGACGAACGACATGATCTGCATCAGCGCGCCGAAGCCGAAGCTGGCCGCAAAGGTTTCGCCACGCTGCATCATCACCGTCGGAATCCAGCCCGAGAGGCCGAAGATGCAGAACAGGCTGAGGAATGCCGACGCCCAGATCGCGAGCGTAGTCCGGCGATATTTGGACTGCAGCAGCGTCGCGACTGAATTGAGCGGCTTCTCGGACTCGCCCACGGCAATCTCAACCGATTTGTAGACATTGGCGCGCTCGGGCCGGAGCCTGGTGAGCATGTCGCGGATTTCATCGACGCGACCCTGCAAGGCCAGAAACTTCGGCGATTCCGGTAGCATCAGGTGCATGAAGGGCAGCAGCAGGAACGACAGCGAGCCGATCCAGTAGAGCGACGTCCAGCCGAACACCGGGGTCGCAAACACGCCGGCGACACCGGCGAGCGTGCCGCCCAGCGCCCAGCCGAGGGCTACGCCCCACAGCGCAAACGTGTTCGCCACGCGTCGCGGCGCCAACTCGTTGATGTAGGTGGTCGCGAGCGGCAGCAGCACGCCAAGGCCGATGCCGGTCAGGATCCGCAGGATGCAGAACGACAGGAACGAGTCCGCCGAGGTCGCGGTGAGCAGGGTGAAGATGCTGGTAATCCACAGGCCCCCGAGCAGGGTGCCGCGGCGGCCGAACCGATCGGCAATGATGCCGTGGATCGCAGCTCCGATCAGGAATCCGACCAGGCCGCTGGAGATCAACAGGCCCGCCTGGCCGGCCTGCAGGCCCCATGGTTTTGCGACGTAATGAATGACATAGGCCGGATTGAAGGTGTCATATCCGTCGAACAGCGTCAGCAGTCCCATGATGGCGCCGAGGCGCCAGTGAAATTTTCCGACCTTTGCTTCGGCGAGTTCTTCGTGAAGATCGATTGCCTGCGCGGCCATGGCCGTTTTCCCTCCCAAGATGGTGTGTGTCGTTGTGATGCCGCTTATTCCGCGGCTTGATGGATGCCGTTCCCGGCGACAGTGGTTTCGCCGAGATCGAGCTTGAACAGGTCGATGGCGTTACGCCGGCCGATCTTCAAGCGGTCATTCTCGCTGATGCTGGCGCTGTTGAACCAGTCGGAGGCATGATCGACGTTTTCGAACGGCCAGTCGACCGAGAACAGGATGCGGTCCGCGCCGATCTCCAGAATTGAATCGATCAGCGTTTGCGTGCGGAAATTGCCCGAGGTGGTCAGGAAGAAGTTGGCGTTGAAGTAGTCGCAGATCTTCTTCTTCGCCTTGTGCTTGGCCGGCGCCTTGACCCAGCCGTTGCGATGATCGACGCGCCACATGCTGTACGGCAGGCCTTCGCCCATATGGCCGAGGATGATCTTCAGTTTTGGATAGGCATCGAACAGGCCCGATCCCATCAGGCGCAGCGCATGCACCGCGGTCTCCTGTCCGAACGCCCAGGTCGGGCCCATCAGCCACGGATGTCCTTCATAGATCGCGCAGTCCTCCGGCAAGGGATTGCGCGGGTGCAGGTAGAAGGGCAGGCCGGTTTTCTCCACCGCCGCCCAGAACGGCCAGTATTGCGGCAGGTCGTAATAGACCGGCCGCTTGCCGTCGCCGATCTGCGAGAAGCCGTTGACCAGCGCGCCGCGGAAACCGAGCGTCTTGATGCAGCGCTCGAGCTCCTTGATCGCAAGATCGGGATCCTGCATCGGCAGCGCGGCAAAGGCCTGAAACCGCGACGGCCGTTTTGCCACTTGCTCGGCCAGGAAGTCGTTGGCGCGGATCGCAATCTCGTTGGCGCGGGCGACATCGGGGATCGCCTGAACCGCCGGCGCGTTCAAGGACAGGATCATCATCTCGACGCCGTGCTGGTCCATCTGCGCCAGCCGCTTGTCCTGGATGTCCAGCAGGCGATCCTTCAATTCCGGCCAATAGGAGTCCGGCACGAAACCCGCTGAATCCATCAGCGTGTCCGGGATGGCGAAATGTTCCTCTAGTGCGATCTTGCCCTGCATGTCGTCCTCGCTGATGTCTGCTGTTGGTTAGTACGGTCCCTTAGTATTGACCTTGGGGCGTCAGCCCGAGCGCGAGCTGGCCGTACATGGTGCCGACCGCGTCCCAGTTCATGCTGATGTGGCGGCCGACGGCATTGGCATCGCGCCAGGCGCGCTGCACCGGATTGGAAAGATCGAGGCCGAGCCCGCCGGTCGAGGCGTTCAGCGCTTCGCTGGCGCGGATCGCGAGCGCGACCGAAAACGCCTGGCCGCGGCGGCTGACGATGCGGTCCTCGACCGAGATCGGGTTGCCAGCGCGGATGGTCGCCGCACGGTCGCGAAGATCACGCAGCAGCACTTCGCGCGCCGCATCGACGGAGGCGGTCGATTCCGCCACCCGCAACTGGATGGTCGGAAATTCCGCCATGCGGTTGTTGTGGCCCGCCACCGCGCCACGGGTGACGCGCCGCGCGGTGACGGCGAGATAGTCCTCCAGCGCGCCGGCGGCGGCGCCGACCGCGGTGGATGCGAGGCAGGAGGGAATGTTCGACAGCATCGGGATCGAGAAGGCGGGATTTGCGGCATAGAGCGCTGAGCCCGGCGTCTTGCCGGATGTGGTGTCGGCGAACGACAACAGGCGGTGCGCCGGCACGAACACGTCGTCAAGCACCAGCGTCTTGCTGCCGGTGCCGCTGAGGCCGACGACGTTCCAGGTATCGTCGATGACGTAGTCGGACGCGGGCACCAGCAGGAAGGCCGGCGCAAACTGCCCGCTGTCCGTCTTCGACGGCAACAGCGCCGCGCACAACGACCATTGTGCGTTGTCGCAGCCGCTCGCGAACGACCAGCGGCCGGAGAGGCGATAGCCGCCCTCGACCTCGATCGCCTTGGCGGCCGGCGCGTAGGAGCCGCAGGCCACCGCATCGGGATTGTTATCCCACACGTCGCGCTGCGCACTTTCGGGAAATCCCGCGATCAGCCATTGATGGGCCGCGAGCAGGCCGCCGACCCACGCCGTCGAGGCGCAGCTTTTTGCCAGCTCGATGTTCAGTTCGACCAGCACGTCGAAATCATGCTCGTAGCCACCGAACATCACGGGCTTCACGATGTCGAAATAGCCGATGTTGCGCAGCGCCGTGATGTTCTCTTCCGGAACGCGGCCGGCCTTTTCGGTATTGTGGGCGCGCGCCTTGATCTGCGGAGCGATCTGCGCCACGCGGCTGCGCAACTCGGCAAGGTCGGGGCGAGGGGCCGCCTGTGCCGGCATGTCCTTCAACTGAGCGACTGAGACCATGGATTTGCTCCGTATCATCGATTGTCTGAAAGGTTAGGCGCCCGGCGCGATCACGCAGCCTGGCTGTCGTGGGGTACCGAGAAACAGTAGGTGGCGTCCTGGTAGATCAGCGGCTCGATCGGATCGCGGACGTTCACGGTCTCGGCTTCGCCGATGAAAATCGTGTGCGTGCCGTAGGGCACCGCGGCGGCCTTCTTGCAGAAAATGTTGATCTGCGCGTCGGCGAGATAGGTGACGCCTTCGGCCGAGGTCATCCATTGGCCGAGCCCGAACCGCTCCTCGGGCGGCACCGCGCCGCTGAATGCGGATGAAAGCGAGATCTGGTCGCGGCGCAGCACGTTGACGCAAAACCGGCGCGCCAGGAGCATGATGTCATGCAGCAGCGTCTGCTGGTTGACGCAGACGATCAGGGAAGGCGGGTCGAGCGACAGCGACGTCACCGCAGTGGCCGTCATGCCATGACGGCGGTTCTGGTCTGATGACGTGATGACCGACACGGCGGCGGGAAATCGCCGCAGCGCGCGCTTGAACGTTTCACGCAATTCGTCGGATGCCGAATCCAGCGACATGGTTTCCTCCACTGAACGATCCGCTCTTGGTCCGGCGGGTTAACTTTCGATAACAATAATTGCATTTGCAAATATCGGTCAAGCAGAAACTTTCAAATGCAACAATTGCCTTGAAAAGCGATTTGCCTCCGGCTATTGAAGGCTCGCAACAATTGCGACAGCACGGATTGCAAGACCTTGTACAGGCTCACAAATTCCTTCCCGTATTTGCTCAACCGCGTCGGCGTGCAGATGGGCGAGCTGTTTTCCAGGCGCATTGCCGGCTACGGCGTGACCCTGCCGATGTATCGCGTGATGGCCGCGCTGTGGGAAACCGGCGACCAGCGGCTCGGCGATCTCGCCGCGATGACCACGATCGAGATCTCGACATTGTCGCGGCTGGTCGGTGAGATGAAACGTCGCGGCCTCGTCACGCGCGCGCGGCTGAAGGACAACGGCCGCACCGTTGCGATCAACCTCACGCCGAAGGGGCGGACGCTGGTCGAGGAGTTGATCCCGATCGCCATCCATTTCGAAGAGGTTGCGGTCCGCGATTTCCCGTCGAAGAACATTTCAGACCTGAAGACCGTCCTTGCCGAGATCTACGAGAGCCTGAAATCGCTCGAACCCGAGATCGAGGAAGCCAACAAGGCGCGCAAGGCGGCAAAGTCAAAAGGCTGACTTCGCCGCAGGTGCTCGCGCAAGAGGTGGCTAGGACCCGCTGTGCTGCGCCGGCGTTTCAGTTAATCCGCCGCGGCCGTCTGGCGAGAACCGCGTCGAGCGAATAGGCGCCGGCCCCGACGCCTGCAATGATGACGAACGCTCCGGTCAGCCCGACATTCTTCATGAAGTGGATGTATTGGCCAAAACGCGCCGTGCCCTCCAGTCCCCAGAACGCATGGAACGCGACCGTGACGATGACCGTGTAGACGATCAGGCCGATCGCCGCGCAGCGGGTGTAGTAACCGGCCGCGATGCACAGCGCGCCGATCAGCTCGGCCGCCGCCGCGATGAATGCCAGCTCCGCCGGAAACGGCAGTCCCTTGCCGCCGATCATCGCGGCCGTCTGGTCGAGCGCGCCGAATTTTCCGATCGCGCTCGATGTGTAGAGGGCAATCAGGGCAAGGCGCCCGACGAGAAGCGTCCAATCCCGGGTCCTGTTCATTCTGACTTTCCCCATCATGGCTGAAATTGCTTGTAGGCGGCCTCGATGGTCATCCGCGGCGACGACGGCGCCGTCGAATTTCACCGGACCGGCCGGCTGAACGTTTCGCGGCAATTCATCGGATGCCGAATTCAGCAGCACGATTTCGCCCGAGACGGCGCGCTCTTTTTGGCGGCTTCAATTTCGGGAACAATAATTGCGCGCACAAATGACAGTCAACGGAAATTTTCAAATGCAATAATTGATTTTGTAAAATATTTGACGCTTTCGCCTCCGCGACGTGCCGCAAAAGTTGCGCAATGCCATACCGCAAGCCTTGTACGGCCGAGGGAATGAACGGTCTTCCTGGCGACAGATCGATGCGGGCGGGCTCTGGCGGCTTCAGCTGCGCGAGGCGCGGAAGCCGACAAAGCTCAACGCAGCCGCCACGACAACGGCAATCCAGCTCGGCCAGAACGGCACATCGACGCCATTCAAGGCGATGGACCACCCCATCACGATCCGGATCAACTGCAGGAGCGCGATCAGGGCAAAGATCGCGGCGGCAAGCGTGCAAAAGGTTTTCATGGTCATTGCCCATCTCCGATGGCCTGGGAGGATGTGCTCGGCCCCGCGGCCAAAATGGGGAGGGACCGGTGCGGCGGCCACTCTCCTCATCCTAAAAACGACGCGAGTGACTCAAAGCTGACATCCAGCGGCGCACGGCCATTCGTGGAACCGTGAACCCCTTCACACTTGCACTCCGTCGGTCGTCCTAGGCTTGTTGAACTAACGCTGGGGGCTGTTCTCAATCGGTGGAGGAAGCTGCAATGCGTGAACCAAACCTTGAAAAGTTGAACGCGCTCGTTGGAAAGCTGGTCGGCGACCTCGGTATCTCACTGGGCGGCGCAAGCATACTGCTCGGCGATCGCCTCGGGCTCTACAAGGCGATGGCGGATGGTGCGGTGGTCACTCCGTCCGAGCTTGCTAAGAAGACCGGGCTGCATGAACGTTATGTGCGCGAATGGCTGTCCGGGCAGGCTGCCTCTGGATATATCGATTATCATCCTGAAAAAAATGCGTTCTCACTCTCGGCGGAGCAAGCCATGGCGTTCGCCGAAGAGGGGTCGCCAGCTTTCTTTGCCGGTGCATTCGATGTCGTGCAGGCCACCTATCTCGATGAACCCAAGGTCGCCGAAGCGTTTCGAACCGGGAAGGGCGTGGGTTGGCACGAGCACTCGAAGTGTCTTTTCTCAGGCACCGAACGCTTCTTCAGGCCGGGCTATAACGCCAATCTGGTTTCGAACTGGATTCCGACGCTCGAAGGCGTAGAGGCGAAACTGAAAGCTGGCGCCAGGGTGGCCGATGTCGGATGCGGCCACGGCGCCTCTACGATTGTGATGGCGCAGGCCTATCCCAATTCAGAGTTCTTCGGGTTCGATTACCACAAGCCTTCCATTGAACGCGCGAAGGTCCTGGCGCAGGAAGCGGGAGTTGGAGACCGCATCACGTTCGCGCAGGCCAGTGCCAAGGATTTTCCGGCGAAAGACTATGATCTGGTGGCATTCTTCGACTGCCTGCATGACATGGGCGATCCCGTGGGTGCAGGCAAGCATGTCAAGGAAACGCTAGCCAAGGATGGGTCATGGATGATCGTCGAACCGTTTGCTCATGACAGTCTCAAGGACAATCTCAACCCGGTCGGATGCATCTTCTATCACGCCTCAACGTTCATTTGTACGCCGGCATCGCTGTCTCAGGAAGTGGGCTTGGGGCTCGGCGCGCAGGCGGGTGAAAGCAGATTGCGGAAGGTGGCAACTGAAGCGGGCTTCAGGCGCTTCCGCCGCGCGACCGAGACGCCGTTCAACATGATCTTCGAAGTGCGTTCTTGACCGATCAGAGCTGCGCAGAAAACGTGTAGGAATTTAGAGCATCGTCGGTTCGGAACCGACGGTGCTCTAATTCGCCGCCGCGCGGCGCTTGCTGCGGCCTGCGACGTCGGGATAGCCGTGCAGCATCACCTTGTCGGCCTGCACGCCCCAGCTTTCGAGGCGGTCCAGAAAACTCATGCCGAGCAGGTTGGTCTTCATCTGCCCGCGCGGCACCACCAGCGCCGGAATCGATTTCTCGACGAGGCCGCCGACCGCAAGACGATCGAGCGTCAGCCGCGCCGCCTTGGTGTGGCCGCCGGCGGTTTCGACGTCGACATTATATTCGAGCATCTCGATCGGCAGGCCGATCGCCTTCGCCGTCTCCCAGGTCAACACCACCGAGGTCGCGCCGGTATCGATCACCATCGGCGCCTTGACGCCGTTGATCTTGGCATGGAGCGCGAATTCACCGGCTTTGCCGCGTGCGATCTCCACGGCGGGTGCCGGCTGCAGGCTGCGTTGCCGCAGCATTTTCGATACCGAGTTGCCGGCGCGCGCGATCTGGTCGGGATCGCCATAGGCGACGACCGCGCCGGCGGTGGCGGCGAGCATCGACAGAACGAGCAGAACGCGGATCACTTGGCGCCTCCGCGGCCTGGTCCGGCGATCAGCCACGCTCGCTGCGCGGCGGTATCGGCACGAGACCTGCGTCCGCCATCCGTGCCGCAAGCCCGTCCATCACGGCCAGTCGCTCCGCCGATTCCATGCGGTGCCAGCGCGCGATCTCCGGCAACGTTCGTCCGCAGCCGAAGCAGAGTTTGGTTTTGGGATCCATCGTACAGACTGCGATACACGGCGATTCTTTGCTCATTCCTGGATAGTGAAACGGTTTGAGTCCCCAGCGCAAGCGCTCCAATTACAGGCCGGTGCCGGCGTTCATGATCGGCTTGTTACGGGGCCGCCGCTTGTCGTCGGCCGTCGTGACGGCGGGTTCCGGCTGCAGCGGCGGTGCTTCTTCCTCGACCATCGGCGCCAGCGCGCTCATCACGCGTTCCGGCGGGAAGGTGACGATGACCTCGGTGCCGATGCGCAGTTTCGATTTCAGCGTGAAGGTGCCGCCATGCATGTCGATCAGGCTCTTGGCGATCGGCAGGCCGAGGCCCGCGCCCTGTTCGGCCGACTTGATCGAGTTGGAGCCCTGGCCGAACGAGGCCAGCACGACCGGAATTTCATCCTCGGCAATGCCGGAGCCGGTGTCCTTGACGCTGAGATATTGCCCGCCGGACGCGGTCCAGCCGACCTTGAGCCAGATGTCGCCGCCCTGCGGGGTGAACTTGATCGAGTTGGATATGAGATTGAGCACGACCTGGCGCGTGGCACGCTCGTCGCCCCAGATCCGGGGCATGCCGTGCTCGAACACTTCGTGAATGGTGATGCCGCGGCTGCTCGCGCGCAACTTGAGCAGATGATGGCAGTCGGCGACCACGTGCACGAGCGCCACCGCTTCCTCGTTGAGTTCGTAGCGGCCGGCCTCGATTCGCGACAGATCGAGAATTTCGTTGATGAGATTGAGCAGGTGGACGCCCGAATGGTGGATGTCGGCGGAATATTCCTTGTAGACCGTTACCGCGTGCGCGCCGAAAATCTCGCTCTTCATCACCTCGGAGAAACCGAGGATCGCGTTCAGCGGCGTGCGCAGCTCGTGGCTCATCTGCGCCAGAAAGCGCGATTTGGCGACGTTGGCGGATTCGGCGCGGTGCCGCGCTTCGTCCGAGATCGCCTTGGCCTGTTCGAGCTCGCCGATCAGCGCGTCCTTTTCGGCGCGCGCTTCCAGGGTCTGCAGCGTCGTCGAATGAAGCTGATGGGCCAGCAGGGCAAAGTAGCATTCGGCGGCGACCGCCAGCAGCGCGAGGGCGTAATTGTCGAAGGTGCCGCCCATCACGAAGTTGAGCGCGATCGCGGCCGTCACCGGCGCGGTTGCCGCCACCGCCGCGATCGGCAGCGTCGCCGCCAGCATGCTCGACACCGCGATCACCAGCAGCATCAGGAACATCATCATCGTGTTCGAGACGGTGTCGAGGCCGGCCGGGTGCAGCAGGATCGCGGTCCAGCACAGGCCGTAGAGCAGGTCGAGCAGGACGAAGCGGGTCTGCCATTTGCGCGTCGCGGCGAGCGTGGGCTGTTCGCCGAGGAAGCGTCTGCAGTTGCGGATGATGGCGGCATGGATGCAGAGCATGCCGACGGTCCAGACCGCGGCCGGCACGGCAGACTTCCACAGGCCGAACAGCACGCCGGTCGAGACCACCAACAGTATGATGACGAAGGAAGCCGATACCCGGGTCGTGGCGTATTGCCGGAGCAGTTCGGTATCGAACGCGGGGCGCGTTCCGCTGGTTGATGTTAACCGGTCCCGCGCCTCGCGCACCCGTTGTGCCGCCACGCGCCGCGTATTCACCGGTGGTGCGACCTGCGCTTCCGCCGGAAGCTGGACAACCTCGGGCTTTTCTGCGGGGTTACTCATCAAACAACACAAATCCTGCCCGCGAACTGCGCGGGCTTTTGCATTGTCTATCTGTGCCGCTAAATCATTAAGCGATGACTTAAAGAGCTAAAAATTCTCGTTAACGGGAAGTTAAAATTAACCAGCCCGCCGATGGA
>Ga0081455_10002926_pt1 | contig 20021 bp, 18 predicted proteins | sample TabmetS3T2R1_FD_70207 | JGI IMG/M metagenome (GOLD analysis project Ga0081455, IMG submission 70207) | Tabebuia heterophylla rhizosphere microbial communities from the University of Puerto Rico - S3T2R1 | ecosystem: Host-associated > Plants > Roots > Rhizosphere ... | reverse complement strand
TACGCCAAGCGAATGGCTGAACGATGACTGATGCGAGTGGCCCCACCGCCGTTCGAGCCAGGATCTCCGTTTCAGGACGAGTACATGGCGTCGGTTATCGGGCCTTCACCGTTCGCGCCGCTACCGAGCGCGGGTTGGTCGGCGGAGTGAGAAATTGTGAGGATGGTCGAGTTGAATTGGAAGCCGAAGGTCCCAAGGAACGTATCGTGTCGCTGATCGAAGCGCTGAAAACCGGGCCCCCGGCGTCGCGGGTGACCGATGTTCGCGTGGAATGGGTGCCGGCGAGTGGCCGACACAAGGACTTTGTCGTCTGGTATTAGCGGGCCCGTGTTGACCTGAGGTCGGAATGGCGAGCAGAAAGGACGATTTCTCAGATGAGAGTGAAGCCCGGAGACACCTCTCGGGTCATGACGAGGAGGAATCAGCCGATCTCGATCAGGCCTCCGACGACGAGAAATCACGCGGCCGATCAGAAGGACTGGACACCCTCAAAAGCTACCTGCGAGAGATCCGCCGGTCAACCCTTCTGACATTCAAACAGGAACAACAATTGGGTAAACGCGTCATGGCCGGCGATGAACAGGCTCGCCAGCAGATGATCGAGTCCAATTTGCGCCTCGTGATCAGCATCGGGAAGCGGTACATCCACCGAGGATTCCCATTCTCAGATATCGTCGAAGAGGGCAATCTTGGTCTGATCAAGGCCGTCGAGAAATTCAACTACAAACGAGGGTTTCGCTTCAGCACCTATGCCTCCTGGTGGATCCGGCAATACATCGAGCGGGCGATCATTAATCAGGGCAAGCTTGTGCGTCTGCCGGTCCACGTCGTGGAACGGTTGAATCGTTATCTCAACAAGGTTGAAGCGCTGGTCCAGGAACTCGGGCGAGAACCGTCCGCCGAAGAAGTCGCCAAAAAGATGAAAACGACGGAGGAGGAAGTCCTCGATCTGAAACAGATCGTGCGCACGACCTGTTCTCTGGACAGTCCCATCAACGACCGGGCCGACACCTTTCTTCGCGACGTCATCGAGGATCCGATGTGCGTCTCGCCTGCGGATACCGCCGAAGGGGTGATGCGACGGGCCGAGATGATGACCTGGGTCAAGGAGTTGCCTGAGAAAGAGCAAACTGTTATTGTGTCGCGGTTTGGCCTCGATGGAAGCGAGGCGAGGACGCTTGAGGAGATCGGACGCGATATGGGATTGACCCGTGAGCGCGTTCGGCAAATCGAAATGGCCGCCTTAAGCCGTCTGCGCCACACCATCGAACGGAAAACGCTGACACAATCGGATTTGCTCTGAGCCAATGACCGCTGCCGAGTATCGATCGCTCATCCGTGAAGTCCCCAACTTCCCTAAACCAGGCATTCTCTTCTACGACATTACGACCCTCTTAAAAGATAGTAAGGCCTTTGCGTCGCTCACCGATGAACTCGTGGCCTATTATGGAGGGCAGCGGGTGGCCAAGGTGGTGGGCATCGAATCGCGCGGCTTCATCTTTGGCGGCGTCCTCGCGCAACGGCTCAATGCGGGATTTGTTCCGGTCCGGAAGCCGGGAAAGCTCCCGGCCGACTGCTTCGAAGTGAAGTATAGTCTCGAATACGGCTCCAACTCGCTGGCCATCCATCGCGATGCAATTGGAATGGGTGAGCGGGTACTCATTGTCGACGACCTGCTTGCCACGGGAGGCACCGCGGCCGCCACCGTCTCGCTCGTTAGGCAGTTGGGCGGCGAAATCGTCGGGCTCGATTTCCTCGTCGAGCTCAAAAGCCTCCACGGCCGGCAGAAGCTCATCGGCCATCCCGTGCACTCGACCATCATCTATCCCTAGGGGCCGCCTGGCTTCTTCCTACAACCCCTTGTCAAACTCTGAGCAGCCGTGTTATAGATGCCGAACTTTTTTTGCCGTCTGGCGTTCACCCAAGGAGAGGACAACGCGATGGCGACGAAGACACCTGCGAAGAAAAAGCCCATGAATAAAACAAAGACGACAACCAAGCCGGTACCAAAAGCCAGACCGGTGGCCGCTGCGGTGATCGAAAAGCCGGTCAGCATGGCCGTATCCCCACTGGCTGCCAAACCCAAGGAATCCGCGAAAGAGCGCGAAGCGCGAGAACGACGGCGCGAAGCGTTGCAGCAAATGTTGCTGCGCAAGCGCCAGGAGATCCTCAAGGAGATTGAAGGCAGTCTCGGTCAGTCCTTGACCGAAGATCAGCAGCGACGGCTCGAGTCCGCCCGCGACGTCGGTGATCAAGCACTCATGGATCTGGACCGTGAATTGGGCATTTCGCTCATGGAAATGCGCAATCGACGGCGGCAGGCCATCGATGAAGCACTCACGCGGCTCAACGAAGGGACCTATGGGATCTGCGCCGAGTGCGGGATCGAGATTAGCGAGCGGCGGTTGGAAGCCGTACCCTTCGCGAAGCTCTGCGTCGAGTGTCAGGCCAGAGAGGAACTTCTGGAAAAGATCGAAAAGGAAGAAGAACGCGACTAATTCCACTCGCCTCCCGCCTGATGTCCGCACTGTCGGCTAACCCGCCGGTGCACTCCGCTACTTGTCGGCACGGTCGCCACGAGGCTCTCGTCGATGGCCCCACTCGGAACTCTCAGCCGCGCAGTGGTGCTTGCGAGCGGGGGGCTTGATTCGACCGTCACCGCCGCCTTGGCCCGACAGGCCGGACACGAGCTGTTCTGGCTAACCATCAACTACGGGCAACGTCATGCGATCGAAGTCGCACGCGCCCGCGAGGTGGCTGCGGCCATGCAGGCGACCAAGCACACCGTGCTGTCGTTGGATCTGCGGGCGCTTGGCGGGTCCGCGTTGACCGGCGACCTTCCGGTTCCGAAGGACCGACACGGTGCAGAGCGGGGCCGGGGCATCCCGGTGACCTATGTGCCCGGCCGAAACCTGATTTTTCTCTCTCTCGCTGCGGCTCATGCTGAAGCGGAGGGAGCGTCCCTAATTTATTTCGGGGCCAATGTGCTGGATTACTCCGGCTATCCGGATTGCCGTCCTGAATTCATCCATGCGTTCGAGGCGGCCGTCAACGCCGGAACGAAGACCGGTGCGGAAGGCGCCGCCCTGCGGGTCTGTGCTCCGCTGCTCGAGATGACGAAGGCAGACATCATTCGAACGGGGGTCAGGCTCGGCGTGCCCTTGCATCTGACCCATAGTTGCTACGATCCGGTCGGTGACCTCGCGTGCGGGCGGTGCGATAGTTGTCTGATCCGACGGGAGGGATTCTCGAATGCCGGGGTTGAGGATCCCACCAGGTATGCAGTAGTCTGAGCAGAGCTTCCATCCTTTGACGGAACGGTGACGAGCATGAGCGTCTCACCAGAAGAATTCTTCATGTATTTGACGATCGGGTTGATCGTCATTGCGCCGATTGCCGCACGCCTGTATCGCCGCATGACGCTCCAGCGAACGCAGAAGATGCTGCGCGAACAGTTCGAGACGAATGCTGGACGGCAAGGAGAGCGGCGTTGACCCTTTCATCGTTGACAAGGACGCTGGCAACGCTGGCGTTCATCCTTGGTCTCGTTGGTGTCGTGGCATGCGACTCTTCCCAACCGAAGTCCGCCGCCGGTGGAGGGGCAGTGCCGCCGGAATTGCAGGCGGGCGAGGCCAAGTTCAACTCGCACTGTTCGGCGTGCCACGGCCCCCAGGCCACCGGCACACAGCAAGGTCCTCCTCTGGTCCACAAAATTTATGAGCCCAATCATCACGGCGACGCGGCCTTTTTGCGCGCTGCCCAATTCGGAGTCAAAGCCCATCATTGGGAATTCGGCAACATGCCGAAGATCGATGCGGTCTCGCCTTCAGACGTCGAGCAGATCATCGGGTATGTTCGTTGGCTCCAACGGCAGGCCGGCATCTCGTAGGCTTCTCCTTTCGTTTCCTCACCAGCGACCGGTTTGACTTTGTTCGTGAGCGCTTCGTAAGGTAAACCACGAGGTGCAGGGTCACGACCATTGCGACTACGCTGTCCGACAATCGATCGAAACACGCAGAGGAGGGGGCTTATGAAGAGACCAATCGGGGGCATGCTGGGCATCGCACTCGGGGTTGGATTGCTGTCGGGACTGTCAGGATGTGCAGCGGTCGATGCGGGACACGAAGGTGTGCTCGTGGAGCAGCCGTGGTTCTTCGGGCACGGCGGCGTTGATCCGGTTCCGTCGAAGACAGGACGGGTGTGGATAGCGCCGACCACGCATGTAGTGGATGTGGACGTCAGGCCGGTCCAATACTCGGAACACTTCGACATTATTTCGGCAGAGAATGCCCCCGTCTCTTTCGACGCATTTCTCATTGCGAATGTGGTGGAAGGTCGCTCGCCGGAATTGATCGCCCGCTACGGCCCAAATTGGTATCACAATAACGTGAAGGAAGCCTTCCGGACATTCGTCCGCGAGGAAGTACAGAAGTATCCGCTGTTCCAGTTGACCACCGATCCGACCACCCGCACGAAACTGCAAGAAGCCATCGCCAGGGAAGTGCAAAACAAATTGATCGAGAAACAGAATATCCCCGTCCGACTCAACCGTGTCGTCGTCGGCAGCATCCTGCCGCCCAAGGGCGTCGTGGAGCAGACGACTCAAACAATTGTGCAGGAACAACGCAAAATCACGATGGTCGAATTCCAGAAGGCGGAGGAAGCGCGCGAAAAGGCGGAAAAGCAGCGCGGCATTGCCGACCGGGCCTACCGCGAATCGCTCGGCCTGACGGCACCGGAGTTTGTGGATCTACGCAGGATCGAAGTGCAGAAGGAGATTGTCCAGCATTCACCTTCCGCGTTGACGGTGATTATGGGACTCGAGCGGTTCGGCATCAATCTGCCGCCGATCGGCGCAGACAAATAACGATGAAGGGCGGGAGCCGTGACCCGGCTCCGCCCCTTTTACTCGCCTTACTGGGCCTTCGAAATAGACGTCACTTGCCCGTTCGAGTCAACCTGCGCTTCCACGACATCGCCCACCTGCACCTGTCGACTCATTTCGGGCGACAAGGAAATGGGCATTTCCCTGTTCTGGCTGTCTCGAACCACGTAATGTTCTCCTCCGCCCGCTTGGGATGCGTTTTCTCTCCGCGACAATTCACCTTTAATGGTTTGCGCGCGGGGGGCAACGCGGGTATCAGACGCCGCGTCCCACACTTTGATGCCGGCCGCGCGCGAAAGTCTGACACGGGCTTCACGGATAGATGACGTCGCACCAGGCACTTCGTTGGCTTGTCCCAAGGCAATCGACTGCCTCAGGGCCGCGATACCTGCAGCCAGATTGGGATTATTGTTGGCGCGCCGTGCTTCCTTCGCGTGGTCCAATGACAACTCGGCATCTTCGATCATATCCGGCAGGTTGCCTTCGTTTCCGGCGATCTCCGCCGCTCTGGCGTGCTTTGCTGCCTTATCGGCATAGCGGTCATAAAAGGCATTCTCCTTTGTCTGGAAGCGGTACCGTTCCGCACAGGCTGCATTAGCATAGACCACTTTGCCTTTCGCATCGACTGTCGAAGGACAGCGTGGGTCCACTCCCGCGTAATCATTCGTGCCCGCCGTCTGCCTGCGATAGCGATCAGGGCAAGCGGGATCATCGTAAATGATTTTTCCGTTGGCATCAGGTCGTGAAGAACAGGCGGAGGCCAGTCCTGCACGGTCTTTGTCATAGGTGGTGTTACCGGTGTTACCCAGTTGGCTGCGGTAGCGGTCCGGGCAAGTTGGATCCTCGAACACCACAGTCCCTTGGGCATCCGTCCGTGATGGGCATGCTGCCGCGATTTCGGGTGAACGATCAGAGAGTCTGGCTCGGTCCGTCGGATCAGATACTGTCCTGCGGGACGTCCCGCGATCGGTGACGACGTCACTTCGCGGCAGATCGGTGGGCGGCGAAATAGTAGGTTTGGCCCCCCGCCTCATGTCGTCCGACCGCGACATGTCCCCTGACGGAGGAGCGCTCGTGGTCTTCGACTTGGATCCGGAAGAACAGGCCGACAAGATGAGCACAAGCGAAAGACCGCCCATCACGGTCTTCATACAGTGAGCATGTATCATATTAAACCTCCTATGATGAATTAACGTCGGTTTGCCTTCGTCGGGCATGACGGGCTGCCCCTATTGAATCCCTGCCGACAGGCATCGCTTTCCTATATTCATTTGAGGCTAGTGCTCTACTAGAGATCAGACTACTAGGCACATCCCGAAATTTCGGACGTCGCGACTCGCGAAAGAGAACTATGGAAATTCCTGGGTCGTGAAACAATCGGCGAAGCCTATGCTGATCAAGGAGGACGACGATGAAACGAAGGTCGTCAGAGGATTATTGGCAAACGCTCAACAGCGTGACAGAGGCGGCAGAACACTTTGTGAATCGCACTCCGCGGCTCAAGCGCCTTGAAGGGGAACGTCAGGCGTTACTGGATGCCATCCGCGCGGCTCAACTTCTGCTTTCTGTGAAACGATTGCCGAGCACACAGAGACCGCCACTGCTGTGACTCTCACTCGCGACCGCACCCCACGTCGGGCGCGCTCCCTGCACTCCAAATGAGGCGAGACTGCCGGCACTGCCGGTTAGAGCAATGACGTGGGAAATGGCCCGCCGGCGCTGACGGCATATCGCCTTGACCAGAGGAGCCGTCGCTCTTTGAACAGGCTGCCTTGGTGCTTGAATCCAACCTTTTCAATAACATGTCGTGAAGGCTCATTGGATCCAAAGACTGTGACGAAGGCTTGACGCGCCCTTACCACCTCTCGTGCGTCGTGCAAGAGCCGGCAGAGGGCTTGAAAGTACAGTCCTTTGCCTCTCGCGAGAGGATGTGTGAAGTGATCGAACAGGACGGCGGTTTCAGGAGGAGGAAAATAGACCTGGTCCACCCAGCCGTCTTCGCCCCGCGTCTGCCGTTCGATGAGCCAGCAGTAATGGAGGAGCCGACCATCTTCGACGAAGGTGTACAGGTGAAAACCCTGTGCCATTCGCTCAACCGCCATCTTCCGGTAGGCATCGGGAGGTTGTTGCTCCTTGGACGAACGCTCGTAGTACTGGAGATCCTCGAAACGATTACGTTGAAAGATGGTCGGCAGCGGCAGCGGCGGCATGATGTCGAGCGGGTAACTGTAGACACGTAATTCCCGTCGGTACCAGAGCCGGTTTTTCCCTGCCTGGAACAGACGTGGAAGAAAGGAGCGACGAGGTGCTGAGAGGAATCGGGAGGCGTCCGGAGCAATCATCTCTGCTTAGGCGGCACGCCCAGGCTCACCAGCCCGTTCCGGCTTTAGGCCCTGGTGACCGGCAGCCGCTTTGTGAGGATTTGTGACTTGCGCATCGGGTGTCGGAACAATACGTTCCCCTAGACGGTTTGCATACACTTGGGTGAACTCGGCGCCGTATAAGAGGATCTGGGCCGAATAATACACCCACAGCAAGACGAGCACCAGAGATCCGGCTGCGCCATAGGCAGAGGCCACATTGCTTTTCCCCAAGTAGAGACCGAGAGCGAATTTTCCGATCGTAAACAGCGTGGCCGTGAGTGCGGCACCCACCCACACATCACGCCACGCCACGTGAGCATCCGGCAGAACCTTGAAGATCAGCGCAAACAGGCCGGTAACGACAAGGAAGGACAACGCGAAGTTCAAGATATGCAACACGGGTTCGGGGAGCGGCAGTAAGCCGCTGAACCATTTGCCGAATGCGGCCAAGGCGCTGCTCAGGATCAGTGAGACAAGCAGCAGAAAGCCGGTGCCGAGGACAGCGACAAAGGAAAGAAAACGGTCCTTGATGAAGCCCCACACGCCTCGGCCTTCTTTTGGTTCAACACCCCAGACGGTGTTCAGCGCATCCTGAAGCTGTCCGAAGACTCCGGAGGCGCCGAGCAGCAGCGTGGCAACAGCGAGGGCAGTGGCAAAGAGACCGGTTGAGGGCTGTTCGGCCCGTTGAATCATATCCTTGATGGCGACTGAGCTCTGCTCTCCAACAAGCGTGGCGATTTGCGACAGGATGGCGGATTGAGCCGCTTCCTCTCCAAAGACCATTCCGATCACCGCAATGACTACGACCAGGAAAGGCACCAGAGAAAAGACCGTGTAATAGGCGAGAGCCGCACCCAGCCTTGGGGCTCGATCATGGCTCCAATCGGCAGCGGCCTCCTTGAGCAGGTGCCACAGTGCGCGCGGGTTGAATACATCAGTCCATCTGCTGGCCATTGAGCCTCCTGCGTTGCTGCGGGTAGCTGCAAAAACTGCAAGACACGCGCCGATATGCAACATGGCTTTTTCGTTGATCCAGTTTGTCTCGTGGCTGTTGCCCAGAGGACAGACTGTCCGAGCGACAGACGCACGAGACTCCCAATAATCCTCGTCATTGAGTGAGCTAAAGGGTGGTCCTGCTATTGCTTCTTCACCATACGAGATTCGAGGTTGCCACTCGAACCCCTAAAAAAACCGAAAAATCCATCGACGAATCTTGATTTTGTACGGATAGAGGGACGAGAATTGAAAAATTTTTGTCCTGAGCGGATGCATGCCTGATCAGATTTTCCACAACGGGGAAGCCGCTGCGTACCTGGCCGCGGTCGTGGATTCCTCCCACGATGCGATCATCACGAAGAATCTGTCCGGGATCATCCAGACGTGGAATAAATCCGCTGAACGTATCTTCGGATACACCACAGCAGAAGCCGTCAATCAATCGATTTTACTCATTATCCCCCCACATCTTCATGTCGAAGAAGCGTCGATATTAGCAAGGCTTCGTAACGGCGAACTCATCGACCACTACGAGACGGTGCGCCGTCACAAAGACGGCCGGCTCATTGATGTGGCCTTGACGGTATCGCCGGTTCGAGACGCCAACGGCACGATCATCGGAGCCTCGAAAATCGTCCGGGACATTACCGAGCACAAGCTTACCAAGAGGACGATTGCAGAAGTCCAAAAGCTGCTGTCACTGCTTGTGGCGTCCTCCGACGATGCCATTATCAGCAAGGACTTGAGTGGCACGATCACGAGTTGGAACAGGGGCGCCGAGCGCATGTTCGGGTATACGGCCGAGGAAATGATCGGTTCGTCCATTCTGAAAATCATTCCGTCTGAGCGCCATTCTGAAGAAACCGCTATCCTCTCTAAACTTCGCAGGGGCGAGCGCGTGGACCATTATGAAACCGTACGATGCAAGAAGGACGGGCGACTCTTTGACATTTCCATCACCGTGTCCCCGCTGACCGATGAGGCGGGCAATATCATCGGTGCCTCGAAGATCGCGCGTGACATCTCGGAACAGAAACGGGCCCAGCGAGCCCTTCACGAAAGCGAAGAACGCTGGCGAGTGACGCTGGAAAGCATTGGCGACGCCGTGGTCGCCACGGATGCCTCTGCCATGGTGACGTTCGTCAATCAGGTGGCCGCTGAAATATGCGGACGGTCCGTTGAAGAAATCATCGGCCGTCCGCTGGCCGAGGTCTTCCACATCCTGAACGAAGACACGCGACACGCCGTCGACAGCCCCGTTGATCGGGTGATCCGGGAAGGGCACGTGGTGGGACTGGCCAACCACACCATCGTGCTTAGACCCGACGGCACGGAAGTGCCGATCGATGACAGTGCGTCACCGATGCGCGATCGAGACGATCGCCTGATCGGTGTGGTCCTCGTGTTCCGGGACATCTCTGAGCGTAAGCGATCGGAAACCCAGTTGCAGCGGTGGAATGCGGAACTTGAGTATCGCGTAAGAGAACGGACTGCGGAGCTGGTTAATTCGCAGGAACGGTTGCGCGCCTTGGCGGCTCAGCTGAACCTGACTGAGCAACGGGAGCGTCGTCGCCTGGCCGCCGATCTTCATGATTACTTGGCTCAACTCCTCGCTCTCGTCCGGATCAAGTTGGGCCAAGTCCTGCAACGGCTGCCCAACCATCTGCCGGAAGGACGTACCTGGCTGACTGAAATCGACAACCTCTTGCAACAGTGTTTGCAGTATGCGCGCACCTTGATGGCGCAGTTGAGTCCATCCGTTTTACAAGATTTGGGACTCGTTCCGGCCATTCATTGGCTCGCTGAACAGATGGCTCAACAGGGGCTGACAGTTAATGTCCAGGTGCTCACAGACGAGCTGCCCTCATTCAGCGAGCACCAGTCGGATCTGCTCTTTCAGGCATTACGCGAGTTACTGACGAATGTCGTCAAACACGCCGGCGTGTCAACGGCGTCCGTCACGATCCACAAACAGGGGCGGGACACGGGGTTGCTGACGGTACGGGACAGCGGCGTGGGATTCGATATCAATGCCGTGCATTACGAGCCGTCCGGGGAACATTTTGGGTTGTTTAGCATCCAGGAGCGCATGGAAGCGATGTCTGGATGGTGTCGGATTGATTCGGTGGTCGGTAAGGGGACCACTGTCGAACTGGGCCTGGCCGCCATGCCGTCCGATGCCAAGCCCAAAACACACTTTTCGCGAACTGCCCCTCGGCTGGCCGGGGTCATGCGCTCAATTCACTCTTCACACTGGCGGGTGTTGCTGGTCGATGACCACGCCATGGTCCGTCAAGGACTCCGCAGCATCCTTGAGACCTATCCAGACCTTGAAGTCATCGGCGAAGCCGCGGATGGGGTCGAAGCGGTTGAAGCTGCTGTCAACACGCAACCCGACGTCGTCGTCATGGATGTCAATCTGCCACGGCTGAACGGCATTGACGCCACCAAGCGCATCAAGAAGGATGTGCCGAACACGGTGGTCATTGGCCTGTCCGTCCATTACTCATCACAAACCCATGCCGCAGTGATTGAGGCTGGTGCCTCAGCTCTTCTCAGCAAAGAGCAGGCGACGGAAGATCTCTATCGCACTATCACGCGGTTCCTCAAAGACGCTGTCAATTAATGGGGCCGGCAGCGAAGCCCTAGCAGCTGTCTTCCACCTATTGTTTAGTCACTATCCTTCTCTTTGCCTCTCGCTCCAGAAGTGGTCAAATCCGTGCGGCCTTTTTTCGTAGGAGTGCCCTCTTTTGCCTACAGTGTGGGGCGGAGCGCCCCGGAATCCTGGAACAGTGTCCTTCCATCCTCTGAATAAATCACGAGTTAGCGACGGGGTCTCGTGAACGCCAGCGGTATTGCTTTTGCGAGAGCTGGGGCATGAATCGGATCAGTGAAAGCCCGGCTCGATCTTGTCGCACGGCAGTCGTTTTCACATGTCTCCTCGCCGTCGCTGCCTTCCAGCAAGGTTGTCTCGCCGCCGCGTGGGTTGCTGCCGTCGGTGCCGATTCCATGAGAGCCGGCGATGTCCAATTCCAGCCGTTCGAGGAATCCTGGGTGTCGAACGAAAGGGCCGCAACGGTGGTTGACGGTCGTGCATTGAGCAGCCTCGCTTTGATGCCGGTCGATGGCGATGAGGCCATGGGGCCTAGACTGACCAAACTCCTGTCGAGTGAAACCGCCTTGCGGGTGGTCACGCCTACGACGCCCCAGCGCCCGCTGAGGGTAACAGACCAGGACCGCGCGGTGCTGACGCGCGAGCTCTCACGAGAATTCGCTGTGGATGCCGTCCTGTATGGACACGTGGTTGGTGTGACGTCACATCCGAGCGAGTGGGGATGGAAAGCCGAGACGCCACGGCGTCTGTTTCTCTATATGGTCGATCGCGATGGACATTTATTGTGGAAGGATGAACTGCCCTTTCTGATTGTCACTGGCACCAAGCCGGCGCTCGAAGACTCCGTCCAGATGGCATTGACACGTCACTTCATGGATCATATTCGTGAGCTTGGTCTCGACAACGCCGGCTATTTCCCCTCCAAGACGTCCTAGCCCTCTCCTTGCGGCCATCGCCGCGCTCCGGTAGAGTCGCCGCTTCATCATTGAACGGAAACGTGTATGTCATTGCTCGATGCGGCGCGGCTCAGCCGGTTGCAGATCGAATTTCGCCAATCCATGCGACTTCTCCTGCTGGGGCTCTGCCGGGACGTCGAACGTCACTACGCCGAATTGGCGGACCGATTCGATCTCCCGGTGGACTATTTCCGATTCCTGGCTCATACCCTGGATCGAACGGCGTATTCGAATTGGAAAGTGGTCGGATGGATTGAAGCGCTGAACGACCTCGTCTTTTTTCTCGACCTCCTCGCCCAGATCCGGCATGAACGCGACCAGCAAGGCTTTGCCGAGCAACTCTTCGAGGAAGGTCAAGAACACTTTTTCGAAAACAGCTACCTCGACGATTTGTTCCCCCACGGACGTCCGCAAGCCCGTGGGCTGACCGGGCGGTTGCAGTGGCTCTGCATGCGACTGGCCATCGACATCACACAGGAATCGTTGTTCCTTGATCCACGACAGGCGCTTGAATGGATGAAGCGGCAGGGCCGGTGTTCCTGGACGGTGTCCGGCCACTTGGACCGTTCTTTTGAACGGGGCGAGCAGGCCTATACCGTTCCCATCGGCCTCGACGGAAGCGCCCTGACCGCACCGGCTTCGGTCAGAAAGACTATCGGGCGACCGTCGCGGCGCGTGACGTTTGTCCTGAAACACGATGAGATCGCGCTGCAGATGGGGCGGTTATACACCCTAGGCACCTGGCGAGGAACTGTCATCCACTGGCTCTGGCCGCGACAAGAAGCCACAGAGCCAGCGGCAGAGTCTTCGGGACCGTTGACCGTCGGCCCCACCCTGCACTACGGCAAAAACCGTGAGCCCAAGATGTTTTGCCCGACCGAACCGAAGCAGGTGGCACGCATCCGCCGCGCCTGGCAGGCTATTCAACGGGCATGGCCACAAGGCAGCGCCTTATTAGAGCTGCTGACCTCGCGGGTGATTCCGCTCCGGGCATCCGGCGTCGTCAGCTTCAGTTACCGCCACCGGCCAGGGCTTTCGTTCATCAACTGCTTCGACCGCGACAACCTCGATCTCATCGACGATCTGATCCATGAAAACAGTCATCACCACCTGAATCTGCTCTTGCGGAAACACGTGCTGTATCGCCGTGATCGCAACCAGCTAATTTTCTACTCGCCCTGGAGGAGGAGTCTGCGACCCATTCGCGGGATTTTGCACGCCTCGTTTACCTTCACGATGGGCGTGCTGCTTTTCGCGCGGTTGTCCGCGTGGGCCGGGACGAAAGTTGGCAGAACACAATGGCGCAAAGCAGGACTCACCGCGCAGCACCTCGTGCGCGCTCGTTTCCGCTGTCTTGAGGAAATCGAATCGGTCCGGTACTCGCTGCACGATCTCGAGTATGCCGGGCGCCATCTGAAATGGATAACCCCCTCCGGCGCGCGTCTCGTCAAACATTTGGAAGAAGCGATTACGAAGGCGGAACAGCAGATGTCTCGCCACCGTGCAGCTGTCTTGGCTTCTCCGCACGGTCCTTCCTTGCGCAGGCATTCCTCCGAACTTCAGCAGGCTCGGCACATGTACGGGCCCATGACCCTCGATCAGGCGTAGGGATTTGACCCACCTGCCTGTTCTCCTAGCTCCGTCATCACTGGCTGGCCGCTACACTGTGAAACCATGGCAAAGCGCATCAGGAAGCTTTTGGTGGGAGTGGGGCTGCTGTTGTTGCTGCTGCTGACGGCAGCCCTGTTCATCAATGAGCCGTTGCGCGCCTATGTGGAGCACAAAATGAACCGCAGCCTCAAAGGCTATCATGTGCGGATCGGCTCGCTGGCGTTTCACCCCATTGGCGCATCGTTGGACCTTGAGGATGTGCAACTCGTGCGCACCGATGAGCCCGACCCTCCGGTGGCGAGGATTCCACGCTGGTCGGCGAGCGTCCATTGGAAGGCGTTGTTGTCTGGACGCTTGGTGAACGACCAATACATCGAACGTCCGAAGGTTCAAATCACCAGAACGCTCGCGCGAGAAGAAGCCCGCAGCGACATGCCTGTCAAAGAACGTGGCTGGCAAGAGGCAGTGGAAAGCGTCTATCCGTTCAAGATCAATCAAATCAGGATCGTGGACGCCGAGCTCATGTACCTGGATGAGGCGAGACCTGACCGGCCGCTTCGGATACGCCACATGAATCTCTATGCGTCCAACATCCGCAATGTCCAGTCCCCGGATCAGGACTATCCCTCGGAGTTCTCGTTAGAAGCCGTGCTGTTCGAATCCGGGAAAATCCGCCTTGAGGGGCACGCCGATTTTCTTGCCGAGCCGCAGGTGGCCGTCAAGGCCGATCTCATGATGAATGACGTGGAATTGGAATCGGTGATTCCAGTGACAGCTCGCTACAACGTTCAGCTCAGTGGCGGCACGATGTCCGCCGAAGGCTCGGTGGAGTATGCTCCATCGGTGAAAGTTGTGACCTTGCAGCGCCTCACAATCGAGGGGCTGCACCTCGATTACGTGCATGCCGCGCACACCCAACGGGCCGAAGCCGCGAGAGCGAAGGCCACGGCCAAGGCTGCGCAATCGATCAATGAGAACGAAGACACTCTCGTGCGGATCGATCGCATCGGCATCTTCCGCGGGGAGCTGGGGTTCGTCAACCAAGCCGCGACTCCTGAATACCGGGTCTACCTGACGGATGCCGATCTCACATTGGAACACTATAGTAGTCAGTTCCGGGAAGGACCTGCGTCGATGATCATCCACGGGAAGTTTATGGGGACGGGCGAGACGCAGATCTCTGCGATCATGCGGCCGCCGCAGGACTCGCCGGATATCGACTTGAAAATCAAGATCGCCGGCACGCAGATCCGATCGATGAATAACTTATTGAGGGCACACGGCAAGTTTGATGTCGTGAGCGGGGTGTTCTCATGCTACTCGGAAATCAGGCTGGATGACGGTTCGATCCGAGGCTATGTGAAGCCCCTCATCAGGAAGTTGAAGGTCTACGACTCAGCGCAAGATCGGGACAAGAAGGCGATGGAGAAGGTTAAGGAAGGAGCGATTGAGGATCTCTCGAATCTACTGGAGAATGTGCCGCGAAAGGAAGTTGCCACCAAGGCGGATGTGTCAGGAGAGGCGAACCGACCCCGCACCCAAACGATTCAAATTGTCATTGGGCTGATCCAAAATGCGTTTTTCGATGCCATCCTGCCGGGTTTCGAGCGGGAGTTCGGCGCCAAGCATGGGTGACGGTTCGGTGAAAGTTCGATGACACGCCCATTACGGCTCCACGGTCACGTCGACAAACACCGGCATGCTGTCCGCTCCTTTTTTGTCCGTGACTCTCAGTCTGAAGCGGAAAAGCTTTGGTTCTGAGACGGACGGTGCAAGGAACGAGGCTTTCGGCATATTGAGATCCAAGAGCGGCACTTTGGCTCCGCGAACCTGGCTCCAGGTATAAAACAGCGCTTCGCCTTCCGGGTCACGGCTGCCCAACCCATTCAATTCCACTTTCGTGCCGGACTTGACTGTCCGATCGGCCCCTGCCACCGCAACCGGCGGCTCGTTGGGTTCATCGCCGACCGCCACGTGCACGTCCAACGACGCTTCTCTTCCGCGGTTCTTCACCGTCAGCATGGTTTTCCCATTCCCGACGATTTTGAGCATACCGTCCGGCAGCACTTGGATGACCTTCTCGTTGGATGAGTGATAGGTGGTTCCGCTTGACGGGGCCGTGAGAGGCCTGGACACGCCGTCCGCAAAGTCGCCGACGACAGGGAGTTCGAAAATCTTGCCAAGGACGTCCACCTGGCCATACGTTGCCGATTGTCCCTCTCGTCCGAGCAGCAGCGGTTTGTCCGTTTCAAAATCGATGGCCTGGAGCTCGGCTTTCGGTTCCGTGCTGACCACGATCTCATCGAAAACCGTTCTCGTGCCGAGCCGACCTCGTGAAATGTCGGCTACTGCGAGCAATCGCATGGGGCCGATCGCGTCCGTCGGCACCTTGAGGGGGCCCCCGAACGCAGGGTCCTTGTCTCCGGTCGAGACGAGCACCGGTAGTGAGACGACCGAGCCGCCGACGACGCTGTCTTTGTGTAGGAACTTGTCCACGGAGATCTTGGCGTCCGACTTTGACGTCCCAGAATCGCTTTCCTCCTGCTGCACAAGGGTTTCGTCCTGCTCCCGGTACCAATAGTAACGGACCTTGACGATACCGATGTCGTTGCCAAGATCGACGTGAGCGGTCACGGTTTGTCCCGCGGCCAGCTTCCCGCCTGGAGCAGGCTCCGTGATGTTGAATGCGTGCACCGGCGCGACGGCGATCAAGAAGCTTCCGCACAGGATCAGGCACGAGGTCCAACCCCTTACACGCTGCACATCGGCTGGTTGTTGTTTCATGATTACCTCGTCAGATGGAACGGAACGTCGGTCAGCACCACGCGATCTTTAAACAAGAGCGCGCCTTTAAGCAGCAACGCCCGCTGGTTGTGCAAGATGTTCTGCCACCAGCGGGCCGGCAGAATCTCTGGCAAAACCACGGTAATCCAACAGTCCGGATCTTTGTCGAGGTTCTCTTCAATATAGTCTAGGAGGGCGCCCAAGATCGACCGGTAGGGGGAGGGCAGCACGATCAACGGAACGCCACAGCCCCACTGTGCCCATTTTATTTCGACGAGCGCCGATTCTTCCTTGTCGACGTCGATGAGAACCGCCCGGACTTCTCCGCCGCGGCTTCTGGCGTAGTCGACAGCCCGAACGACCGCTTTATTGACCGCCCCGATGGGAATAAGGACGAGGTTGCGACGAGGCCGGGGAGGACGGGCGTCCCGCGACAATTGGACCTGCTCGTTGACAGCCTTGTAATGAGAGCGAATGGCGCGGAACATGACAATGAGCGCCGCCACGAGCAGAAAGACAATCCACGCTCCTTGCATAAACTTCGTGACGGCGATGATGGTCGTAGCGATGCCCGTCGTAACGGCGCCGACGCCATTGACGATCAGCTTTTTGCGCCAGTGCAATCCCTTCTTCAGCAGCCAACGTCGGACCATCCCCCCCTGGGACAGCGTAAATGATACGAAGACCCCGATGGCGTACAGCGGAATCAGCGCGTGAGTATCGCCTTGAAACACGACCAGCAACAGACAGGCGAAGAATCCCAGGATAATGATGCCGTTGGAAAAGACGAGACGATCGCCGAACGTGGCCATCTGGTGGGGCATATACCCGTCTCGCGCCAGAATGGATGCCAGATAAGGAAAGCCGGCGAAGGCACTATTCGCGGCGAGGACTAACAGCATCATGGTCCCAACCTGAATCGCATAGTACGTTAAGCCGGTTCCAAACGTCAGGCGAGCCAGTTGAGAAACCACGGTCTCATCCTCTTTTGCCATGATGCCGTAGTGATAGGCCATCCAACTGATGCCCATGAACAGCGATCCGAGGATAATCGACATCCACACCATGGTGGTGGCGGCATTTTGTGATTCCGGATGCCGAAAGGCCTTCACACCGTTCGAGATCACCTCCATGCCGGTCACGGCGGCGCACCCCGCGGCAAAAGAGCGAAGAATCAAAAACAGCGTCAGGGTTTCAGCTTCGCTTCCCGATCCAGGTGGACTCACAGGCGGAAGTACGATACCGGAGCCAGACAGAGATCGAAACGTTCCCATGAGCACCATGAGGCCTAAGGCTCCGATGGCCGCATAGGTGGGCACCGCGAACACCTTGCCAGATTCCCTGGCACCACGGAGATTCACCACCACGATGAAGACAATAAACAGCAGTCCCATCACTGTCCGATGGCCAAACAACTCGGGGACCGCGGAAGTGATCGCGGCCACGCCAGCGGCTACGCTGACGGCGACGGTCAGGACGTAGTCGATCATAAGCGCCGCCGCCGCGATTAATGCAGGCATCTCGCCGAGATTCGAACGAGCAACGATGTAGGCCCCGCCGCCTTCCGGATATTCGTAGATGATCTGCCGGTAGGAAATCGTCAAAACGATGACGAGAAACAAAATGGCGAGACTCACGGGAATGGACCATGCCAGTGCCGCGGTCCCTGCAAGGATCAATACCAGGAGGATTTCTTCGGTCGCATAGGCGACTGAAGAAATGGAATTAGATGAAAATATGGCGAGCGCGAGCCGTTTGGACAGCCGTTCGTGCTCGGCATGGGCGGTCTTGATCGGGTAGCCGACAAGCCAACGCTTGAGGACCATGGCAGGATTATCGCACAAACACCGGGGGAACGAGAGGAGAAGAAGATCTGCAGTACAGCTGGAAAGATTTAGTTCAAAAATGCATCGGTTTTGTCCGGCCTTGCGCACGACTCTTGCTGAAGAACACCAGCGGGATCAAGGGGATTGACACCCATCTAGAAACTTCAGTATCTTTCCAATTCCTTCGCGGGCCACAGCACTATTTTCCGCGCAGTAGAGGTGTCACGTACTCAGTCTTCATCTCATCGGTCCTTATATTTAGAGAGGGTCTTCACCGGCAATTCACACGTGTCCTGTTAGTACACTCATTACTTTATAAGCAAGGAGGCCAGTCCATGTTGTCCAATTCCACAGGGGTCCGTCGACCCACCTGCACGCTCGGCGTGTTGGCAGCTGCGGCCCTGCTCTGGGCTCCGCTCGCATCCGCCGAGGACGCATCGTCCCATGTGACGATGAATCATCAGCTTCCCGCCTGGGCCGAACAACTCAAGGGGCAGACGATCATCGAAGATACCATGTCCGGCAAGGCCGAGCGTGCCGCGATGGTCGAGCAGCAACACCAGCGCATCATGGAGCAGATGTCCCATGATCCGCAGATGCAAAGCGTCAACACCGGCATGTACAACACCTCCGCGATGATGCACCAGTATGGCGCGGGTGGGCAGGACATGCTGCTCGTGTCCGATCCCCGCGTCGAGCCGGTGGCCATGACGGGCGGCGGCAAATGTCCGGCCACGGCCCCGGTCCGGCAGTACAACGTGTCCGCGATTAATGTCGAGATCACGCTGAATCAGTGGCTCGATTTTTATCCGGGCTACATGTACGTGCTGGATGAGAACCTCGACAAGGTTCGTACCGAAGAAAACACAAACAAGGAAAGTCGTGACAAGGAAGGTCACGATCCCGGGGCCGTTATTCCCGGTGTGCAGGCCCAGTGGATCCAGCCGCTCGTTATCCGTGGCAACCAGGGCGACTGCGTCAAGATCAAGTTGAGCAACAAGCTGGAAGGTGGTGAGGACGTCAGCCTCCACATCCACGGTTCCGCAATGGTCGTGAGCGCGACCGGCGCAGCCGCGACGACGACCAACCCGGATACGATTGTCGCTAAGGACAAGAGCGGCGATTATGAATGGTACATCCACCCGAGCACGCAAGAGGGCGTCCGGCAGTTCCATACGTTTAGCAACGACCGCGAGCTCACCGTGATGGGCCTCTTCGGTGCGTTTGTCGTGGAGCCGCGCGGCTCGAGCTATCTGGAGCCTTTAGGCTCGGGCGATCCCACACCGGCTTCGAGCGGCTGGCAGACCATCATTAAGAACGGCACCGGCCCTGATTTCCGCGAATTCGTGCTGATCTATCACGAGGTCGGCGATGAAGCGTTCCGTCCCCTGAACAAGAAGGGCGACTTCCTGCCGCAGCGCGACCCGCTCACCGATGCCTATCGTCCTGGCGGCCGCGCGATCAACTACCGCAGCGAGCCGTTCGGCATCAACAACATGCACGTGCAGCACGAGTACTTCGGCTTCGAAGACGAGTCGATGGGCTACAGCTCCTATACGTTCGGTGACCCGTCCCCGACGATTCCCCGGTCGTACATGGGCGATCCTGCCAAGTTCCGCCTCGTCCATGGCGGATCGGAAGTGTTCCATAGCCACCATCCGCACGGGGGAACGATTCGATGGCCTCGCAGCCCGCGGGCGATCGATGACATGAATCTTTGGGCCACCAGCGGCAACGGCCCGGTGAAGTATCCCGTGATTCGGGCCAAAACTGACCGTGTCGACGTGGAGGTCATAGGACCGTCTGAGGCCCTCGATCTCGAAACCGAGTGCGGATCCGGTCTTTGCCAGCAGCTGGCGGGTGACTTCCTGTTCCATTGCCACGTCGCCCACCACTATGTGGCGGGTATGTGGGGCTATTGGCGGGTTTACAACACCATTCAACAGGGATATTTGCGGAACGACGTGATGCCGGATCTGCGCGAGC
>Ga0081455_10002925_pt1 | contig 20027 bp, 19 predicted proteins | sample TabmetS3T2R1_FD_70207 | JGI IMG/M metagenome (GOLD analysis project Ga0081455, IMG submission 70207) | Tabebuia heterophylla rhizosphere microbial communities from the University of Puerto Rico - S3T2R1 | ecosystem: Host-associated > Plants > Roots > Rhizosphere ... | reverse complement strand
CCCGCCAGTGGAGCAGGTGGAACGGGCCTACTCGCTGGAAGAAATCCGGCGCTCGGCCCGCATCCGCGACAAGGTCCGCCGCGTCGACTTCGACACGGTGACCTTCGAGTTCGGCAGCGCGGTGCTGCCGGATGACCAGATCCCGCAGATGCAGAGCATCGGCGAAGCCATCCGCAACGTGCTCACCTCCGATCCCAGTCAGGTGTTCCTGATTGAGGGGCACACAGACGCGGTCGGCTCCGACATCGCCAACCTCGCGCTCTCCGACCGCCGCGCCGAGACGGTGGCGGAACTGCTCACCTACTACTTCGGCGTCCCTGCCGAGAACATGGTGACGCAGGGCTACGGCGAGCAGCACCTCAAGGTGCCGACCGACGGGCCCAGCCGCGAGAACCGGCGGGTGGCGGCGCGGCGCATCACCCCGCTGCTGCAGGGCAATACCCTCGCGAGTCGGTAACGGCGCCAAGAGCTCGGTGAGCTCCCTCTCCCCGAAGGGGAGAGGGAGAGAGGGGCCTGATGGACGGGATCGATCCGGTCACCCTGGTGGTGGTGCAGAACGGGCTGCAGCAGGTGGCCAGCGAGATGGACCTCACCTTCGAGCGAGCCGCGTTCTCACCGGTGATCTCGGAGGGCTTCGACCGCTCCGACGGCATCTACTCGCGCGACAACGGCGAGGTCATCGCCCAGGGCGAGCTGGGGCTGCCCATCTTCGTCGGGGTCATGCAGTTCACCACGCGCGCGGTGATCGACCACGTCAACGCCGCCGCGGACCCCGTCCGGCCCGGCGATATCTTCATCGTCAACGACCCGTACTGCGGCGGCACCCACCTGATGGACGTGAAGATGGTGAAGCCGTACTTCTACCGCGGCCAGCTCTGGGCGTACCTGTCGAACACCGGGCACTGGCCGGACACCGGCGGCTCGGTGCCGGGCGGCTTCTCCACGCGGGCCACCGAGGTCCAGCAGGAAGGGCTGCGGCTGCCCCCGGTGAAGCTCTTCCGCGAGGGCGTGATGCAGCCCGACATCCTCGCGATCATCCTGGCCAACATCCGGGTGCCCGAGGAGCGCATCGGTGACATCAAGGCGCAGGTGGCCGCGCTCACCGTGGGCGAGAAGCGGCTCACCGCGCTGCTCGACCGCTACGGCGAGGCGACCGTCACCACATGCATCGCCGAGCTGCGCCGCCGCTCCGACCGGATGATGCGCGCGCACATCGCCAAGATCCCGGACGGCGTCTACACCGGCGAGGCCTTCGTGGACTCGGACGGCGTGGATCCCGACCCGCTCGCGATCCGGCTGCGGATCACGAAAGAGGGCACCGATCTGCACTTCGATTTCTCGGAGTCGAGCGGGCCGTGCCGCGGGCCGCTGAACAGCGTGATCGCGACCACCAAGGCCGCGGTGTACCTGGCCATCAAGCACGTCTTCCCCGACGTGCCGATCAACGCGGGCTGCTTCGAGCCGCTGCACGTGGCCGACCCGCACGGCACGTTCCTCTACGCACGCTATCCGCGCCCGGTGTCCGGGTGCGCGGCCGAGGTCAGCTCCCGCATCGCGGAGTCGGTGTTCAGCACGCTGGCCCGCGCGATCCCGGAGGACCTCTTCGCCGCGCCCGCCGGCACCAGCGGCAATCTCACCCTGGGCGGCCACGACCCGCTCAAGGAGCGGCGCTACATCATGTACGTCTTCACCGGGGGCGGCTACGGGGGCAGCGCCGACGACGACGGGCTCACCAACGGCTGCTCGACCATCGGCATCTCGAAGACGCAGCCCACCGAGGTGCTGGAGCAGCACTACCCGGTGCTGTTCGAGCGCTACGCCCTGCGCGAGCGCTCCGGCGGGGCGGGCAAGACGCGCGGCGGCTTCGGGGTGGACTACAAGATCCGCGTTCGACGCGGCGAGGCGCTGCTGTCCTTCCTGATGGACCACGGCCGCTTCGGGCCGCCCGGGCTCTTCGGCGGCAAGGACGGCGCGCGCAACGAGGTGGTCGTGACGCGGCAGGGCGGCGACTACGTCTCCCCGCACCTGTCCAAGGACGAGGACATCTACCTGGTGGGCGGCGACACCATCACGGTGCGCACCCCGGGGGGCGGCGGCTACGGCGATCCCCGGCAGCGCGACCCCGCGCTGGTGGCGCGAGACGTGTCCCGCGGATATTTCACCAGCGAGGATGCCGCCCGCGACTACGGAGTCGTCGTCACCACGAGCGATCCGCCCACGCTGGACCGCCGGGCGACCGACGAGCTCCGCAGCCGCCGCTGACCGGCGCCGGGACTGCGCCCGGCGCGCGGCCGCGGAGACGTGTCAGGCTAGAACGTCCGCTCGAAGAACTCCTTGATCTGCTGACCGCTGTACTTGGCGCCTTCCACGATGGTGTTGCCGATGCCCTTGGCCGTCTCCTTCACGCCCGGGCCGACCTTGCCGTCACCCATCTGCTTGGCGCCGTTTTCCACCTGCTTGGTCGCCTGGTCCACCTTGGTCTTGTCCGCCGCGCCGGCCACGCCGGCCGACATCACGACGGCCGCGAAGAACGCGGGCGCGATCCACCACCTGCGAGCATTCCTCATGACGTGTCTCCTCTCCTGATCCACTCTACGCGATTGCCCGTCATCAAATACGGTCGCGATCACCGGAGCCCGAAGTACCCCAGGATGGCGAGCACGACCACCACGACGCCGATGATGTAGAAGACGTTGTACATGTGACCCTCCCGGCCGCGTCCCGGCCCCAGTGTGTCCGCTTTCCCTGGACGAGAGGGCAGCATCCCCCGTGCCACGCCGCGTATCGGCCTCAGATGGCGCGGTTGGGAGCCACCGGCGGCGCCGACGTACGGTCGCGGGCGGGGATTTCGGGGAAGGAACTACCGCGTCGGAGCGACGCCGGCCTTGCGGATCTTCCGTCGCGGTCCGGTCGCCGGCGTGACCGCGGCCAGGGGCATGCGGCGTGGCGTGAGCATCTCGGCCGCGGCCGCGATCTCCCGCCGCAGCGCCTCTCGCAGGCTCGGTGGCTCCACCACCTCGGCCTGCGCGCCGTAGCCGAGGATGAAGCGGCGCACCTCGAGCGTGTCCGCCACCCGCAGGCTCAGCTCGATGCGCCCGTCGGACAGCTCGCGCAGCTTCTGGGTCGGGTGCCAGAGCCGGTCGCGGATGTAGCGCGCCACCGACCGCGAGAAGATCACCTTCACCGGGACGATGTCGCCCTTGATGATGCCCCAGGCGTGGCGCAGGTACTCGTCGGCGACGAAGCCCGGGCGCACCGTGAAGCGGGCGGCCAGCGTTTTCAGCTCACGGATGCGCTCGACCGCGAAGATGCGCTCGGTCTTCCGCAGGTGGCAGTAGCCGACCAGGTAGAAGCCGCCTTCGAAGACGGTGAGGTGGTAGGGATCGACCTGACGCCGGCTCTCCTCGTCGCGGCTCATCGAGTAGTAGCGCATGTCGAGCCGGCGGCGCTCCAGCAGCGCCTGCTCGATGAGGGCCACGTGCTCGGCCGCCGGCGCCTGCAGCTTGGCGCCGACCGCCCGCACCCCGATGGTCTCGCGCATCTGATCGAGCAGCCGCACCGCGTCGCGGCTCAGCACCCGGCCGATCTTGTCGAACGCAGCGGTGAGTGCCGTGCCGAGCGCGCCCGCGCCCACCGGGCGCAGCAGATCGCGGCTCATGAGCAGCGCAGCGGTCTCGGCCAGCGTGAGCTTCACCGGCAAGCCCAGCGTGAAGCGCTCCTCGAGCTTCCACAGCGAGCGCCGGCCGTCGGCGCCCTTGTCGTCGTAGAGCGGGAACCCCGCCTTCTGCAGCGCGCTGAGGTCGCGCCAGATCGTCCGGACGGTGCAGCCGAGCTCCTGCGCGGCGTCCTCCACCGAGACGCCGGGCGGATGCTGGATCATCTGCAGCAGCCGCCACTGCCGAGCGAGCTGGTTCCCGCGAGGCACGGGAAAATTATGACACGGGGAACACCATCTGATGCGCGACTCGCCGGTGGCTCACCCGCGTGACGCCCGCGAGCCGGGGCCCGTTCAGGCGGTACTCGGCGCCCATGCCCACGGCCGGCACGGCCTCGACCCGGCCCTCCGCGACCCGGTGCCCGCGTGTCGTTCCCTCTCCCCCGGGGAGAGGGCAGGGTGAGGGGAGCTCACGCACTTGACACACCGTCCCCGCCGGCGGATTCTCGGGCGCACATGCCCGCGGGGGGCCGCGGCGGGCGAACGGGGGACCGGCATGGCGCAGATCACGCTCGGCATCGGCAGCTCCCACAGCCCGATGCTGAGCACGCCCTACGAGGCGTTCGCGGGTCTCGGCGACCTGGACCGGGCCCGCCTGCCCGAGTTCGCGGCAAGGGCGCGCGAGAGCGCGGGGTGGATCGCGCGCGAGCTGCGTCCCGAGGTGACCCGCGCCCGCCACGACGCGACCCAGGCGGCCATCCGGCAGCTCGCCGACGTCCTGGCCGAGGAGGCGCCGGATGCGGTCGTCGTCATCGGCGACGACCAGAACGAATGGTTCGGCCCCGACCACCAGCCGGCGCTCTGCATCTACTGGGGCGACTCCGTCGAGAACCTGCCGCCACCGCGCGAGACCGTACCGCCGCTGCGGCGGCTCTCCTACTGGGGCCTGTACGGGGACGGCACCAACCGCGAGTTCCCGGTGGACGCGTCGCTCGGCCGGCACCTCATCGAGGGCCTCACGCGCGATTTCGACTTCGACGTGGCGCACCTGCGCGTGCAGCCGCGCCACGGCCCCTTCGGCCACGCGTGGAGCTTCGTGCACCAGCGGCTGATGGGTGAGCGCGTGGTGCCCATCGTGCCGGTGCTCCTCAACACCTACTACCCGCCGAATCAGCCGACGCCGCGGCGCTGCTATCAGCTGGGGCGAGCGATCCGGCAGGCGACCGAGGCCTGGACCGCCGACAAGCGCGTGGCGGTCGTGGCCTCGGGCGGGCTCAGCCATTTCTTCGTCGACGAGGAGCTGGATCGGCAGGTGCTGGATCTCCTGGCCAAGAACGACGGCGACGCGCTGAGCGCCCTGCCCGCGGCGTCGCTCGAGTCGGGCAACTCCGAGATCCGCAACTGGATCGCGGCGGCCGGGGCGGCCGAGCACCTGACGATGCGGCTGGTGGACTACGTCCCGGCGTACCGGTCGGAGGCCGGCTCCGGCGTCGGGATGGCCTTCGCGGTCTGGCAATAGGCGGCCACGCCAGAGGCGTCCGCGACCGCGGTCACGCCAGAGGCCGCCGCCACAGGAGGGAGCCGATGCTCTCGCGCGAGGACAACGAGCTGCTGTGCCGGGTCGGCCGCGGCACGCCCATGGGCGATCTGCTGCGCCACTACTGGATGCCGTGCCTGCCCGCGGCCGAGCTGCCGGCGCCCGACTGTCCGCCGAAAAAGGTGCGCCTGCTCGGTGAGGACCTGATCGCCTTCCGCGACTCGCGCGGCGAGGTCGGGCTGCTGGCCGCGAGCTGCCCGCACCGCGGTGCTTCGCTCTTCTTCGGGCGCAATGAGGAGTGCGGGCTCCGCTGCTCGTACCACGGCTGGAAGTTCGACGTCACGGGCCGCTGCGTGGACATGCCCAACGAGCCGGAGGAGTCCACCTTCAAGGACAAGGTGCGGGCGCGCGCCTATCCCTGTCGCGACGTCAACGGCGTGATCTGGACCTACCTGGGCCCGCGTCACCCCGCGCCGCCGCTGCCCGCGTTCGAGATCAATACCCTGCCCGCCGCCCAGGTCTACCCGCCGCTCATGATGCTGGAGGAGTGCAATTGGGTGCAAGCGCTCGAGGGCGACATCGACTCCTCCCACATCGACTTCGTGCACGCCAAGCGCTCGCCCGACAGCCGGCAGCGGGGCACGTTCCACCGCGACAAGCGGCCGCGGCTCGAGGTGCTGGCCACCGACTACGGGGCCTGCTACTCGGCGCGGCGGCGCTCCGACACCGAGGGCCTCTACTGGCACCGCATCACCCAGTTCATCCTGCCGTTCTATTCGATGATCGCGGCGAGCGATCCCCACATCGTCTCGGCGCGGGCGTGGGTGCCGCTCGACGATCACTACAATCTCCAGTTCGTGATGCGGGGGCGGCTCGACCGGCCGGTGACCGAGGAGGAGGCGCGCCAGGTGCGCGATCCGTTCGCGTCGTGGGGCGGCTACGTCGAGTCGGGCGGCGATCCCTACCGCCGCTTCTACACCGCGGCCAACATCCACAACGACTATCGCGTCGACTACGAGCTGCAGAAGGAGCTGACCATCGGCATCCCGTTCCTGGGCAATCTGCAAGATCGGGCCATGACCGAGACGATGGGGCCCATCTACGACCGCACCCAGGAGCACCTGGGCACCACCGACGCGATGGTGATCTTCATGCGCCGCCGCCTGATCGAGGCCGCGCGGGCACTGCGGGAGCAGGGCGCGCTGCCGGCCAATGCCGACGACCCGAATCTCTGCCGGGTGCGACCGGCCTCGGCCCTCTTGCCGGAGGGCGAGAGCTGGATCGGCGCGACCGAGAAGGCGCGGCAGTCCGACGCCGGCGTGCCGATCGCGTGGGTCCCGTTCCTTTGAGGCGCGAGCCGGTCATGGAAGCGGCGGAGGAAAGCCGGCAGCCCCTCGCCTATTACGAGGCGGTGCCGTACCTGCTCGTGCTGGAATCCGTCGAGCGCGATGGCGCATGGCTCCGGCGCGCGGAGCATCCCGAGCTGCCCGGCTGCATGGCCGAGGCGCCGTCCGCGCTGGAAGCGCTGGACGGGCTCGAGCGCGAGCGGCTCCGCGTCCTGCGCGCGCGGTGGGACCGCAACGCGCCCATCCCGGTGCCGCGCCCGCCCCTGCGCGCCGCGCCTCCACCCTCACCTCGACCCTCTCCCTCCCATGGGATGGAGAGGGAGCCGGCACCTCACCTCTCCCGCGCCCGGGGGAGAGGGCAGGGTGAGGGGCTGGCGCCATGATCATCGACTGCGACGGCCACATCCTCGAGCCGCCCGATCTCTGGGAGAAGTACCTCGAGCCACGCTACCGCGATCGGGCGCTGCGCATCCGCGTCGGTGACGACGGCTACGAGTACCTCGAGATCGACGGCCGGCGCGCGACCCTGCCCCGCCCCGGCCAGCTCGGCACGCTGGGCGGCATGGGCAAGCGCGTGGACGAGGCGCGCCGGCTGCGCGAGCGCGCGCTGCGCGGCGACCTCCGCCCCGACGAGATGCGCGGCATCCGCCCGGGGCCCGAGCAGACGTATCTCCGTGGCGCCGCGTTCGGTACCATGGACATGAAGGAGCGCGTGCAGCTGCTCGACCGCGAGGGCATGGCGAAGGCCGTCCTCTATCCCACGATCGGCCTGCTCTGGGAAGCCGAGCTGATGGACGCGGAGCTGTCCTCCGCGTACTGCCGCGCCTACAACCGCTGGATCGCCGATTTCTGCCGCGACTCGGGCGGCCGGCTGGTGCCCATCGCGCATCTGTCGCTCGGCGATCCCGCCGAGGCCGCCCGCGAGCTTCAGCGCGCGGTGCGCGACGGCTGCCGCGGCGCCTTCGTCTGCCCGTTCACGATCACGCGCGTCCCCCACGGCGACCCACGGCACGACGCGGTCTTCACGGCCGCGCAGGACCTGGACGTGCCGCTCGCGATCCACCCGACCTTCGAGCCCACCGCCTGGAACGTGCACCACCGCTACGACACGTTCGGCTGGGCGGTGTGGTACTTCGACCTCTTCGCCGGCCACGGCGTGATGCAGGCCTTCGCCACGTTCTTCCAGCTCGGCGTCTTCGACCGCTTCCCGCGCCTGCGCGTGGTGGTGCTGGAATCGCAGGCGGGCTGGATCGGCTACTTCCTCGACCGCGCCGACGCCATCTTCACCGGCACCACGCTGGGCGCCACGGTGCGGCTCGCCGAGAAGCCGTCCCACTACTTCAAGCGCCAGTGCTACATCTCGGCCGACCCGGACGAGCGCACGATCCCCGCCATGATGCAGCTGGTGGGCGAGGACCGCTTCTTCTGGGCCAGCGACTACCCGCATCCCGATCATCCCGGCAACTACCTCGACGAGCTGAAGGAGATGGTCGCGCCGATGCCGGACTCGGCCCGCCGCGCCATCCTGGGCGAGAACGTCGCGCACGCCTACAGGCTGTCCTGACCGGAGGGCCCATGAGCTACCACCGGATCTCCGCCGACTGCCATCTCGATCTGATCTGGCTTCCGCCCGACCTGTTCGTCTCCGAGGCGCCCGCCGCGCTGAAGGACCGCATGCCCCGCGTGACCGACGGGCCGGACGGGCCGCGCTGGGTCGCCGGCAACGGCGCGACCTTCGGCCTGGCCTGCGGCGTGGGCGCCTCCGGCACGAAGTACGAGCCGGGCCGGCAGCTGCGCGTGGACGTGATGGCCTCGACCGGGCTCTACGAGGACGGCAAGCGCGGCATCCGGCGCCCCGGTGATCCGCACCTGCGCGTGAAGGAGATGGACCGCGACGGCGTCGACGCGGAGGTGATCTACGGCATCCTCGCCGCGGCCGCCAAGCTCGGCGACCGCGAGGCCTCCACCGAGATGCTGCGCATCTACAACACGTGGCTCGCCGAGTTCTGCGGCCACTATCCCGATCGCCACATCGGGCTGGCGTGCCTGCCCTACGGCGACATCGAGGCGGCGGTGGCCGAGGTGCACCGGGTGGCCAAGCTCGGCTTCCGGGGCATCGAGCTGTCGTGCTCGTGGGACATGGAGCCGATGTGGCACCCCTGCTGGGAGCCGCTCTGGCAGGCGATCGACGAGGTGGGGCTACCGCTGCACTTCCATACCTTCCCGTCGGTGTCGCCGAAGCTGCGCGAGCAGTACACCGGGCTCACCCAGCGCGCGATCGGCTACAGCAGCCTCTGCCTCTTCCAGATGACGCTGGCCAACATCCTCACCGCGCTCATGGGGCGCGCGGTGTTCGAGCGCTATCCCAACCTGCGCGTGGCCTTCGGCGAGAGCGGCATCGGCTGGATCCCCTACGTGCTGGACCGCATGGACTTCGAGTACGAGGATCAGTACAAGGACCTGCCGCTCACCATGAAGCCCAGCGAATACTGGCGGCGGCAGTGCAAGGCCACGTTCCAGTACGACCGCGTCGGCACCCGCCTCATCGACGAGATGGGCGTCGAGACGCTCATGTGGGGCTCGGACTACCCGCATCCCGACGGGGTGTGGCCGGAGTCGGAGAAGTACATCACCGAGCAGTTCGAGCACCTGCCCCCCGACGTGGTCCGCAAGATCACCTGCGAGAACGCGGGACGGTTCTACCGCCTGATCCCGGCGTGAGCCGGCTTCCGCCCTTCTTCGCCGCCGACGGCGACCGCGTCGTGCCGTCGGCGTCGGCGCGGGGGCCGTGGAGCGCCCGGTATCAGCACGGCGGGCCGCCCGCGGCGCTGCTCGCGCGCGCCTTCGCGCGTCAGGTGGGAGACCGCGCGCAGATCGCGCGGCTCACGTTCGACTTCCTGCGTCCGGTGCCGATGGCGGCGCTCACCGTCTCGACGCGCGTCGTCCGCGCCGGCGCCAAGGTCCAGCGCCTCGCCGGCGCGCTGCTCGCGGAGGACGGCGCCGCGATGATCGAGGCGACCTGCCTGGCCGTGCGCGTGGCACCCGACAGCGTCGACGTCGTGCCGGATTCAGCGGAGCCGCCGGCACCACCGGACGCGAGCCAGCCGTTCGAGCTGCCGTTCATGACCGGCGACGAGGGCTATCATCGCGCGATGGAGTGGCGACTGGCCCGGGGCACCTTCGGCCGCGGGCCCATGGCGGTGTGGCTGCGGCCGCGCGTCCCGCTGATCGCCGGCGAGACGCCGACGCCGCTCGAATGTCTGGTCACGGCGGCCGACTCCGCCAGCGGCGTGGCGGTGGCCGTCGATCCCGCCACCACCACGTTCGTCAACGGCGATCTCACGATCGCGCTGCACCGGGCGCCGCTGGGCGAGTGGACGTGCCTCGACGCGGCCACCACCGGCGAACGACACGGCGTCGGGCTGGCGCGGGCGCGGCTGTGGGATGAGCGGGGACTGGTGGGGCGATCGCTGCAGAGCCTGGTGCTGGAGAAGCGCTGATCGGGCTCACCGTGCCGCCCCCTCACCCTGCCCTCTCCCCCTCGCGGGAGAGAGGGAAGCGCGCAGCTCCCCCTCTCCCCTCTGGGGGAGAGGGCAGGTGAGGGGCACGCCGAGGGCACTTCCCCCTCTCCCCTCTGGGGGAGAGGGCAGGGTGAGGGGCATATAATCACGTCCCGGAGGATCACATGGCGACGACGACCGGAGTGAAGGCGCCGCAGGCACTCGCGGAGACCCGGCGGTGGGCCGTGCCCGGCTCGAAATCGGCCGCGCTGTTCGCGCAGGCGCAGGGCGTGATGCCCGGCGGCAACACGCGCACCACGGTGTACATGGCGCCCTACCCGCCCTACGCGGCCTCGGGCGACGGCTGCTGGATCACCGACGTGGAGGGCGACCGCCGGCTCGACTGCCTGAACAACTACACCGCGCTGATCCACGGGCACGCGCATCCGGCGATCGTGGAGGCCGCCACGCGGCGGATCGCGCTGGGCTCGTCGTTTCCCCTGCCGACGCCGGAAGAGGTCGAGCTGGCCGCGCTCCTCTGCGAGCGGCTGCCCTCCGCGGACCGGGTGCGCTTCACGAACTCGGGCAGCGAGGCGGTGATGATGGCGATCAAGGGCGCGCGAGCCTGGACCGGCCGGCCGAAGATCGCCAAGTTCGAGGGCGCCTATCACGGCTCCTACGACTACGCGGAGGTGAGCCTGGCCTCCTCGCCCGAGGCCTGGGGCAGCCTGGCCGCGCCGGCCAGCACGCCGTACTCGAAGGGCGTGCCGCCCGCGGTGCTCGACGACGTGGTGGTGCTGCCGTTCAACCACACCGAGCTCGCGGTGGCCCGCATCGAGCGCGAGGCCACGCGGCTCGCCGCGGTGCTGGTCGACCCGATCCCGAACCGCGTGGGCCTGATCCCGGCGCCGCGCGACTTGTTGCGGGCGCTGCGCGAGGTCACGTCGCGGCACGGCATCGCGCTGATCTTCGACGAGGTGATCACCTTCCGCGTCGGCTACCATGGCGCGCAGGGCGTGTTCGGCGTCACGCCGGATCTCACCACGCTCGGCAAGATCATCGGGGGCGGCTTCCCGGTGGGCGCGGTGGCGGGGCGCGCCGACGTGATGGCGGTGTTCGACCCCACCGGCGGCAAGCCCGCGGCCCCGCACGGCGGCACCTTCAACGCCAACCCGGTCACGATGGCCGCCGGGCTCGCCGGCATGCGCCTGCTGACGCCCGAGGCCTTCGGCCGGCTCGACGAGCTGGGGGCCAAGCTGCGCGGCAGCCTCGAGGCCTGCTTCAAGCGCGCGGGGGTCCCGGGCGCGGTCACCGGCCTGGGCTCGCTCTTTCGCCTGCACCCGACCGATCGCGAGCTGGTCGACTACCGCAGCACGCGCACCACGCCGGAGGAGGAGGCGCGCCTTCACCGCATGGTGCGCGGGCTCATGGAGCGCGGGGTGCTGATGTCGATCACCGGCCTCGGCTGCCTCTCCACGCCGATGGCCGATGCGGAGCTGGAGAGCCTGGTCGAGACCTTCGCGGCGGTGCTGGCCGCGGAGAGCGGTCGCTAGAGGCGCCCCCCATCTCACCGCTCCCCTCACCCCACCCTCTCCCCTTTGGGGAGAGGGCAGGGTGAGGGGGAGACAGGAGGGCGAGGGGAGAGGGTGGATATACTCGGGCCGATGATCCAGACCGATGCGCTGACCCTCGCCCGCCAGATCCGCACCAAGGCGGTGTCTCCCGTCGAGGTGGTCGACGCGGTGCTGCGGCGGATCGAGGCGCTCCAGCCCACCGTGAACGCGTTCATCAGCGTGACCGCAGACGAGGCGCGGGACGCCGCGCGCCGGGCGGAGGTGGCGGTGATGCGGGGCGAGCGGCTGGGCCCCCTTCACGGCGTGCCGTTCTCGGTGAAGGACCTGCTGCAGACGAAGGGCGCGCGCACCACGATGGGCTCGCGGATCTTCGCCGACCAGGTCTCCACCGAGGACGCGGTGCCGGTGCGACGGCTGCGCGAGGCCGGCGCGATCCTGGTCGGCAAGACGACCACCCCCGAGTTCGGCCACAAGCCGCTCACCGACAGCCCGCTGTTCGGGGCCACGCGCAACCCCTGGGACCTCTCGCGCACCGCGGGCGGGTCCTCCGGCGGCGCCGCGGCGGCGGTGGCCACCGGCCAGGGACCCCTGGCGCTCGGCACCGACGGCGGCGGGTCGGTGCGCCTGCCCGCGTCCTGCTGCGGCATCGTCGGGCTCAAGCCGACGCTTGGGCGCGTCCCGCACGTGCACCAGGCCGATCTCTTCTCCTCCACCTCCTACATCGGCCCGATGGCGCGCACGGTGGCGGAGACGGCGGCGTGCTTCGACGCCATCGTGGGCTTCGACTCGCGCGATCCCTACTCGCGCCCGGAGCCGGCGGACGATGCGCGCGACGTCGAGGTGCGCGGGCTCCGCATCGGCTGGCTTCCCCGCGTGGGCAACCCACTCGTGGATCCGGAGGTGCTCGCCGCCTGCGAGGGCGCGGTGGGTGATCTGGAAGGCCGGGGCGCGCACGTCGAGACCATGCAGGAGGATCTCTCCGCGTTCGAGCAGACGTTCCTCATCGGGCTGCAGGCCGGCCTGGCCGCCCGGGTGGGCCCGCACCTCGCGAAATTCCGCGACAAGATCGCGCCCAGCCTGCGCGAGTCGATCGAGCGGGGCGCCCAGTGGTCGGCGGTCGACTGGGTGAACGCGCTCGGCCAGCGGACCGCGATGTACCGACGCGTCCACGGGTGGCTTCAGCGCTTCGACTTCCTGGTCTCGCCGGCGCTCTCGCGGCCCGCGCTCGCCGTCGATCACGATCCGTTCGAGCCGATCACGGTGGCCGGCCAGATCGCGGGCAGCATCCGCGGCGCCTGGTATCCGTATCTCTGGCCGTTCAACCTCTCGGGCCACCCGGCGGTGTCGCTGCCCTGCGGCTGGTCCTCCGACGGCTTGCCCATCGGCTTGCAGATCGTGGGGCCGTGGTATGCGGATCGCCGCGTGCTGGCCCTGGCCGCCGACCTCGAGGGCGAGCGCCCGTGCGCGCGCCCGATGCCGCTCTAACCTCGTCCGTCCGCTCCGGAGGCACGCCATGCCGCTCTCCCCCGAGGGTTTCCCGGTCCTGCTCAGCTTCGACATCGACGCCGAGACCATGTGGACCGCCCGCGATCCCAAGAACGCCGAGCGCCCCATCGTGATGAGCCAGGGCGCGTACGGCTGGAGGGTGGGCATGCCGCGCATCCTGGACCTGCTGGCCCGCTACGGCCTGCGGGTGACGTTCTTCGTGCCGGGCCTGGTCATGGAGCAGCGGCCGGCGATGGTGGAGGCGATCCTCAAGGCCGGCCACGAGATCGCGCACCACTCGTGGTCGCACGCTTGGATCGTGAACCTCACGCTCGAGCAGGAGCGTGAGGAGATGGACAAGGGCATCGACATCATCCAGCGCGTGACCGGGCGGAAGCCGGTCGGCTACCGCTCGCCCGCCGCCGAGTTCAGCCCGCATACGCTCCCGATGCTCGCCGAGTACGGCTTCGGCTACTCCTCGAACTACTTCGATGACGACTCGCCGTACCTGCACCGCATCGACGGCCGGCTCACCGACATCGTGGAGTTCCCGTTCGCGTGGGTGCTGGACGACGCGCCGTTCTTCCAGTATTCGATCACGCTGCCCGGGCGCACCATGCAGGCTCCGTCGGCGGTGTTCGAGGCCTGGCGACGGGAGTTCGACGTGCTCTACCGCGAGGATCGCTACTTCTGCCTCGCGATGCACCCGCAGATCATCGGCCGGCCGTCGCGCATCACCCTGCTGGAGGAGCTGATCAAGTACATCCTCGGCCACTCCGGGGTCTGGCTGGCCCGCTGCGACGAGGTGGCCGACGCGCTGCGGCCGGTGCTGCGCACGGAGGCGGGCGCGTGAGGCTTCGCGGGCGCCGGGTACTGGTCACCGGCGCCGCGTCCGGGATCGGGCTCGCGATTTCACGGCTGTTTCGTAGAGAAGGCGCGGCGGTGGCCATGCTGGATCGCGACGCGGCCGGCCTGAAGGCCGCGCAGGTCGAGGGCGCGGTCACCCTGACGTGCGACGTCGCGGAGGAGCGGCAGGTGCGCGACGCGGTCGGGCGGGCCGCGGGCGGGCTCGGTGGTCTCGACGGTGTGGTCAACAGCGCGGGGATCGACCTGATGCGGCCGTTCGAGCTGATGACCGCGGCCGAGTGGGCGCGGATCATGGCCGTCGACCTCACCGGGCCCATGCTGGTCTGTCACGCGGCGCTGCCCGCGCTGAAGCAGGCGGGGCGCGGGACCATCGTGAACATCGCCTCGGGTGCGGCGCTGCGCCCGCTCGAGCAGCGCACGGCGTACTGCGCGGCCAAGGCGGGGCTCGTGATGTTCGGCAAGACGCTCGCGGTGGACCTGGCCGCCGACCGCATCCGGGTGAACGCGATCTGCCCGGGGATCATCGACACGCCGCTCTTCCGCTCCTCCTGGGAGGGCGCGGCGGATCCGCAAGGCGAGCTGGCGCGGATCCTCGATCGCTACGTGATCAAGCGCCCGGGGCAGCCCGAGGAGATCGCGCAGGCCGCGCTCTACCTCACCAGCGACGAGTCCTCGTTCGTCACCGGCGCCGCGCTGGCGGTGGATGGCGGCCGCACGTTCCACTGAGCCCCTCACCCTGCCCTCTCCCCAGAGGGGAGAGGGTGGCAAACCCGGCGGTGTTCCCTCTCCCCCGTCGAGGGGGAGAGGGCAGGGTGAGGGGGAATCAGAACCTTACCCCACGAACACGCCGCCCGACGGATGCAGGATCTCGCCGGTGAAGAACGCCGAGTCGTCGGAGGCGAGGAACAGCGCGGTGCTCGCCACCTCGTCTACCGTGCCGTAGCGACCCATGGGCGTGAGGCCCATGGCCCAGCGGCTCCGGTCGGCATCGCCGCGCAGGGGCGCGGTCATCGGCGTCTCGATGAAGCCGGGGCCGATGGCGTTGACGCGGATGCCGTGGCGGGCCAGCTCCTGGGCGAGGCACTTGGTGGCCATCCACACGCCGGCCTTGCTCACGCTGTAGGCCCCGCCGGTCGACGGCATCCGCGACATGATCGAGCCCAGGTTGATCAGGCTGCCGCCGCGCCGGTTCGCCACCATCCAGCGAGCGGCGGCGCGGTTGGAGAAGATCACCCCGTAGAGGTTCACGTCGATCACCGCGCGGAAGTGCTCCATCGGCATGTCGAGCATGGTGTACGGGCGCGCCGCCGCCGCATCCGGGCGCGGGCTGCCCACGCCGGCGGCGGCGACCAGCACGTCGACCGCGCCCAAGGCCTTCACGCACGCCGCGATCAAGGCGTCGTTGGCCTCCTCGTCGGTGGTATCGGTCTGGAGCGCCAGCGCTTTCCGCCCCGCGCCCTCGACGCGCCGGGCGGTCTCCTCCGCCGCGTTCTTGTCGAGGTCGGCGACGCACACGCTGGCGCCCTCGGAGGCGAAGCGAAGGGCGCAGGCGCGGCCGATGCCGCTGCCGCCGCCGGTGATGACTGCGATCTTGCCTTCGAGCCGTCCGGGCATGGTGCTCCTCCTTGTGACTGCCTTCCTCTCACCCTGCCCTCTCCCCGGAGGGGAGAGGGTGGAAATCGCGGGCAGGAGGGGTCAGATCATCCAGCGGCCGCCGTCGATCAGGATGGACTGGCCGGTGATGTAGCGCGCGTCGTCGCTGGCCAGGAACGCCACCACTCCCGCCACGTCCTCGGGCTCGGCCACGTAGCCCATCGGCACGCTGTTGCGCACCCGGTCGATCACCTCGCGGGGCAGCCGGTCGTGCGCGCGGGTGCGGATGGCGCCCGGGCACACCGCGTTGACGTTGACGTGGAACGGGGCCAGCTCGCGCGCCAGCGAGCGGGTGAAGCCGATCACCCCCATCTTGGCCGCCGCGTAGTCGACGAACCCGACGTCGCCGTAGAACGCGGACTCGGTCGACATGTTGACGATGCGGCCGCTCCGGCGGGCCCGCATGTCCTCCACCGCCAGGCGGGTGGCGCGCATGGTCGCCACCAGCGAGATCTCGATGACGAAGCGCCACGTGGCCTCCTCGGAGGCGTGGAACTCGCTGGCGCGCTCCCGCGCGCTCTGCCCGACGTTGTTGAACAGCACGTCGATGTGCCCGAAGCGCTGGCGGATCGCCGCGAACGCCTGCGTCACCGCGCCCGGGTCGGTCCAGTCCGCGGTGATGGGGAGCACCTGCCGGCCGGTCGCCTCGATCTCGCGGACCACGGCCAAGAGCGTGTCGCCCTCGCGATCGACGACCACCAGATCGGCGCCCTCCCGGGCCAGGCGCAGCGCGCTGGCGCGGCCGATGCCGTTGGCCGCGCCGCTGACGACCGCGACGCGCCCGGTGAAGCGTCCTTCCGTCGGACCTGGCATGCGATTTCTCTCCTCGGTGGATCAGACGAATCGGTGAGTCAGACGAAGCGGTGGAACCCGATCCAGCGCTCCGCCACCGCGAGCCCGACCGCGGTGAAGGCGATGAGCATGGTCGAGATGGCCGCGATCGACGGGTCCACCCCGTACTCGATGGCCGCGAAGATCTTCACCGGCAGCGTCATCTGCCCGGCGCCGAGCAGGAAGATCGACACCGGCACGTTGTCGAACGACACGATGAACGAGAACAGCGCCCCGGCCGCGACGCCCGGCCGGATCAGCGGCAGGGTCACCGTGAAGAAGGCCACCGGCCCGCTCGCCCCCAGCACCCGCGCCGCGTTCTCCAGCTCGGGGTCGATGCCCTGCAGGCTGGCGGTCACCGCCCGCACCACGTAGGGCACGGTGATCACCATGTGGGCGAGGGCCAGCCCGACGAACGTGCCGTTCAGGTGGATGAGCGCGAAGAACTGCAGCAGGGCCACGCCGACGACCACGCCGGGGAAGACCAGCGGCGCGTTCAGGAGCGCGGCCACCGCGGCGCCGCCGTGGACCTTCCGGCGGAGCAGCGCAAACGACGCGGCCAGCCCGGCCGCGAGCGAGCCGGCCGTCGCGACCAGCGCCAGGAGCACGCTGAAGACGATGGCCTGCACGTACTCCGGGTCGCCAAGCACCTTGGTAAACCAGTTCAAGGTCAGCCCGCGCGGCGGCACCGTGAGGTACGAGGTCCGGCTCAGCGAGGCCAGCGCGATCACCACCGCCGGCAGCATCAGGAACGCGAACACGAGCGCGACCCACGCCCGCAGGAGCCAGGTCCGCACCCGGGCCGCGGTCACACGCGCGCTCCGGTGCGCCGGGCGAGCCGGCCCGACAGGTACACCAGGGCCAGCACCATGACCGTCAGCAGCAGCGACTGGGCGGAGCCGGCGGGCCAATTGAGGCGCGCGAGGAATTCGTCGTAGATCAGCGTGGACATCACCTGATAGGTCGGCCCGCCGAGCAGGCGCGGGGTCACCAGCGCGCTGATGGTGAGCACGAAGACCAGGATCGAGCCCGACAGGATCCCGGGCGCCGACAGCGGCAGCGTGACCCGGAGGAACGCGCTGCCCCACGAGGCGCCCAGCACCCGCGCGGCGTCCTCGACGTCGCGCGGGATGTTCTGGATGGCCCCGATCAGCACCAGCACCATGAACGGCAGGAAGATGTGGGTGAGCCCGATCAGGAGACCCGCGAAGTTGAAGAGCAGCTTCACCGGCTGCTCCACGAGCCCCAGCGCCTGGAGCGCCTGGTTGACGAGGCCGTTCTGGGCCAGCAGGGCGATCCAGCCGAAGGTGCGCACCACCAGGTTCAGCAGGAGCGGGAACACCACCAGGATGGTGAGCCAGTTGCGCCAGCGGGAGCGGGTGCGCGCGAGGAAGAACGCGAGCGGATACCCGATGACGAGCGTCGCGACCGTCACGGTGAGCCCGAGCGCCAGGGTGCGGCCGATGATCTCGAGGTAATAGGAATCGGTGAGGAGCTTGACGTAGTGCCGCGCGGTCACCCCGCCGGTGATCCCGACCAGCGGAACGTACGGCCGCACGCTCATCGGCACCATCATGCCGACCGGCACCACGAAAACGACGGTCAGGAGCGCGAGCGCCGGCGCCAGGAGCCACCACCCGTGTCCGCGGCTCATCCGGCGACTCCCGACGGAACGGCGCCGGGCAGCACGATCACGTCCTCGGGGCTCCACTGCACGCGCGCCGAAGCCCCGCGCGGAAGCGGCAGGGCCGCGCCCGGCGCGGCGACTTCCAGCTCGCGGCCGTCCGGGAGCTGGACGACGTAGTGGTGCGCCTGCCCCGCGAAGGCGTGGAACACGACCGTCACCACGAACGCGTTGGGCTTCGACGCCTCGCCGACGCGTCCAGCCCCGGCCGCGGAGGAGACCGCCTCGATGCGAATGGCCTCCTGGCGGATCGCGACGTGCACCGGCTGCCCGGGCGGGAGCCCCGCGCGGGACGGGGCCACGACCGACAGCCCGCCGTCCAGGCGGACCACGGTGACCGCGCCCGCCTCGGCCACCGTGCCGGCGAGGAAGTTCGCGCGCCCCAGGAAGCGCGCCACGAAGGCGGTGGCCGGGCGGCGGTAGACCTCCTCGGGCCGGCCGATCTGCTCCACCCGTCCCCCCTCCATCACCACCACGCGGTCGGACAGGATCAGCGCCTCCGCCTGGTCGTGGGTCACGAAGATCATGGTGGTGCCGAGGCGCTCCTGCAGCCGCTTCACCTCCACGCGCATCTCGTCGCGCAGGAGCGCGTCCAGGTTCGACAGCGGCTCGTCCAGCAGCAGCACGCGCGGCTCGGTGACGAGGGCGCGCGCCAGCGCCACCCGCTGCTGCTGGCCGCCCGACAGCTCGCGCGGATACCGGGCCCCGAGCGGGCCCAGGCGCACCAGCTGAAGCATCCGCTCGACGCGCGGGTGAAGCTCGGCCGCGGCCACTCCGCGCCGGCGCAGGCCGAAGGCCACGTTGTCGAACACGGTCATGTGAGGGAACAGCGCGTACGACTGGAACACCAGTCCCAGGTTTCGGCGATGCACGGCCACGCGGGTGATGTCCTCGCCCGCGAGCACCACCTGGCCGTCGTCGGGCTCGACCAGGCCGGCGACCATCCGCAGCAGCGTGGACTTGCCGCACCCGGACGGCCCGAGCAGCGAGACGAACTCGCCGGCGGCCGCCTCCAGCGACACGTCGTCGACCGCGACCACCGCGCCGAACGACTTGCGCAGCCGGCGCACCGCGAGCGCCGGCGCGGCGGCGCTCACCGGAGACGGCGCGCCCGCCGCCGCGTCAACGCGCGATCTCGCGCCCCCAGCGCTCGGACCACTCGGGGAACTTCTTGGCCACCAGGTCGGTGTCGGGGAAGAACATCCGCTGCACGAGCGGGCCGTACGGCACCAGCTTGGCCAGATCCGCCGGCAGCTTGACCTTCTGGTTGGTGGGGCCGGCGAACTGCGACTGCGCGAAGCACACCTGGCCCTCCGGCGAGAGCAGCGCCGCGATGTACTTCTGCGCGAGGTCGCGCTTCTGGCTGGCCTTGGGCACCGAGACGGTGGGCACGATGCCGATCGCCCCCTCGCTCGGGTAGGCCGCCGCCACCGGCACGCCTTTCAGCGCGGCCGCGCCGGTCCGGTCCGTGTACCAGACCGCCAGCGCGATGTCGCCGCGCTCGAAGAGCGGGATGATCTGGTCCGGCTGGGTGTACATCATCTGGATGTTGGGCTTGAGCTTCTTGATCGCCTCGAAGCCCGGATCGATGTTTTCCACCGAGCCGCCGTTGAGTCGCGCCGCCGCCATCAGGAACTGCTGGCCCGACGTGCCCGAGATGTCCGGGACGGCGAGCTTGCCCTTCCATTCGGGCTTCCAGAGGTCCGCCCACGACGTCGGCGGCGTCTTCACCAGGTTCGTGTTGTAGGTGATGATGGTGCCCGCGAACATCATCGAGACCCAGTAGCCGTCCTTGTCGCGGGAGGCGTCGTAGAGGTCGTTCCAGTGCTCGATCTTCGCGGGCTCGAGCGGCTGGAGGAGCCCTTCCGCCTTCACCTGCTTGACGATCTGGCTGT
>Ga0081455_10002924_pt1 | contig 20032 bp, 14 predicted proteins | sample TabmetS3T2R1_FD_70207 | JGI IMG/M metagenome (GOLD analysis project Ga0081455, IMG submission 70207) | Tabebuia heterophylla rhizosphere microbial communities from the University of Puerto Rico - S3T2R1 | ecosystem: Host-associated > Plants > Roots > Rhizosphere ... | reverse complement strand
ATTCATGCAGAGGCGGATCGAGCAGGCGCACCGTCACGGGCAGGCCCGCCATGATCTCGAACAGCTCGGTGAAATCCTTTCGCTGCATCGGCAGGATCTTCGCAAGCGCTTTGCGCCGGCCGGCACCATCGCTCGCAAGGATCATCTCGCGCACGGCGACGATCCGGTCCTCATCGAAGAACATATGCTCGGTCCGGCACAAACCGATTCCCTCTGCGCCGAATTCGCGCGCGGTGCGCGCGTCGAGCGGGGTTTCGGCATTCGCGCGCACCTTCAGCCGGCGAACCTTGTCCGCCCACTTCATCAGTGTCGCGAAATCGCCTGAAAGCTCCGGCTGAATGGTCGGAACCGCGCCCTCCATCACCTGGCCCGTTGCGCCGTCGATCGTGATGACGTCACCTTTTTTCACGGTGCGACCGCCGACCATGAAATGACCTTTGGCATAGTCGACGCGAAGCGCGCCCGCCCCGGAGACGCAAGGACGGCCCATCCCGCGCGCCACGACGGCCGCGTGGCTCGTCATGCCGCCGCGCGCGGTGAGGATGCCTTTGGCGGCATGCATGCCGTGAATGTCCTCAGGGCTCGTTTCGAGACGCACGAGGATCACGGCCTTGCCCTGGGCCGCGAGCGCTTGGGCCTCGTCCGCCTGAAAGACGACCTCGCCCGAGGCCGCGCCCGGCGAAGCCGGCAAGCCCGTAGCGAGCACACGCCGTTCGGCTTTCGGATCGAGGGTCGGGTGCAGCAGCTGATCGAGCGCGGCTGGGTCGATCCGCGCAATCGCCTCGCGCTCCGTGATGAGGCCTTCCGCCACCATGTCGACCGCGATCTTCAGTGCTGCGCGCGTCGTCCGCTTGCCCGAGCGCGTCTGCAGCATCCATAGGGCGCCCTGCTCGATTGTGAACTCAATGTCCTGCATGTCGCGGTAATGGGTCTCGAGCGTACCGAACACCTTCTCGAGTGATGTGAAGGCGTCAGGCATCGCTTCTTCGAGGGAGAGCCCGTCGGCCTTTGCGGCCTTGCGCGAGGAGGTCGTCAGGTTTTGCGGGGTGCGGATGCCGGCCACGACATCCTCGCCCTGCGCGTTGATCAGAAACTCGCCGTAAATGGCCTTCTCGCCATTCGAGGGATTGCGCGTGAAGGCCACGCCTGTCGCGCTCTTGTCGCCCATGTTGCCGAACACCATGGCCTGGACATTCACCGCCGTGCCCCAGCTTTCGGGAATGTTGTGCAGCTTGCGATAGGTCTTCGCGCGGGCGTTCATCCATGAGCCGAACACCGCGCCGATGGCCCCCCAGAGCTGCTCGTTGACATCCTGCGGGAACGGGCGCCCCAGCGTTTCCTCGATACGCTCTTTGTAGGTCGCGACGAGCCCCTTCCAATCCTCGGCGCCGAGATCGGTATCGAGGGAGAAGTTGTTCTCCTCCTTGTAGAGATCGAGGATCTCCTCGAACATGTGGTGCTCGACGTCAAGCACCACATTCGAATACATCTGAATAAAGCGCCGATAGGAATCATAGGCGAAGCGCTCGTCGCCCGACTTCTTCGCGAGCCCTGCGACCGTCTTGTCGTTGAGGCCCAGATTGAGCACGGTGTCCATCATGCCGGGCATCGACGCGCGCGCGCCGGAGCGCACCGACACGAGCAGCGGGTCTGTCTGATCTCCGAAGGTCTTGCCGACCGCGCGGCCCACCGCCGAGAGGGCCGCCGCGACATCGTCTTTCAACTCTGCGGGATAGCTCTCCCCGTTTTCGTAATAGGCAGTGCAGACATCGGTCGTGATCGTGAACCCGGGGGGCACGGGAAGGCCCAGATTGCTCATCTCGGCGAGATTGGCACCCTTGCCGCCGAGCAGATTGCGCATCGACGCCGCTCCGTCGCTCTTGCCCCCGCCAAAGCTGTAGACCCATTTCGCCATATCAGATCCTCACTCAACCAAGATCATCTTCGCACTGCGCATCGCCCTGGGCTTTTTCTCTTCGGAGCCGTGCCTCGATCACCCTTCTACCTTCGAGAAATCCGCAACCGCGTGCAGCGTCTTGCGGATCTGCGACAACAGCAAAAGGCGGTTTTCGCGCAGACGCCCGTCTTCGGCGTTCACGGTGACCTTGTCGAAAAACGCGTCGACCGGACCGCGCAGCCGCGCCATCACCAGCATCGCGTCCTCGAACCGCTCGCGCTCCAGCTCGGCCGCGACCAGATCGTTCGCCTCGGCGATCGTCTTGAACAGCTCGACCTCTTCGTCGAGCTTCAGGAGCTTCGGGTCGGCGCGCCCCTCATAGACGTGGTTGTCCTTCTTTTCCTCGATGCGGAGGATGTTCACGGCGCGGCGATAACCCGCGAGCAGGTTCGCGCCGTCGTCGCTCGCAAGAAACGCCTGGAGCGCATCGACGCGGTTGACGAGCCGGACCAGATCGTCCTCGCCGCCGAGCGCGAACACCGCATCGATCAAATCGTGACGAACGCCGCGCTCCTTCAGCGCAACCTTCAGGCGGTCGGCGAGAAATGCCAGCAGTTCATTTGCAACCTTAGGACCGGCATCGGCCTGACCGTGCAGTTTTGCCGCCCGTGAGAATTGAGCCAGCAGCGGAAGACGCCCGATCCGATTTTCCAGAATGAGGCGAACGATACCCAATGCGGCCCGCCTCAGCGCATAAGGGTCCTTCGAGCCCGTCGGCTTCTCGTCGATGGCGAAGAAGCCTACCAGCGTGTCGATCTTGTCCGCGAGTGCCACGGCTACCGAGACCGGCGCGGACGGACAATCATCCGACGGGCCGAGCGGCTTGTAATGCTCCTCGATTGCAACAGCGACCGCCACCGGCTCTTCGTCGGCTTGCGCGTAATAGCGGCCCATCAGGCCTTGAAGCTCGGGAAACTCACCCACCATTAAGGTGGTTAGATCGGCTTTGGCGAGAAGAGCCGCGCGCTCGGCCTCTTCGGTGTCTGCGCCGCAGAACGGCGCCAGCTCTTTTGCTAACGCAACCACACGCGCGGCCTTCTCCCGCACGGTGCCGAGCTTCGCGTGAAAGACAATACTCGAAAGCGCGTCGATGCGGCGTTCTAGCTTTTTCTTGCGGTCCTGATCCCAGAAGAACTTCGCGTCCGACAGCCGCGCGCGCAGCACGCGCTCGTTGCCCGCGACGATGGCCTCGCCGCCGTCTTTCGCTTCCATGTTCGCGACGACGATGAAGTAAGGCGCGAGCAGGCCCGTGCGCGGGTCGCGAACGGAGAAGTATTTCTGATGCGTGCGCATCGCGGTGGTGAGAACCTCGTGCGGCAGCCCGCCGCTTTGAATCGGGAAGGTCAGGGCCTCATCGATCCGTCCACGGAGCACCACCGGCCATTCGACGAGGCCGGCGACTTCGTTCACGAGATCGGGATCCTCGACCAGCGTGCCGCCGATGTCTTTCGCCCGTTCGCGCGCCTTCTCGTGAATGATCTTCCGGCGCGCCTCGGCGTCGAGGATCACGCGTGCGCCGAGAAGCTTCGTCTCGTATTCGTCGGCGCCGAGAGCCACGAGCGGCCCGGGCGCATGAAGGCGATGGCCCCGCGTCGTGTTGCCCGATTGGAGCCCTTCGAACTCGAACGGCACCACCGCGCGGCCGAAGACGCACAGGAGCGAATGGATGGGTCGCACCCAGCGCAGATCGCCCGAGCCCCAGCGCATGGATTTCGGCCAGGGAAATTCGCGCATAACCGCGGGCACAAGCGCGGCAAGCGCGTTCGCGGTCGGCTGGCCCCTGACCGTTCGGCGCGCAACGTAGAAGGCGCCCTTCTTGTCGTCCTGCACTTCGCATTGGTCGAGCGAGGTCAACCCTGCCGCGCGCAGGAACCCTTGGATCGCCGCGTCCGGCGCGCCGACCTTCGGTCCCTTCTTTTCCTCGACGCGATCCGGCTGCTCCGCCGGAAGACCGTTCACCACGAGGGTGAGGCGGCGCGGCCCCGAAAGGGCGCGCGAGCTTTCGGGCATGAGGCCGTCGGCCGCCAATTTCTCGGTGAAGAGGCGCTGCAGGTCTGCCGCGGCGCGGCCTTGCATCCGCGCCGGGATCTCTTCCGAGAAAATTTCGAGCAGGAGCTCAGCCATCTAGAAGCTCTTGCCGTCGATAGGCTTTCGGACAAGCTTCGACAGATCGACGCCATCGAGGCAGCGCACGTTGATCGCAACCATTTTCGTCCCGTCCGGCATCGCGCCTTTTGCAAAAGACTGCACGCCGCAGGTTGAGCAAAACAGATGCGCAATCCTGTGCTTGTGAAACTTGTACTCGGTCAAATGGCTTCCGCCCTTCTTGAGGGCAAACTGGGTTTCCGGAGCAAACGCCAGAAGAAGCCCCTTCTTGCTGCAGATCGAGCAGTTGCATTCATTGACCGTCGAGATGTCCGCGGTCACCTCATAGGCCACCGCGCCGCATTGGCAGCTGCCGCTATAGGTCTGAGCTTCAGCCATGGCTCTGCTCCTTTCAGCTCCGCGCGGGATAGGCGCCGCGAGGGCTCGCGAGCCAGCCTTCGCAGGCGGCTTTCGCGAGCGCGCGAACACGTCCGATATAGGCGGCCCGCTCGGTGACACTGATGACGCCGCGCGCGTCCAGAAGGTTGAAGGCGTGGCTCGCCTTGATGCACTGGTCATAAGCCGGCAGCGCGAGCTTCTGGTCGAGCAGCGCGCGGCCCTCGCGCTCGGCGTCCTCGAAATGCCGCTTTAACATCTCCGTGTTCGCGTGCTCGAAATTATGCGCGGAATACTCGACCTCGGCCTGGTGAAACACCTCGCCATATCTGACGCCCGCGCTGTTGAACGCGAGATCGTACACTTTGTCGATCCCCTGAACGTACATGGCGAGCCGCTCGAGGCCGTAGGTGATCTCGCCCGACACGGGCCTGCAGTCGATGCCGCCCACCTGCTGGAAATAGGTGAACTGCGTCACCTCCATGCCGTCGCACCAGACCTCCCAGCCGAGTCCCCAGGCGCCGAGCGTCGGGCTCTCCCAATCATCCTCGACGAACCGGATGTCGTGATTGGCCGGATCGATGCCGATCTCGACCAGGCTCTTCAGATAGAGCTCCTGCAAATCGGGCGGAGACGGCTTCAAGATCACCTGGAACTGGTAGTAATGCTGCAATCGGTTCGGGTTCTCGCCATAGCGGCCGTCGCCCGGCCGCCGCGAGGGCTGCACATAGGCGGCCTTCCAGGGCTCGGGTCCCAAGGCGCGCAACGTCGTGGCGGGGTGAAACGTTCCCGCCCCCATCTCCATATCGTAGGGCTGCAAGATGAGGCAGCCCTGTTCCGCCCAATAGCGCTGAAGGCGGAAGATCAGGTCTTGAAAGGAAAGAGGCTTGCCGGGTGTTTCAGTTTGGCCCTGCGGCATGAGGGTCCTTTCGGCCGTGTGGGGGATCGGCAAGTGGCGCGGAATTTAGTGGCGGCCCCCGCCGCTGGTCAAGCAAGGCCCACAAACGGCATGAGCAGCATCAAAGGCCGAGCCGGTCCCACCAAGAGCGCTCCTCAATGAAACCGACAAGGGGCGTGAGCCAGGTTGGCCCGCTCTCCTTGGGCGCGCGCTCGGCGCCGCTGCCGAGCCCCAGCAGCCGGCCCCGCGGACGAACAGGCTCGATCATCCTGATTTGAACATCCTTGCCGAATTTTCGGCGCAGCATGGCGCGGCTGTCGCTCAAGCCATCGATAAAGCCAAGGGCCAGCGCCTGGCGCCCAGTCCAGAACGCGCCGGAGAACAGCTCGTCCTCGGCACCCTGAAGCCGGCTGCCGCGACGCTCACGCACGATCGCCTTGAAGGTCTCGTGAATGTCGCCCTGGACGGCACCCAGGCGCTCGACGTCCGCGGGATCGACCGGCTTGAAGGGATCGAGAAGGCCCTTCTGCGTGCCCGATGTGTAGACACGCCGCTCGACGCCCAGCCGTGCCATCAGCTGCTGAAAGCCAAACGTCGCCGCGATCACGCCGACGGAGCCCACGACCGAGCTGTCGTTGGCATAGATCTCGTCCGCGGCGCAGGCGATGAGATAGCCGCCCGAAGCCGCGGCATCCTCGGCGAACGCGTAAACCGGCACTCCGGTCTCGGCGGCGAGCGCCCGAATGCGTTGATAGATCAGCATGGATTGGGCCGCCGAGCCGCCGGGAGAGTTGATGAGCAAGGCCACGGCTTTCAAGTTGCGCCCTTCGAAGGCCCGCTCGAGGGCCGGCGCGAGGTTCCTGACGTTGAGGTTCTGCGACAGCCGGCCCGCCGCGGAAATGATCCCGTGCAGGCGCACCATCTGGACAAGCGGCAGCCGCTCCCGCCAGGGCATCAAGCCGCGCATCCATCGCCCGATTTCCTTCCGCATGATGCGGTCTCCTCTCGGCCCCTCACGGCCTCAAGCAAAGATCATCGGCGCACCATCCCTGAGAATGGCATCCGCCTCCGCCGTATAGCTCCCATCAGCCTCGTGTAGAACGAGGCCGGGAAGCAAGGTCAGCGGGGCGCGCGAGCCCACCCGCCCCGAAACGATAACGCGCTTCGCCGCGACACCTGAGCGCGGCCAGAGCGGCACCACCGCCAGACCGCCCACGCGCGGCTCGAGCAGAGACAAAAGCGCCGCCAACCGATCCGCGCGGTGCAGGATCGTCATGTGACCGCCCGAGGTCGTTCGCTGCGCACAAAACGCGACCCAACGTTCGAGCGTTCCGGGCGCGCCCATGCGAGCGCGTTCCCGCCCCGGCTCCTTGGCAGGCAAAGCCTCGCCCTCGTCGAAGAACGGCGGATTGGCGAAAACCTGATCGAATCGCTGCGCGCGAAGCGCGTCGGGTGGCGCCGCCACATCGCCCATCAGGGAGTCAACGCGGTCGCCGAGGCCGTTGCGCGCGGCATTCCGCCGCGCCAGCTCAACCATGGTCTCGTCGATCTCAAGCCCGGTCACCCTCACGCCGGGCACCCGATACGCAAGGCACAGGCTTGCCACACCCGCGCCCTGCCCCGCCTCAAGCACCGTTTGGCCCGATGTGGCTCGCACCGCCGCGGCCAGCAAAACGGCATCGAGCCCGGAGCGAAAGCCGTTCGCGGGTTGCAGCAGGTTGAGCCTTCCTCCGAGAAAGGCGTTGTCCGTGGTGGGCTCCGTCACGGGTCCTCTTCACCGTTGGCGGCACAGGCGAATCAACCAACCCGCCCGAGCCTCCCGCGCGCTTGGCACGGGCTAGATCAGCATGTAACGTGCGGACATCGCAATTCGACGGCCGCGCTCCGATTTTTCGCGCGCAGGTGGCACATCACGGGGCCACCGTAGACGATCGTCACCGCGCCGACACGTAAACACCGCATCTTACAAGTTGCGACCCGTGGCGGACTTGACCGTGCGGAGAGCCGCCACCTATGCTCCGGGCGGACGAGGTTCAACATGTGGTTCCACCGACCCCCTTCGGCGGGCCATCGCGGGCAACCTCCGGGAAACCCGGATCCCTGGATCGCTGGGACTCACTGATCCGTAATCGTAACGCAAACCGGGGATAGTGGCTTGGCCATCGCGATGCCGGTCGAGCCGGGCCGATTTAGCCCGGACAATGAAGGCGGCAAGCTTGCCGTCGAGCGTCTTCACGCGCTGCTCGCGGACGACCTCAAGGCCGTCAATGCGCTGATCGTGGAGCGCATGCAAAGCTCGGTGTCTCTCATCCCGCGGCTGGCCAATCATCTGATCGCCTCGGGCGGCAAGCGGCTTCGCCCAGTGGTCACGCTGGCAAGCGCCCGCATGTGTGGCTATGCCGGCATGAAACATGTGAATCTCGCGGGCGCCGTCGAATTCATCCACACGGCGACGCTTCTGCACGACGACGTCATCGACGAAAGCGCGCTTCGCAGAGGCCAGGCAACTGCCAACGTCGTCTGGGGCAATCAGGCCACCGTTCTGGTCGGCGATTTCCTGTTCAGCCGTGCGTTTCAGCTGATGGTCGAAATAGGCTCGCTCGGCATTCTGGACATCCTGTCCGCCGCGTCGGCAACCATCGCCGAAGGCGAGGTCATGCAGCTCTCCGCCACGCATGATCTGTCGACCAATCGCGAGATGTATATGGCCGTCATCGAGGCGAAGACGGCCGCCCTCTTTGCGGCCGCGGCCGAGGTGGGCGCGGTCATCGCCGGCCGCCCCGCCGTCGAGGCCCGCGCGCTCAAATCCTTCGGACATAATCTCGGGGTCGCCTACCAGCTCATCGACGATGTGTTGGACTATGCGGGGTTTCGCGCCACGCTCGGCAAGAATGAAGGCGACGATTTCCGCGAGGGCAAGATCACGCTGCCTGTCGTGCTGGCTTTCAGCCGCGGCAACTCTGAGGAACGCAAATTCTGGACGCGGACCATTTGCGAAGGCATCCAGCACGAGCCGGACTTCAAGACGGCGCGCCGATTGATGGAAGAGCATAATGCGTTGGCGGATACGATCGTGGAGGCGCGCAAATTCGCCGACGCGGCCGACGCCGCACTCGACCGGTTCCCCGACAATGCCCATCGGCGCGCACTGATTGATCTCGCGGCTTTCGCGGTCAACCGGATTTACTAGGCGTGCCGAGCACGACGCCGTGCCGGGCGCCATAGCGGTAGACCCAGACCGCGAACAGAACGAAGCCCGGCAACAGTCCGATCAAGGCCCAGACGTCGTGGTCCGCCGGCAGCATTTGCACGATCAGAGCCGGGCCGACACACGCAAGCGTCAAGCCGAAATAGATGGCGCTCACCTGGACGTGGCTTAATCCTGCACGCGTCAGGATTTGATAGAGGTGCTCGCGATGCGCCTCGCTCAAACGCGCGCCGCGCCGCCAACGCCGGAACAGGGTGACCGACGCATCAAACAAGAGCGGAAACACGAGACACGGCACCACGTAAAGCGCGAGATGCCCGCCTTCCGACGTGTTGCCGATGACCGCAAGGCTCGCAAGCACGAAGCCACAGAACTGGCTGCCGGTATCGCCCAGAAAGATCCGTCCGCCGGGGAAGTTGAAGACGAAGAAGCCGAGCACGGCGGCGAACAGAACGATGCAGGAGAGATAAACGAGCGGCGCATCGTAGAGCGCGGCAATCGCCCCGAGCGCCAGCGTCGTAATCAACGTACAGCCGGACACGAGCCCGTTAATGCCATCCATGAAGTTGACGATGTTCATCATGACGACAATCCAGAGCGCCGTTCCGATGGCACCGACAGGACCGAGATGGACGAGGCCGATCCAGGGCAGATGCAGGTCGTCGACGCGCGCAACCAGCGTCACGAAGGCCGCCGCACAAAAGAGTTGGCCCAACAGCTTCCACAGGGGCTTGAGCTCGAACAAATCGTCGGCCAGGCTCATTCCGAGCAGCGCGCCCGCGATGGCGAGATAGGCGGCAAAAGCCTTGGCCGGCACCCGCACCGCCTGGCTCACCACGAACAAGACGACGATGCCGAAGAAATACGCGACGGCAATCGCAAGCCCGCCGCTCTTCGGCGTCGCGTGCGCATGGCTCGATCGATGATTTGGTCGATCGGCGATGTTGAGACGAATCATCAAACGCGTGAGCAGCGCGGACAGGACGAACAGGAACACGCCGAATTCGAGATGAGTGGCGAGCGCCTGGAGCGTCATCGCGTCATGGCTCCGGCGTCGGTCTCCAAACGGCACGCCGCCGTCCACCAGCCGGGCCGAGCGCGAAGTCGCTCTGCCGCGCGCGCTGCAAGCTCACCGGTCTCGAAGATTCCGAAGCAACTCGCGCCGCTGCCCGACATGCGTGCAAACCTGCAGCCGGGTGCAGCGCGGACGGCATCGAGCACCTCCGCGATTGCTGGGCACAATGCGATCGCGACGGGCTCGAGATCGTTCCGTGTAGTGATGAGATCCGCCACCATTGCCCCGGCGCTTGCCCAGGGGCCAACCGGCACGGATCCGGCAGCACCGTCTAGAACGGGACTCGCTGCGGCGAAGGCGCGGTAGACCTGCGGTGTGGCAAGCGGAACTCCCGGATTGACGAGCAGGATCGGTGTCTCCGGAAACGCGGGTACCGAGGTCAGGACGTCGCCTATGCCGCTCATGAGGGCCGGCGTTCCCGCGAGGCAGGCAGGCACATCCGCGCCGAGCTTGGCACCAAGCGCTTTCAAACTGGCGTCGTCGATGGAAAGCCGCCACAGGGCCCGCAGCGCGTTGAGCGCCGCCGCCGCGTCCGCCGAGCCGCCGCCGATCCCGCTCGCGACCGGAAGATGCTTATCGAGCACGAGATGAGCGCCCATATCGCGCGCTTCATTGTAGCGGACCCAATCGGCCAGTGCAGCCGCCGCGCGCAGAACGAGATTGTCCGCCGACGGGGCGCCCTGCAGCGCAGGCGCGAAGGGGCCTTCGATCGAGAGGGAAAGGCCGGTACCCGGCTCCGCGCGAACCCTGTCGCCCGTGCTGCAGAAGCCCACAAGGCTTTCGAGCAGATGATAGCCGTCGGCACGGCGTCCCATGATCTTCAGATAGAGATTGAGCTTCGCGCGCGCCGCAAAGAAGGATGACGGCGGTTCCATGCGAACCTAACGTTCCGAGACGGTGCCGCGCGGGGCGCCCGCGCCTTCGAGCCCGAAGTCGATCTTCTTTTCGAGCTCAGGCACGTCTTTCTTGTCGGCCCCAAGAGCCAGCGAGTGACGCCATTGGAAGCGGGCCTCGATGGTTCGGCCACATCTCCAGTAGGCGTCGCCCAGATGCTCGTTGATGGTCGGATCCTCGGGCCGGAGCGAAACCGCGCGCTCGAGATATTCCGCCGAGCGCTCATATTGTCCGAGCTTGTAATGCGCCCAGCCCAGGCTGTCGACGATGTAGCCATCATTCGGCGCGAGCTGGACGGCACGCTCGATCATATGCACCGCTTCTGTCAGGCGCTGGCCCTTCTCGATCCAGGAATAGCCGAGATAGTTCAACACTAGAGGTTGATCCGGATCGAGCTTGCCCGCCTGCACGAGATCCTTCTCGGCGGCTTCCCACTGGCCCGCCCGCTCGAGCGATACGCCGCGTGCATAATAGAGCGACCAATAACGCTTGCCGGGCTCCGTGATGAGATCGATCGCATGACCATAGGCATTGGCCGCCTCGACGAAGCGCTCGCGGCTGCGCAGGAGATCGCCGAGAGAGACGAGCGCCCGCATCGGCTGCGGGCTGCGCGTCGAAATCTGCTCGAGCAGCGCGATCCCCTTGTCGGTCTGGTTGGTGCGGTCGAGATTGAGCGCGATCTGGATCTGGGCCGATTCGCGCAGAGGCGAAGCGGGATCGATCTTCTCGTAGGCTGCGGCAGCTTCGCGCCAGCGCTCCAGCGTGGTGAACAGGTCACCGAGCAGCATCTCGGCAACGTCGAAATCGGTCCGCATATAGAGAGTGAGCTGCAGATAGACGATCGGCAGATCGACGCTGCGGTCCTGCGCCAAGGCGCTCGCCAAGCCATACAGGGCTTCGGCGATACCATCAGCCGCGCTCGCGATAAGCGGCTGCGCGGTCTTGCCTGCCATCACCCGATTGAACGCCGACTCGATCAGCGGGTTGTCGGGCGCGCCGGCGGCATAATCGGCATAAAGCTTGCCGGCTTCCGCGCTGCGGCCGTGACGCTCAAGAAATCCGCCATACGCCTGAACGATGCGCAAGGTGCCACCGCCGCCTGCGTTGATCAGCGTGTGATAGGCCTTCTCTGCCGCGGCGTCCCGGCCCGCGTGATCGAGAATGAGCGCGGCGTGATAGGTGCGGAACAGATCGAACGCGGCGGTGTGATCGATCCGGCCGAGCTCGGCCAGTGCATCGTCGGTTCTTCCTTCGCCCTCGAAGGTCCAGGCGGTAACAAGACGGCTTGCAAGCGTGTTGAAAGGCCCGCTCGCCGAGGCCGCGAGATGAACGCGGGCGCCGGCCCAATCCCGTGCACCCGCAGCCTTCAGTCCGAGCGTCAGGCGCGCGAGACGCTTGGTCGGATCCCGCCGCGCGATCTCTTCGGCGCGACCGAGTGCGCTCTCCACCTGACCGCCCGCGAGCTCGAGAAGAAAGGCACGATCGAGAATGATGTCGTTTTCCGGATCCTGGCGAAGCGCAAGCGCGTAGTAGCGCGCGGCGCGGCGCGTGTCGCGCATGGCGCCCGCGAACCGGCCCGCCAGATAATTGCCCGATGCGGTTCCCTCGGACACCGTGATCGCGACGTCGGACGACTGATCGTCGCCCTTGTTGAGCGTCGCGTCGTCCAAAGGTGGACGCGCCCCGGCGCAGGCCGTAAGCACCAATGCGAGGGCGACGACCGACGCTTGCCAGAGGCGCGAAGCCGAAGGACGGTGATCACATGTTTGGATAATTCGGTCCACCGCCACCTTCCGGAACAACCCAGTTGATGTTCTGCGACGGATCCTTGATGTCGCAGGTCTTACAATGCACGCAGTTCTGCGCGTTGATGACGAACCGCGGTTCGCCGCCGTCGCGCATAACCTCATAGACGCCGGCCGGGCAATAGCGCTGCGCCGGCTCGTCGTAAAGCGCGAGGTTACGCTTGATCGGGATGCTCGGATCCTTGAGCGTGAGATGAACCGGCTGGTCTTCCTCGTGATTGGTGTTGGAAATAAACACCGAAGACAGGCGGTCGAAGGAAATCACGCCGTCGGGTTTCGGATATTCAATCTTGCGGCATTTGGACGCTTCCTTGAGCGCCGCGTAGTCCGGCTTGCCATGCTTGAGCGTGAACGGCAGGCCGATGCCGAGATTATTCATCCACATGTCGATGCCGCCAAGGCCGATGCCCATGATCGTGCCGAGCTTGCTTAGCAGCGGCTTGACGTTACGGACTCGGTGAAGATCGCGATAGGCCCAAGAATCCTTGAACGCTTCCGGATAGGCGTTCAGCTCGTCGCCGGCGCGGCCGGCCTGCACCGCCGCAAAGGCAGCCTCGGCCGCCAGCATTCCCGTCTTGACGGCATTGTGGCTGCCTTTGATGCGCGGCAAATTCACGAAACCCGCCGAGCAGCCGATCAGCGCCCCTCCCGGAAAGACAAGCTTCGGAATCGATTGCAGGCCGCCTTCCGTGATCGCGCGCGCGCCATACGCAATGCGCTTGCCGCCCTCAAAAATCTCACGAATGGCGGGGTGGTGCTTGAACCGCTGGAATTCCTGAAACGGATCGAGATAGGGGTTCGCGTAGTTCAGGTGAACGACGAAGCCCATCGCGACGAGGTTGTCGTCGAAGTGATACATGAACGAGCCGCCGCCCGTGCCCATGTCGAGCGGCCAGCCCACCGTGTGCAACACAAGACCGCGCTTATGCTTCTTCGGATCGACCTGCCACAGCTCCTTGAGGCCGATTCCGAATTTCTGCGGCTCGCGACCCTCATCCAGCTTGAAATGGCGGATCAGCCGCTTGGTGAGCGACCCGCGTGCGCCTTCAGCGAACAGCGTGTATTTGCCGTGCAGCTCGATGCCGGGCGTGAAGCCGTCTTTGTGATGGCCGTCCTTGGCGACGCCCATGTCCCCCGTCACGACGCCCTTCACGCTGCCGTCGTCATTGAACACGATGTCGGCGCCGGCGAAGCCCGGATAGATCTCCGCGCCCAGCGCCTCGGCTTGCGTCGCAAGCCAACGGCACAGATTGCCGAGACTGCCGATGTAATTGCCGTGATTGTTCATGAGGGGAGGCATCACGAAATTCGGGATGCGCACCGAACCAGCCGGCCCCAGGAACAGAAACCTGTCGTCGGTCACCTGCGTGTCGAGCGGCGCGCCGTCGGCCTTCCAGGTCGGCAGAAGCTCGTTCAGCCCGATGGGATCGATCACGGCGCCGGAAAGAATATGCGCGCCGACCTCGGAACCCTTTTCAAGCACCGCGACCGTGATCTCCTGGCCGGTCTCGGCCGCGAGCTGGCGCAAACGAATGGCCGCTGACAGTCCGGCAGGACCACCGCCGACGATCACCACGTCATAGGCCATTGAATCGCGCTGCACGTCGTCCGTCATACCATTGTAATCCCTGAGTTCGCGGGCGGGCCTTTATGAGGCGTCGGGACCCCGCGGTCAATTGCGGGCCCTTTCCGGTCTGGATGGACCGTTTCGAGACGCCCCCTTTATACTCGTCTCATGAGCTTCGCCCCAGCCGCCCCCTCAGAGCCGGATCCCTTGACCGCGCTGCTGACCTGGTACGTCGAAATGGGGGTTCTCGACACGACCGGTGCGGCAATCGGCTCCAGCGAAAGCGAAGCCGAGGTGAGGCGTTCCGAGTGGCCGAGCGCTTCCCCTCCCATCGCAAGCCCTGCGCCCGTACCCCTTGCTGCCGCGTCGGCATCGGCGCCGGCGCTGACCGACTCCCAGCGCCTCGCGCGAGAGGCTCAGTCGCTGGAAGCCCTGAGGCAAGAGATCGAGCGCTTCGAGGGATGCGCCCTCAAGCAGACGGCGACGCATACCGTCTTCGCCGACGGCAATCCCGCAGCGGACCTCCTCTTCATCGGCGAAGCCCCGGGCCGCGAGGAGGACCTTCGCGGCCTTCCCTTTGTGGGTCACAGCGGCCAGCTGCTCGACCGGATGCTTGCGGCCATCGGGCGCGACCGGCAGTCGGCGTACATCATCAACATTCTGCCCTGGCGCCCGCCGGCCAACCGAAGCCCGACGCCGGAGGAAATGGCCGTTTGCCTCCCCTTCGTGCTCCGTCACATCGAGCTGGCGCGCCCGCGCGTGTTGGTAGCGCTGGGCGGCGTGGCCGCCAAGCAGCTGCTCGACACACAGGCCGGCATCATGCGTCTCAGGGGTCAATGGCAACACGTCACATTGCCGAACGGAACAGAGCTGCCGTTGCTGCCTACCTTTCATCCCGCCTATCTCTTACGGCAGCCGGCTCACAAGCAATTAGCGTGGCGAGATTTTGTGGCGTTGAAACATAAGCTTCACGATTTATCCACAGCGTCTTCTTGAAATGTCATACGGGATCAGAACCCCGTCACCGAAATGACATCATGGCCGCAGTCGAGTGTCATGAGCATGTCGGCGCGTGCGGGCATTTCCGCAAGGATGTGTCGTGTGAGGCGTTCATAGACCCCAACAAAACGCCTTACCTCCTCGTCGCTCATGCCGCCTTTCGTGCCGTCCCGCTCCAGCCGCGCCCGGAGCTTGCGCTCCTGAAGAAGGCGCCAGCGGAGCACGCTGTCGAAATCGGGCACCGCCAGAAGAACCAAAACATCAATCTGTCCAAACAAGGTTTGATAAGGGCCAGCTAGCGCATCGTTCGCGAAGCGGCGCCAGACGCCGTCGATATCCTCGTTCGCTTCGAGCGCATTCACCGGCGCGACCAGAGCCTCGGCACCTTCGGGGCGAGCCCCCATGCACCACCCTTCGAACAGGATGATGTCCGCCTTGCCTCGATGCACGTCCCAGCCATACACGGGCCGTCGAGTGTCCGACGCCTTGTCAAAACGAGGCAGCGCCACGCGGCTGTCCGGCCCCGCACGACGGAGGGTCGCAAACAACTCGAGCCCTAGCTTCACATCATGGGTGCCTGGCGGACCCCGAAGGCGCAGCAAGGGATGAACCTCCCCGGCAAGCGCTTCGCGCGCCTCGCGGGGCAGATAGAGGTCGTCGAGGGATACGACGGCGCAGCTGAGGCCTTGCGTACGCCAGCGCAGAGCCAGAACGTCGGACAACGTCGACTTGCCGCTGCCCTGAGCACCGCACACCCCAACGACGAGTGGTCCGCCTTTCGAGCGTCGCGCGCTCAAAGCGTCGGCCAGGCGCACATATTGGGTCCGCGCCAAGTCGTGAAAGCCCAGCGGCAAACCCTCGCGCTCGACGAAGCTTCGCAAGGCTTCGTCGAAATCCTCACGCGCCCCCGTCATACCGCCTCAATACATGTGCTGGCCGCCATTGATCGATAGCGTCGAGCCCGTGACGAAGCCCGCCTCGTCGGCAACCAGGAATAGCACGCCGCGCGCGATATCGAGACCTTGCCCCAGACGGCCGACCGGAATCCGCGCGATGATCTTCTCGAGCACAGGGGGAGGCACCGCCGCCACCATGTCCGTGTCGATGTAGCCCGGCGCGATCGCATTCACCGTGATGCCTTTCGAGGCGCCTTCCTGCGCCAGCGCCTTGGTGAAGCCGTGAATGCCCGACTTCGCGGCCGCGTAGTTCACCTGGCCATATTGACCGGCTTGTCCATTGATCGAGCCGATGTTCACGATACGCCCGAAGCTGCGCTCCAGCATCCCATCCCACACCGCCTTGCTCATGTTGAAGCAGCCGCCGAGATTGGTGTCCATGACGGCGCGCCAGGTGTCGCAGGTTTGCTTCTTCATCGTGGCGTCGCGCGTAATGCCGGCGTTGTTGATGAGCACGTCCACCGGACCGAGGTCCCCGACCACGCGCGCAACCCCGGCTTGGCAAGCCTCGTAGTCCGAAACGTCGAATTTGTAGGATGGAATGCCGGTCTGCGCGCTGAAGTCTCTGGCCCGGCCTTCATCGCCGCCATAGTTGGCCGCAACCCGATATCCAGCTTTTTTCAGTTCGGCCGAAATCATAGCGCCGATGCCGCGCGTTCCGCCCGTCACGAGTGCCACACGTGTCATGACCGCTTCCTCCTCTTGTTGTTCCTCCATGACCTGCGCAACCACTTCGGCAAGTGGACCACTTTCACGGGCGCACCGCAATTGCGGATGGCGTTCAGTGCGATTTAGGTTCGAGCGTGGCGAGAGCGTCACCTTCGCTGACCTGCTGGCCCGGCTCGACTTTGAGCTCGGTCAGCGTGCCGTCGAACGGTGCACGAAGCGTATGCTCCATCTTCATCGCCTCGACGACAAGAATGGGATCGCCTGATGTCACGGCAGTGCCCAATTTTGCGGCAACCGTGACAACGCGCCCTGGCATGGGTGAACGCAGCACGCCGTCAGCTTCACCCGCACCGCCGGCACCTTCATGACTCAGTGGCGCGAACTCAAAAGCTTGACCCTCGGCAAACACGACAACGGTCTCGCCGTGATGGATCACGTGAAGCCCAGGACCCACGGCCGAAGAATCCAGCCGAACGGAATAATTTTCGTGGCCCGATCTCAACGCGACTTCAATCGCAGACCCCGCATTGAGACGGAAGCCCGCCAGTGCGACCCAGGGTGACGTCGGATCGTGTGCTTTTGCGCGCGCGCCTTCGATGCGTGCGCGCGCCGCCGCAATCAGAACCCGCTCGGGGATTTCAACCTCGGGCGCAATCGTTTCGAGAAGGCCCGTTTCAACGGCCCCGGCTCGGAACGCGTCCGCCGAGAGAGCACGCGCCAGCAGATGGGCATTGGTCTTCACGGGCCAGACCTCGACGGCGCTACAGGCGGATGCGAGCATGGAAGCCGCGTCGTCGCGCGTCGACGCATGCGCGATCAGCTTTGCTATCATAGGATCGTAAAAGGGTGTCACGGCACCACCCTCTTCGACGCCGGTTTCGAGGCGCAGGTGAGAGGGAAAGCGGAGATGAAGAAGCGGGCCCGTCGAGGGCAAAGAGCTCATGGGATCTTCCGCGTACAGCCGGGCTTCGATCGCGTGACCCCGACGCACGATCTCGTTCTGGCGCAACGGCAAGGGCGCCCCGCTCGCGACCAGCAACTGCCATTCGACGAGATCAAGCCCCGTGATCATCTCGGTCACGGGGTGCTCGACCTGGAGTCGCGTGTTCATCTCCATGAACCACACGCGGCCGGGATCCAAGCCTTTTGAGGCGTCGGCAATGAACTCGACAGTGCCGGCGCCTTCATAGGAAACCGCCTTGGCGACACGCACCGCTGCGTCGCATAGCGCCCCCCGAAACGTTTCGGAAAGCCCTGGCGCCGGCGCCTCCTCGATCACCTTTTGATGACGCCGCTGCAGAGAGCAATCACGCTCGAAGAGATGCACGAGATTGCCGTGGCGATCGCCAAAGATTTGCACCTCGATATGACGGGAGTGACCGATATAGGTTTCGAGCAGAACGCGATCGTCGCCGAATGCAGCCTTCGCCTCGCGCCGTGCGGACGCGAGCGCATCCGCGAAGTCCGATGCGCGGTCGACCTTGCGCAAGCCTTTGCCACCCCCGCCGGCGATGGCCTTGATGAGGACGGGAAACCCGAGCTTCTCCGCCTCCTCGGCGAGCCGCTTGGTGGTTTGATCGGCACCGGAATACCCCGGCGTGACGGGAACGCCCGCGCTTGCAGCGAGCGCTTTGGCCTCGTTCTTGAGGCCCATGGTCCGCATCGCCTTGGGCGGCGGCCCCACCCACACACCCCCCGCCGCGATCACAGCCTCCGCGAATTCGGCGTTCTCCGAGAGAAAGCCATAGCCGGGGTGAATAGCTTCAACATGTGTCGCGCGCGCGGCCGCCAAAATCTTTTCTGGGGAAAGATAGCTCTGAAGCGCTGGCGCGGGGCCGATTGTAACCGCCTTGTCGGCCTCGCGCGTGTGCGGGGCATCCACGTCCGCCTCGGAATAGATGGCAACCGTGCGAATGCCCATGCGCCGTGCCGTGCGGATGATCCGGCGCGCGATTTCGCCGCGATTGGCGATGAGCAGGCTGTTGATCATCGCCCTTACATCCGGAAGATGCCGAACGTCGTGTCAGGGATCGGCGCATTGAGGGAGGCGGAAATCGCAAGCCCAAGCACATCGCGGGTTTGCACGGGATCGATGATGCCGTCGTCCCACAGACGCGCCGTGGCGAAATAAGGATTGCCTTCGGCTTCATAGCGACCGCGGATCTGCGCCTTGAAGGCCTCCTCATCCTTTTCGGGCCAGCTTTCGTCCGCAGAGAGGCCGTCCCGGCGAATGGTGGCCAGCACGCTCGCTGCCTGCTCACCGCCCATGACGCTGATGCGCGCATTGGGCCAGGTAAAGAGAAAGCGCGGACTGAACGCCCGCCCGCACATGCCGTAGTTCCCGGCGCCGAACGAGCCGCCGATGATCACAGTGAATTTCGGCACATTGGCGGACGCCACGGCCGTCACGAGCTTGGCGCCGTCCTTGGCGATCCCGCCGGCCTCGTATTTGCCGCCAACCATGAAGCCCGAGATGTTCTGCAGAAACAGCAGCGGAAGCTTCCGCTTGCAAGCCAGCTCGATGAAATGCGCGCCCTTGAGCGCGCTTTCGGAAAAAAGCACGCCGTTGTTCGCAAGGATCGCGACGGGAGTGCCCCAGAGATGCGCGAAGCCGCAAACGAGCGTGGCCCCATAAAGCGCCTTGAACTCGTCAAGCTCGGAGCCGTCGACCAGACGTGCGATCACATCGCGCACATCATAGGGTGCGCGAACATCGGGCGGAATAATCCCGTAAAGCTCCCGGGCGTCGTAAAGCGGCGGCACGGGCGCGCGCAGCTCGAGCTCGACGCGCTTCCTGGTGTTCAGCCGGGCAACGATCGAGCGGACGATCGCGAGCGCGTGATCATCGCTTTCCGCGACATGATCGACGAGCCCCGAGCGGCGGCCATGGGTGTCGGCGCCCCCCAGCTCTTCTGCCGTGATGATCTCGCCCGTTGCAGCTTTCACGAGCGGCGGGCCGCCGAGAAAAATTGTGCCCTGCCCCCGCACGATAACAGTCTCGTCGGACATCGCCGGCACATAGGCGCCGCCCGCAGTGCAGGAGCCCATGACGCAGGCGATTTGCGCGATGCCCTCCGCGCTCATACGCGCCTGATTGTAGAAGATACGCCCGAAATGCTCGCGATCCGGAAACACCTCCGCTTGATAAGGCAGATTCGCGCCACCGGAATCGACAAGATAGATGCAGGGCAGGCGGTTTTGCCAGGCGATCTCCTGGGCGCGCAGGTGCTTTTTCACGGTGAGCGGGAAATAGGCGCCGCCCTTCACCGTCGCGTCGTTGGCGATGATCATCGCTTCACGACCGGATACGCGCCCGATGCCGGCGATCAGGCCCGCGGCCGGTGCCTCGCCGTCATAGAGATCGTTCGCGGCGAGCGCGCCGATTTCAAGGAACGGCGCTCCCGGATCGAGCAGCCGCTCGACACGCGTGCGCGGCAATAGCTTGCCGCGCGCCACATGGCGCACCCGTTGCGCTTCGGGGCCGCCGAGCGCCGCGGCCGCAACGCGCTCACGGAGCATGGCG
>Ga0081455_10002923_pt1 | contig 20048 bp, 22 predicted proteins | sample TabmetS3T2R1_FD_70207 | JGI IMG/M metagenome (GOLD analysis project Ga0081455, IMG submission 70207) | Tabebuia heterophylla rhizosphere microbial communities from the University of Puerto Rico - S3T2R1 | ecosystem: Host-associated > Plants > Roots > Rhizosphere ... | reverse complement strand
GGTGGGCACCGGTCGAACGCCGGTGGGCACCACGTGTTCGATAGGAGACAAGCGCATGGCTATAGGCGTACGTAACCTCTTTGGGAGGAAGCGGCGGCGGACCGTCGGCATCGTCACAGTGGCGGCCGTCGGGGTGGTCGCGGCAAGTCTGGCGACGCTGACCCCGGCGTCGGCGAGCCATCCGGAGGCAAGCCTTACTGGCAGCAACTTCGAGATCGACGAAGACGCCAACCTCAGGGTGGATGATCCGGCGCCGCCGTCCCTCGACTGGGCAAATGTGTCCGAGATCCGGGCGACCGACGCGGTGAATGGCACGGGCGACGACTCCTACGCAGGCGGCGTAAAGGAGGACACCGTGTGTCCCTCGGCGACGACCGACTCGATTCCGCCGAACAAGAGCGACCTGTTGAGTTTCCACGTCTATAGGGAGGCCGGCACCGGCACCCACCCAGGGTTCCTCAACCTGGCATGGAGCCGGGTCTCGGAGCCGAGCGGGACGACCCTTATGGACTTCGAGTTCAACAAGTCGACCACCCCATGCTCGTCCGGTCCCAACGTCACCCGCACCGCCGGTGACCTGCTCATCGAGTACGCCATCGACCAGGGCGGCGCACGCGCCGCGATTACCGCGCGGACGTGGACAGGCACGGCTTGGGGGCCCACGTCGGACCTCGACGCTCCCTCCCCGACCTGCGGCGGCGCCCCGTGTGCGGTGGGCACGATCAACTCCTCGCCGATCCCGGCTGCGGAGTCCGACGGACTGATCGCTTCGGGTTCGAAGGACCCGAGGACCTTCGGGGAGGCGCAGCTCGACCTTCGCCTCCTGTTCCAGCCCAACAAGTGCGCGTCGTTCGGAAGTGCGATGCTCAAGAGCCGGTCGTCCGACTCGTTCACCTCGCAGCTGAAGGACTTCGTGGCGCCGGTTCCCATCAACCTGCAGAACTGCGCCCGGGTGATCATCCGCAAGGAGACCATCCCGGATGAGAACCCGAACACGACCCAGTTCGGCTACGTGAAGAACTTCGGCACCGATCCCGCAACGCCGAACACGTTCACGCTCACCGATGATGGTGTGCAGGACTACGGCGCCACGGTGCTGTTCGGCAGCGGCTACACGGTGAACGAGAACGTCATCCCAGCGAACTGGGAGTTCGTCAGCCTCGACTGCAACGTCGCCGGACATCCGAGCGTCGGAGTCACGCCGTCGATCAGCACTACGACGGTGACATTCGCTATCGATAATGCGAACGACGTGCTCGACTGCACCTACACCAACAGGCGGCTGCTCGGTGCCATCGAGATCACGAAGGACCGCAAGCACGCGGCAGACGGTACGGGTGACCACCCGCACGCGGGCGTGGACTTCGCCGTCACTGGCACCGGCGTCAACGAGACCGTGACGACCGGCGCCGACGGCACCGTGTGCCTCGGCGGTCTGGCTTTCGGTGACTACACCGTCACCGAGGACGTTCCGGACGGCTACGTCAGCGACGATGCGGTCAAGGAGGTCACGGTCAACGCCAACTCCGACTGCGGTGACGGAAACGAGGCGACTGTCAGCTTCCACAACACGCCGCTGACCAACATCAGCGTGTCCGTCGACTCGCAAGTGGACGGGGGTACGGCCTCGACCATCAACTGCGGCGCTGGCACCGTCTCCACCGGTCCGAATGGTGACGGGTCCACGAGCCGCAACGACCTCGTGCCAGGCACCTACACCTGCACGATCGTGATCGATCCGTGAGGTAGGCACCTCGCTCGCAGGACAACAACAGAAATCCACTAGGGAAGGGGAGGCCCGCGGCCTCCCCTTCCCTATGCGGAACATGCGGCGAGGCCGAGCCAGGGGAGCCGACCCCGGCCGCGGCCCTGGGAGCGGGCAGCCCTGGTCTCACTGGTGAAGATTCCCCCGACCACCAGCCTGGGCACGGTCCGGTAGCCTTGGCTCGATGCCCGACCAGACGTTGCTGTCCAGCCTCCGAGAGCAACTCGAGAGCGAGCGCGCCCGGCTTCGAGATCAGATCTCCGCACTCGACAGTGGCGGGGGAACGCTGTCGTACGACGAGAACTTCGCCGACTCCGGCCAGGTCGCCGCCGAGCTCGGCGAGAACATGGCGCTCCTCAACCAGCTCAACGAGCAGCTCGACGAGGTGGAGCGCGCCCTCGCCAAGTTCGACCAGGGCAGGTACGGGCTGTGCGAGCGCTGTGGCGAGCAGATCGCCGAGGCCCGGCTCGAGGCGATCCCGGCAACTCGTTTCTGCGTCAACCACGCCTGAGTGCACGCTCGCTACGTCGGCCACCTGACTCGCCGGTTCTTCGAGTCGCTCCGGCCCGGTGGCCCGTCACCGGCCGACGATGCGTGGGCGCTGGGTCGGATGACGCCGGGCGAGGCCGAGCTGTGGCGGCGAATGAGCGCGCCGGACCGCCGGCATGCCGTCGCCGTCGCCCACCGCGTCGACGTGGCCCTGGGCGCGGCGGCGACGCGACCCGTCCTGGCGGCGGCGCTCCTCCACGACGTGGGCAAGGTCGAGAGCGGCCTCGGACCCTTCCGCCGTGCGGTCGCCACCGTCGCCGGCATGGTCGGCGGGCACGATGCGGCCCAGCGGTGGCGGACCCGGCGGGGCGCGGTCGGCCGCGTCGGCAGCTACCTGTGCCACGACAAGGTCGGCGCCGACCTGCTGGCGGCCGCCGGCAGCGACGCCCTGACGGTCGCGTGGGCCCGCGAGCACCACCTGCCGGCCGAACGCTGGACGGTGGGCTTGGAGGTCGGGTCGGCGCTCAAGGCGGCCGACGACGACTGACCCGGGTGGTGCGCGGCGGTCCGGTCGGGCGGTGATACTGGAACTCCGCTCCGTCCCGGTCGGTGCGGGTTCATGGAAGGGGGGGTGATGGACGGCAGATGGCTGGCGGTCGGTGGTGCCGCCCTGTTCCTGGGTGGATGCATGGCCGGCATGCGCTCCGAGACGTCGGGGGCGCAGTTCTGCGTGGTCGTCCCGGAGACCGCCGCGGCCCACCCGGGGTTCACGCCCGGCCAGTTCGTCGAGCAGCCCGAGGGTGGCTGCCTCGACGGTGAGCACGAGGTGTGCGGCGAGTTCCAGGGCAGCGACGAATCGCAGCAGTTCGTGTCCGACAGTTGTCCCTGACCCGGGGGCCGTCAGGGTCAGGCCGGCGGGAGACCCAGCCGCTCGCGCACCAGGGTCATCTTGGGCCCCGCCATCGCCCGGGCCTTGGCCGCACCCGTGGCCAGGATCCGCTGCGTCTCGGCCGGATCGGCCGCCAGCTCCGCGAACCGCTTCTGCAGCGGCCGCAGCAACTCGATCACGGCCTCGGCGGCGTCGGCCTTGAGGGGGCCGTACTGGGCGTAGTTGCCCGCAAGTGCCTCGGGCCGGTCGTCGGTCGCGGCGGCCAGAATCGACAGGAGGTTGGCCACGCCGGGCCTCTCGGCCGGGTCGTACTGGACGTCGGTCTCGCTGTCGGTGACCGCACGACGGAACTTGCGGCGGATGACGTCGGGCTCGTCCAGCACCAGCACCGTGCCCAGCGGCGAGTCGACGGACTTGGACATCTTGCGGTCCGGGTGCTGCAGGTCGAGCACCCGGGCGGCCACCGGCGGGATGGCATGTTCGGGCACCACGAATGTCTCGCCGTAGCGGCTGTTGAACCGGACCGCCAGGTCGCGAGCAAGTTCCAGGTGCTGGCGCTGGTCATCGCCCACCGGCACCTTCTCAGTGTCGTAGAGGAGGATGTCCGCCGCCTGCAGCGCCGGGTACGTGAACAGCCCCGCCGACACGAAGTCGGCCTGGTCGGACTTTTCCTTGAACTGCGTCATCCGCCGCAGCTCGCCGAACGCCGCTGTGCACTCCATGATCCAGGCGAGCTCGGCGTGCTCGGCAACCTGGCTCTGTGCGAACAGGGTGGTCACCTCGGGATCGAGCCCCGCCGCCACCAGGATCTGCGTGACCTCGATGATCTTGGCCCGCAGCTCGGCCGGGTCCTGGGGCACGGTGAGGGCGTGGAGGTCGACGATGCAGTGGATGGCGTCGTCCTCGTGCTGGGCCCGCACCCAGCGCCGAACCGCGCCCAGGTAGTTGCCGAGATGCACCTCGCCGGTGGACTGGATGCCGGAGAACACGCGGGCCATGGGGGGCGATGCTAGAACGTGGCTGGCGGCCCGCCTCCACGCGTTCCGGGAGCGATCACCGGGCGCGATCACTGGGGAACCACAGCCTTGTGATTATCATTTGAAGATGCCCTACGAGGTGCAGACACCCGTCTTCGAGGGGCCCTTCGACCTGCTGCTCCACCTGATCCTGCAGGAGCAGGTCGACCTCTACGAGGTGAGCCTGGCGACCATCGTCGACGGCTACCTGCGCGAGCTCGAGCGCATGGGGCAGCTGGAGCTCGAGGTGGCGAGCGAGTTCCTGCTGATCGCGGCCACGCTGGTTGAGCTCAAGAGCCGGCGCCTGCTTCCCGTCGGCGACGACCTCGACCTCGACGAGGAGCTGGCGGTCTGGGAGGAGCGCGACCTGCTGCTGCACCGGCTGGTCGAATGCAAGACGTTCAAGGAGGCCGCCATCGCCCTCCAGGTGCTGGCGGGCGAGGCGGGCCGCAGCCAGGCCCGCGTGGCCGGCGTCGACGAGCGCTACGTGGGCCTCATGCCCGACCTCTTGGAGGGGGTCGACGCCGAGGACGTCCGCCGCGCGTTCCTCCGGGCCATGGTCCCCAAGGCGGCGCCGCGCATCGACCTCGAGCACGTGGCGCCGATCCGGATCTCGGTGACCGACGCCATCACCGAACTGGTCCAGGAGCTGCCCCGCCTCGGCCGCACCACCTTCCGCGACCTCACCAGCCACCTGGCCGAGCGCTTGCAGGTCGTGGTGCGGTTCCTGGCGGTGCTCGAGCTGTTCAAGAAGGGCCTCGTCGAACTCGACCAGCCCCGCACGTTCGGCGACATCGGCATCGTCTGGCTCGGCGAGGACGGGGCCCGGGAGCTGGGCGAGATCGGGAGCGTCGAGGACCTGTCGACCGTCGACATCTACGACGGGTGACCGGGCCGATGCCACACCCCCCCGACAGCTTGGGCGACGACGTGCGGGCCGAGGCCCGCCGGGCCATCGAGGCGATCGTCCTCGTCACCGAGCAGCCGATCGACACGGGGCTCCTGGGCCAGCTCCTCGAGCTGCGGCCTGCAATCGTCGAGGAGCTGTGCGTCGAACTGGCCGCCGAATACGAGGAGGAGGGCCGCGGGTTCCAGCTGATCCGGGTCGCCGGCGGCTGGCGCTACCAGACCCACCCCGACCAGGCCGCGTACATCGAGCGCTTCGTGCTCGAGGGCCAGCACGCCAAGCTCTCGGCCGCCGCCCTAGAGACCCTGGCCATCGTTGCCTACAAGCAGCCGATCTCGCGGGCTCAGGTGGCGTCGATCCGGGGCGTGAACGTCGACGGGGTCATGCGCACGCTGCAGCACCGTGGCTACATCGCCGAGCTCGGCCGCGACCCCGGCCCGGGTCAGGCCGCCCTCTTCGGCACCACGCAGGCGTTCCTCGAGCAGCTGGGGCTCGACAGCCTCGACGCGCTGCCCCCCATCGGCGACTTCGTCCCCGGGGCCGACGTGGTGGAGCAGCTCGAACACGGGCTCCGTCCGGCCGCCGAGCCCTTGAGCGACTCTCTGGCGCAGCTCGACGGCACGGACACGGAGACCGCCCCGCCCGGTGACCACACGTGATTCGGGGAATCGACCCCCGGAGCGGCTGCAGAAGATCCTGGCCCGCGCCGGATTCGGCAGCCGCCGCGCCTCGGAGGCGCTGATCGCCGCCGGCCGGGTGCGCGTGAACGGCGAGGTCGCGGCCCTGGGCGATCGCGCCGACCCGGAGATCGACCGCATCGAGGTCGACGGCGCGGTCGTGGGGATCCGGCCCGGGCTCGTGCACTACCTGCTCAACAAGCCGGCGGGAGTGGTCACGACGGCCTCCGATCCCCACGGCCGCCCGACCGTGGTGGGACTCGTGCCAGCCGAGCCGCGTGTGTTCCCGGTTGGCCGGCTCGACGCCGACACCGAGGGCCTGCTGCTGCTCACCAACGACGGTGAGCTGGCCCACCGGCTGACGCATCCGTCGTTCGGGGTCGACAAGGAGTATCTGGCCGATGTCGAGGGGCGGCCGACCCGGGGCGCGCTCCGGCGCCTGCGCGAGGGCGTCGAGCTGGACGACGGCCCCACCGCACCGGCGAAGGTGTCGCTCGTCGGCGACCGGCTCCTGCGGATCACGATCCATGAGGGCCGCAACCGGCAGGTGCGGCGGATGTGCGACGCCGTGGGGCTCCCCGTGCGCCGCCTGGTGCGGGTGCGCATCGGCCCGATCGCCGACCGCCGGCTGGCGCCGGGGGAGTGGCGGGCGCTGGAACCCGACGAGGTCCGCGCCCTCGAACGGGCGGCGGCCTCGCCCAGCTCTGGGGAGCGCAGGGGTCGCCAGTAGGCTCGATCTGTCATGCCCGTCATGCCGACCGCAGTCCGAGCCCTGCGGGGCGCCACCACCGTCGACGTCGACGACAAGGATCACCTGTTCGAGCGGGTGATCGCGCTGCTCGAGGCGCTGTTCGAGCGGAACGGCATCCAGCACGACGACCTGATCAGCGTGCTGTTCACCGCCACCGGCGACATCCGCAGCGCCTTCCCGGCCGAGGCCGCCCGCAAGTTCGGGCTGGGGGACGTGCCGCTCATCTGCGCACGGGAGCTCGACATCGAGGGCGGGACGCCGCGCTGCATCCGGGTCATGATCCACTTCACGTCCGACGTGCCCCGCGACCGGCTCCACCACGTCTATCTCGAGGGCGCGCGCAACCTGCGTGACGACCTGCCTGATTAGCGAGCGCGACGGTGCTTGGACGCCCTCCTGACCCGGGGCGCGCGGTCGTGGTCGGCACGGGCTTGGTCGGCGGCTCGATCGGCATGCGGCTGCGCCAGGCCGGCTGGCACGTGACCGGCCGGGACCTCGACGACGACCGCGCGAAGCGGGCGCTGGAGCTGGGTGCCATCGACGCCATCGGCGACGACCGGACCGCCGCCGTGACCTTCGTGGCCACGCCGGTGCGGACCATCGCCGACGAGGCGCGCCGCGCGCTCGCCGCCGGGCCCGGGCTCGTGACCGACGTGGGTTCGGTGAAGGCGTCGATCGTCGACGCCGTCGCCGACCCCCGGTTCGTGGGCGGCCACCCCATGGCGGGATCCGAGCAGGAGGGCATCGAGGGCGCCACCGCCGACCTTTTCGAGGGCGCGACCTGGGTGCTCACGCCGACCGCCGGCACGGACGCCGGTGCCTACGCCCTCGTGCGCCAGATCATCGGCACGCTCGGCGCGGAGGTCGTGGCCCTGCCGCCGGATCGCCACGACGTGCTCGTGGCGATCGTGTCGCACGTGCCCCACCTCACGGCGGCGACGCTCATGCGACTGGCCGACGTCCGCAGCGAGGAGCACCGGGCGCTGTTGCGGCTGGCGGCGGGTGGCTTCCGTGACATGACCCGCATCGCCGCGGGGCACCCCGGCATCTGGCCGGACATCTGCAGCGACAACCAGGGTGCGATCGTCGACGTGCTCGACGAGCTGACGGCGGCGCTCGGGCGGATGCGGGAGATCGTGGCGGACGGCGACCGTACCGGGCTGCTCGACGCACTCGAGCGGGCCCGCGCCGCGCGAGTGAACCTGCCGCCGCGCCTCCGCACCGCCGAGGAACTGCGGGAGCTGCGGGTTCCCGTTCCCGACCGCCCCGGCGTGCTGGCGGACGTGACCACCCTCGCCACCGACCTCGACGTGAACATCGTGGACCTGGAGATCGCCCACTCCACGGAGGGAGCGCAGGGCGTGCTGATCCTGCTGGTCGAGGCTTCGGCAGTCACGGTGCTGCGGGACGGCCTGGTGGCGCGCGGCTACCGGCCATCGGTGCATCCGATCGAGCCGCCGGTGCGATGAGCGCGCCGCCCCACGCCACGGTCCGGCTGGTCGAGCCGATCGAGGCGCCGCTCGACGCCACGGTGACGGTGCCCGGATCGAAGAGCCTGACGAACCGAGCCCTGGTGTGCGCGGCGCTGGCCCAGGGCGTCACGGCGCTCGACGGGGCGCTGGTGGCCGACGACACCGAGGCCATGGCGGCCGCGCTCCGGTCGCTGGGTGCCGGGATCGAGGCCCGGCCGGCCGAGGGCGAGGGTGGCGGACCGGCCGCCAGACCGCCGCGCCTCAGGGTGACGGGCACGGGCGGCGAGCTCGCACCGGGGCCGCTGGACCTGGACCTGCGCCTGTCCGGCACGACCAGCCGCTTCCTGCTGCCGGTGGTGGCCCTCGGGCGGGGTCGCTACCGCCTGGACGGGGCTCCGCCACTTCGGGCTCGTCCCATGGGCCCGGCCCTCGCCGCCATCGAGGCGCTGGGAGCCGGCGTCGAGGCGCACGGCCGGGCCGGCCGCCTGCCGGTGACCGTCGTGGCCGCCGGCCGCCTGGACGGCGGAAGGCTGGACGTCCCCGGCGACACGTCGAGCCAGTACGTCTCCGGGCTGCTGCTGGCGGCGCCCTACGCCCGGGGCGGGCTACGCGTGCGCCTGTCCACCCCGCTGGTCGGCCGCCCGTTCGTCGACATGACGATCGCGGTGATGGCCGCCTTCGGTGCCGACGTCGCCGTGAGCGACGAGGCCGACCTCCCGGTGTTCACAGTGCCCGAGGGCCGCTACCGCGCCACCGGTTACCGCATCGAACCCGACGCGTCGGCCGCGTCCTACTTCCTGGCTGCGGCCGCCATCTGCGGGGGACGCGTCACGGTCGCGGGCCTGGGGGGCACGAACCTGCAGGGCGACGCCGGGTTCGCAGACGTTCTGGCCGCCATGGGCGCCGGCGTCGAGCGGTCCGCCGGCGCCACCACGGTGGTCGGGCGGCCTCACCTGCGCGGCCTCGGCGAGATCGACCTGTCCGCCATGCCGGACATGGCCCAGACCCTCGCGGCGGTGGCCGTGTTCGCCGATGGCCCCACCCGGGTGCGGGGGATCGGCTTCATCCGCGGCCACGAGACCGACCGGATCGCCGCCACCGTGCGCGAGCTGCGGCGGTGCGGCGTCGACGCCCGGGAGGAGCCCGACGGGTTCGTGGTCCATCCGGGGGTCCCGCACCCGGCGCTGGTGCGGACGTACGACGATCATCGGATGGCGATGAGCTTCGCGCTGCTCGGACTGCGGGTCCGGGGCATCGAGATCGAGGACCCGGGGTGCGTCGCCAAGACGTTCCCCGGCTACTGGGACACCCTGGACGGACTGCGTCCCGGCCGATGAGGCACGGGTAGGGTGACCGGCTCGTGAAGGTGATTGCGATCGACGGGCCCGCAGGTTCCGGCAAGTCGACGGTCGCACGCCGCCTGGCGGACCGCCTCGGGCTCGACTACCTCGACACCGGCGCGATGTACCGGGCGGTCACCTTCGCAGCGCTGCGACGGGGGATCGACCCCGCCGACACCGGCCCGGTGGCCGACCTGGCGCGCGTCGTCGACCTCGACGTTACGACGGATCACGTGCGGGTCGACGGGGTCGACGCCACGATCGAGATCCGCGGCCCGGAGGTCTCGCGTGCCGTCTCGCTGGTGGCGGCGAACTCGGAGGTGCGGGCCGAGCTGGTGCGCCGGCAACGCGAGTGGGCGCACGAGCGGGCCGGCGGGGTGCTGGAAGGACGTGACATCGGCACGGTTGTGTTCCCGGACGCGGTGCTCAAGGTGTACCTGGACGCGCGCCCCGAGGTGCGCGCCGAGCGCCGGGCCGCCGAGGTGTCCGACCTCGACTACGAGACGGTGGCCGCCGACATGGCCCGCCGGGACGCGCTCGACCAGGGGCGGCAGGCCGACCCGCTCCGGCTGGCCGATGACGCCATCATGCTCGACACCAGCGACATGACCATCGACGAGATCGTCGCCGATCTCGCCCGGAGGATCGATGCCTGACGCCGACGAGATCGCCGACACTACGGCCGTCCGCCCGCTCGACGCTCCAGCCGCCCGGGTGGAGCCGGTGGACATCCACCCGCCGACCCGCCTCGAGCGTTCCGCGTACGGGGCGATCCGGGGCGCCTTCGCCCTGCTGGCCAGGCCCTACTTCCGCCTGGAGATCCGCGGCCGCGAGCACGTGCCGACCCACGGTCCCTTCGTGCTGGCCCCGGTCCACCGGTCGAACCTCGACTTCATCCTCGTGTCGACGCTCACCCGCACCCGCATGCGCTACATGGGCAAGGCGTCGATCTGGAAGTGGCGCTGGGGCGGCAAGTTCGTGTCGATGCTGGGTGCGTTTCCGGTGCACCGGGGCTCCGCCGACCGGGACGCGCTGCGCACGTGCATGGCAGTGATCGAAAACGGTGAGCCACTGGTGATGTTCCCGGAGGGCACGCGGCGGTCGGGTCCGGTGGTGGAGGACCTCTTCGACGGTCCCGCCTACATCGCGGCGCGGACCGGCGTGCCGATGGTGCCGGTGGGGATCGGTGGATCGGACAAGGCGATGCCGGTGGGGGCGAAGCTCATCCGGCCGCACCGGATCGTCCTGGTCGTGGGCGAGCCGATCGCCCCGCCGCCGGGCGACGGCAGCGGCCGGGTCCGCCGCCGGGTGGTGCGCGAGCTGACCGAGCGGCTCCGGGAGTCGGTGCAGGTCCTGTACGACGAGGCCCGCCGCCTGGCCGGCTGACGAGGCGCGGGAGCGACCGCTGCCATCAGCGCGCCAGCGCCTCGCGCATCCGGTCGAGCCAGTCGGCGTCCAGGTTCGCGTACACCAGGTTGGCCCCGGCGAAGCGCTTGAGCTCACCCACCAAGGCGTCGCGGTCGAGGTCCTCGACCAGGAGCACGAGCGTGGTCGTGCCGGGCTGAACGGTCTCCCGGAACCAGGCCACCCACTCGTCGCTCACGCCGTGGTCGATGACCTTGGCGGCGACCACTCCCGTTCCGGCGCCGACGCCGGCGCCGATCGCCCAGCCAACGGGACCCCCGAGGATCAGCCCGAACAGGCCCGCCCACAGCGCGCCCGAGAAGGCCGAGCGGCCGGGCGTCGGGTCGACGGTCTCGCGCACCGTCGTGTGGCCGGACTCGTTCTTGGTGACGAACACGGCATCCAACAGCTTCAGGCGCTGGTTGGCGGCCAGCCGGGTCGCCGCGGTCAGGAACTCCTGGGCACGGAAGGCATCACCGAAGGAGACGCCGACCAGCGTGCGCTCCTTCTGCTCCACGGGGGGATCGGTCACGCCCACCAGCCTGGCACGCCGTGAGTGGGGTGGCTCACTACCCTCCTCCGGATGCGTACCGGGCTGTTCGTACCGATCTTCGGGGAACTGAGCGACCCGCGGCTCAGCGCCGGCCTTGCGGCCGAGGCGGAGGCGGCCGGGTTCGACGGAGTCTTCGTATGGGACCACGTCCAGTACCGGGCGCCCGCCACGCACGTCGCGGATCCGTGGATCACGCTCGCCGCGATGGCGGTGGCGACCGAGCGCGTGCGGATCGGCCCACTCGTCACGCCGCTTCCGCGGCGGCGCCCGCACGTCGTCGCGCGCCAGGCCACCGCCATCGACCAGCTCTCCGGCGGGCGTTTGGTGCTCGGCGTCGGCATCGGTCGCGACTCGGCGCGCGAGCTGTCCGCGTTCGGCGAGGAGGTCGACGACGCCACGCGCGGTGCGATGCTCGACGAGGCCCTCGACGTCGTCTGCGACCTGTGGTCCGGGCACGAGGTCCGCCACGCCGGCGTCCATTACGCCGCCGACGGCGTGACGTTCCAGCCGACGCCCGTCCAGCGGCCGCGGGTGCCGCTGTGGGTCGCCGGGCGCTGGCCCAACCGCCGGCCGCTGCACCGGGCGGCCCGCTACGACGGCTACTTCCCGATCGACCTCGAGTCCCCGGGGCAACTCGCCGAGCTGGTCGGCGAGCTCGAGGCACGACGGTCGCTGGGGGCCCCATTCGACATCGTCGTCGAGGGCTGGCCGGGCGACGACCCGGCACCGTGGGCTGCCGCGGGCGCCACCTGGTGGCTCGTGCGGTTCTCGCCGTTCGACATCGACGCCGCCGCCGTCCGGGACGTCATCGCCGGCGGACCCCCGCGCTAGCGGGGCGGGCTCAGGCCAGCATTGCCAGCACGTCGCTGGCGCGGAGCTGGCGGTCGTTGACCTCCGGGCGGTCGGGCACGGACCCACCGAACCCGAACGTGGCCAGAACATCCACGCCGCTGAGCAGGTCGCGCAGCTCGCGCGGCGGGGGGAAGTACTCGTCCTCGTCGGTGATCCGCACCTCGTCCACGCCCTGGGCCGGCGCCAGGCGGGCGATGACGGCGTCGACGAGCTCCTCGGGCGCCGATGCCCCGGCCGTGACCCCGACCGTGCCGGTCAGGTCGTCGGGCAGCTCGCCGGCCGCGTTGATCCGGTAGACGCGGGCGCAGCCCGACTCGTGCGCCAGCTTCTCCAGCGCCCGGGTGTTGGACGAGTTGGCCGAGCCGATGACCACCACGGCGTCGCAGCGGGACGCGATCTCGGCCAGCGCCGACTGGCGGTTGGTGGTGGCGAAGCACAGGTCGCTGCGGCCGGGCCGCCACAGGCCCGGGAACCGGTCGGCGGCCCGCTCGGCGACGGCGGCCCAGTCGCGGTGCGAGAGCGTGGTCTGCGCCAGCAGGGCCACCGGCTGGTCGGTGGCGGGCAGGGCGTCGACGTCGGACACGGACTCCACGAGATCGATGGCGTCGGGCGCCACGGCCATGGTTCCGACCGCCTCCTCGTGGCCCTCGTGGCCCACGTACACGATGCGGTAGCCCTTGCCGGACCGCACCTTGACCTCGTGGTGCACCTTGGTGACCAGAGGGCACACGGCGTTGACGACGTAGCTGCCGCGGGCCCGCGCGGCGGCCACGACCTCGGGGGCGGACCCGTGGGCCGAGAGCATGATCGGACGACCCTCGGGCACGTCGGCGATGTCGTCGACGAAGACCACGCCGAGGTCGCGGAACCGGTCGACGACCTGCTGGTTGTGGACGATCTCGTGGTAGCAGTACACGGGCGGCTCGAACGCCCGCACCATCCAGGCCAGCGCCTTGATCGCCATCTCGACGCCCGCGCAGAACCCGCGGGGCGCGGCGAGGAGGACCTTGTCCACCGGCATCCGACCAGGGTACCGAGGTCCGGGGCGCACCTCGTCGGCCGACCGGTCCACCAGCAGGTCAGTAGACTGCATCGCCTGTGTCTGCCCCCCGTGTCGTCGCTGTCGCGCCCGGATCGCCGGCCGCGCGCGTCGGCCTGGCGGAGGGTGACGAGATCCTCTCCATCAACGGCGAGATGCCCCGCGACCTGCTCGAATGGCGCCAGCTCGTCGACGACGCCGCCCTGGCGGTCGAGGTCCGGCGCGGCGGGCTCGAGACGCTCGTGGAGGTCGACAAGCGCTCCGGGGAACCGCTCGGGGTGGAGGTGCACTCGGCGCTGTTCGACAAGGTGCGGACCTGCGACAACCACTGCGAGTTCTGCTTCATCTACCAGCTACCTACGGGCCTGAGGCGCAGCCTGTACCTCAAGGACGACGACTACCGCCTGTCGTTCCTCTACGGGAACTTCACCACCCTGACCCGCTTCACCGAGGCGGACCTCGAGCGCGTGGTGAGCGAGGGGCTGAGCCCGCTCTACGTGAGCATCCACGCGACCGACCCGCAGGTCCGGGCCGAGATGCTGCGCAACCGCCGGGGTGCGACCAGCCTGCGCTGGCTTCGGGCGCTGCTCGACCACGGCGTCGAGGTCCACGGCCAGGTGGTGGTGTGCCCGGGGGTCAACGACGGCGCCGTGCTCGACGACACGCTGGCCGGGGTGCTCGATCGCTACGCCGAGCTGGCGTCGATGTGCGTGGTGCCCCTGGGCGTGTCGCGCTTCAACACGGAGGCGCGCATGCGTCCGCACACGCGATCCGAGGCGGTCGCGGTGGTGGACTGCGTGCACGATTGGCAGGAGGTCTTCGCAGCCACGCTCGGCCGCCGCATGGTCTTCGCGGCCGACGAGTACTACCTCCTCGCCGATCGACCGTTCCCCGATGCGGCCGTTTACGGCGACTTTCCCATGTACGAGGACGGCATCGGCATGGCGCGGGCGTTCGAGGCCGAGCTGTTCGGGACGGGGTCCCGGGCGACGTCCGAGGACCGCGGCGGGTTCTTCCGCTCGGCCGACGCGGACAGGTCGGGATCGTCCGACGCCGAGTACGAGCCCTACCGCGGCGTGCGGGCCACCGGCGACCAGCTGCTGCGGATCGGCCCCCGCCGGGGGGCCCCGATCGCCATCCTGACCGCGCCCTACGGCGCCCGCGTGCTGAGGCCGCTGGTCGAACGGCTGGGCCGGCCCGACGTCCGGGTCGTGACCGTCGACAACCGCTACTTCGGCGGGAACGTGGCGGTGTCGGGCCTGATGGTGGGCGCCGACCTGGCCCGCGTGCTCACCGACCAGCCGCCGGGCCATCGCTACCTCCTGCCGGACGTGTGCCTGACCCAGGGCCGGTTCCTCGACGGCACCGGTCCCGGGGACCTGCCCCTGCCCGTCGAGGTCGTCCCCGCCGATGGCCACGCGCTGCGGGCGGCCCTGGGCGCTCGGGCGGGAGGCTGACATGGAGGCGCCGGTGGTCGCCATCGTGGGGCGGCCCAACGTCGGCAAGTCGACGCTGCTCAACCGGATCGTCGGCCGCCGGGAGGCCATCGTCGAGGAGCGCCCCGGGGTCACGCGCGACCGCAAGGACGTCGACGCCGACTGGCTCGGCCGGCCGTTCCGGTTGGTCGACACCGGCGGGTGGCTGGTGGGGGGCAGCGACCTCGACGCCAAGGTGAGCCAGCAGGCGGAGCGAGCCATCGCCGACGCCGACGTGGTGCTCTTCGTCGTGGACGTGACGACCGGCGTCACCGAGGAGGACAGCCGGGTCGCGGAGCTGCTCCGCCGGCGGGGCAAGCCGGCGCTGCTGGTGGCCAACAAGGTCGACGACGTGAGCCGCGAGGGCATGGTGTGGGAGCTGCTGAGCCTGGGCCTCGGGGACCCGTTTCCCGTCAGCGCACTCCACGGGCGCGGGACCGGCGACCTGCTGGATGCGGTGGTCGCCCTCCTCCCCGACGCGGAACCCGCGGCCGACGGGGAGGACGTGGCCCCCGAGGGGGCCGCCGGCTCGCCCGAGGGCATCGCCGTCGCCATCGCGGGGCGGCCCAACGTCGGCAAGTCCACCCTCTTCAACCAGCTGACCGGCGACGAGCGGTCCGTCGTCCACGACCTGCCCGGCACCACGCGCGACTCGATCGACACCGTGATCGAGACCGAGCTGGGCCCGGTCCGCCTCGTCGACACCGCCGGCATGCGCCGGCGCTCCAAGATCGGCGAGGGCACCGAGTACTACTCGCTGGTGCGGGCGCTGCAGGCCGTGGACGACGCCGACGTGGCGCTCCTGGTCATCGACGCCACCGACGGGGTCACGGGGCAGGACCAGCGCCTGGCCGAGCGCATCGACGCCGCCGGGTGCCCGATCGTGCTGGTGCTCAACAAGTGGGAGCTGCTCGACAGCGACCAGCGGGCCGAGCTGCGCTGGCAGGTGGGCGACAAGCTGCGGTTCATCGGCGACGCGCCGGTCCTGCCGATCACGGCGCTCACCGGCCGCGGGGTCCACAAGCTCTTCCCGGCGCTGGCCCGCAGCGTCGACGCTTACCACCGGCGCATCCCGACGGGCCGCGTCAACGCCGTCATCCAGGAAGCCCAGCAGGCGCACGCCGCTCCTGGGGGCGCCCGCGTGCTCTACGCAACGCAGGGCGCCGCCGAGCCCCCGACGTTCACCCTGTTCGTCAACCGCGAGTTGCCGCGCACGTACCTGCGCTACCTCGAACGCCGGCTGCGGGAGGCGTTCGACCTGGGTGCCACCCCGCTCAAGCTGCGGGTCCGGCGCCGCGGCTGAACGGCCCGCGAGCGTCACGTGAACGCCACACACCGTCCCGCTGTCCCACCGGTAGCATCTTGGCCGACATGAAGCCGATCCTCGCCCTCGTGGCGGTCTCTTCCCTCGTGGCGGCCATCGTGTGGGCTCGGTCGACGCGCCGCCTCTTCGTCGTGTGGAAGCGGGTCGAGGGCGAGCGGGGTCCCGACGCCGACGTCACCGTGCTGGCGCGGTCGGCGTTTCGCAAGGATCTCCACACGACCTGCCTGTACGCCGTGCTCGCCATCGCCGCCGCCGGCGTGGTGGTGGCGGGGGAGGACATCCCGAGCCTGCTGTTCGTGCTGATCCTGGTCCCGGTGGCGCTGTCGGTGGCGTTCGGCCGCGACTTCACGCGTGAGGCGCAGCTGGCCGAGGACCGCTCGACGATCGAGCGCAAGGCCGAGGAGGTCCTCAGCCAGGAGGAGCTGGCCCCCAAGCGCTGGGCGGCGCGCCTGGCGCCCGATGAGCTGCCCCAGTTCGCGGGGTTCGAGCTGGGGCGCGTCTACCAGCCCGGCACCGGGGTCATGGCCGGCGACTTCTTCGACGTGTTCCGGGTCGCGCCTGCGCGCATCGCCGCGGTCATCGGCGACGTGACCGGCCGCGGCATCGAGGCGTCCATCACCGCCTTCCAGGCCAAGTACCTGCTGCGTGTGTTCCTGCGGCAGTACCGCGATCCGGCCCAGGCGCTCGAGGAGCTCAACACGCAGATGCTGGCCCCGGAGCGCACCGAGGAGTTCATCTCCCTGGTGGTCGTCGTCTTCGACACCGATGCCGGCACGCTGCGCTTCGCCTCGGCCGGCCATCCGGCGGCCTGGCTGTGGCACGACCGCGACGTGCGCCCGCTGCGCTCGACGGGGCCGCTGCTCATGCTCGATCCCCAGGGCCACTACCACAGCCGCGAGATCCCCCTGAACACCGGCGACCTGCTGCTGCTCTACACCGACGGGCTCGCAGAGGTCCGCAACGGCGAGCAGATCTTCGGCGAGGAGCGCATCGCCAACTCGCTGCGCCGCGACCCCGGGGTGGCGGCCGGCGTGCTGTGCAAGAACCTGCTGGAGGCGGCGCGCGACTTCGCCTCCGAGGCGCTGGACGACGACGTGGCGGTGCTGGCGATCCGGCGCACGTGACAGGGTCAGGGACTTGAGCGAGCGTCCGGATCCCCACGACCAGCTGGCGCGGCTGACCGAGCGGGCGCTGGCTGGGAACCTCGAGAGGGTGGGCGACAAGCTCGCCGCCCAGGGCAAGCTGTTCGTGCGGGATCGCCTGGGCCTGCTGCTCGACAAGGACTCGTTCGTCGAGGACGGGCTCCTCGCCAACAACCAGGCCGGCGACCTGCCGGCCGACGGCGTCGTCACCGGGGTGGGAAGGGTCGACGGTCGCCCCGTGTGCGTCATGGCCAACGACCCCACCGTGAAGGCGGGGTCCTGGGGGGCCCGCACGGTGGAGAAGATCGTGCGGCTCACCGAGCACGCGCTGCGCCACGAGCTGCCGGTGTTCTGGCTGGTCGACTCCGCCGGCGCCCGGATCACCGACCAGGTCGAGCTGTTCCCGGGCCGCCGCGGCGCCGGCCGCATCTTCTACAACCAGGTGCGGCTGTCGGGTCGCGTGCCCCAGATCTGCTGCCTCTTCGGCCCGTCCGCGGCGGGCGGCGCGTACATCCCGAGCTTCTGTGACGTGGTGTTCATGGTCGAGGGCAATGCCTCGATGTACCTGGGGTCGCCGCGCATGGCCGAGATGGTGATCGGCGAGGTCACGTCATTGGAGGAGATGGGCGGCGCCCGCATGCACGCCACGGTGTCGGGCTGTGGAGACAACCTGGCGGCCGACGACGAGGACGCGCTCGACCAGGCGCGGGCGTGGTTCAGCTACTTCCCGCAGAGCTGGCGCCAGGCCCCGCCGCGGTACGAGCCGCGCGGGGCCGCCCGATCGCTCACGGCTGCGGCCGTTCCCGCCGAGGAGCACCTCGCCTACGACATGCACGACCTGATCGACGGGCTGGTCGACGCCGAGTCGTTCTTCGAGCGGATGCCGCTGTTCGCTCCCGAGGTGATCACCGGGCTGGCGCTGCTTGACGGCCGGCCGGTCGGCATCGTGGCCAACAACCCGATGCAGAAGGGCGGCGTGCTGTTCGTGGACTCCGCGGACAAGGCGGCGCGGTTCGTCTGGCTGTGCGACGCCTTCAACGTCCCGCTGCTGTTCCTGGCCGACGTCCCCGGGTTCATGATCGGCACCGAGGTCGAGCGGCAGGGGATCATCCGCCACGGCGCCAAGATGGTCACCGCGGTGAGCGAGGCCACGGTCCCCAAGCTGTCGGTGATCGTGCGCAAGGCGTACGGCGCCGGCCTGTACGCCATGTCGGGCCCGGCGTTCGAGCCCGAGGCGACGCTGGCGCTGCCGACGGCCAAGATCGCGGTCATGGGACCCGAGGCCGCCGTGAACGCCGTGTTCGCGAACAAGATCGCCGCGATCGCCGACGAGGGCGAGCGGGCGGCGTTCGTGGATGCGCAGCGGGAGCTGTACGAGACCGACGTCGATCTCTACCGCCTCGCCTCCGAGCTGGTCGTGGACGCGGTCGTCGACTTCGCCGACCTGCGATCCGAGTGCATCCGCCGGCTCGAGATGGCCACGGAGAAGGATCGGTCGTTCAGCGCCCGCCGCCACGGGGTGCCCCCGGTGTGAGTGCCACGGATGGGGCCCCGGCGCCCCTGCCGCCGTCGATCGTCATCCGCGAGGTCGGCCCCCGCGACGGGCTCCAGCCGGAGAAGCCGGTGCCGGTGACCGCCAGGGTCCAGCTCGTGATGGCGCTCGTCGATGCCGGCGTGTCGCTCATCGAGGTGGCCGCGTTCGTCTCGCCGAAGGCGGTGCCCGCCATGGCGGGGGCGGCCGAGGTCATGGCGGCGCTGCCGCGGTCGCCGAACGTTCGCCACGTCGCGCTCGTCCCCAACGTCAAGGGTGCCGAGCTGGCGGCGGAGGCGGGTGTCGACGCGCTGACGCTCACGGTGTCGGCGTCCGAGGCGTACAGCCAGCGCAACGTGCACATGTCGGTCGACGAGTCGCTCGGCCAGGTGGGTGCGATCCGGGCGGCCATCGGTGACGACATGCCCATCGACACGGTGGTGTCGTGCGCGTTCGGCTCGCCCTACGAGGGCGACATCGCCCCCGGCGCGGTGGCGTCGCTGGGAGGGCGCGCCCTCGAGAGCGGATCGACCAGCGTGACGTACGCGGACACGACGGGCATGGCGACGCCCCGGCGGGTCGGCGACCTGCTGGCCGAGACCGGCAACGACGTCGGCCTCCACCTCCACGACACCCGGGGCACGGCGCTGGTCAACGCCTACGCCGCCCTCCAGGCCGGCGTCACGAGGTTCGACACGGCGGTGGGCGGCCTGGGCGGGTCCCCGTTCGCCGAGGGTGCCGGCGGCAACCTGGCCACCGAGGACCTGGTCCATCTGTGCGACGACCTCGGCGTGGCGACGGGGATCGACCTGGACGCCCTGCTCGCCGTCTCGTCCCAGGTGGCCGGTGTGGTGGGCCACGCCGTACCGTCGCGGATTGCAGTCGCCGGCCCCCGTTGGAAGATGTAGATGCCCTGGTGCGAGACCTGTAGCCGCTTCCTCAACCCCAACACGCTCGAGCCGGACGGCACCTGCCCCACATGCGGCCGGCAGGTCGCCGAGCCCGCGACCGAGAAGGCGGCCACGCGGCAGAAGGCGCCCTGGCACTTCAAGCTCCTGGTGTTGGCAACGGTGATCTACCTGGGATGGCGCCTGGTGCAGCTCATCGAGTGGCTGGTCGGCCGGTTCTGATCCCGCCCGCGGGGAGATCCCACCCGAACTTGCGGCGATAAAGCACCCCATAGGGGCTCCAGCCGCCGCAAGTTCGGCGTTCATCCAGCCGCCGGCCCAAAGTCACTCGCCCGCCACCCCTGGTTCGTTGGGCGTTCCGGGGCCGTCCGTACGTTGCGGCCATGGACTCCATGGCACGTCGTTCGTTCCTCCTCCGGACCGGGGGCGCCGGTCTGGGCTTGGCCTTCTCCGGTTCGCTGGCCTCGGTGGTGGCCGCCGCCGGGGCCCCGGCGGTCGGTGCCGCATCCCGCCG